>Ga0070741_10000723_pt1 | contig 112030 bp, 105 predicted proteins | sample Coa_R1_4_FD_66440 | JGI IMG/M metagenome (GOLD analysis project Ga0070741, IMG submission 66440) | Surface soil microbial communities from Centralia Pennsylvania, which are recovering from an underground coalmine fire - Coalmine... | ecosystem: Environmental > Terrestrial > Soil >... | reverse complement strand
GCCTGGAAGTCGTAGAACTCCTCGGGGTCGATGTGGGCGATCTGCCTGGCCCGCAGCCGGCGCCGCAACCAGGTCACGGCCCCCGAGGCGGCGTCGGCGGCGTCGTTCCAGCCCTCGAAGGCGGCGACCATGACAGGACGGTTGAGCTGTGGATGCTGCTCCCAGATCACGGGGTCCATCGCTCCACACCCTACCGGGCCCGCCCGACCTGCGGGTTGTCTCCCTTTTCCAGCCAGGAACTTCCTGACCTGCACCTTTGGGACCGATTTGGCAGGGGTCGCGGCTGTTGTCCCACCAGCCGCTGTTAAATTGTGCAGACATCCAGCAGGATGACGGGCCCGCGCCGCAGAACGGCATCTTCACACCTTTGGTCCGTTCTACGAGGACGCCCACGCCATGACGATGGAGAGCCGGATCGACACCACCCCGAACGGACAGCACCGGGCGCTCCATGACGTGTCCGGCCCGTCCGACACGCTCGACGCCATGGCCTTCTCGGCGGCCTTCGAGGCCATCGTCGACAACATCGAGACGGTCATCAAGGGCAAGACCGACGTCGTGCGGCTCTCGCTGGTGGCCATCCTCTGCGAGGGCCACATCCTCTTCGAGGACGTGCCGGGGACCGGGAAGTCGATGCTGGCCCGGGCCATCGCCCAGTCGGTCAACGCCACGTCGAACCGGGTGCAGTGCACGCCCGACATGCTCCCCGGCGACATCACCGGGTCGTCGATCCTCGACACCAAGACGTCGACGTTCGAGTTCCGGCCGGGCCCGATCTTCACCAACGTCCTGCTGTCCGACGAGATCAACCGGGCCACCCCGAAGACGCAGTCGGCGCTGCTCGAGGCGATGGCCGAGCGGCGGGTGTCGGTCGACGGCGTGACCCGCGACCTGCCCCGCCCGTTCCTCGTGCTGGCCACGCAGAACCCGGTGGAGCAGGCCGGCACCTTCCCGCTGCCCGAAGCGCAGCTCGACCGGTTCCTGTTCAAGCTGTCGATGGGCTACATGAGCCGCGACACCGAGTACGAGGTCATGTTCGACAACTCGGTGCAGCTGTCGATCGAAGACCTCGGGCCGGTCATCGACACCCGGGTGGTGCGGGCGATGATCGACTACGCCGCCCAGATCGAGGTCTCGCCCGAGGTCGGCTACTACATGGTCGACCTGGTGCAGGCCTCCCGGAAGGACCCGTCGGTGGCCATGGGCGGCAGCCCCCGGGCCACGATCGCCCTGCTGCGGGCGGCCCGCTGCCTGGCGGCGTCCGACGGGCGGGAGCACGTCTACCCCGACGACGTCCGGGCCGTGCTGCGCCCGGTCATGGCCCACCGCATCGTGCTCAACCCCGACGCCATGCTGCGGGGCGACACGATCGACGCCGTGCTGGAGCGGATGACTTCCGCCGTGAAGCCGCCGCTCTCCGCTCGGCGTTCCAAGACCGGGGCCTAAGCCGCCGTGCGGCGCAGCTTGCGAGCCCGGCTCGACCGGGTGGTCGACGCGCTCTCGCCGGGGTCGATCCGCCGCGGCTTCGAAGCGGCGCAACGCAGGCTGGGCATCACCCGGTCGGGGCAGATCGCCCTGGCCGGCTGCGTGATGTTGTGGGTCATGGCCCGGGTGGTGGCCGGCACGGCCATGTACCTCTTCGCCTACGGCCTGGCCCTGCTGGTCGGCCTGGCCTACCTCATCGCCCCCCACAGGCTGCGGATGACCGGCGCCCGCGAGGGGCTCTTCCCCCGGGCCCAGGAGGGCGACCGCCTCGACGTGGAGGTGAAGCTCACCGCCCAGCGGCGGGTCGGCGCCTTCATCCTCGAGGAGCGGGTGCCGGAGCGGCTCGGGGCTCCGGTGCGGGTGCCGATCGTCAAGCTGCCGGCCGGCCAGACGGTGACCCACCGCTACGGCCTGCGCTGCGCCCGGCGGGGGGTGTACCAGGTCGGCCCGCTGGTGGCCGTGGCCGGCGATCCGCTCGGCCTGGCCCGGCGGGAGACGGTGGTGGAAGAGCCCTTCGAGCTGCTCGTCCACCCCCGCATCGAGATCGTGTCGGACCGGCCGCTGACCCGCCAGTTCGAGGACCCGCCGATCCGCCCGCCGGTGTCGAAGCCCTGGCCGTCGGGCCTCGAGTTCTACGGCATGCGGGAGTACGTCCCCGGCGACGACCTGCGCCGCATCGTCTGGCGGGCCTCGGCCCGGACGGGCAAGGTCATGGTCCGGGAGGCCGAGCAGGGCATCACCGACCACATCACGTTGATCCTCGACACCGACCGGGGCACCCACTCCCGCGACGGCGAAGGGCTGTCGGAGTCGTTCGAGACGGGGATCCGGGTGGCGGCGTCGCTCGGCGTCCGCCACCTGCGGGAGGGCTACGAGCTGCGCTGCGAGACCAACGGCGGGCCGCTGGTCCGGCCGCTGCGGGGGGCCGGCTCGCAGCTCATGCTGCTCGACGCCCTGGCCCGCCTGGAGCTCGACCGCAAGCCGCTGTCGGAGGTGATCATGCGGCTGGTGACGTCGCCCCGGCGCGACGCCCACAACGTGCTGATCACACCGAAGCTCGGGCCGCTGGAAGCGGCGCAGCTCAAGCTCCTGCTCAATACGGGGGTTTCGGTGCTGGTCGTCGCCCTGCTGTGGGACGAGGCGGGCAGCGAGGTCATGGGGACGGCGGCGGCCCTGGGCTGCCAGGTCGTCGGCCTCCACCCGGGGCAGGACCTCTCGTCGGCCCTCTCCCGGGACATCGGCGCAGGATCGGGCCGGCGATGACGCCGTCCGAACTCGAGGCCCTCGAGCACGACGCCCTCGAGCACCTGGCCGAGGAGGAGGGCCACGTCGAGCAGGACGTCGAGGCCGCCGCCGCGCTGGCCTCGATCCCCGACGAGGAGCCGGAGCGCTCGCCGGTGCGCCTGGCGGTGGCCATGGCCTTTCCGGCCATCGCCGCCGCCGTCATGGCCGGCGGGGTGTTCATCGGGTTCGAGGCCCGGGTCTACGCCGCGGTGGCGGCGATCCTCGGCGTGGCCCTGGCCGTGGGGGCGGCGAGGTTCCGCTCGCCGCTGGCGGCCAACGCCGTCATCGTCGGCGGGCTGTTCGGCATCGGGCTCGTCATGGTCGTGCCCGCCGGGCTCGGCAGCGTCGCCTCGGTGGGGCGGCTGGCGTCGCAGGCGTCGGCGTCGGGCGACGTGCTCCGCCCGCCGGTCGAGCTGACCGCCGGCTGGCAGGCCATCCTCGGCTGGCTGCTGGGGATCGTGGGCTTCGCCGCCGCCTGGGTGGCCATCGTCCTGAAGAAGCCGTCGATCGGGCTGCTGCTGCCGCTGCCGGTGGCGGCCATCGCCGGCATCTCCGTCCCCGACTCCGACCAGGTGGCCAGCGGCCTCGTCGTGCTGGTGCTCTTCGCCGTCGGCCTCGGGCTGCTGTCCGGTGCGCAGATGGGCAACGCCGACGAGAAGCTGCCGGCCGGCTACGAGATCCGCCGGGCGCTGCGGGCGCTGCCGCTGCTGGCCGTGGTCACCGGCGGGCTGTACCTGCTGGCCCAGACCGACTTCCTGTTCCCCAAGCCGGCCATCAACCCCGCCGAGCAGCCGCAGAAGCCGAAGACCGTGCCGCTGTCCCAGGTGGAGGACCGGGTGCTGTTCACGGTGGACTCGGCGCTGTCGGGGCCGTGGCGGGTCGGCAGCCTCGACGTCTACGACGGGAAGGACTGGCGCCTGCCGCCGTTCTCCGAGTCGCGCCTGGCCGACGTACCCCGCGACGGCGTCGTCAACCACGACCTGAGCCCCGGGGTGCGGGCCACGTTCACCATCGCCGGGCTCGGCGGCACGGTCCTGCCCGGGCTGCCCAACACCGTCGGCGTGGTGGCCGAAGGGCCCAAGCTGGCCTACGACAACCGCAGCGGGGCCCTGCGGGTGGCCCAGGGCCAGGTGCAGGCCGGCCTCAAGTACACGGTGGCCGCCGCCGCCCTCCCCAACGTGGAGGACCTGCGCAACATCACCGAGCCCGCTCCGGCCGACATGGCCCGGTTCCTGGACGTGCCGGCCCCGCCGCCGGCCGTCGCCGACCTGCTCGACAAAGCGCCGAAGTCCTCCAAGTGGGACGAGTTCGACTTCCTCCGCACCTACGTCCTGTCCAACGTGACGGCCACCGGCACCGGTTCGCCGAAGAGCGTGCCGCCGGAGCGCATCCAGGACATGCTGGCCGGGTCCAAGGAGGGCACGCCCTACGAGATCGTCGCCGCCCAGGCGCTGCTGGCCCGCTGGGCGGGGGTCCCGTCCCGCATCGGCTACGGCTTCGACGGCGGCGAAACGGCGGCGGCCGGGAACTCCGGGGAGACCGACAACAAACTCGAGGTGCGGCCGAAGAACGGCGCCAGCTTCCCCGAGGTCTGGTTCCCCCGCTACGGCTGGCTGCCGGTCATCGGCACGCCGACCAAGGCCAAGCCGACCGTCGGCTCCGACCCCGCCACCCAGCGCCAGGACCCCAACGTCCAGCCGTCGGACGACATCCAGATCGGCCTGTTCGTGCCGGTCTTCGTGCCGCCCAAGAGCCCGCTGCCGGACGAGATCCGCCGCACGGTGCTGATCGCCGTCCCGCTGGCGCTGCTGCTGTTCCTGGGCTACCTGACCTGGCCCGGCCTGCGGAAGGCCTGGGTGCGGGGACGGCGGCGCAGCGCCGCCCGGGCGGCCGGGCCCCGGGCCCGCATCGCCCTGGCCTACGCCGAGTGGCGCGACATGGGCACCGACTACGGCTACCGCCACGACACCGACACGCCGCTCATGTACCTCGACCGGTTCGTGGACGACCCCGAGCACACCGAGCTGGCCTGGCTGGTGACCCGGGCCCTGTGGGGCGACCTGCAGGATTCGCTGACGCCGGAACTGGCCACCATGGCCGAGGAACTGTCCCGGGCGCTGCGGCGCCGGCTGGCCCAGGCCCACCCGGCGCCGGTGCGGGCCATCGGCGTCGTCTCCCGCCTGTCGCTGCGCCACCCCTACGCCCCGGAGCTGACCCAGTTCCTCCGCAGGCCGAGCCGGGCCGAGCGCGCCGCCGCCGCCGCCGAGGAGCGTGACCATGCCGCAGTGGCGTAGGTCCCGCCCCTTCGTCGTGGCCGGCGTGGCCGCGCTGTTCCTGGCCGGCTGCGTCAAGCAGGACGCCCCGGGGGTCGGCGTCCAGAAGCTGGCGGCCGACATCGTCTTCGGGGTCAAGCCGGCGGCCGACACGCCGCCGCCCAACCTGGAGCCCGGCCAGGCCGGGCCAGGCGACGCCACCACCTACGTGCCCGACGTCGGCGGCGGCCCGTCGTTCGACGCCGGCCCGGCGGGCGGCGACTTCTCGGGGCCCTCGGCGCCGAGGGCGCATCTCCCCCGCATCACGCCGCTCAACCCGCCGAAGTCGACCTGCCCGCCGGCGGCGCTCACCGCCTTCCCGGCCAAGGAGGCGGGCCAGACCGTCGACGGCCTGCCCGCCGAGGGCCAGTACCGCTGGAAGCGGGCCGGGACCCAGACGCTGGCCACGCTGCCCGGCGTGAAGCTGCCGGTGTCGGGCTTCGAGCAGCGCCTCGTCCGCAACGTCACCAAGGTGTCCGACACCGAGTACACGTTCGAGACCGTCCAGCCCGAGCTGGGCAGCGACGTCACCACCATCAGCACGTTCAAGGTGAAGACGGGCGCCGTGTCCAAGACGGTGACGCCGCCGGTGGAGCCGCCCGACCTGACCCACCCGACGGCGCCGGTGCCGCTGCCGCTGACCCCGCCGGGAAGCGCGCCGCCGCTGCCGAAGCCGCCCGTCCCCCAGACGATCTCGGCCGGCGACCCCGAGCGCGGCATCTCGCTGGTCAAGCTGCAGCGGGTCGACGCCGCCGGCAACTCCAGCGAGCTCAACTTCACCCCGGGCGTGCTGTACCTCCCGCTCGAGATCGTGCCCGGCGAGGAGTTCAACGCCGTCGGGATCGACTCCCGCACCGGCTCGGTCCTCCAGAACCAGGCCAAGGTGGTGAAGCGGGAGCGGGTCGACGCCTGCGGCGAGGTCGTCGACGGCTGGCTCGTCCAGGCGACGCAGACGTTCTCCGGCCCGGCCCAGACCGCCCCGCCCCGGACCTACAACTACATCGTCGCCCCCCAGCTCGGCGGCATCATCATCAGCGAAGAGGTCCATACCGCCACGGCCCAGGGCAACACCGACGTCACGTTCTCGCTGGGCCAGCTCAAGCCGGCACCGCTGCCGCCGGCGCCGCCGTCGCAGCAACCGCCCGGAGGCCGGAAGTGACCGCCGCCCGGCGAGCGGCGCTGGGGTGGGCGGTGGCCGTGATGGTCATGGCCCTCTACACCCAGGTGCTCCTGCCCGGCGCCGGCGGGGCCGGCCGGGGGACGCCGGCCGCCATCCTGTTCCGGGGTGTCGTCTACGGCCTCGTCAACGCCCTGACGGCGGCGGGGATCATCCTCGTCTACCGGACGCTGCGGGTGATCAACTTCGCCCAGACGGCCATCGGCGCCGCCGGGGCCATCCTCACGTTCGACTTCGTGCAGTACACGAAGGTGCCGTTCCCGATCGCCTTCCTGCTCGGGCTCGGCCTGTCGGCCCTCGTCGGCGTGGTCCTCGACCTGTCGCTGGTGCGGCGGTTCTTCCACGCGCCCCGGCTGGTGCTCACCGTCGTCACGATCGTCGTGGCCGGGTTCCTGTCCCAGACGACGGCCGGGCTCGTGGGCCGGCTCCCGTTCTTCCCCAAGGCCGAGACGCTGACGATCGACAAGGCCCTCGGCACGAGGCCGATCCACGACCAGCTGCCCTTCCCCGGCTTCCACTTCCACATCGGCGGCTACGGCGCTCCCTTCGGCTTCCCCGAGGTCTTCTCGATCGAGGTGGCGGTGCTCCTGCTGCTGGCGCTGGCGGCCTTCTTCCGCTTCACCCGCTCCGGCGTGGCCGTGCGGGCCATGGCCGAGAACACCGAGCGGGCCGCCCTGCTCGGCATCAGCGTCGGCCGGCTGTCCACGCTGGTGTGGGCGCTGGCCGGGCTGCTGGCCGGCGCCGGCGTCACCTGCACCGGCGCCCTCACCTACCCGGGCGCCGCCGCCGGGTTCGCCCCCGGCGTGCTGCTGCCGGCGCTGGCCGCCGCCGTCGTCGGGCGCATGCGCAGCCTGCCGACCACGGTGGCCGCCGCCGTGGCCATCTCGGTCGTGGCCCAGGCCACGCAGTTCTCCCTCGACAAGGACAAGGCCCTCGTCGACCTCGGCCTCCTGCTGGTCATCGCCGCCGGGCTGCTCCTCCAGCAGCGCAAGGCGCTCCGGGGCGGCGACGAGGTGGCCACCGCCTGGCAGGCCTCCGAGGAGCAGCGGCCCATTCCCAAGGAGCTGCTGACCGTCCCGTCGGTCCGCATCACCCGCCGGGTGCTGGTCGTGCTCGGGCTCCTCTTCGTCGTGATCTACCCCTTCGTCGCCTCCACCGGCCAGACGAACCTCGGGGGCATCATCGCCCTGAACGCCATCGTGGCCCTGTCGCTGGTGGTGCTGACCGGGTGGGCCGGCCAGGTCAGCCTGGGGCAGTTCGCCTTCGTGGCCGTGGGAGCCGTGCTGGCCGGGGCGCTGACGGCCAAGGTCGGGCTGAGCTTCTGGCTGGCGGTGCCGCTGGCCTCGGTGCTCACCGCCGCCTTCGCCGTCGTCGTCGGCCTGCCGGCCCTGCGGATCCGGGGCCTGTTCCTGGCCGTCACCACCTTCGCCTTCGCCGTGGCCGTGCGGTCGGTCCTGTTCGAGCCCCGCTACTTCAAGTGGCTCCTCCCCGGGGCCATCGACCGGCCGACGCTGTTCTTCTTCGACTTCGGCGACGAGCGGTCGATGTACTTCCTGTGCGTGGCGGCGCTGGTGGCGTCGATCGTCGTGGTCGTCAACGTGCGCCGGAGCCGTTTCGGCCGGGTGCTGATCGCCCTGCGGGAGAGCGAGCAGAACGTCGCCGCCTTCGGCATCGCCGCCGTCCGCATGCGCCTGGCCGCCTTCGCCTTCTCGGGGGCGCTGGCCGGCTTCGCCGGGGCCATCTTCGCCCACCAGCAGCGGGGCCTGAACCCCGAGAGCTTCGCCGCCACCGCCAGCATCGACATCTTCGTGCTGGCCGTCCTCGGCGGGATCGGCTCGGTGAACGGCGCCCTGCTCGGCGCCTTCTACTTCAACGTCACCCGCTACTTCATCCACTCGCCGCTCTTCGCCGGCATCGTCGGCTCCGGCGGCACGCTGCTGCTGCTCTACGTGGCGCCCGGCGGGCTCATCTCGCTGGTGGCCAAGCTGCGCGACGCCGGCCTGCGCATCGTGGCCCAGCGCCGCCAGATGGTCGTCCCCAGCCTCTTCGCCGACTACGACCCCGACGCCCTCGAACGGCGCCTGATCCCGCTGGCCGAGGCGTCGAGCAACAGCGGCCTCGGCGCCCTCCCGCCCGACGCCCGCTTCACCCTCGCCTCCGGCATCTACCAGGGCCGCGGCGTGCGGATCTTCGGCCGGACGGGCGAGCCCAAGGAGGCCAAGGAGGCCGCCGCCATCGGCGCGGCCGGCAAGCGGGCCGCCGAAGACGAGCACCACGGACAGGGGAGGGCGTCGTGACGGCCCCGGTCATGGACCGCCCCGAAGCCGCCGCGGCGGCCACGGCCGACATCCCCGACCCGGCCCGGGGCCGGCGGGGGCTGTCCGCCTTCACCGGCAACTGGTCGGCGCTGCGGTCGACGCCCTACGGCACGCGGCCCATGGCGGTGTCCGTCTTCGCCAGCCTGGCCACCGGCGTCACCGCCACGGCCGCCGCCTACGCCGGGCCGTACATCCTGGCCGACCTCCACATCAACATTTCGTCGATCATCAGCCTGCGGTCGGTGGTCGGCTTCTTCCTGACGTTCGCCGTCATCGGCCTCGGGTGGTGGGCCGACCGCCACAAGCGCGTGCCGCTGCTGGGCATCGGCACCGCCATCGCCGGAATCTTCTCGATGGTCTCGGCCGGCGCCCGGGGGATCGTCTCGTTCGGCGCACCGCAGCTGATCGGCAATGTGGCCGGCGAGGCGGCGGCCGTGCCGAGCTACTCGCTGATGGCCGACTACTACCCGCCCGAGAGCCGGGGCAAGGTCTTCGCCATCTTCAACATGGTCGGCTCCACCGCCGCCCTGCCGATGGGCCTGGCCGGCGCCCTGCTGCTCGACTGGATCGGTTGGCGGGCGGTGTTCCTCGTGGGCGGGGCGGTCACCACGCTGGTCGGCCTGGCCACGCTGGTGCTCCTCAAGGAGCCCGTCCGGGGCTACATGGAGCGCCGGGCCATGGGCGCCGACGAGGACGTGGCCAACGAGGAGAGCGAGCCGCAGTCGTTCGGCGAGGCGTGGCGGACGGTGTGGGCGGTGCGCACGCTGCGCCGCCAGTTCATCGCCGGTGCCATCGCCGCTCCCGGCCTGCTCATCTACGGCACGCTGGCCCAGTTCATGCTGGCCGAGGAGTACGGCCTCAAGTCGGCCATCTCCCGCTTCTGGGTGCTGGGCCCGCCCGGGATCATCGGCGGTCTCGTCGGCGCCTTCGTCGGCGGGGCGCTCATCGACCGGTTCACGGCGCTGAACCCGAGCCGGGTCCTGATGATCGTCGGAGCCTTCGGAGTGGTCAACGCCCTCGGGCTGCTCGGCCTGGCCACCATCCCGCCGCTGTGGACGCTCATGGTCTTCACCGCCCTCACCGCCTTCGGTGGCGCCCTCATCGGCCCGGCGGCCGCCGCCATCACCACCCAGATCGTGCCCCCGGTGGTCCGCACCCAGGGCATCCAGATGCTCGGCCTGGCCGCCATCCCCGGGCTCATCTTCTTCCTGCCCATGTCGGGCCAGCTGCTCCACGACTACGGCTACAGCGGCGCCATCCTCTTCAGCGTTCCCTTCGCCCTGGCCGGCGCCTTCATCAACATGAGCGCGGCGTCGTTCTTCGAGTTCGACCGGCGCAACGCCCTGGCCGGGGCGATGGCCGACCACGACTGGCGGCTGGCCAAAGCCCAGGGCCAGGGCAAGATGCTGGTCTGCCGGGACGTCGACGTGGAGTACGACGGCGTGCAGGTGCTCTTCGGCGTGGACTTCGACGTCGAGGAGGGCCAGATCATCGCCCTCCTCGGCACCAACGGCGCCGGCAAGTCGACGCTGCTGCGGGCCATCAGCGGCACCCAGGAGGCGGCGGCCGGGGCCATCGTGTTCGACGGGCGGGACATCACCCACATGCCGCCCCACGAGACCGCCGCCCGGGGCGTGATCCACATGCCCGGCGGGCGGGGCATCTTCCCCGGCCTGTCGGTGCGGGAGAACATCGTCCTCGGCAACTGGATGAACTCCGACGACGCCGAGACGCAGCGGGCCCGGATCGACGAAGTCTTCGAGCTGTTCCCCATCCTCCGGGAGCGGGCCGACGAGGCGGCGGCGTCGCTGTCGGGCGGCGAGCAGCAGATGCTGTCGCTGGCCCAGGCCTTCCTGGCCAAGCCCCGGCTGCTGATGATCGACGAGCTGTCGCTCGGCCTGTCGCCGGCCGTGGTCGGCCAGCTGCTGGAGATCGTCCGGGCCATCCACGCCCGGGGCACCACGATCATCGTCGTCGAGCAGTCGGTCAACGTCGCCCTGACCCTGGCCGAGAAGGCCATCTTCATGGAGAAGGGCGAGGTCAAGTTCTTCGGCCACACCGCCGACCTGCTGGCCCGGCCCGACATCCTCCGGGCCGTCTACGTCAAGGGGACGGGCGCGCTGACCAGCGGCCCGGGTTCGGCGCTGCGCTCGGAGCGCGAGCGGCGGGCCCTCGAGCTCGGCGAGGCCCGGGCCGTCCTCGAGGTCGAGGGGCTGACCAAGCGCTTCGGCGGGATCACCGCCGTCGACGGGGTGAGCTTCGCCCTCCGGGAGGGCGAGGTCCTCGGGATCATCGGCCCCAACGGGTCGGGCAAGACGACGACCTTCGACCTGATCTCGGGCTTCCAGATCCCCGACGCCGGCGCCGTCCGCTACCAGGGCGTCGACATCACCGCCCTGCCGCCCGAGGAGCGGGCCCGGCGCAAGCTGGTGCGCCGCTTCCAGGACGCCCGCCTGTTCCCGTCGCTCACCGTCTTCGAGACGTTGCTGGTGGCGCTGGACCAGCGGCTCGAGGTGCGCAGCGCCCTGCTGTCGGCCGCCCAGCTCCCCCAGGCCCGCCGGGCCGAGAAGCGGGTGCGGCTGCGGGCCGAGAAGCTCATCGAGCTGCTCGAGCTCGGCGCCTACCGCGACAAGTTCGTGAAGGAGCTCTCGACCGGCCTGCGCCGGATCGTCGACCTGGCCTGCGTGCTGGCCACCGAGCCGCAGGTCCTGCTGCTCGACGAGCCCAGCTCCGGCATCGCCCAGGCCGAGGCCGAAGGGCTGGCGCCGCTGCTGCGGCGGGTCCGGTTCGAGACGGGCTGCTCGATCCTGATCATCGAGCACGACATGCCGCTCATCTCCGCCGTCTCCGACGAGCTGATCGCCCTCGACCAGGGCCGGTTCGTCACCCGGGGCCGCCCGGCCGACGTGCTGGAGGACGAGCGGGTGGTGGAGTCGTATCTGGGGACGACGATCGAAGCTGTCAATCGTTCCGGGAGCATCCAATGAAGAGGGCCATCCTGATCCTGGCGGTGCTGACGCTGTTCACCGGCGCGGCCTGCAAGAGCGACAACAAGGTGGGCAACAAGGCGCTGCTCGACTTCAAGGACCAGGCGCAGAACCGCCTGGGGGAGACGACGACCACGACGGCGCCGGCCACGACGACCACCGCCGGGGGGGTGGTGACCTCCACCACGAAGGCGACGGTGAAGGCCGCCTCGACCACGACCACCGCCCGGGCGGGGACGGCGTCGACGGCCACCACGGCCACGACGGCGCCGAAGGCGGCCCAGACCGTCCGGGAGATCGACATCTACGACGACGACGCCGCCGCCCCGCTCGACCCCCAGATCCAGACGGCCTACGTCGGGTCGATCATCCGCTGGGTCAACAAGGGGAAGACGGCCCGGGTGATGAAGGCCGACAGCGGCCAGTTCGCCTCGCCGTCGATCGCCCCCGGCGGCTCGTGGGACTACACCGCCGGCACGGCCGGCATCTTCGCCTACAGCGACGACACCCGCCCCTACGTGCACGGAGAGCTGAGGGTCTCCAAGCCGTGAACCGCCTCCGCTTCCTCGGGGTGTTCATGTGCGCCGCCCTGGCGCTGGCCGGCTGTGCCCGGTCGGACGCCTCGGTCGCGCCCACGCCGGGCAAGGCGGTCAAGGTGCTCGACGTCCCCAACCTGCCGCCCGACCTCCTCGGGCTGAAGCTGGGCAAGGAGGACGTGAGCGACGACGTGGCCAAGGTGGGGAAGGCCTTCATCGACTCGCTGGCGCTGTACTCGCTGCGCCACAACGACCTGGTCATGGCCACGCTCCAGGTCAGCCGGTTCAACGACGGCGCCGATGTCGCCAGCCAGAAGTTCCGCCAGACGGTGGTCAACCAGATCGGCTCCAGCGCCCCCCGCACGGTCCGCCTCGGCGCCGACACCGTCTACCTCACGACCGGCACCAAGCAGTCGATCGCCGTGTGGTTCAAGGGCCGGTACCTGTTCGTGCTGGCTACCCGGGCCGACTACGACGAGCCCCGCACCCTGCTGCGCAAGGCCCTGGAGATCCGGCCGTGAGGGCGTCGTGGCGGCGCGTCGGGCTGTGCGGGCTGCTGGTGGCGGCCACGCTCGGCCTGTCGGCCTGCAACGGCGCCACCGACGCCGAGAAGCGCCTCCGGGAGGCGCTGCGCAACACGGAGAAGCTGTCCAACACGTTCCTCTACACCGAGACCGTCCACGACAAGGCCGGCGACCACGAGACCGACGTGCGGGGCCTCGTGGAGGACGACTTCCGCTACAAGGCCCGGGTGGCGGAGGACGGCAAGCCCGTCCTCGACGAGGTCGTGAGCGACGACGCCCTCGCCGTGCGCTTCCTGGACCCGGCGGCCATGGGCCGCTTCCTCCGCAAGCCGGCCGAGGCCAAGCACGGCTCGGGTGTCGGCGGCAACGGCGGCGGCAGCAACGGGACCGCGGCCACGCCGGACCCGGCGACCGGCGCCGGCGGCACCACCCCCGGCGAGCCGTCGGCCGCCGACCTGCTGGCCACCCGCCGGTGGGTGCTCGACCCGGCCGGGGCGCCGGCCGAGTTCGCCGCGCCGGGCAGCGACCGGACGCTGGGGGACGACCCCATCGCCGACGCCCGCAACGTCTTCGCCTACGTCGACCGGGCCATCAACGAAGCGGTGCGGGTGGTGGAGTTCAACCCCGAGTCGCTGGAGTACCGCAAGGACGAGGACCCGTTCCCCACTCCCGAGCCCCACTCCGGCGTGACCCGCTACGACTTCGAACGGCCCAACCTGCCGAAGGCGTCGCAGACGGGCAGCGGCGCCAACCAGGTCACGCCCGACACCCGGAACTTCCGCAAGATGTCGGTCTACGTGAAGGACAAGCGGGTCATCAAGGTGCTGGAGAAGGTCGACGTCGAGAGCCGCCTGAAGGACCTGGCCCAGATCTACGACACGAAGTTCCCGGCCGACCGGCCGAAGTCGGAGCTGGCCGCCATCGCCGTCGAGGCGCTCAACGTGATCCGCACCGGCCAGGGCCAGGATCCGATCCGCCTGCGGGACATGGAGTTCTCCCTCAAGGACCTCGGCACCGACGTCAAGGTCGACATGCCCACCGACACCACCAAGGCCAGCCTGGCGCTGCTCGAGAACCGGGGCAAGCCCGGTGACGCCGCCAACGGTGCGCTCGAGGCCGCGGCGCTGCGGGCCAGGGCCTCCGGCGCCGCCCCGCCGGCCGGCTGACGTGGGGCGGCGGCTGATCGCGGTCCTCCTCATGAGCACACTTCTCCTGGCCGGCGGCTGCCGCCGCGGCGGCGGGCACGCCCTCGTGCTCGACGGACGGCCCCGCTATCCCGACGCCGAGGGGGTCGTGGAGCAGATCTCCTTCGGGCGGATCACCCTCGACGGCGGCCGGTCCTACGGGGTCCGCCCCGACCTGCAGAGCTTCTCGACCTACGACCTGGCCGCCTCGCCGATGCTGCAACGGCTCGGGCAGTACGTCCAGGTCGGGTTGCGGGGCGGGCAGGTGGCCTGGCTGGCCGGCATCGGGGTGGTGGTCCGCCGGCCCGGCGCCCGGCCCGTCGTGTACTACAACGGAGTCCTCGTCCGCCTCGACGGCCGGCGGGCGGTCTTCCGGGACGGAACGGTCCTGCACCTGGCCGCCGGCGTCACCCCGCCGCTCGGCCAGGGCTTCGTGCGGGCCGAGATCGACCCCGCCCTCCACACGGTGACCTCCCTTGTCCTGCCCTGAGCCGCGCCGCCCGCTCATCCGGGCCGCCGTCGACTCCGACCTCGACGCCATCGTGCGGATCCACAACCGGGCCCGGCCCGTCCTGGCCGACACGGTGGCGGCCCTGCGGGCCCGGCGGGCGGCCGGCGTCGCCCTGACCGACGACGTGCCCTGGATCCGGCTCGTGGCCGAGGTGGGCGGCACCGTGGTCGGCACCGCCCGGGCCATCGAGGCCAGCGGCGGGCCCGTCCCCGAACCGGGCGTCGTCTACGCCGGGGTCGAGGTCGACCCCGACATGGCCGGGGGTGGCATCGGCCACCGGCTCTTCGAGCAGGTCCGCGTCTGGGCCCAGGCCATCGGCGCCGACCGGCTCCGCTGCCTCGTCGATCTCGACGACGAGCGCTCGGTGGCCATCGCCCGGGGGTGGGGGTTCAGCCCGGCCGACGACGGCGACGGCCCGCCCCGCTGGAACTACGTCCTCGACGTCACCCGGCTCGACCGGGCCCGGCTGAGCGGATTCCTGCTGCCCGACGTGGAGGTGGTGCCGCTGGCCACCCGCTTCGACGACGAGGCCTTCTGCCGGGCGGTGCACGAGGTCCACGACGAGGGCCGGGCCGACATGCCTTCCACCGAGCCGTTCCCGGCCACCGTCTACGAGGACTGGCGGGCCGGCGAGCTGCGCCGGGCCGGCGACGGCGGCGTGACGCTGGTCGCCTGCCGGGCCGGCGGCGACCCCTGCAAGGCGGTGCTCGGCGCCTCGGCGGCCGAGCCGGTGGCCTTCGTCCCCGCCGCCTTCGTCGACTGGACGGTCGTCCGCCGCGACGAACGCCGCCGGGGCATCGCCCGGATGCTCAAGGCGGCGCTGGCCCTGTGGGCCGCCGAGCGGGGCATCGACCGCCTCGACACCGAGGTCACCGCCGACAACACCGCCATGATCGCCGTCAACGCCGCCGTCGGCTACCGGCCCGTCGGGGGCGTCGAACTCTTCGAGGCACCGCTCCACCCCGACCCCGCCGGCTGACCGGCCGGCCGGGCCCCCGGTAGCCTGCCGCATGATGTCCGATCCGGCCGAGGCCATCGACGGGCTCCGCCGCACCTGGAGCCTCGACTTCCGCTCGGTCGCCCGGGTTCTGGCCCGCCTGGCCGAGCCCGCCGCCATCGCCGACCTCGTGGCGGCCAGCGGCCTGCCCCGGCGCAACGTCGAAGCCGTGCTCGGGGAACTGGCGCCGTTCCTGGAGTCGCACGGCGAGCACCATCGTCTCCCGGCCGGGGCCCCGGTCGAGCCGCCGCCGGTCGGCCCGCAGGAGCTCACCGAGCGGATGGCGGAGTTGGCCGCCGGCCTGCCGCCGTCGCGCTGGCGGCTCGACCACGTGCCGGCGACGCCCGGGACCATGGCCCGGCGGGCTCTGCACCTGGCGTCGGAGTACGCCCTCGACGGAGCTTCGGTGCTCTGCCTCGGCGACCACGACCTGACGTCGTTGGCCGTGGCGTCGGTGGAGCCGGGCGCTCAGCTCGCCGTGGTCGACATCGACGACCGCATCCTCGACCACATCGGAGAGTCGGCGGCGGGGCTGGGCCTCGCGGTGACGGCGGCCTGGGCCGACCTCCGGCTGTGCCTGCCCCCCAGCCTGGCCGGCACGGCCGACCTCGTCTTCACCGATCCGCCCTACACCACCGAGGGGATGCGGCTCTTCCTGGTCCGGGCCCTGGAGGCGCTCCGCCCGACCGGCCACGAGCGCATCGCCTTCTGCTTCGGGACGGGCGAACGGCATCTGGTGAAAGCGCTGGAGGTGCAGGCGGTCCTCGGTGAGTTGCGCCTGGCCCTCGAAGCGATGCTGCCCGGCTTCAACCGCTACGCCGGCGCCGAGGCCATCGGTGCCCGCAGCGACCTCTACATCTGCCGTCCCGCCACCGGCGCCCGGGTCGGGGAGCCACCCCGCCGCAGCGCCCGCGCCGGCCCCCGCATCTACACCCGGGGGCCCTCGGCGCTGGAGTCCCTGCCGCGAACGGTGCCCGAGGCGGTGGCCGGCGCCGCCCTGGCCGCCGCCGGTGACGGCCCGGCCGTCCTCGTCGGCGACGGCTGGGACGGCCCGGCCGTGAGCCTCCCCGACTACTTCCGGCGGGTGGCCGCCTGGGCGACCGCCGCCCGGCCCGGCCCGTTCCCGTTCAGCGGTGTGCCGGTCGTCAACACCCATCCCGATTCCGGCGCCGCGGCGCTGCGGACCCTGCTGGTGGCGGCGCCGGAGCGGGCGGTGCTGATCGTGCCCCGCCGCCACCTCGACGACCTGACCCTGCCGATGCTGGCGGTGGCCTACGACATCGCCACCGTGCCGGCCGGGCCCGGGGGAGACCCCGCCGTCGTGAGCGCCGTCCGCCACGACCGGGCGCCGGCCGGCGAGGGGGAGGCCGTGCTCCGCCACGTCGTCCTGCACCCCGGGGCCAAGGTGGCCAACGCCTGGCGCGACGGGCTCCTGGCGGTGGCCCGCGCCGCCGGCCGCCCGATGACGAAGAACGAGGCCCGGGCCCGCATCGCCGAAGCGGCGGCGTCGACGGCGTTGCCTCCGCTGCGCACCTGGGAGCTGCCGGCCTCCACCCTGCGGCGCCTGGCGGCGGCGATACTGGCGCCGTGAACGTTCCCAAGCTCGTCGCCGTGGCGATGCTGGCGGCCGGGCTGGTGCTCGGTCTTCCGGCCGCCCCGGCCGTGGCCAAGGGCCCGGCCCGGCCCTACGAGGCCATCGCCGGCCACTACCCGACCCTGGCCCAGGCCCAGGCCGTGGCCAACCGGGCCAAGGCCCGGGGCGTGCGCACCGTCATCCAGAAGAACCGCCCCGGCCACATCGAGGTCGAGTACGGCAACGGCTGGTCGACCCCCGGCCCGGCGGCGGCGCTGTGCCGCAGGATCAAGGCCAGGGGGCTGCCCTGCCAGGTCGGCCAGGAGTACCACGGAGTCCCGAAGGAGTGGGGCGCCCGGGAGGCCGGCCGGTAGGCTCCCCGAGGTGGGAGCACGGATCCTCGAGGTGGCCGACGGCACCGAGGCCAACGAGGTGTTCGCCCGCCACGGGTGGACGGACGGGCTGCCGATCGTGGCGCCGACGCCGGAGCGGGTGGCGGCGGCGCTCGACGCCGCGCTGCTCGAACCGGAGCGCATCCTCGGGGTCGAGCCGGTGCGGGGGTTGGCCATCACCGCCGAGAAGGTGGCGATCAACGCCGTCATGGCGGGGTGCCGGCCGGCGGACGTGGCCGTGGTGGCCGCCGCCGTCGAAGCGATGTGCGAGCCGGCCTACCTGCTCCACGGCAGCGCCGCCAGCACCGGCGGCAGTGCGCCGCTCCTGGTCGTCAACGGGCCCATCCGCACCGAGCTCGGCCTCCACGCCACCGACAACGCCCTCGGCGGCGGCGGGCCCAACGTGGCCATCGGGCGGGCGCTGCGGCTGGTGCTGCTCAACCTGCTGGGCTGTGAGCCCGGCGTCCTCGACCACTCGACGCTGGGCCACCCCGGCAAGATCTCCTTCTGCCTGGCCGAGGACGAGGAGGACAGCCCCTGGCTCCCGCTGGCCCAGGAACGGGGGGTGCCCGCCGGCGTGTCGGCCGTCACCGTGCTGGCCTGCGCCCCGCCCCGGCAGGTGATGAACGAGTGGACGGCCGATCCCGAGGAGATCTGCGAGACGTTCGCCGCCGAGATCCGGGCCAACCAGTGCGGCTATTCGATCTGGCCCGGCAACTACGTCCTGGTGGTACCGAGGCAGCTCCGCGACCTGCTGGCCGCCGCCGGCTGGCAGAAGGCCGACATCCGCCACCGCGTCTGGGAACGGGCCCGGGTGCGCCGGCGCGACTGGGAGGCGTGGGGGAAGCGGGCGCTGGCCGGCCGGGGCGAACCGGACCAGGAGTTCCCGGCCCTGGAGTCGCCCGACGACCTGCTGGTGGTGGCGGCCGGTGGCGCGGCCGGCGGCTTCGCCGCCGTGATCCCGCCGTGGCTCGGCAACCGGGCCCGGGCCGTCACCGCCGGCATCGGCGTCTGCCTGGCCTGTGGCCCGGAGGAGGAGCGATGACAATCAAGGTGCTCGACCCCACCGCCGAAGGTCCGGCCGCCGCCGCCCGTCCGGCCGCTCCGCTGGCCACGCTGCAGGGGGCGACCATCGGGATCCTCGACAACGGCAAGATCAGGGTCGACCGCTTCTGCGACTTCGTCGAGGAGATCCTGCGGGCGGAGTACGGCGTGGCCGGCGTCGTCCGCCGCCGCAAGCGCAACGCCAGCGCCCCGGCGCCGGCCGACGTCATGGCCGACCTCCTGGCCTGCGACGGGGTGATCTCCGCCGTCGGCGACTGAGGCAGCTGCTCGTCGTGCAGTCTGCACGACGCCGTCACCGCCGAGAAGGCCGGCGTCCCCGCCGCCGCAGTCATGACCGGCGCCTTCACCGCCACCGCCGATGCCCTGGCCGCCGCCTGCGGTCTCCCCGGCTACGCCTACGCCGTCATCCCCCACCCCATCGCCCCCGACGACGACGACGCCCTACGGCGAAAGGCGCAAGGCGCGGTGCCGCGCTGCGCCGAGCTGCTCACCCGCCGTTAGCGCAGCTTGAGGACGGCGGAGCCCTTCTTCGACAGCCACAGGCCGCCGGCGGCCATGAGCAGGAGCGGCACGACGGCCAGCCAGAAGACGAGGCTGGTGCCCGAGGCCGGCTTCGGCGGGCCGACGGCCTTGACCTCCTTCTCCTTCAGGACGTCGGTGCTCGGGGCGGCCAGCTGCTGGTCGAAGGCGCCGTCGTTGAAGTTGGAGAAGTCGGGGTCGGGTTCGACGGGGACCGGAGCCAGCGGCGCCGGCGCCTTGGCCTCGGCCGGCGGGGGCGGCAGCGTCGTCGGCGGTGTCGGGCCGGGTGACGTGTCGATGGGCAGCGCCTCGGGGCCGCCCGACAGGTCGACCGGCGGTTCGTAGGGCGCAGCCGGCGTGGCCACCGGGTTGAAGTCGGGGGCCAGCGACTCGAAGGGCGGCACGATCTTCTCCGGCTTGTAGCTGACCGTCACCCGGTAGCCGGTGTTCGGCCCGAGGTAGTTGAAGACGACGATGGAGTACTTGCCCTTCGTCGGCCGGAAGAGCCGCAGCTGCTCGGGGTTCGTGTCGGTGGCCGACAGCTGCACCGGATCGGTCCCCGCCGGGTCGGTCCACACGTAGAGGTCGAGGTCGTTGACCTCCTGGGCCTTGCTGTAGTCGTGGCCCCCGGCCGACACCGGCGGCAGCGTCGACGTCTTCCAGTCGAGCGTGACCGTGACGAAGAACTCGTCGGACGGCCGCAGCGTCGGCGGCAGCACGACCTCGAGCGGGATCACGTCGCAGTACGTCGCCTGCCGGCAGCGCTCCGGCGTGTTGAGCGGCGGGGCCGGGCTCGGCAGCCCCGGGACCGGCGCGGCGCTGCCGATCGGCCCGAAGTCCTTCTCCACCGTCTGGTTCTCGGCCACCCGGATGGCGTTGGCCTGCTGGTCGAGGGCCGACACGGGCATGGCCGGCGTCAGCGCCAGCAGGCCGAGGGCGGCGACGGCCACGGCCATGGCCGCCAGGCGGCGGACGGGCCGGGACGGTGCGGCCGGCGGGTGCGGGGAGGGCGTCATCCGAGCTTGGGTGGTCGGGGGTCGATGAGGAACCCGGCCCCGTAGTTGTTGCAGGGATCGTTGGGGGTGCGCTGGGCCAGGACGTCGCCCGGCGGCCAGGTGCCGGTCAGGTAGCGCTTCCCGCCCTCCACCATCCGCCAGCAGCCAGCCGACTGGCTGCCCGGCGCCCGGCCGTTGGAGTCCCACCACATGGCCACGGCGTCCTTCACACAGGTGTAGTCGCCGACGTCGTAGAAGCAGGCCGGCACCGTCGGGTCGGTCGAGGCGATGTGGGGGATGGCGTGGTAGCCCTTGTCGATCGACGTCGGCCCGAGCCGGGGCCCGGCCACCTGGATGCCGGTGAACAGCTGGAAGATGTCGTTGTAGAAGTCGCAGGCGTAGTTGCTGACGTCGCTCTTCGGCGTGTCCTGGTCGGCCTCCCGGTGGGCCAGGAAGCACTGCTCCTGGTCGTCGAGGCCCTTCTTCGTCACGTTGGAGACGACCACGGCGTGGTTCCACACGCCCTTGTCCTGGAAGCTGGAGTTGTCGCGGCTCTCGATCAGCCGGTCGCCGGCCAGCACGATCTCGGGCTGGTAGCCGGCCAGCGCCGCCGCCTGCGACTGCTTGGTCTCCAGGCCGCCGGGCCAGATGATCGTCGTCACCCCGGCCTGTTTGAACTGCACCATGTTGTCGGTGGCGTACTGGCCGGTGGTGGAGGCGTCCTGGGCGTAACCGGCCCGGGGAAAGGTCTTCTCGATGACGAACTTGCCGCCGCAGGCCTGGACCTGGCTCTTGACGAGCGAGGTCAGCAGCTTCAGCTCCGGATGCTCCTCGTCGGCGCTCGACAGGAGCCCCAGCACCCGGGGCTTGCCGTTGTCGCCGGCGTTGCCCGAGAAGCTGACCGGATAGGGGAGCACCTTGGAGCACACGTAGCTGGAGTACTGCCGGGCCTGCACCTCGATCGACGGCAGGTAGCCCCAGATCAGCTTGGGATAGCTGGCGAAGAAGTCGGCCGACCGCCCGACGAAGGAGGCGAAGTTGAGCACGCCCCGCTTGGCCATGGAGTCGAGGTAGTCGTCGGCGTTCTCCCGGGCGTAGCTGATGGTGGCGAAGGGCTTGAGCTTGGCGTAGTTGTCGGCGGCGTCGGCCCGCCGGGCCTCCGGCGCCGACGAGGCGGCGTAGTAGGCGTAGAAGTGCACGAACCGGTCGTAGGTCTGGAACCGGTCGTTGAAGTAGCGCTGCCAGCCCCGCAGCACCCGGATGAAGACGTGCTCGTCGTCGGTCGGCGGGTTCAGCAGGTCGAAGTACTGGCCCTGCGGCCGGCGCTCCTGGCCCCGCGACGTGCCGATGTCGTTGATGAACCCGTCGAAGTAGAAGAGGACGGAGATCTCGTCCTTGGACACGCCCTGGTAGGTGGCGCCGAAGTTGTCACCGGTGAAGGCGGCCACGCAGGGCGGGGCCAGCGGGTCCTCCGTCTGGCGGGGCGGCTTGCCCACGCAGCGCTTGGTCGACGGCGTCTTGATGGCCGGGGGCAGCACGGCGGCCGGCGGGGGCGGCGCCTCCTCCGGCGCCGGGGCCGGGCCGGGGCCCTTGCCGGGCCCGCCGGTGCCCACGCCCTTGTCGGACGGGCCGGAGACGAGCCCCGGGCTCGACGCCAGACCCAGCGAGGCCAGGTTTCCGGCCGCCGGCGGCGGGGGCGGGTTGTCGTCGGACGGCGGGACCGGGGCGTACTCCAGCGTTTCCGTGGGGTTGGCCTGGGGGAGGTTCAGCGCCGAGGGCAGGACGGCCACCGCGATGAGGACGGCCAGCGCCATGGCCAGCAGTGGCGGGTACTTTCGGGCCCAGGACGAGCCCTGCCGCCGCTCCTCGATGGTGCCGAGCACCGTGGCCAACCCGGGACTCCCCCTGTACCAAGAAATGGCGCGGAAATACGCCGTAGGTGCGCGTTCGACGCGAAGCTCACCGAAACCTGCTGTCGAGAGGCTAGTAGGCTCCCGCCCCGGCGGGGCTTCGAGGGGGGTGGCGCGATGACGCGGCGGGGCATCCTGTTGGCAGGGCTTGCCATGCTCGGCCTGGCGGCCGGGGCCTGCGACCGGGGCGGCACGGTCAAGCAGGCCGGCGCCTCGTCGGTGTTCCGGCTCCGGACCGGCGAGTGCTTCCACAGCCCGGCGCCGACCGCCGGCCGCACCGTCGAAGTGAAGGACGTCTCGCCGGTCGACTGTGCCGCCGCCCACGACGGCGAGGTCTTCGCCGTCTTCAACCATCCGGCGGCCAACGCCGCGCCCTACCCCGGCGACGAGGCGGTGGCCGACTTCGCCGCTGCCGAGTGCCTGCAGCGGTTCCCGGCCTACACGGGCACCGGCTACGACGACTCCGACCTGGCCGTGGCCACCGTCCGCCCCGACCACGACTCGTGGACCGCCAAGGACGACCGCCAGGTGGCCTGCGTCCTCTACCAGCAGGGCACCAGGCTCACGGGGTCCCGGCACAAGGCCTGAGTTCGGAGGCGAGGGGGAGGAGCGCACCCACGAGGCGCTCGCTCGACCCCCCGCCGTAGTCAAGGGGTATTCGATGCGCCCGGCGGGGATTCCTGCGTCAGGTGCGGCCGGGCCGCAGGCGCCAGAGCAGGTACCCGCCGCCGCCGGACACGACCAGCAGGAGCCCGACGATCAGGGCGATCGTGCCCTTGTCGCTCCCGCCGCCGGTGCTCGTCTTGGCGGCGGCGTTCGTGCCGCCGTCCTCGCCGCCCAGCGACGGCGGCGCTCCCGGCAGCAGCACGCTCGACGTGTCGGCGGTGGTGGTCGTCGACTTCACCACCGTCGAGCTCGTGGCCAGCTGCCGGGTCGTCGACGTCGTGCTGCTGGTGGGCCGGATGGTCGTGGTGGTCGACGCCCGGACCGTGGAGGTCGTCGTCGACGACCCCGTCGACGCGGTGGTGCTCGAGCCGGCGGCGGTCACGACGACGACTCCGTTCATCCCGGAGTGGATCTTGCAGTGGTAGGCGTACGTCCCGGCGGCCGAGAACGTGCGGGACACCCGGTCGCCGGCGGTGCGCTGGCAGTCGTTGAGCAGCAGCTGCGGCGGGCAGTTGGGGTTGAGGTCCCGGTCGTTGAACGTCACGGTGTGGCCGGGCGAGCCCGTCGGGGCGCTCTCGAACACCCAGCTGACGGTGTCGCCCACAGTCACGTCGACCTGGGCCGGCACGTACTGCGTTCCCCGTTCGATGACCAGGGTGGTCGCCGCCCGGGCGCCGATCGAGGGCATGACCATTACCGCGGCCACCAGGACGCTCACGACCACGGCGCGGTATCTGTTCATGCCCGGCGAATTATCCCCGAGCCGTCGCGTGCCGGGGCGTCAATCAGCGGCAGAAGAGCGAGCGGCCCTTGCCCCGGGGGTAGCGGGCGACGCGGCCCACCGGCATGTCGACCCGGTAGCCGGCCATGGCCCGCTCCTCCTCCGACTCGCCGCCCCAGAACCCGTACTCCCGGTTCTCCCGGGCCCACGTCTGGCAGGGGTCGAGGACGGGGCAGACGAGGCACAGCTGGCGGGCCTTGGCCTCGCGACGGGCCCGGGCCTCCGGCCGCTCGCCGGGAGCGGCGAAGAAGAGATCGGTCTGGCCGTTGCAGGAGGCGATCGCGTGCCACGTCACCCCGCTCGTGCGGGAATCGCGGACGTCGATGACGAGTTCCGAAGCGAGCGACGCAGACACCGGAGGGCCTTTCAGAAGAAACGCGGATCCCAGACGTCAACAATTGTCCCACGACGTCAGAAATCAACGCAATGCGTCAGCCCGATCGGACCGATCCCCCGGAACGATCGCTGGCCGGGGAGGGAACTACCCGGCGGCGGCCAGGCGCTGGCGGGTCGCCCGGTCGGGGCGGGCCTGCACCGGCTTGCCCTCGCCCCTCGGGTAACGGGCGATGCGGCCCACCGGCATCTCGACCCGGAAGCCGGCGGCGGCGCGCTCCTCTTCGGACTCGCCGCCCCAGAAGCCGTACTCGCGGTTGTCCCGGGCCCACTTGCGACAGGCGGTCATCACCGGGCAGGTGTGGCAGATCGAGCGGGCCTTGGCCTCCCGGACCTCCCTCGCCTCGGGCCGCTCGCCCGGCGGAGCGAAGAAGACCGCGGTGTGGCCGTAGCAGACCGCGTCCGCCATCCAGGTCGTACCGCCCGACACCGGTGCGGTCGCCAACATGGTCATGATCGTCTCCTGCAGTGTTCGTCCCGGATTCAAAAGGAGGAGGGAGGGTCGGGGGAAGGTGGGGGGGTCCGCTCCCCCGACCCGTCCTTCTCTGCCCGAATCCAATCACGCCTAACCAATCGAAAAAAGAGCTTATCCTGGATGTGTGTAATCTGCTCGTTCGATAGTTCTTCCGAAAGGGACGAATCATCTTGGAGATCCGGCACCTCGACGCCCTGCTGGCGATCACCGAGGCGGGTTCGTTCTCGGCCGCGGCCGAGGTGCTCCACACCGTGCAGTCCAACGTGTCGGAGCAGATCCGCCAGCTCGAGCGGGAGCTCGGCGTGCCCGTCCTCGTGCGGGGCCGGCGGGGCGCCACCCCGACGGAGTTCGGCCGGGTCGTGCTGGAGCGGGCCCGGCGCATCCGGGGCGAACTGGAGGCGATGCGGGTCGACCTGTCGCTCCTCCAGGGCCTCGAGGCCGGTCATGCCAGCCTCGGGGTGGTCGGCACGGCCAGCCGGTGGCTGGTCCCGGCGCTGGTCGGCGACCTCCGGCAACGGGCGCCGGGGGTCATGCTCCGGATCAACGAGGGGGCCTCGGAACGGCTGGCGGCCGAGGTCGTGAGCCACGAGCTCACCATGGCGGTGGTCACCGAGCCGATCGTCGACCCCCGCCTGACCGTCGAGCACCTCCTCGAGGAGGACCTCGTCGGGCTGGTGCCCGAGGGCCTCGACCTGCCGCCCGAGCCGATCCCCTTCGCCACCATGGCCGGCCTGTCGCTCATCCTCCCGCCGTCGGGCAACCCCTTCCGGCTGGAGATCGACGAGGTGGCGGCGGCCCACGGCCTGGGGCTGACCGTGCCGGTGGAGGTCGAGGGCGTCCGCCTCATCGCCGACCTCGTGGCCGCCGGCCGGGGGGCGTCGATCCTCCCCCAGACGGCGGTGCCGCCGGGCCTGGCCGGCCTGCGGACGGTCACGATCGCCGGCATGCCCCCCCGCCGCCTGGCCCTGGTGACGGCCCGCCACGCCTACCTGTCGCTGGCCGACCGGGCCGTGCGGGACTCCGTCCGCCGCCTCGTGACCATCCACGCCGGCAGCTAGCCGAAAAATTCGCGAGGTTTGAGGGGGTTCCTCCCGGCTTGGGAGGAAACATCGCCCCTGGTCAGACAGGGGGAACGCCTCGCTCACGTCGAAGCAAAAGGCGCCGAACAGGCGGAGTTTCGCGTTCCTCGTGCTGGGAGGTTGTGACCGTGAGCAGGCGACACCGTTGGGCCGCGGTGGCCTCGACCCTGGCGCTGGTGGCGGCGGGCAGCGTGGGGGTGCTGCTGCACGCCGACGCCTACGTCAACAGCCAGACGATCGGCGACCCCGCCGGCGACGCCAACACGATCGTCGACGCCCAGGGCCACACGACGCCGACCGCCAACGAGGCCCGGGCCGACGTCGTCTCGGCCAGCGCCTCCTACACCCCGGGCTCGATCGTGCTCAGCGCCCGGACGGCGCAGGCCAACGACCCCCGCAACGACCCCCAGTGGACGACCAGCGACTCCGCCCTGTCGTTCTTCCTCGACACCACCAACGACAAGAAGTACGACTACCACGTCCTGTGGGGCGTCGACGGCGCCAACCTCTACGCCGACGTCATGGCGGCGGCCGACGACGGCACCCCGATCTGTTCCGGCACCCCGTCGCTGGGGGCCGACGGCAGCTACGTCGTCACCCTCAACCCCCAGTGCCTCGGGAACCCGACCGCCTTCAACTGGGGCGGGCGGATGGAGTACGGGGCCACCGGCTCGCAGATCATGGACCGCTTCCCCGACGGCGACGGCGCCTACGCCGGGCCGGTGGCCCTCAACGGCACGCCGCCGGCCACCACCCCGCCGGCCACCACCCCGCCGGCCTCGCCGCCCGGCGGTGACGTCGCCCCGGGCCCGGCGCCCGTCCCGGCCTCGCCGGTGGCGACGCCCCGCCCGGTCGTGGCCGCACCCCTCTCGGCCGGGGAGGGCTTCTGGCTCCTCGGCCGAGACGGCGGCGTGTTCAGCTTCGGGACGGCCAGGTTCTACGGCTCGATCGGCAACATCCCGCTCAACAAGCAGATCGTGGCCATGGCGGCCAGGCCCGACGGCAGCGGCTACTGGTTCGTCGGCTCCGACGGCGGGATCTTCGCCTACAAGGCACCGTTCTGGGGGTCGACCGGCAACATCGCCCTCCACAAGCCGATCGTCGGCATGGCCGCCACCCCGTCCGGCGAGGGCTACTGGCTGGTGGCGTCCGACGGCGGGATCTTCGCCTTCGGGGATGCGGGGTTCTACGGCTCGACCGGCAGCATCGCGCTCAACCAGCCGATCGTGGGCATGGCGGCCACCCCCTCGGGCAAGGGCTACTGGCTGGTGGCGTCCGACGGCGGGATCTTCTCCTTCGGTGACGCCCGGTTCTACGGCTCGACCGGCGCCATCCGGCTCAACCAGCCGATCGTGGGCATGGCGGCCACGCCCTCCGGCCAGGGCTACTGGTTCGTGGCCCGCGACGGCGGCGTCTTCGGCTTCGGCGACGGGCGGTTCCTGGGATCGGCGGTGTCCGACAACCCCGTCCCGGTGGTCGGGATGGCCGCGACCAAGGCCGGAGCCGGCTACCGGATCGCCCGGGCCGACGGGACGGTCACGGCCTTCGGCAACGCCATCCCCGGCGGCGGGCTGAACGGCGCCCTCGCCGCCCCGGTGGTGGCCATCGTGGCCGCCTCCTAGGGGCAGGCGGCCGGCCCGTCCTACGACTGAGCGAAGCGGGCGGAGGCGGAGGGGGAGGCGGAAGAGGCCTCCCCCTCCGCCGCGTCCGGGCGGCGGGCCGGCGGCGGGGAAGCCTCGACGGCGACCGGCGACTCCTCGGGATCGGTGATGACCGGGCCCGGGCGGGTGAAGCGCCCGGCGATCCCGTAGCCGGTGAGGAACACGGCGGCCCCGCCGGCGGCGTCGAGGAAGTAGTGGTTGGCGGTCAGCACGATGGCCGACAGCGTCAGCAGCGGGTAGAGGGCGATGGCCACCTTGGCCGGCCGGCGCCGCAGCCGGGGGGCCAGCGAGGCGGCGCAGAACAGCGACCAGCCGAAGTGGAGGCTGGGCATGGCGGCGTACTGGTTCGAGATGTTGTGGATCGCCCCCGAGTCGAACGACCAGAACGTCGGATATCGGGCCAGCGTGTCGACGAAGCCGTAGGTGCCGTGCCCGGCCGTGTACAGCAGCCGGGGCGGCATCAGCGGCCAGAAGATGAAGCCGATCAGGGCCAGAACGGTGGTGAGCGCCAGCGTGTTGCGCCAGCGGGGGTAGTCGCCCGGATGGCGGCGGTAGAGCCAGATCACCGCCCAGGCCGTGACGATGAAGTGCAGCGACCCGTACACGTAGTTCAAGAAGATGATCAGCGGCCGGGCGTGCAGGGCCCACGACTGCAGCGTCGCCTCGTGGTTGATGCCCAGCATGTGCTGCCAGTGCATGATCTGGCGGGCGTGGTGGTACGCCTCGGCCTTGCTGCCCTCGCTCAGGTTGCGGATGGCCGAGTACACCTCGTAGAGGACGAGGACCGTCAGGGCCTCTTTCCACCAGTAGAGGCGGCGGACGGGCGGGCGCCCGCCGGCCGGGTTCCGCCGCAGGAGCCTCACCGGTGGATCAGACGGAGACGGCCCGGCGGCCGCCGACGGCGAAGGCGGGGGCGCCGAGCAGGCTGACGGCCAGCGTGAGCCCGTAGATGATCAGGCCGACGGCGACCGCCTCACCGGTGGAGACGCCGAAGGGACCGAGGAACAGAACGAAGGCGCCCTCCCGGATCCCCAGGCCGTTGAGCGACAGCGGCAGCACCTGGGCGATCGCCACCATCGGGACGAAGGCCAGCAGGGCCATCATCGGCAGGTGCAGGCCGAGGGCCCGGGTGGCGAACCAGGCGGCCAGCACCGGCGACAGCTGGTACACGGTGGCCACCCCGAGGATGCCGGCCGCCGCCTGGGGCCGGCGGCGCAGGGAGTCGACCCCGAGGTGGACGGCGCCGATGAAGCGGGTCCACCCCTCGTTGGTGGCGAAGCGGCCGGCCACCCGGGGGTGGGCGGCGGCGACCAGGATCCCGGCCAGGAGGACGAGCGTGCCGAGCGACAGGCCCACCGCCAGCCGGCTGGCCACGCCGAGCCCCAGCAGCGACGGCTTGAGCAGGAGGCCGGTCAGGGTCAGCAGGGGCAGGACGATCCAGCCCGTCAGCCGCTCGATGACCACCGAGGCGAAGACGGAGGTGCCGGGCACCGCCGAGGAGTTGGTCAGCCGGCTGACCCGGAGGACGTCGCCGCCGATCGTCGAGGGCAGGAAGTTCCCCACGAACTGGCCGGCCAGGTAGTGGGAAACGAGGGACGGGAGGCGGGTCTCGGCGTCGAAGGCGGCCAGCACCCGCTGCCACCGCCAGGCCGAGAGCACGATCCCGGCCAGCGTGGTCAAGGCCCCGAGCAGGAGGTAGACCACCGTGTCGCCGTGGTGCCCGGGCGGCAGCAGCGACGGCAGGTGCATCCGGGGCAGGAGCAGGCCCAGCATCACGGCGCTGGCCACCATCCGGACCGCCGGCCACCACGACGCCGACGCTTTCGCCGCGCCTCGTGCAGGCCGGTCGGATGTGGCTCCACCCCGCATCCGCTTTAGCCTAATCGGCTGAAGCCCCGCCGCATCCGGATCCCAGAGGAGGAACCACGCGAATGGAGTTCGTCCACGGGGGAACCCTGGCGGCGCAGGCCCTCCGGGAGGCCGGCGTCGACGTCGTCTTCACGCTGTCGGGCGGGCACCTGTTCCCGCTCTACGACGGCTGCGTGAGCGCCGGGATCCGCCTCGTCGACACCCGCCACGAGCAGACGGCGGGCTTCGCCGCCGAGGGCTGGGCCAAGGTCACCCGCCGCCCCGGCGTGGCCGCCCTGACCGCCGGGCCGGGCATCACCAACGGGATCAGCGCCATCACCGGCGCCTACTTCTGCGGCTCGCCGATGGTCGTCATCGGGGGACGGGCGCCCGCCGCCCGCTGGGGTTCGGGTTCGCTCCAGGAGGTCGACCACATCCCGATCGTGGCCGAGGTCACCAAGCGGGCGGTGACGGCGGCCAAGACCGGCGACATCTTCCCCGAGGTGGCCGCCTCCCTGCGGGCCGCCTCCCGGGCTCCCCGGGGGCCGTGCTTCGTCGACATCCCGGTCGACCAGTTCTTCGACCGGGCCCCGGCCGACTCGACCGGGAGCGTGCCGATCGGCGTCGGCTCGGGGCCGGGGGACATCGCCGCCGGCCCGCCCGAAGCGCCCGATCCCGGCGCCCTGATCGGGGTGGCCCGCCTGATCCGGGAGGCCGAGCGGCCGGTGGTCATGGCCGGGGCCGGGGTCTACTGGGACGGCGCCGAGGCGGCGCTCGAGGAGCTGGCCGAGGCCGGCGGCCTCCCGGTCCTCATGAACGGCCTCGGCCGGGGGACGCTGCGGGCGTCGCACCTGCTGGCCTTCTCCCGGGCCCGGTCGCTGGCGCTGAAGAAGGCCGACCTGGTGGTGGCGGCCGGCGTCCCCCTCGACTTCCGGCTGGCGTTCGGCCAGTTCGCCGGGGGCGCCCGGGTCGTGCACCTGGTCGAGCACCCGTCGCTGGTGGCCGGGCACCGGGAGCTGGCCGGGTCGGTGGCCGGCGACCTCAGCGCCGTGTTCCGGGGCCTGGTCGGCGCCGGCGTGGGCGCCGCCCACCCGCAGGCCCGGGCGGAGTGGCTGGCCGATCTCAGCGCCGACGAGACCGTCCGCCGGGAGAAGGAGGAGGACACCCTCCGCAGCCCGGCCCGGCCGATCCACCCGGCCCGGATCTACGGCGAGCTGCGGGCCCGGCTCGAACCCGACGCCGTGGTGGTGGTCGACGGCGGCGACTTCGGCTCCTACGCCGGCAAGTTCGTCGACAGCGAGACCCCGGGGACGTTCCTCGACCCCGGGCCCTACGGCTGCCTCGGCACCGGGCCCGGCTACGCCCTGGCCGCCCGGCTGGCGGCCCAGGCCGCCGGCCGGCCCGACCGGCAGGTCTTCATGCTGCTCGGCGACGGGGCGGCGGGCTTCTCGCTGATGGACTTCGACACGCTCGTCCGCCACCAGGCGCCGGTGGTGGCGGTCGTCGGCAACAACGGCGTCTGGGGCCTGGAGAAGCACCCGATGCGGGCGCTCTACGGCTACGACGTGGTGGCCGAGCTGCGGCCCGGCACCCGCTACGACCAGGTGGTGGAGGCCCTCGGGGGCCACGGCGAGCTGGTCACCGATCCCGACGAGATCGGCCCGGCCATCGACCGGGCCCTGGCCTCGGGAGTCCCCGCCCTGGTCAACGTCCTCACCGACCCGGCCGACGTCTATCCGAGGTCCAGCGCCCTCATGTGAGCGGGCCGGTCGGGAACCGTCAGTCGGCGATCCCGGCCCGCTCGAGGAACCGGCTGGTGGAGACGATCACCCGGGTGAAGCGCCCGGCGGCCACGAGGCCGCGTTCGTCGGAGACCGAGACCCGGAAGATCAGCCGCCGGCCTTCCACCGCTTCCAGCACCGCCTCGGCCTTCACCTTGGCCCCCACCGGCGTCGGGGCCAGGTGGCTGATCTCCACGCGGTGCTCGACGGCGCTCGTGCCCTCGTCGAGCCGGCCGCACAGCGCCGCCCAGGTGGCCTGCTCGGCCAGCAGGATGATGTTGGGGGTGGCCAGCATGTGGACGTCGGACGTGCCGGCCGCGGCCGAGGTGTCGCGCTCACCGACGACGTGCTCGATGGTGCCGGCCAGACCCGGCTGCAGGTCCACGGCCGTACCATAGAAGGCCCCCCCGAGCGCTCCCTGAATCGAGGTCCTGTCGTGGTCGAGGAGTCCGTCCTCCAGCGGGTGCTGGCCGCTGCTCTCCGCTCCGGCGGGGAATTCGCCGAGGTCTACGTGGAGGACCGGCGCACCGCCGGCGCCCGCCTCGACGACGGCAAGATCGAGGAGTTCACCGCCGGCCGGGAGCGCGGCGCCGGCATCCGGGTGGTGGCCGGCCGCTCCACCGGCTACGCCCACACCTCCGACCTGTCGGAGCGGGCGCTGACCGAGGCGGCCCGGGCGGCCGGCGCCGCCGCCCGCGGTTCCGAGGGCCGCACCACGGTGCTGGCCTTCGAGGCCCGGCCGGGCTCGCCGAGCCGCCCCGTCCGGGAGCTGCCCGAGACGGTGGAGAAGCTGCGCAAGGCCGAGGTGCTCCGGCGGGCCGACGACGCCGCCCGGTCGGCCGGCGGCGCCATCCGCCAGGTGTCGGCCGCCTACGCCGACGCCCGCAAGCGGGTCCGCATCGCCAACTCCGACGGGCTGCTGGTCGACGACGACCGGGTCCGCACCCGGTTCATGGTCTCCTGCACCGCCCTGGGCGACGGCGGCCTCCAGACCGGCTTCGAAGGCCCGGGCCGGACGGTGGGGTTCGAGCTGTTCGAGGAGTTCGCCCCCGAAGCGGTGGCCCGCAAGGCCGCCGACCGGGCGCTGCGCATGCTCGACGCCCGCCCGGCGCCGACCGGCAAGCTCCCGGTGGTGCTGCGCCAGGGAGCGGGCGGCGTCCTGTTCCACGAGGCCTGCGGCCACGGCCTCGAAGCCGACCTCGTCAACCGTGACGCCTCCGTGTTCCGGGGCCGGGTCGGCACCCAGGTCGCCTCGCCGCTGGTGACGCTGGTCGACGACGGCACCTTCGACCGGGGCTGGGGCACCCTGTCGGTCGACGACGAGGGCCACCCCGCCCGGCGCAACACGCTGATCGAGAACGGCGTCCTGTCCGACTACATGTGGGACCTGCTCCGGGCCCGCCAGGACGGCCGGGAGTCGAGCGGCAACGGCCGGCGGGAGACGTACCAGTCGCTGCCGATGGTCCGCATGACCAACACCTACCTGCTGGCCGGCGGGTCCGACCCCGACGACATCATCGCCTCCACCCCCTACGGCCTGTACTGCGCCGCCCTCGGCGGCGGCCAGGTCAACACCGCCACCGGCGACTTCGTCTTCGGCGTGACCGAGGCCTACCTCATCGAGGACGGGCGCCTCACCGCCCCCGTCCGGGCGGCCAACCTCATCGGCAACGGCCCCGAGACCCTGCTGGCCATCGACGCGGTGGGCTCCGACTTCGACACCTGGGCCGGCACCTGCGGCAAGGACGGCCAGGGCGTGCCGGTGTCGGCCGGTCAGCCGACCATCCGGGTGGCCGAGATGACCGTGGGCGGGACCGCCGGTGCCTGAGCACGACGGGGCCGACGAGGCGCTGCTGGCGCTGGTCCGCAAGATCGCCGGCGAGGCCAGGCCCGGCGAGCAGGTCGAGGCCTACGCCGCCCGGTCCGCCGGCATGGAGGTGAAGGTCTTCGGCGGCGAGGTGGAGTCGCTGGCCTCGGAGAACATCGAGGGCGTCGGCGTCCGGGTCGTCGTCGACGGCCGCCAGGGCTTCGCCTGGGCGGGGTCGCTGGAGCCGTCGGTGGTGGCCGAGACGCTGGCCGAGGCCCGGGACAACGCCGGGTTCGGTTCCCCCGACGAGTACCTCGGCCTGCCCGGCCCCGACGAGGCGGCCGACCCCGGGGGGTTCGACCGCGCCGCGCTCGACCTGTGGCGCGACGGGCTGGTGGCCGCCCCGGCCGACGACAAGGTGGCGCTGGCCCTGGAGCTGGAGCGGGCGGTCATGGCCGCCGATCCCCGCATCCGGGGGGTGCGGACCGTGTCCTACGGCGACGGCGCCAGCCAGATGGCGCTGGCCAACTCCCGGGGCGTCGAGGCCACGGCCCGGCGCACCGTCTGTTCGATCTCGGCGCTGACGCTGGCCGGCGAGGGCGTGGGCACCCGCACCGGCTACGGGTTCTCGGTCGGGCGGGAGCCGGCGGAGCTCGACGTGGCCGAGGCGGCGGCGATGGCCGCCGAACGGGCCGTCCGCCTGCTGGGCGCCACCCAGCCGAAGACCCGCAAGCTGGCCGTGGTCTTCGACCCGCTGGTGGTGTCGTCGATCCTGGGGATGCTCTCCGGGGCCCTCAACGGGGAGTCGGTGCTGAAGGGCCGGTCCATGTTCGCCACCCGCCTCGGCGAGATGGTGGCCGGGGAGCACATCTCGATCACCGACGACCCGACGAACCCGGCGGCGTTCGGGGCGGCGGGCTACGACAGCGAAGGGGTGCCGACCCGGCCCGTCCGCCTGATCGAGAACGGGAAGCTGGTCCGGTTCCTCCACAACGTCCAGACCGGCCGGCGCAGCGGGGCCGGCACGACCGGTTCGGCGGTGCGGGGCGGCTACACCTCCACGCCCGGCGTCGGCCCCCGGGCGCTGTACCTCGAACCGGGGCCGGCGTCGCCCGGGGAGCTGCTGCGGCGGGCCGAGGGCGGGCTGTACGTCCAGGCCATCACCGGCCTGGCCTCGGGGGCCAGCCCGGTCACCGGCGACTTCTCCGTGGGGGCCGACGGGCTGCTGATCCGCGACGGCGCCCTGGCCGAGCCCGTCCGGGAGGTCACGGTGGCGTCGACCTTCCAGCGGATGCTGGGCGAGCTCGAGGTCGGCAACGACCTGCAGTGGCTGGCCGGCGGGGCGGCGGCCGTGACGGTCCTCGTCCCCGAGATGGCCATGAGCGGCGCGTGAGCCGCGGCCGGTAGAGTGCCCTCCCTATGAGCAAGAAGACGAGCAAGCGCAAGCTGAAGTGCCGCCGGAACAAGGCCAACCACGGCAAGAAGCCCAACGTGGGTCGCCGCTGACCGAGGCCGGGCCCGCCGGTCGCATCCTGGTCGGGACCTGTTCCTGGACCGACCAGACGCTCGTCAAGGAGAGCGACTTCTACCCTCGGCGCTCGATGAAGGCCGAGGAACGGCTGCGGTACTACGCCTCGATCTTCCCGATCGTGGAGGTCGACGCGCCGTACTACTACCCGCCGACCGAGGAGATGGCGGGGATGTGGGTGAACCGGACGCCGCCCCGGTTCACGATGAACATCAAGGCCTACTCGCTGTTCACCAACCACCCGACGCGGCCCGACTCGCTGTGGCCCGAGGTGGCCGACCAGGTGCCGATGGAGCACCGGGAGAAGCGGTCGGTGTACCTGTCGCATCTGCCCGGGGCGGCGGTCGACGAGTCGTGGGAGCTGTTCCGCCGGGCGCTGATGCCGCTCCACTCGGCCGGGAAGCTCGGCGTCGTCCTGTTCCAGTTCCCGCCGTGGTTCCGGCCCAACAGCGAGAACCGGGCCTACCTCAAGACGCTCCGCCCCCGCCTCCCCGACTACGACCTGGCCGTGGAGTTCCGCCACGGCTCGTGGATGACCGAGGAGGAGCGGGGCCGCACGCTGGGCCTGCTGGAGGGCGAAGGCCTGTCCTACGTCTGCGTCGACGAGCCCCAGGGCTTCGACTCCTCCGTCCCGCCGGTGGTGGCGGCCACCGCCGACATCGCCGTCGTCCGCTTCCACGGCCGCAACGCCGCCACCTGGGAGGAGAAGTGGATCTCGGCCGCCGAGCGCTTCGCCTACGACTACCGGGACGAGGAGCTGGCCGAGTGGGTGCCGGGCCTGCGGGAGCTGGCCGCCACCTCCCGGGAGACGCACGCCCTCATGAACAACTGCTACCGGGACTACGCCGTCAACAACGGCCGGGCGCTGGCCGCGCTGCTGGGGGAAGGGCTCCAGCCCGGGGCCTAGCCGACCCGGCAGACGGGCGAGGTGCCGAACCGGGCCGACATCATCTCCTTCAGGCCCCGGGGGAAGTCGACCCGGCTGGCCTGGTGGGCGGCCGTCAGGCGGCGCTGGGCGGCGGCGTCACCGGTGAAGGCGGCGATGCACCCGTCCGGCTCGACGTTGGCCAGGGCCAGGATGGCGCCGGCACAGCCGAGCGGGCCGGCGAAGGACAGCAGGGCCGACGAGCCGGTCCACAGCGGCCGGCCCCACTCCAGCTCGGCCAGCAGCCGGTCGGGCTCGCCGGAGGAGTCCTTGAGGCCGGCCACCGGCAGCTTCCCGAGGAGCTCGACCGGGATCCCCGGAGCCGACACCTTGGGAAAGTGGTAGGCGATGACCGCCAGCTCGTCGGGGGCGGACCGGGCCACGACGTCGTAGTAGGCCGAGGGATCGGCCACCCCCGGGGGCGACAGCACGAGGACGGCGTCGGCGCCGTGCTCCGAGGCCGACAGCGTGAGGGCCGCCGCCTGGCGGGCCGACGGGGCGCCGGTGCCGGCCAGGACGGGAACGTCGTCGGGGACGGCGTCGCGCACCCCCTCCAGCAGCAGCACCCGCTCCTCGGCCGATAGCGTGGCCGCCTCGCCCGACGAGCCGCACACCAGCACGCCCCGGATCCCGGCCTCGACGAGCCGGGCGGCATGGGCGGCGGTGGCGCCGACGTCGATCTCGCCGTCCTCGTCGAAGAGGGTCACGAGGGCCACTCCGACACCGGTGAAGACGGGCTCCATGGAATGACGGTACCGTGCGGGACCATGCCGCTCCGCCCGCTGCCGGCCCAGGTGTGGTTCTGCCTGGCCTGCGACGACCAGCCGCCCTGGAAGGCCGACGAGAAGAAGCCCTGCCCCACCTGTGGCCGGACCGACGACGTCAAGGAGGCCACCCGGTTCTCGAACCTGGAGAATCCCGGGGGCGAGTGAGCCCGGGGCCGGGCCCGGCCCGGCCCGGCCCGGCCCGGCCTAGTCCTCCAGGAACTTGAGCGCCGCGTCCATGGCCAGGAAGTCCTTGGGCGTGGAGAAGTGGTCGGTGCGGGGGAGGACGACGAGGCGGGCGTCGGGCAGCGCCTCGACGAGCCGGTCGGCGGGGCCGGCGAAGTCGCGCTCGCCGATCACCACGAGGACGGGCGCCGTGATCCGCCCGAGCCCCTCGGCGGTCAGCAGCGCCACCGGCGCCTGGAGGCAGGCCAGCAGCGCCTCCCGGTCGTTCTCGGGGTGGGCGGCCAGACGGGCGAAGTACGCCGCCGCCGGGTTCTCCGGGGCGTCGCCCGCCCGGACGGCCTCGACGATCACGTCGCTGGCGCTGCGCTCGAAGAGGTTGCGGCCGACGCCGAGCGTGACGATGCGGCGGAAGCGGGCCGGCTCGGCCATGGCCACGCCCAGCAGGAGCCGGGCGCCCATCGAGAAGCCGATGGCGTCGACCGGGCCCTCGGGCAGCCGTTGCGCCACCCAGCCCTCGAGGTCGGCGTAGGCGGCCGCGTCGTGGGGCTTGTCGGCCTTGCCGTGGCCCAGGATGTCGATGGCGACGGGATCCCGCCCCGCCTCCTTCAGCAGGTCGAGCCAGCCGTTCTCCCACCACGTCCGGGCCGACGAGGTGGCGAAGCCGTGGAGCAGCACGACGGGGGTCGACGCGGTCATCTCGGTTGGGTAGCGTATTTGGGTACGTTTGTGTACATCGAAGCTGGGAGTGTCGCATGCAGCCTCTTCGCCGTCTCCTCCCCGTCGCCGCCGTCCTCTTCACCCTGGCGGCGATGTCGCTGGCCCCGCTGCCGTCGTCGGCCGGTACCCCGGGCCCGCAGACCGCCGACCTCCGCTACGGGCCCATCACGGTGCCGGCCGCCGTCGGCGGTCACGCCGGGGAGTTCGCCGCCCTGGTGCCGGCCCTGCCGATGGCCTGCACCAACTGCTTCCTCACCGGCACCAAGGTCGACCTCGTCTTCGCCGACGGGACCTCGGCCAACCTCGACCGCGGCCTGATGCTCCACCACATCGTGGCCTTCGACACCGGCCGGCCCGACGCCACCTGCGCCCCCGACACCCCGATCGGCTCGCTCGGGGAGCGGTTCTTCGCCGCCGGCAACGAGCGGACGGGCGGCGCCTTCCCGTCCGGCTTCGGCTACCACTACGGCACCGACCGGGTGACCGGGGCGGTCGACATCATGAACCACACCGATCACCCCCAGGTCGTCTACGTGGCCACCACCGTGACCTGGGTGCCCGACACGACGGCGGGGATGAAGCCCGTCCGCCCCGTCTGGCTCGACGAGAACGACTGCGGCGACTCGGCCTACGCCGTGCCGGCCGGGCCGTCGCACAAGGTGTGGCGCTGGACGTCGACGATCACCGGGCGGGTGATCCTGGCCGGCGGGCACGTCCACGACGGCGGGATCAAGGTCGACCTGGCCAACGAGACGACCGGCCGGCACCTGTGCACGTCCTACGCCTCCTACGGCACCAACCCCGCCTACCAGGGCAGCGTGGAGAAGATGTCGACCTGCACGTGGGACCGGCTGGGGACGGTGCGCCGGGGCGAGGTGCTGTCGATCGACACGTACTACGACCCGCCCGAGGCGCAGTCCGACGTGATGGGCATCGTGCTGGCCTACGTCTACGAGACCGACGACCTGGCCGGCGGCACCGAGCCGCCCGCCTCGGTGCAGGCCCCCGCCCCGGCCTGGCCCCCGCCCGGCGGCCGCCCGGCGGGGCACGGCCACGGCCACGCCCACCCGGGCACGAAGAGCCGGGGGTGACGCCGGGCTAGGGTCCCGGTCATGGCCACGAAGACCGGGCCCCCCATCGGCCCCTTCCCTCCCGGCGTCGACAGCGACGAGCAGCGGGAGGAGTATGACAAGCTCCGCCGGCGGGTGCTGTGGAAGATGCCCTCGGGGCTCTACGTCGTCGGCGCCCGGGCCGGGGAGCGGCGCAACGGGATGACGCTCAACTGGGCCTCGCAGGTCAGCTTCGAGCCGAAGCTGGTGGGGATCAGCGTGGAGAAGATCGCCTTCACCCACGAGCTGATCGAGGCCGGGCGGTGCTTCGTGCTCAACCTGCTGCCCCAGGAGGAGCGGGCGGCCGTCCGCAAGTTCGTCAAGCCGGTGGAGGTCGACGCCGACGCCACGTCGATGAACGGGTTCGCCTTCCACGACGGGCGGACGGGGGCGCCGATCCTCGACATCGCCGCCGCCTGGGTCGACTGCGAGCTGCGCCAGTCGGTCGACTGCGGCGGCCACACGTTCTTCATCGGCGAGGTGGTCGACGCCGGCTTCCAGACCGACGAGGAGACGCCCATCCTGCGCATGGAGGACACCCGGATGAGCTACGGCGGCTGAGCCGGGCATCTGTAACGTCCCCGCGGGCCGCGAGACCGCACTCCGTGCGTACCATCGGTGACATGGACGACGGAGCGCCCGTCGGGCGGCGGGTCTTCCTGGGGCTGGCCGCCTTCGGCGTCTCGGGGATCCTCTGGGGCTCCCGGGCCGCCGGTCTGATGGAGCGCCTCCTCGCCCCGGTGTCGGTCAAGGACGGCAGCGGGCTCCTCGGGCTGCTGCCCACCGGCCGGTTCCGGATCTACTCGGTCATCGGCACGCTGCCCAGCCGGGCCCCGGCCGACTGGCACCTCACCGTCGACGGCCTGGCCGACGCCCCCTTCACCATCGGCTGGGACGACCTGCTGGCCATGCCGGCGGTGGAGCTGACGAAGGACTTCCAGTGCGTCACCGGGTGGCGGGTGCCGCAGGTGAAGTGGAAGGGCGTCCGCCTGGCCGACGTCGTGGCCCGGGCCCGGCCCCAGGCGGCGGCCACGGCCGTCGAGATCGAGTCGTTCGACGGCGTGTACACCGAGACCCTCACGCTCGACCAGGCCCGGCGCGACGACGTCATCGTGGCCTACCAGATGGAGGGCAAGGCGATCTCGGCCGCCCACGGCGGGCCCGTCCGCCTCTACGTGGCGCCGATGTACGGCTACAAGTCGCTCAAGTGGCTGCAGCGGATCACCCTGGTGGCCAGGCCCGAGCGGGGCTACTGGGAGGAGCAGGGCTACGACGTCGACGCCTGGATCGGCCGGTCCAACGGCCGCAGCGACCAGCCGGTCTGATGGCCGCCCCGCTCCTCGAGCGTTTCGACCGCACCGAGCGGTTCCTCCACTGGGCCAACGCCACGCTGGTCGGCGTGCTGGTGGCCACCGGCGCCTGCCTCTACTGGGGCGACCTGGCCAGCCTGGTCGGGCGGCGGGCCCTGCTCAAGGAGATCCACGTCATCGCCGGGCTGGCGCTGCCGGTTCCGTTCCTCCTGTCGCTGCCCGGCCGGCGGGGCCGGGCGCTGCGGCGCGACCTCGGCGCCCTCAACCGGTTCAGCCCCGACGACTTCCGCTGGCTGCGGAGCCGGGGGCGCGACGCCACCGTCCGCCTCGGGAAGTTCAACCCCGGGCAGAAGCTCAACAGCGCCTTCGTGGCCGCCGCCCTGGTGACCATGCTGGCCACCGGTTCGGTGCTCAAGTTCTTCGGCCCCTTCCCGCTGTCGTGGCGGACGGGCGCCACCTTCGTCCACGACTGGACGGCGCTGGCTCTGGGGCTGGCCATCACCGGCCACATCCTGTTGGCGGTCGGTGACCCCGACGCCCTGCGGGGCATGGCCTTCGGGCGGGTGCCGGCCGCCTGGGCCCGGCGCAAGCGGCCCCGGTGGTACGAGACCGTCGCCGTCGCCGACCCCGGAGACGACGTCAGCGGGGAGCCAGTAGGAACCGCAACGCCCGCCCCATGACCTCGGCCTGCTGGGCGGCGTCGGCGACGTCCTCGAAGCCGAAGCCGAACAGCAACGAATCGGGCGTCTCGACCACCGCGGCGGTGGCCGGGCCGTAGCGGGACCGGGTGTCGGTGGCCTCGCCCGTCTGCTGGTAGCGAGCGGCCGAGACGCCGGGCAGCGACCGGTATTTGGTGCCGATGGCCTCGGCGGTGGCGGTGTAGGCGGCGGCCGCCGCCCGCCCGGCGCCGATCGAGGTCGGGCCGAAGGCCCAGGCCGCACCGTCGAACGGCGCCCGCAGGCCGTCCACCGGCGGGGCGGCGGCCCCGGCGTCCCGGCCGGCCGGCCCGTTCTCGTAGGCGCCGAGCCAGTACTGGAAGAACTCGGCGGTCAGCGGCTGGCAGCGGCCGGGGAGGCCGGTGCCACCGTCCTCGCCGCCGGCCACACCGAGCACGGCGGCGGCCGGACCGGGCGGCTCGGGGACGCAGGGGCGGTCGGCCACCGGGTCGTACTCGGCGCCGGCCATGTACGGCCGGCCGGCGTCGCGCCCGGTGTAGAGCAGGCGGCCGCCCTCGTTCAGGTAGTCGCGCAGCACCAGCATCTCCTCGTTGGCCAGGCGGGAGACGCTCTCCAGCGACGGCAGCTCCCGGACCGGGCCCGGCGGCGCGACGGGCGAGTCGGGGGACCCGGCCGGCGGGGCGTCGTCGGCCGTCCAGATCACGGCCCCGTAGTGGCCGAGCACGCCGAGGGGATCGGGGGCGACCCGGCCGTGGGCGTCGACGTCGTAGGTGTCGGCCTCGACGCCGTTGGCCGCCAGGGCCGCCTGCACCGCCGCCAGCCGGGCGCCGGCGGTGGCCGGCGGAGAGGCGGCGCCGGTGGCCGCCGCCGGTTCGGGGTCCGGAGGCTCGCCCGGCGCCGGCCCGCCCGGCCTCGGGCTTTCGGGGGGGACCGGCCGGCGGCCGTGCTCGCCGCCCGCCACCACCAGCAGGCGGGTGCCCCGGTGGGGCTCGACCCGGTAGGTGAACGGCGCGGCGGTCTCGCCGCCGGCGCTGAACCAGACCTTCACCGTGTCACCGGGCCGGGCGCCGGTCACCGTGCCCCGCACCCGGTGCGCCCACACCGCCCCGGTGGCGCCGTAGCGCAGGCCGCCGGCCCACTCGGTGGTCGGGGCCTGGTGTTCGGGGCCGCCGTCGACCTGCCAGTGGAGGGCGACCGGCCCGAGACGGCGCAGGGCGGTGGCCTGGACGGGCTGGGGATCGCCGTAGGACACCGGGAAGGCCGAAGCCTCGATCGCCGGCACCCGGTTGCCGAGGTGCGACACCGGCCGGGAGGGGTCGGCCGCCGAGCGGGCCACGTCGAGGGCGAAGGGCCGGTTGACCTCGTACTCCTGGGCGATGAGGGCCTCGTTGTCGGGGAAGAGGAAGCCGCTGCCCGGCGAACCCTCGCCGAGCTCCACCGTGAAGGCCAGCGTGCCCGTGGCGGCGTGGGCCCAGCTCGAGGTCTCGCCGTTGGTGGAGTACAGCGCCGCCGACAGCTCCGGCCGGTAGCCGGGGATGGCGGGGTTGAGCGGCGTCCCGGCCAGCGCCTCGTAGATGGCCTGGTCGGCGGTGGGCGTCTGCTCCTGCCAGCCGATCGGATAGAGCAGCAGCCGGCCGAAGGAGTGGTAGTTCACGATGAAGCGGAACCGGAGCCGGCGGGCCAGGCCGACGAGGGCCCGGGTCTCGGGCTCCGACGCCGGCGCCCTGCCCCGGTAGGCCTGGTCGGCGGGCACGTCGGACGAGCCCTCGGGAGTGAACCCCCAGTGGTCGGGCAGGTTGCGGTTGATGTCGACGCCGTCGGCGGCGGTGACCTTGCCGTCGCCGTCGTTGTCCTCGGTGTTCTTGCGCCACAGCCGGTTGCCGGTCAGGAAGGTGCGCTCGTAGCCGTCGGGGTTGGCCACCGGCAGGAACCACAGCTCGGTGCTGTCGAGCAGCCGGGTGGCGCCGGGGTCGGTGCCGTAGGTCTCGACCACCGAGTGGAGCAGCCGGCGGGCGACCTCGCCGCTGATCCACTCCCGGGCGTGCTGGAGGCCGATGTAGAGCACGGCCGGGCGGGTGCCGTCGGGGACCCGGGCGCCGCCGGCCGTGGCCCGCACGGCCACGATGTCGCGCCCCTCCACGGAGTGGCCGACGACCTCGGTGCTGACGAGGTCGGGATGGGCGGCGGCCAGGGCGTCGATGTCGGCGTGGAGGCCGCCCGGCCCGTCCCACCGCTTCCAGACCGAGGCGCCGTCGGGGGCCCGGTCGGCGGCGATGTCCTCCACCGAGCGGCCGCCGGCGTCGCGCCAGGGGACGGGCCGGAAGCCGCCGGCCCGCAGCCGGGCGAGCTCGCCGGGGCCGGCCACGATCTCGGTGGTCCCGTCGGGCCGGGTGGCGGCGACGTCGTAGCCCTGGCCCTGCAGCCGGGCGACCGCCGCCGGTGACGCCGTGATCCGGTAGAGGTCGAGGCCCGGGGCGGCCGGCGCGGTGGTGACGGCCGCCCGCCCGGCGGGGGCGAAGAGGCTCGCGCCCGCGACGAGCGCGACCGACATCACTCCCGTCCGGATGGGTCGCCGCACCTGGCTCCTCCCCTGTGGGGCCCCGAGCGCCTACCAGGTTGTCAGCCCCCGAGGGCCTCCGCCAGACGGGTCAGGCCCTCGACCAGCTCGTCTTCGCCCAGGGCGTAGGACAGCCGGGCGCAGCCGGCCCCGCCGAAGGCCTCGCCGGGGACGATGGCCACGGCGGCCTGCTCCAGCAGCACCTCGGCCAGCTCCAGCGTCGTCTCGGGCCGCTTCCCGCCGATGTCGGTGCCGAGCACGCCCTCGAAGGACGGGAAGGCGTAGAAGGCGCCCTCCGGCTCGGGGCTCGTCACGCCGGGGATGCCGCTCAGCATCTCGTGCATCTTGCGGCGCCGGGTGTCGAACGCCGCCTTCATGGTCCTCGTGAAGTCGAGCGGGCCGGTGAGCGCGGCCAGCGCCGCCGCCTGGGAGACATTGGAAACGTTGGACGTGGTGTGCGACTGCAGGTTGGTGGCGGCGGCGGCCACGTCGGCCGGGGCGATGAGCCACCCGACCCGCCAGCCGGTCATGGCGTAGGCCTTGGAGACGGCGTTGATGACCACGCAGCGCTCGGCCAGCTCGGGCACGAGCACCGGCATCGACGGGGCGCTGCGACCGCCGTAGACGAAGTGCTCGTACATCTCGTCGGTCACGACCCACAGGCCCCGCTCGACGGCGAAGCGCCCGATGGCCTCGACCTCGTCGGGGCGGTAGATGGCTCCGGTGGGGTTCGACGGCGACACGAACAGGATCGCCTTGGTGCGGGGGGTGCAGGACGCCTCCAGCTGCTCCACGGTCACCCGGAAGCCGGCCTCCACCGTGGTGGGGACGGGGACCGGGACGCCGCCGGCCAGCGCCACGGCCTCCGGGAAGGTCACCCAGTACGGCGCCGGGACGATGACCTCGTCGCCCGGGTCGAGCAGCGTGAGGAAGGTGTTGGCGATGGCCTGCTTGCCGCCGTTGGTGATCACCACCTGGTTGGGCGTGATCTCGAACCCGGAGTCGCGGGCCGTCTTGGCCGCCACCGCCTCCCGCAGCGGCTGGAGCCCGGCCACCGCCGTGTAGTGGTGGGAGGCGGGCTGGCGGGCGGCCTCCACGGCCGCCTCGACGATGTAGTCGGGGGTGGCGAAGTCGGGCTCGCCGGCGCCGTAGCTGACGACCTTGACGCCCTGGGCCTTGAGGGCCCGGGCCTTGGCGTCGATGGCCAGCGTGGCCGACGGGGCGATGGCCCCGACCAGGGTGGAGATCCGGTTCGTGTCCGACGGCATGGTCGTGGCGCTTCCTTCCCGATTCGCTTCCCGATTCGCTTCCCGCCGCGCTGTGGTCGAATAGTGGCACCGATGAGTGACACGGAGCCTCAAATTACGATCCCCCCCGACCGGCTCCCGGCCGACGGCCGGTTCGGGTCCGGCCCGTCCAAGGTGCGGACGGAGGCCCTGGCCGCCCTGGCCGCCACCGGGACGTCGTACATGGGGACGAGCCACCGCCGCCCCACCGTCCGCTCGGTCGTCGGACGGGTGCGGGCCGGGCTGGCCACGCTGTTCAACCTCCCCGAAGGGTACGAGGTGGTGCTGGGGAACGGCGGATCGACGGCCTTCTGGGACGCCGCCGCCTTCGGGTTGATCGAGCGGCGCAGCCAGCACCTGTCGTTCGGCGAGTTCTCGGCGAAGTTCGCCGCCGCCGTGGCCGGCGCCCCCCACCTCGAGCCGCCCGACGTCATCGAGTCGGAGCCGGGCACGGCACCCGACGTGAAGGCCCACCCGGACATCGACGTCTATGCCCTGACCCACAACGAGACGTCGACCGGCGTGGCCGCCCCGGTGCGCCGTCCGGCCGACGCCGACGACGGCGCCCTGGTGGTGGTCGACGCCACCTCGGCGGCCGGCGGCATGCGGGTCGACCCGGCCGAGTTCGACGCCTACTACTTCGCCCCCCAGAAGTGCTTCGCCTCGGACGGGGGCCTGTGGCTGGCCCTGTGCTCCCCGGCGGCGCTGGAGCGCATCGGGCGTCTGGCCGCCGCCGGCCGGTGGTCGCCGCCGTCGCTCAGCCTGGCGGTGGCCGTCGACAACTCCCGGGCCGACCAGACCTACAACACGCCGGCGCTGGCCACGCTGTTCCTGCTCGCCGACCAGATCGAGTGGATCAACGGGCGGGGCGGGCTGGAGTGGGCGGCGGGCCGCTGCGACGCGTCGTCGGCCATCCTCTACCGGTGGGCCGACGACCACTCGCTGGCCACGCCGTTCGTGACCGACGCCGCCCTGCGGTCCACGGTCACGGTCACGATCGACTTCGACCCCGCCGTCAGCGCCGACACCATCGCCAAGGTCCTGCGCCAGAACGGGATCGTCGACACGGAGTCGTACCGCAAGCTGGGGCGGAACCAGCTCCGCATCGCCTGCTTCCCGGCCGTGGACCCCGACGACGTGGCCCAGCTGACCCGGGCCATCGACTACGTGGTCGACGCCCTGATTCCCTAGCCCGCCCGGGCGCGTCTTGGTGTTCGGTGTTCGTTTCCATGTCGCGGCGGCGTCGCCGGTCGGACACTTTGGGCCCTTAGGTTCGCCGCCGGTGAAGGCGTCCGAGGCAGGAAAGCCGCGGTGAGCTGAAGGCGGGCCGCCGGGTCTTTCTGCGGGCCGGCGACGTGGACAGCGGCGTCGTCGCCGCCGGCCCGCCCCGGGCGCTCCCGTCGGTCAGCGGTCCTTCAGACCCACCATCCGGCGGGCGGAGCGGCGGGCGCCGGCCAGCCGTTCGGTCAGCGTCTGGTCGAGCTGCTCCAGCCGCTTGACCGTCTCCCGCAGCGGCATCAAGACGAGCCCGATGAGGCGGGGCTCGGACGCCGAGGGGGTCGGGGCGGTGGCCGTCTGCGCCGGCCGGGGCTGGGGGGCGGAGATCCCCACGGCGTCGGGGACGTCGCCGCCGGCGGCGGGCTGCGACTCCGGCCAGCCCGGGGTGCCGGCCGGGCGGTTCGTCGGCGTGGTCGTCACCTTGGGGGGCGCCGCCGGGCCCCGGGACGCCGGAGCGGCGGGGCGGCTGGCCCCGGAGGTGGCCGGCGCCTTCGCCCCGCCGGCGCCGGTGGATCCTGTCCTGGCCGGAGTCCCCTTGGCCGGAGTCCCCTTGGCCGGAGCCGCCTTGGCCGGCGCGGCCTTGGCCGCGGCGGTCGCCGGGCGGCCGGGCTTGCGGGCCCGGGTGGCGGTCGGAGCCTTGGGGTCGGTCCCGAGCCGGGCGGCGAAGGCGTCGAGGTCCGGCTTGTCCTGCTCCTTCTCCGGATGGTGGCCCGGCTGGTTCTCGGGCGGGACGGGCCCGGTCTCACCGCCGCTCTTCGGCGTCGGTTGGCCCTGCAGGCCGGTCTCGATGTGGTCGGGGTCGAGGTCGGTCTTGGCGCTGCGGGCGAGTTCGGGTTGCTGGGGGCGTGCCATGCCCACGGGGTACCCGTTGGAAGGAACGGCGAACCCTCGTCCTACCATCGAACGGCGTGACCCCCGATTCCGCTCTGGCGCACAACCGCGACCGCCTCGAGGCGGTGTTCCGCAGCGACCCCTACGTCAAGAACCTCGGCGCCGAGCTCGTCGAGTGGGACGGCGGCCGGGCGGTGTTCCGGTTGACGGCCGAGGAGGTCCACACCAACTTCGTCGGCACCATCCACGGCGGCGCGCTGTTCTCCCTGGCCGACGCCACCCTCGGCGTGGCCTGCAACTCCTGGGGACGGGTCTGCCTGGCGCTGGCCCTCGAGACGCAGTTCCTCTCCGCCCCCCGGGCCGGGGAGGTCCTGGTGGCCACCGGGGTGGAACGGGCCCGGACACGGCGGACCGCCTCCTACGCCATCGACGTCATCTCCGAGTCCGACGGCACCCTGCGGGCCACCTTCTCGGCCATGGTCTTCCGGACCGGCCGCTGGCACCTCGGCGAGGACGCCTGGCCCCCCACCTGGCGCGACACCCACTGACCGCCCCGCCCGAGGCCCGCCCGAATCGGCGGGTCGGCAGGAACCGGCGTTCTTTTCGGACACCCGTCCGTCCGAAAAGAACGCCAAATGGTTTTTCTGCGGCGCTCTTTCGAGGTGGGCGGGGTCAGCGGCCGGTGAAGGTCGGCCTGCGCTTCTCCTGGAAGGCGGTCATGCCTTCGGCGTAGTCGGCGGTGCGGGAGGCGGCGCCCTGGGCGGCGGCCTCGGCGGCCAGGACGTCGTCGAGGGACAGCCCGCCGGCGGCGATGCGGGCCACGAGGTCCTTCGAGAGCAGGAACGTGGCGGTGGGACCGGCGGCGATCGTGGCCGCCAGCGTGCGGGCGGCGTCGAGCAGCTCGTCGTCGGGGTGCACCGAGCTGGCGATGCCCCACTCGACCGCCTCGGCGCCGGACAGGAACCGGCCGGTGTAGACGAGCTCCAGCGTGCGGGCCGGCCCTATCCGGGAGCAGAGGAACAGGTGCGACCCCGAGTCGAGGACGGCGCCGATGGCGGCGAACGGGCTGCCGATCTTCGCCCCCTCCCCGACGAGGAGCAGGTCGCAGGCCAGCGCCAGGCCGAGCCCGAAGCCGAGCGCCGCTCCCTGGACGGCCGCCACCGTGGGGCAGCGCAGGCCGTGGAGCCGGCTGATGATGGGGTTCATGGCGGCCAGGATGGCCTCGCCGTCCTCGTGGAGGGGATCGGCGTCGCTCAGGTCGCGCCCGGCGCAGAACCCCTTGCCCTCGCCCCGGAGCAGCAGCGCCCGGGGCGGGTTCTTCTCCAGTTCGGCCAGCGCCTCGGCCAGCGCCGTCCGGCTCGGGCCGTCGAGGGCGTTGCGCCGCTCCGGCCGGTTGAGGACGAGCTCGGCCAGATCGCCGTCGCGTTCCAGCAGGATGGGCTCGCTCACTTCGACGCCCCTTCCTTCGTGGCCACCATGGTGAGGACGTCGTAGGCGGCGACGACCGTCCCCTCCTGGTTGACGACCTGGGTGTCCCAGTGGACCTCGCCGTAGCCGGCGCCCTTCCGGGGGGCCTTCTCCTTGCAGGTGAACACGACGTGGATCTCGTCGCCCGGCTTCACCGGCGTGGTGAAGCGCAGCCGGTCGATCCCGTAGTTGGCCAGGACGGGACCGGGGTCGGGCCAGACGAACAGGCCGGCGGCGGCGGCGATCACGAAGTAGCCGTGGGCCACCCGGCCGCCGAAGATCGGGCTCCTGGCCGCCGCCTCCTCGTCGGTGTGGGCGTAGAAGTGGTCGCCGGTGAGGTCGGCGAAGCGCTCGATGTCCTCGACCGTGATCGTGCGGGAGGCCGTCACCAGCGTGTCGCCCGGCGCCAGGTCCTCGAAGTGCCGGGTGAACGGGTGGGGGCCGCCCTCCCGCCGGGTGGCGCCGGGCAGGAACGTGCCGGTGAGGGCCGAGAGCGTGTCGGGCGACCCCTGCACGGCCACCCGCTGGAGGTGGTGGTGCACCGAGCGGATCCCGCCCAGCTCCTCGCCGCCGCCGGCCCGGCCGGGCCCGCCGTGGACGAGGTGGGGCATCGGCGAACCGTGCCCGGTCTGGGTCTTGCCGCAGCGCTCGTCGACCAGCAGCACCCGGCCGTGATGGGCGCCGAGGCCGAGCGCCAGGCGGCCGGCCTCGCCGGCGTCGGGGGTGAACACCGACACCACCAGGCTGCCCTTCCCGAGCCGGGCCAGGTCGACCGCCTCGTCGACGCCGTCGTAGGGCAGCACCGTGCACACCGGCCCGAACGGCTCGACGTCGTGGACGGCGTTGCCCCGGCCGGGCTCCCGGGCCACCAGCACGGTGGGGGCGAGGAAGGCTCCGTGGTCGGCGTCGCCGCCGAGGGGCTCGAACTTGGCCGCCGGCCCCCCGACGGCGATCTCGGCCCCGGCGGCCAGCGCCGCCACCGCCCGTTCGACCTCGCCGCGCTGGTCGAGGCTGACGAGGGGGCCCATGCGGACCTCCTCCCGGCGGGGGTCGCCGACCACCACCTTGGCCAGCCGGTCGGCCAGCGCCGACACGACGTCGTCGACGAGCCCGCCCGGGACCAGCGCCCGGCGGATGGCCGTGCAGCGCTGGCCGGCCTTGGTCGTCATCTCCCGGGCGACCTCTTTCACGTAGAGGTCGAACTCGGCGGTGCCGGGCCGGGCCGCCGGGCCGAGGACCGAGGCGTTGAGGGAGTCGGCCTCGGCGGTGAAGCGCACCGAGTTGGCCAGCACCGCCGGGTGGGAGCGCAGCTTGGTGGCGGTGGCCGCCGAACCGGTGAAGAACACCGAGTCCTGCCCGGTGAGGTGGTCGAAGGCGTCGCCGAGGCTGCCGCAGACGAGCTGCAGCGCTCCGTCGGGGAGGGCGCCGGAGTCGACCATGAGCCGCACGGCCGCCTCGGCCACGTAGGCCGTCGGCGTGGCCGGCTTCACCAGCACCGGCACGCCGGCCAGCAGCGCCGGGGCGACCTTCTCCAGCATTCCCCACACCGGGAAGTTGAAGGCGTTGACGAGGACGGCGACGCCCTCCCGAGGCACGAGGAGATGCAGGCCCAGGAAGGACCCGTCCTTGGCCAGCACCTCGGGGTCGCCGTCGCGCAGGAACGTGGTGTCGGGCAGTTCCCTGCGCCCCTTGGAGGCGTAGACCATGAGGACGCCGGCCCCGCCCTCGATGTCGAGCCAGGCGTCGGGCCGGGTCGCCCCGGCCGCCGTCGACAGGCCGTACAGCTCCTCCTTGTGCTCGCCCAGGTAGGCCCCGAGCGCCTTGAGGATCCCGGCCCGCTGCCCGAACGTCAGCCGCCGCAGCGCCGGGCCGCCCACGTCCCGGCCGTAGGCCAGGGCGGCGGCGACGTCGACACCGTCGCTGCCCACCCGGGCGACCGCCTCGCCGGTGGTGGCGTCATGGACCTCGACGCCCGCCCCCGTCGGCGCCTGCCACCGCCCGCCCACATAGCTCTCCACGACCCGCACGGCGACCTCCCCTGGTTCCGTGGCGGCTCACGCCGCCCTCTGTCGGCGGGACACCCCCCGTCCCCCCGGGGCGCTCCGCCGACCCGGAGCGCCGACCGCCGTTCTACGCCGCCGGGAGGGGGGTCTGTCAATTTTCCCCGACCGCGCGGTCGGTTATCTTTCTCTGGCTGGGTCTTCCAGACGGACCGCGATCTTTGGGACCATGGGCCCCTGTGCCGTACCAGGCATCGGTCGACCGGGTGCGAGCGGCCCTTCCCCAGGGCCGGTCCCTGCCCGACAACGTCTGGGCCGAGCGCCACCGCCGCATCCTGCTGCTGCTGTGGCTGCACGTCCCCGGGCTGTTCGTCTTCTCGCTCGTTCGCCACCAGACCGTGCTCCACAGCCTCGTCGAGGCCACGCTGGTGGCCAATTTCCCGCTCGCCGCCGAGGTCTTCGGCCACCGTCGCCGTCTCAGCACGGTCATCGCCTCGCTCGGCCTGCTGACCTGTTCGGCGGTGCTCGTCCACCTCTCCGGCGGGGTGATCGAGGCCCACTTCCACTACTTCGTCATGGTCGGAGTCGTCACGCTCTACGACGACTGGCTGCCGTTCCTGCTGGCCGTGGCCTACGTCTTCCTGCAGCACGGGCTGGCCGGGGCGATCGCCCCCGGCAGCGTCTTCAACCACCAGTCGGCCATCGACCATCCGTGGACGTGGGCCGGCATCCACGGCGCCTTCATCGGGGCCATGAGCTTCGCCGCCATCGTCTCCTGGAAGCTCAACGAGATGCTCTGGCAGGCGACGGCGGAGCGGGAGGCGCAGCTGTCCGAGGCGCAGGAGGTGGCCCGGCTGGGGAGCTGGGAGTGGGACGCCGGGAGCGGCCGGCTGACCTGGTCGGAGGAGCTGTACCGCCTCTTCGGCGTGGAGCCCGGGACGTTCACACCGACGCCGGAGTCGATCGTCGAACTGGTCCACCCCGCCGACCGGGAGACCCTGGCCGAAGGGATGCAGGCCATCCTGACCGGCGGCGCCGCCGCCGCCGACAGCGACTTCCGCGTCGCCCTGCCCGACGGGACCGAGCGGTGGCTCCACCGGCGGGCCAAGGTGACGTACGCCGCCGACGGGCGGCCCCTCATCTCCGGTACGGCCGCCGACGTCACCGAGCGCAAGCAGGCCGAGGCCCGGCTCGAGCACACCCTCTCGCTCCTGTCGGCCACGCTCGACTCCACCGCCGACGCCCTGCTCGTCGTGGGCGCCGACGGCCGCATCACGCTGTTCAACCGGCGCTTCGCCGAGATGTGGAACATCCCCGACGAGATCCTGGCCTCGGGCGACGACGACCAGGCGCTGGCCTTCGCCGTGGGCCAGCTGCGCGATCCCGACGCCTTCCGGGCCAAGGTCCAGGAGCTCTACGCCCATCCCGACCTCGAGAGCTTCGACACCCTCGAGTTCCGCGACGGGCGGTCGGTGGAGCGGTACTCGAAGCCGCAGCGGGTCGATGGCGTCACGGTCGGCCGGGTGTGGAGCTTCCGCGACGTCAGCCACCACAAGCGCCTGGAACAGGAGCTGGTCCACCAGGCGTTCCACGACTCGCTCACCGGCCTGGCCAACCAGGCGCTGTTCCGGGACCGCGTCGACCACGCCGTGGCCCGCAGCGCCCGGCAGGCGGCCCGCCTGGCCGTGCTCTTCCTCGATCTCGACGACTTCAAGACGGTCAACGACAGCCTGGGCCACACGACCGGCGACACCCTGCTGGTGGCGGTGGCCGAGCGGCTGGGGCACTGCGTGCGCGACGGCGACACGGTGGCCCGCCTCGGCGGCGACGAGTTCGCCGTGCTCGTCGAGGATCTCGAGTCCGAGCGCGACGTGACGAGGTTGGCCGACCGGATCATCGCCGGGCTCCAGCGCCCGTTCCCGCTGGCCGGTCGCGAGGTGTTCATCGGCACCAGCATCGGCATCGCCCTCGACGGGCCGGGCATCGACAGCGGGCAGCTCCTCCGCAACGCCGACATCGCCATGTACACGGCCAAGCGCCGGGGCCGGAACCGCTCCGAGATCTTCCAGCCCGCCATGCACCTGGCCGCCGTCGAGCGGATGGAGGTCGAGGCCGCCCTCCGCAAGGCGCTCGAGGGCCGGACCCTCACGCTGGAGTACCAGCCGGTCGTCGCCCTGGCCACCGGCGGGCTGATCGGGGTGGAGGCGCTGGTGCGCTGGCGCCATCCCGAGCGGGGGCCGGTGCCCCCGGCCACCTTCATCCCCCTGGCCGAGGAGGCGGGGCTGATCGGGGAACTGGGCCGCCAGGTCCTCATGGCCGCCTGCCGGCAGACCCGGCGCTGGCAGCTGCGGTATCCCGCCTGTGCCGACCTGAAGGTGAGCGTCAACCTCTCGCCCCGGCAGCTGCAGGCCGACGGCCTCATCGACGAGGTGGCCGAGGCGCTGGCCGCCTCCGGTCTGCCGCCGTCGACACTGGTGCTCGAGATCACCGAAGGGGCGGTGATGAACGACGCCGAGGCGGCCATCGCCCGGCTCCACGACCTCAAGTCGCTGGGGGTGAAGCTGGCCGTCGACGACTTCGGGACGGGCTACTCCTCGCTCAGCTACCTGCAGCGCTTCCCGATCGACATCCTCAAGATCGACCGGGCCTTCGTGAACGAGATCGAGACCCGGGACGAGCAGGCGTCGCTGGTGGAGGCCATCATCTCCCTGGCCCGCTCGCTGCGGCTCCACGCCGTGGCCGAGGGCGTCGAGACGCTCCGCCAGGCCGACGCCCTCCGGATGCTCGGCTGCGGCTTCGGTCAGGGCTACCACTTCGCCCGGCCGATGCCGCCCGAGGCGCTGGCGCCGGTCCTCGAGAGCGGGATCGTCGCCGCCTCCGCCCTACCCTGAGGGGGTGCTCACCGGTTCCGGTCTCGCCAAGGCGCACGGCCAGCGCGTCCTGTTCTCCGACGTCACCGTCACGCTCACCCCCGGGCGGCGGGTGGCGCTGGTCGGCGGCAACGGCACCGGCAAGACCACGCTGCTGGAGATCCTGGCCGGCGAGCAGCGGCCCGACAGCGGCACGGTGACCCGCCCGTCCACCCTGACGCTGGCCTACCTGCCCCAGGACCGCACCGAGGCCCCCGACGGGTCGGCCCTCGACGAGGCGCTGCGGGGCGCCGGGACCCTCTACGGGCTCGCCCACCGGATCGAGGAGCTCCACCACGCCGTGGCCGCCACCACCGGGGCCGAGCACGACCGGCTGCTGCGGGAGCTGGGTGACGCCCAGACCGCCTTCGAGACCCAGGGCGGCTACGCCGTCGAGGCCGAGGCCCACCGGGTGCTGGCCGGGCTGGGGTTCACCGACGCCGACCGGACCCGCCCGCTGTCGGAGCTGTCGGGCGGCTGGCGGATGCGGGCGGCGCTGGCCCGCATCCTGGTGGCCCGGCCCGACGTCCTGCTGCTCGACGAGCCGACCAACCACCTCGACGTCGACAGCGTGGCCTGGCTGGAGGAGCAGCTGGCCGCCTTCTCCGGGGCGCTGCTGTTCGTGAGCCACGACCGCGACTTCATCGACGGCGTGGCCAACCGGGTGCTGGAGCTGGCCAACTCGAAGATCAGCGAGTTCGTCGGCGGGTTCGTGGAGTACGTCGCCCAGCGGGAGGAGCGCATCGCCCAGGCCCAGGCGGCGGCGGCCAACCAGGCCCGCCAGGTGGCGGCCACCGAGCGGTTCGTGGAGCGGTTCCGCTACAAGGCCACCAAGGCCCGCCAGGTCCAGAGCCGCATCAAGGCGCTGGAGAAGCTCGACGCCATCGCCGTGCCGACGCTGTCGGAGGTGAAGGCCCGCTTCCAGTTCCCCGAGCCGCCCCGGGTGTCGCGGGTGGTGGCGGAGCTGGAGAACGTGACCGCCGGCTACGGCGACGACGTCGTCCTCCGCAACGTGAACCTGGTCGTGGAGCGGGGGATGCGGATCGGGCTCGTCGGCCCCAACGGCGCCGGCAAGACGACGCTGCTGCGGCTGCTGCTGGGGGAGATCCCGGCGCGGTCGGGCCGGGTGGCGCTGGGCGCCAACGTGGAGATCGGCCGCTTCGCCCAGCACCAGGTCGAGGTGCTGCGGCTGGAGAAGTCGGTGGTCGACGAGTTCCGGGCCAGCGTGCCGGAGAAGGCCGGCAAGAACCTGCGCACCTACCTCGGGGCCTTCGGCTTCTCCGGTGACGCCGTGGAGCGCAGGGTCGGCGACCTGTCCGGCGGCGAGCGCACCCGGCTGGCGCTGGGCAAGCTCATGGTCGAGCCCCACAACCTGCTGGTGCTCGACGAGCCGACCAACCACCTCGACCTGCCGAGCTGCGACCTCCTGGAGGACGCCCTGCGGGCCTACGCCGGCACCGTGCTGCTGGTGACCCACGACCGGGCGCTCATCCGCGGTGTGTGCACCAGCCTCATCGAGGTGCGCCACGGCACGGCCCGCTTCCACCCCTCGGTCGACGAGGCGGTGCTCACGCCCACGCTCGGCCCGGCGTCGGCGGTGCCGGGCTCCCGGACGGGCGGCGTCGCCGCCTCTCCGGCCGGCCGATCCCAGCCCGGCCGGCCGGCGACGCGCCGCGACGAGCGCCGGGCCGGGGCCCAGGTCCGCGACGCCCGCCACCGGGCCACCAAAGACCTGAAGAAGGCGGTGCGCGACGCCGAGCGGGCCTGGGAGAAGGCCGAGGAGAAGGTGACGGCGCTGGAGCGCCAGCTGGCCGACCCGGACATCTACGGCGACCACGCCCGCATCGCCGAACTGGCCGCCGAGCACGGCCAGGCCCGCAAGGCGGCGCTCGGCGCCATGGAGGCCTGGGAGGCGGCGGCGGAGGAGCTGGCGGCGGCCGAGGCGGCGGCGCCGTAGGTCAGGCGGCGTCCTCCGCCGCGTCGCCGTCCTCGTCGGTGGCGGCGGCGGAGCCGGCGCCGGCGACCGGCGTCACGCCGGCCACCACCAGGTCGCCCGTCCTCGTCAGCTTGTGCCAGCGCAGGCGGGTGCCGGCCAGGGCGCTCACCACCGACTCGAAGACGACGAGGTAGATGAGCTGGCGGTAGACGAACTGCTGCAGCGGCAGCGCCCACAGGGGCCGCACCGGCTCGCCGTCGAGGCGGAAGGCGTAGAGGGCGACGCCGACGCCGACGAGGTTGAAGGCGGCCCAGTAGGCGAGATACCGGCCGGGGCTCACGAACAGCACGCCGTAGAGGGCGAAGACGTCGAAGGCCGGGCCGAGCAGGGGCAGCACCACCTGGGCCAGGATGAGCGACGGCAGGCCGACGCGGCCCAGCGTCCGGCCCTCCCGGAACGCCCGGCGGTGCTTCCAGATGGCCTGCATCGTCCCGTAGGCCCAGCGGTAGCGCTGCCGCCACAGCTGGCGCAGCGTGGTCGGGGCCTCGGTCCAGGCCCGGGCCCGGCTCTCGTAGGCCACCCGCCACCCGGCCCGGGTGACGGCGATGGTGAGGTCGGTGTCCTCGGCCAGGGTGTCGGTGCTGAGCCCTCCGACCTGGTCCAGCGCCTCCCGGCGGTAGGCGCCGATGGCGCCGGGCACGACCATGATGCAGCCGAGCGCCTCGTACATCCGCCGTTCCAGGTTGCAGCCCATGACGTACTCGATGTGCTGCCAGCGGCCGAGCAGCCCGGAGCGGTTGCCGACCTTGGTGTTGCCGGCCACCGCTCCCACCCCCGGGTCGGCCAGCGGCGCCACGAGGTGGCGGATGGTGTCGGGCTCGAAGATGGTGTCGCCGTCGACCATGACGATGACGTCGTGGCGGGCGGCGGCGATGCCGCGGTTGAGGGCCGCCGCCTTGCCGCTGTTGGCCTGGCGGATGAGCCGGACCCGGGGATCGTCGGTCAGCCCCTCCACGACGGACGAGGTGGCGTCGGTGGAGCCGTCGTCGACGACGATCACCTCCAGCACCGGGTGATCGCTGGCCAGCAGCGAGCGGACGGCGGCGGCGATGCCGACCTCTTCGTTGTAGGCGGGCACGATCACGCTGACCGGCGGGAGGTGGGTGGCCGGCGCCACCGGCCGGCGGACCTGGCGGTGGGCCAGCACCAGGACCAGCACCGTCCGGGCCAGCGCCAGCACGGTGAAAGGCAGGATGAGGAGCAGGAACCCCCGGCTCAGGAGATGGGCCAGCCACAGCGCCATGAGGAGCGCCAGGCCCTGGAGGTGGGCCGAGTGGCTGACGGGCCGCACCGCCGAACCCGGCGGCAGCCCGGCCAGGCCCGACACGGTGGTGAACCGGTAGCCCTGCGCCTGGAGCCGGGTGATCAGCTGATCCACGGCGGCCACGGTCTGGCTCCGGTCGCCGCCGGCGTCGTGGAGGAGGACGACCCCGCCCTGTCCGGCCGGCGGCGTGCTGTGGGCCACGATGGCGCCCACGCCCGGCTGGCGCCAGTCCTCGGGATCCTGCGTGGCGAAGACCAGCAGGTAGCCGAGGTCGCCGGCCCGCCGGGCGGCGGCCAGCTCCGGGCGGGTGAGGTCGACGGTCTCCGACGAGTACGGCAGCCGGAGCAGGTGGGTGTTGATGCCCGCCGCCCCGGCCAGCGTGCTCTGCGTCAGCCGCAGCTCCAGGCCGGCCCGGGTGGGGGAAACCGCCCCCAGGTCGGCGTGGGTGAAGGTGTGGGCGCCGATCTCGTTCCCGGCGGCCAGCTCGGCCCGGACGAGCCCGGGGTGCTCGGCGGCCGCCGCGCCGACGACGAAGAAGGTGGCCGGCACGTGGTGGCGGCGCAGCACGTCGAGGATCTGCGGGGTCCACGTCGGGTCGGGGCCGTCGTCGAACGTGAGGGCCACGGTCCGGTCCGGCAGCGGCGCCGAACGGGGGGTCGGGCCCGACAGGTCGAGGACCGGCCCGCCGCCGGGGACGCCGGTGCCGACCACCCGGCCGCCGGGCGGGACGGTCGACGACCGGCCGACCTGGTGGCGGGCGTAGCCGTCGACGAGCAGGGCGAGGGCCAGCGCCACCACCATCGCCCCGATGGCCAGCCAGCGGGAGCGGGGGAGCCGGGCGGTGGCGGGATGGGAGCGGGCGTCGCCGGGCGGGATCACGTCAGACGGCCGTTCCCGGGCTGGTGGTGGTCGTGGTGGGACGGTGGGTCTGACCCGGGGGCCCGCTGCCGTCGGGGCCCTTGGCCGAGGTCGACGGCGAGCCGGTGCCGGAACCGCTGCCCGAGGCCGGGGGCGCCGTGGTGGTGGTCGTCGTCGTCGTCGACGACGGCGCCGTCGAAGGGGTCGTGGTCGTCGTGGTCGTTCCCCGGCCGTGGCCGTTGGCGGGCATGGTGGTGGCGGTGGTGCTCGTCGTCGGTGCCGCCGGACCGGCCGCCGGGCCCGTGACCGCCGGCGCCGGGCCCGTCGTCGCCCCCGGGGTGGAGGTCGGGGCCGGGGTCGGGGCCGTCCGGCCCTTGGCCGCCGCGGTGGCCGGCGAGGCGCCGCGGCCGCGGCCGCCCGCCGCCGGAGCCGTGCCGTCGGCCGATTCCCCGGCGGCGTCGCCGCCCGGGGACTGCGTCGCCTCCCGGCCGGACGCCCCGCCGGCGTCGGTGGCCGGCGGCGTGGCGTGGGCCAGGCCGGGGATCCCGAAGGTGGGGAGCCCGATGCCGCCGAGGCGGGGGTTGCCGGCGAACCCCGCCGCCACCAGCGCCAGGTAGCCCGTGAACCCGAGCACGAAGAGACGCACGGCCCGGCGGGTGATCGCCCGGCGCCGGCCGGTGTCGTCGACGAAAACCGGAGTCGCCTCGTCGCTCACACCGGAGATAACGGCGCCGGGACCGGGCTAGTTACGGCTAGTCCGAGCGGGGGAGCAGATTCGCGGCCTTCCGGCCGGGATCGGCGGCTGCGCTAGCCTCGGCGGCGGCGATGGGGCTCGCCGAAACCGCCCGGAACGGGCTGATGGCTCCTACGTGACCAGTCAGGCGCGGTCGGCGGAGGAGCCCATGGAGATCGAGCCCCAGGACATCCAGCCCGAGCAGCCGCGAGCCCGCCGGGAGCGCCGGCCCGGCGTGCTGGCCGCGGTGGCGGCCGGCGGGGCGCTGGGGGCACCGGCCCGCTACGGCATCTCACTGGCCGTGACCATCTCCCCGGGCACGCTGCCCTGGGGGACGTTGGGGATCAACCTCTCGGGCAGCTTCGCCCTGGGCGCCGTGCTGGCCGTGCTCCTCGTCCGGTTCCCGGCCGACCGGTACCTGCGGCCGTTCCTGGCCACCGGGTTCCTCGGCGCCTACACGACGTACTCCACGTTCGCCACCGAGACCGACCTCCTCGTCCGCAACGGTCACGCCGCCGTGGCCGCCGCCTACACCGTGGCCGGCGTCGGCGGCGGGCTGGCCGCCGCCTGGGCGGGTCTCGCCGCCGGGCGCCGGATCGCCGGCCGCCGGCCGGCCCGTCCGGTGCCGGAGGGCCGGCCGTGAGCGCCGCCGGCTGGATCGCCTTCCTCGTGGCCGCGGCGATCGGGGCGCCCCTGCGTTACGAGCTCGACGGGCTCGTCGGCCAGCGCGTCGACGGTGTCTTCCCCTGGGGCATCCTGCTGATCAACGTGGCCGGCTCGTTCCTCCTCGGGCTGCTGACCGGTCTCGGGCTGCACCACGGCCTCGGGAAGACCCCCCGGCTGGTGCTGGGGACGGGCTTCTGCGGCGCCTTCACCACGTTCTCGACCTTCAGCTTCGAGACCGTGCGCCTCCTCGAAGCCGGCGACCTCAGGGAGGCGGTGGGCAACGTCGGCCTCACCCTGCTGCTGGGCGCCGGGGCCGCCGCCCTCGGCCTGGCGATTCCGGCCGTCGTCTGACGGCCGGACGGTCAGGCGGCCCGGGACAGCCGCTTGGTCAGCTCGGGCAGAACGAGCCAGAAGCGCGGCCGGCAGCGGCAGCCGGGCAGCGTGTCGAGCACGTTGAACCGGAGCCCGCACCCGGGGCATTCGATCCAGAGTTCGACGATGTCGCCGAGCTGAGCCTCGGCCCTCCCGTCGCCTGCTCCGTCCTGCACAACGCCCCCTCTCCGGCCACCTGATGCGGAGGCAACACCTGCATCGGCGCCAACGTTGCGGTTCTTCTTACGCCTGTCCGGTGGACGGATGCAACGGCCGGGGCGGGCCTGCGTCAAATTCGAATCGATCGAGCGCGTCCGGCAATCGTCGCCGGTCAGGTGGCCCGAGCCGGCCCCCCGCTGGTGGGCCGGCGTTCAGCGGCAGGCGTCGAGCCCCCGCCCGATGACGGCCGGGTCGACCTGGTCGGAGGGGCGGTAGCGGCTCGTGATCCAGGTGACGAAGCAGTCGGCCTCGCTGGCCGACAGGCCGACCCGGATGGCCGCCGACCGCAGTTCGGTGGCGGCCGGCGGGCTCCACTCGGCCGCCGTTCGCCGGGAGGCCCGGGGCGGCCGGTCGGGCCGGGCGAACACCGCGATGCCCGAACCGGCCAGGCCGGCGACGAGGAGGGCCACGAGGGCCAGGCGGACGCCCAGCCGCCGGAAGAACGACGGCCGGGCGGCGGGCCCGTCGTCGGCCCAGGCGCCGTCGGGCCAGGCGTCGTCGGGCCGGGCGCCATTGGGACAGAGATCGTGCTCGGCGTCGTAACGGCGGCGGGTTTCGGCGTTCTTCAGGGTGTTCCACGCCTCGTTGAGGGCCTTCATCCCGGCCTCGGCCCGGCGGCGGTCCGGCTCCGGGGCGGCGGCGAAGCGGTCGGGATGGAGGTGCTGGGCCTGGCGCAGATAGGCCCGGTGGATCTCGTCGACATCGGCGTCGACCGCCACTCCGAGCAGGTCGTAGTACGACGGCATCGCTCCCGGTTGTAGCAGCCGACCCGGCGTACCGGGCCGGCCGGTTCGCCCTTGATACCCCAGGAGGGTATGATGAAGGCATGACGACGGCGCTCGACAGCCTGCGCGAGGGCTTCTTCATGTTCTGGGAGACCGTGTGGGCCCTCGTCCTGGGGTTCGGCCTGTCGGGTGCCGTCCAGGCCTTCGTGTCGAAGGACGAGATGCAGCGCGTTCTCGGCGACCGCCGGCCCCGGACGATCCTGCGGGCCTCGCTGTTCGGCACGGTGTCGTCGAGCTGCTCCTACGCCGCGTCGGCCATGGCCAAGTCGCTCTTCCAGAAAGGGGCCGACTTCGTCGCCGCCATGGTGTTCATGTTCGCCTCCACCAACCTGGTGGTGGAGCTCGGCGCCGTCCTCCTCATCCTCATGGGCTGGCAGTTCGCCCTGGCCGAATTCGTCGGCGGCCCGGTCATGATCGTGCTCCTCACCCTGGCCGGAGGGTTCGCCTTCCGGGGGCCGGTCGTCGAGGCGGCCCGGCGGCGCCTCCAGCACAACCGGGTCGGCGGCCACGACCACCAGGCCATGGTCGGCGTGAGCGAGGAGCGTCAGGCGGAGCTGGAGCGCACCCCCTGGTCGGACAAGCTCCGGTCCCCGGCGGCGTGGGCCGACGCCGCCAGCTACACCATGGCCGACATCACCATGCTGCGGAAGGAGCTGGCCATCGGCTACGGCGTGGCCGGGCTGCTGGCCGTGGCCGTCCCCATGACCGCCTGGAACGACGTCTTCCTCCGCCACCACGGCGTCTGGACCACCCTGGAGAACGTGGTCCTCGGGCCGTTCATCGCCGTGATCAGCTTCGTCTGCTCCATCGGCAACGTCCCCATGGCCGCCGCCCTCTGGCACGGCGGTATCAGCTTCGGCGGCGTGATCAGCTTCATCTTCGCCGACCTCATCGCCCTGCCGCTGGTGGTCATCTACCGCAAGTACTACGGCACCGGGCTGGCCCTGCGGCTGTTCGCCGTCTTCTACGCCGTGATGGCCGCCGCCGGGCTGATCACCGAGGGCCTCTTCGCCGCGGCCGGCGGCATCCCCACGGCCCGGCCCCACCAGGTCGTCACCACCCGCTTCGAGTGGAATTCCACCACGTTCCTCAACATCGCCTTCCTCGGGATCTTCGCCGTCCTCTACTGGCTCCACCGCAACCGGGAGCGCCTCGGCGGCGGCCGGGGCTACGCCATCGATCCCGTCTGCGGCATGCAGGTCCGCACGGCCGACGCCCCGGCCACCGCCCGCTTCGGCGGCCGGCAGTACTGGTTCTGCGCCGACCGCTGCCGGGAGCGCTTCGAGGCCGCCCCCGGGCGTTTCAGCCGGGGCGCGGCCCACGAGGGAATGGAGCCGGCGCCCCCCTCGGGGCCGGTGCCGATCACCCTCGGGCGCAAGCCCGCGCCCCCGGCACCGCCCCGGGACTGAAGATTCCCGAAGATCCCGTCCGGCCCGGCAGGAAGCGGGCCGGGCAAAAGGGAAAAAGGGGGCATGGCCAAAGCGCTGCGCATCGTCGCGTTGGGACTCATGGTGACCGCCGCCGCCTGCGGGGGCGGGGGAGGGGGCGGGGGCGGGGCCTCGCAGCAGGGGACCGTCGCCCCGAATCCGCCGGCGGCGGAGCCGGCCCCCGAGGCCACCACGGCCACGAGCGCACTCTCGGCCGGTTCGCTGGTCCTCGCCGCCGACGCCATCGGGCCGTTGTCGTTCGGGACACAGGCGGCCCGGGCGCTGTCGGGCCTCAACCAGGCGCTGGGCAAGGCGGCGCCGCCGGCCACGGTGGCGGACCCGATCGCCTGCGGGGCGACCCGCGTCTTCGGGTGGAACGGTTTCTCGGCCGTCGTCAACGAGGTGAGCGGGCGGTCGGGGGGCAAGACCGGGCTGGTCGGCTGGTCGCTGCGGGGCCAGGGCCCGGCCGGGGCCGATCTCAAGACGGCCAAGGGCATCGGCCTCGGCTCGACGGTGAAGAGCCTGCGGGCGGCCTACGGCGACACGGTGGTCTTCGCGCCCGGCGCCGCCGGGCCCGGCTTCACCATCACCACCGATCGGGGGTCGATGACCGGCGACCTCGACTCCGCCGCCGACGGCGGCCGGGTCGTGGCGCTGCGGGCGGGAACCGTCTGCTGAGGCGCTGACCGGTCCTTCCAGGAACTTCCGTTCAGCTTCCGTTTACCAAGCGTTCATCCTCGGGTAGCCTGGTGTTCCGGACCCACGGACGACGACAGCAGGAGGCGCAAGGTGGACGTGACCGGTGCGCTGGCGGTGGTTTCTTTCGGGATGGTGCTGCTCGGGCTCATGGCCCGGGCCGGACGGCGCGAGGCCCGCAGCCGGGTGGTTTCACACGCTGATCGGGGGTAGGGGCGCCCGACAGGGCGCCGCCGGCCGGGGCGGCCGGACCGTGACCCAGCGGACACGAGGACCCCGCCCCGGCGGCGGCCCCGATCGGCGACGCGTTCCCCGGGGGTAGAGCGAAGGCCGGCTCCTCCGGGCCGGCGGGTTCCCCCTGCGGTCTACCGGCCGAGGATCGGCCGGACATCACGCGATCGCGTGGCCCCGGCCGCCGGCCGCCAGGCGCCGGTCTGCTCGAACGCGTGATGTGAGCGGCCGGTCGAGTTGCTTTGATCGCCGCAGCAACGCGCCTTCGTGCAACGGGCCAACGCTGAAGCGCACGAGAAGGACTCCCGATGAAGCAACCGGAGGACGGAGGGCAGGACGACGGCGGCCGGCGCCACTGGTGGCGACGGCGGGGCCGGTCCGCCGGGACTGAAACCCCGGCGACCCCTCCCACCCCCCGGCGCGCTCCTGTCATGGCGGTCTACGTCGGCGACATCCACGAGCACGGATGCGGCCGCCGCCTGGGCGATTGCCACTGCAACTAGCCCGTCGCGGCACGGCGAAAGGAAGCTCACGTGGGTCGGTACGGCGGCAGGCCGTTTCGGTGGACGGGTCGTCTGGCCCTGGGGGCGGCGGCGCTCTGCGTCGCCCTGGCGGTGGTGCCCGTCCCGGCCGGTGCCCTCGCCGGCGACCTCGACCAGGGCTTCGGTGTCGGCGGCCAGCGCACGACCGACTTCGGCGGCACCTACGACTGGGCCTACGCCACGGCCGTCCAGCCCGACGGGCGCATCGTGGCCGCCGGGGTCAGCAACGCCCGCGGGACGTATGACTTCGCCCTGGCCCGCTACACCCCGGCCGGCCGGCTCGATCCGTCGTTCGGCGACCACGGCCTGGTCACCACCGACTTCGGCGGGTCCTACGACTGGGCCTACGCCATGCTCGTCCAGCCCGACGGCAGGATCGTCCTCGGCGGGGTCAGCGACCGCAGCCGGAGCCGGGACTTCGCCCTGGCCCGCTACAACGCCGACGGCTCCCTCGACCGCAGCTTCGGAGACCGTGGCGTCGTCGTCACGCCCGTCCGGCCGCTGACGACCGACATCGTCCACAGCCTGGCGTTGCAGCCCGACGGGAAGATCGTGGCGGCCGGCGTGACCTTCGACGACACGGTGTCGCTCCGGCCCCACGGCGACTTCATGGTGGCCCGCTACACGCCCGACGGGCATCTCGATGCCCGGTTCGGGGTCGGGGGGATCGCCACCACGAACTTCGAGGGCGAGTCCTACGACGAGCCCTACGCCGTCGCCCTCCAGCCCGACGGCGACATCGTGGTGGGCGGGGTCAGCAACACCGGCGGCGGGATCGGCCGGCTGTTCGGCGCCGACAACCTCGCCCTGGCCCGCTACCAGCCCAACGGGCTCCTCGACTCGGGATTCGGCCAGGGGGGCAAGGTCGTCGTGGACGCCGGCGCCCTCGTCGAGTCGATCCGGGCCCTGGCCCTCGACCCCGAGGGCCGCATCGTGGCCGCCGGCCGGACCAACGGTGAACGGCGCGGCGACTACCTGCTGGGCCGCTTCCGGCCCGACGGCACGCTCGACCGGACGTTCGGCACCACCCGGCCCGGCCTCACGGTCACCGACCTCGGCACCGCCGAAGAGGGCCTCTCCGCCGTGGCGCTGGCGCCCGACGGGACGATCGTGGCCGGCGGCATCGTCGCCCCGGAGCCCCACGGCGACCTGGCCGTCCTGCGCTACGACCCCGCCGGGCGGTTCGACCGTTCCTTCGCCCACTCGGGCGTGGCCATGGTCGACACCGGCGGCCGCGACGACCGGCTCCGGGCCCTGGCCCTCCAGCCCGACGGCGACGCCGTCGTGGCCGGCTCCAGCGAGACCGACTTCGTCGTCGCCCGCGTCACCGCCCCCGCATCTCACACCGGAGTTCACGCCCGATGAACATGCTGCGCCGCTTCGGACCCCTGGTCGTCACCGCCGCCGTGCTGGCCGGCTCGGTCGCCACCGCCCCGGCCGTCACCGCCGACCCCGGGCCACCGCCGGCGCCGGTCGACGCCTTCACCGCCGCCGCCCGCCCCGCCGCCGAGCCGCAGGGCACGCTCGACGTCGTGGTCTCGCTCGACCGGGTGGCCTCCCCGGCGCTCGAGCGCCGGCTGGCGGGCCTGGCCCTGTGGTCAGCGGCGTTCCGCCACATCCCGGCCGCCGGCCTGCGGATCCCCGTCGGGCGGCTGGAGTCGCTCCGCCGGCTGCCCGGCGTCCGGGGCGTGTATCTCGACCGGCCCCTCCGCTTCGCCGCCGACGAGTCCCACCGCCTCCTCAAGACGGAGCAGGCCGAGCGGGTGGCCGGGATCACCGGCCGGGGCGTGACCATCGCCGTCCTCGACACGGGCGTCGACTTCACCCATCCCGACCTCGCCCCCGCCCGGCGGGCCAACGTGAAGATGGCCGCCCTCGGGGAGGGCCAGCCGGTGGTGCCGCTGGCCGACGTGCCGAACTCCGACACCACTTCGGGGCACGGCACCCACGTGGCCGGCGACGCCGCCGGGCGGGGCACGGCATCGGGCGGCCGCCACCGCGGGATCGCCCCGGGCGCCGGCCTCGTCGGCGTCGGGACCGGCGAGGCGATCTCGATCTTCAACGTCGTCGAGGGGTTCGACTGGATCCTCGCCCACCGGGCGGAGTACGGCATCCGCATCGTCACCAACTCCTGGGGGACGGATTTCGCTCCCTTCGACCCCGCCGACCCCGTCCAGGTGGCCACCCGGACGGTGGCCGCCGCCGGCATCGTCGTCCTCTTCGCCATGGGCAACGGCGGCCACGAGATGACCATGAACCCCTACGCCGCCGCCCCCTGGGTCATCCCGGTGGCGGCCGGCTCCCAGGCCGGCGGCGTGACCGACTTCAGCTCCGGCGGCATCGAGGCCGACACGCCGACCGGCGCCTTCGCCGGCGCCGAGGTCCCCGGCGACCCCCGCCGCCCGGGCCGGCTCGGCCTCTACCACCCGGCGGTGACGGCGCCCGGCGAGGACGTCGTCTCCACCCGGGCCCGGAACACCGCCCTGCCGGCCCTGAAGCTGGCGGGCGACGCCATGACCCTGCCCCCCGGCGAAATCCCCTGGTACACGACGATGTCGGGTACGTCGATGGCCACGCCGGAGGCCGCCGGGCTGGCCGCGCTGGTGCTCGAGGCCGACCCCGGGCTCACGCCGCCCCAGGTCCGCAGCGTGCTGCAGGTCACCGCCCGCCCGATCGGCGGCGTGCCGTTCCACCAGCAGGGCTACGGCTACGCCGACGCCTCGGCGGCCGTGGACCTGGCCCGCTCGCTCCGGAGCCGGTCGCCGGCCGGCGCCGCCGCCACGCTCGACACCCTCCAGGCCCAGCGCGACCGGCGGGTGCTGCGGGGCCTCGACCACCCCTCCACCACCCGGGCCTCCGCCGACCCGGTACCCGGCTTCGCCGCCGAGGTCAGCCACGCCGTGACGGTCCCCGAGGGCAGCCGGCGGCTGAAGGTCGTCTACCGGGCTCCCGACGGCGCGCCGGCGGTCGGCTGGGCGTCGACCTGGGAGATCGCGCTGACCGACGCCGCCGGCCGGCCGGTCGAGGGATCGGCCGGCCTGGCACAGCGGTCCCCGTCGGGGGTGGTGACCTTCGATCTCCCGCTCCGGCACCGGGCCGGCCCGCCACCGGCCTGGGGGACGTGGCGGCTGACGCTGCGACGGGTCCTGCCGGGGGGCGCGCCAGCCGGCGGGGCGCCCGTCGACAATCTCGGCCCCCGCCAGCCCCTGGTCATGGTGGCCGCCGTCTTCGGGGCGACCTGAGGACCTCGCCCCCGGCTCAGAAGCCGGTCTTCCTGCCGGTCACCAGCATGTGCTTGTTGCGGGTGCCGCGGCAGGGCGTGCAGCCCGGCGTGTAGTACCAGTTGTCGAAGATCCCGGCCTTGTAGAACGTCATCCGCTTCGGCGTGTAGAGCGGGATGATGGGGAGGTCGTCGGCGACGATGCGCTGGATCTGCTGGACCAGGGTCTTGCGCTGGCCGGGATCGAGCGTGACCAGCTGCTTTCCGGCCAGCTCGGTGACTTCGGCGTTGCTGTAGCCGATGGCCCGGGTGAACGAGGTGCTCTTGGGCGAGGCGGCGTAGCGGGACCGCAGGTTCTGGTCGGGGTCGCCGGTCATCCCGCCGTAGCCGATGAGGGCCATCGTGTAGTTGCCCTTGCCGGCGTTGTCGTCGGCCACCGCCTTGTCGAGGATCGAGATCTTGACGTCGATGCCGACGTCGTGCAGGTACTCCTTGATCAGCTCGGCCGACTTCGGCGAGAACCGGCTGTTGCCCTGGATCTCCTGGACGAAGGGCTTCCCGTCGGGGCCTTCCCGCAGGCCGTCGCCGTTGGTGTCCTTCATGCCGAGCCCGTCGAGCAGGCTCTTCGCCCGGGCCACGTCGTGGTCGTAGGTCGGCAGGTCGGGGGCCAGCATCGGATGGCCGACGGTGAGCCCGCCGACGGTCTGCGGCTCGCCCCGGCCGGCCAGGAGGCGGCTGACCATGTCCTTGCGGTCGAGGGCGTAGGCGATGGCCTGGCGGAACTCCTTGCGGTCGTAGGGGAAGCCCTTCGAGAGGTTGATGTGGAGGGCCAGCATCCAGTCATAGGAGCCCTCGAGCTTGGTGAACTTGGGATTGGCCTCGAAGGCCTTGATCTGGGCGTCGGGGGCCGGGTCCTCCAGCAGCTCGCCGGCGTCGAGCTGGTCCCGCTGGAGGGCCAGCAGCTCGTCGGGGGCGGGGACGAGCTCGATGCGCTTGACGTAGGGCGAGCCCAGATAGAACGAGTCGTTGGCGGTGAACAGGTAGCTGCCGGCGGCCTCGTCCTGGGATTCGAGCTTGTAGGGGCCGGAGCCGATGAGGGCGGTCGGCCCCCGGAACTTGGCCGGGTCCGCCACCGTCGACCAGATGTGGCGGGGAATGATGAACAGCCGTTCGGCCACGTCCTCCTCGAAGACGGCCGTGGGCTTGTTGAGGCGGATCACGACGGCGTTGGGCCCGTCGACGGCCACCTCCTTGAGGTCGAGGCTGGGGGCCAGCCGGCTGATGCTGGCCGCCGCGCCGGTGGTCACGTAGTCGAAGCTGAACTTCACGTCGTCGGCCGTGACGGGCTGGCCGTCCTGCCACTTGGCATTGTCCCGCAAGGTGAAGCGCCACTCCAGGCCGTCGGGGGAGCGGGACCACTCCTTGGCCAGCCAGGGGATCGGTTCGCCGGTGGCGTCGGTCCACAGCAGCGTGTCGAAGACGTAGCTGCACATGATGAGGCCGGCGCCCCGCACGTAGGCGAAGGGCGAGGGGTAGCCGTAGTCGCCGCCGGCGAAGCGGAACCGGGCGATGCCGGCCGGGTGGACGGCGCTGGCCTTGCCCGCCGACTTCGCCGTGCTCTTGTGGTCCGTGCCGCAGCCTCCGGCCAGCAGCGCACCGACGGTGAGGATGGCGGCCAGTCGTAGTCTCATTGCTCCATCCTTGCAATTTCAGGGATTTCGAACAACAGATCCCGTCCGGCGGCGTCGAGGAGCGCCCGGGTGGCGGGGTGGCGGGGGGCCATGAGCAGCTCGCTGCCGGTCCCTTCCTCGACGACGCGGCCCTTGTCCATCACCAGGACCCGGTCGGCGATCCGCAGCACCGAGGCCAGGTCGTGGGACACCAGCACCATGGCCATCCCCCGGTCGGTCTGGAGCTGCTTGAGCAGCTGGAGGACCTTGGCCTGCTCCGACGGGTCGAGCATGGAGACGGGCTCGTCGGCCACCAGCAGCTTGGGCTCGAGCACCAGCGCCCGGGCCAGCGACACCCGCTGCAGCTGGCCCCCCGACAGCTCGTGCGTGTAGCGGGCCAGGAAGTCGTCGTCGGCCGGGAGGCGGGCCGCCCGGAGTGTGGTGCGCACCAGGCGGTCCTGCTCCTCGGCGTCGCCCAGGCCCTGCAGCTCGAGCGGCTCCCGCACCGCCTGGCCCACCGTGAGCCGGGCCGAGAGGGCCTCGAACGGATCCTGGAACAGCAGCTGCACCCGCCGCCGTGCGGCCTTCAGCTCCGCACCGCCGGCCGCCAGCAGGTCGACGCCTTCGAGCTCCACCGAGCCGTGGTCGGGTTCGAGGAGCCGGACGAGCATCGACGACAGCGTCGACTTGCCCGCCCCGCTGGCGCCGACGAGACCGACGACCTCGCCCTCGAGGACTTCGACGCTGACCCGGTCGACGGCGGCGACGAGCTCCCTGCGCCCGAAGCCGCCCCGGACGGCGTAGGCCTTGGACAGGTCCCGGCCGACGAGGACCGGGACCACCCCGCCCCGGACGCAGGCCACCAGCCGCTCGCCGTCCTCGCCGGTGGGGGGGACGAGGGGCGGCCGCCCGTCCCGGCAGCGGTCGATCTCCTGGGTGCAGCGCCCGGCGAAGGGGCAGCCCGGAGCCACCTCGGTCGGGTTGGGCGGGTCTCCCCGGATCCCCCGGAGGTCCTTCACCGAGGCCAGCGTCGGACGGGCGTTGAGCAGCGCCCAGGAGTAGGGGTTGCGGGGGCGCTCCAGCACCGGGCCGGCCGGGCCCACCTCGGCCAGCCAGCCCCGGTACATCACCGCCACCCGGTCGGCCAGCATCTCGAGGGCGTCGGCGTCGTGGCTCATCACCACCAGCGCCCGCCCCCCTTCTCCCCGGAGGCGGCCGAGGACCTCCAGCACCCGGTTGCGGGTGGCGGGGTCGAGCCCGGAGGTGGGTTCGTCGAGCACCAGCACCTCGGGATCACAGACGAGGGCCAGGGCCAGCAGGACCAGGCGGCGCTGGCCGCCGGACAGCTCCCGGGGGTAGCGCTCCAGCGCCCACCCGCCGAGACCGACGGCGTCGAGGACCTCGGCGCTGCGGGCATCGGCCGCCGCCCGGCTGCGCTGGAGGTGGACCTGCTGGGGCTCGGCCAGCTGCAGCCCCACCCGCAGGACGGGGTTGAGGGAGGCGGCCGACTGCATGGCCATCGAGATGCGCCGCCAGCGGATGTGGCGCCACCCGTCCTCGTCGAGGGCGGTGAGGTCGACGTCGCCGAGGCGGATGCTCCCCTCGACGGCCGCCGGGCCGGCCAGCCCGAGCACGCTGCGGCCGAGCGTGGACTTGCCCGACCCCGACTCGCCCAGGATCCCCAGGCACTCGCCGGCGGCGATCGTCAGCGACAGGTCGTCGACGGCCCGGACGGGGGGCGGACCCGGATAGGTGACCCGCAGCCGGTCGATGGTGAGGGCGGCGGTCATGACGTGTGCCGGCTCAGGCGGGGGTTGATCCGCTGCTCGAGGCCGACGCCGACGAACGTCACGCCCAGCAGCAGCAGGCTGATGGCGGCGACCGGCGGGACGAGCCACCACTTCCAGGCATCGGTGAAGAACAGCCCCCGGAACCCGATGGCGTCGCGCAGGATGTAGCCCCAGCTGGCCCGGGCCGGGTCGCCCAGCCCGAGAAAGGCCAGCCCCGCCTCGAAGGCGATGGCCCGGCCGGCGGCACCGACGAGCCCGGCGGCCAGGATCAGGCCGACCTCGGGGAGGATGTGGCGGCGCAGGACCTGGCCGCTGGTGGCGCCGAAGCCGACCGCCGCCTTGATGTGCGCCCGCCGCCGGAGCGACAGCACCTGGGACCGCACGATCCGGGCCGTCGGCGGCCAGCCGGTCAGGGCGATGATCAGCGAGATCACCGCCAGGCTGGGGCCGGCGTAGGTGCCGATGACGATGAGCAGCGGGACCTTGGGCACGACCAGCACCAGGTCGACGATGCGCATGAGCACGGCGTCGGTCGCCCCTCCCGCCCATCCGGCCACCATGCCGACGGCGGCGCCGATGAGCAGCGTCCCGCCGCCGGCCAGCACGGCCACGAACAGCGACACCCGGGCCCCGTGGAGGAGCTGGGTGAACACGTCCTGGCCCACACCGTTGGTGCCGAGCAGGTGGGCGCCGCTCGGCGCCTGGAGCGGCCGCCCGGCCAGCTCGGTCGTCCGGTAGGAGGTCAGCCAGGGCGCGGCCAGGGCCAGCCCGACGAAGGTGGCCACGACCACGAGCCCGATCCAGCCGATCACCGGGAACGGCGAAGCCCGCCGGCCCGTCCCGACCCGGCGGCCGGCCGACTCGGCGACGGCGGTCACTCCGCCCCCACCCGGGGGTCGATCCGGGCGTAGACGAGCTCCAGCGCCAGGTTGACGGCCAGCACCACCAGGGCCAGCACCAGGAACGTGGCCTCCAGCACCGGGTAGTCCCGGGCCTCCACCGCCTCCAGGATGAGGCTCCCCATGCCGGGGTAGGCGAAGACCGACTCGACGAACACGGCGCCGCCGACGGCGTAGCCGACCTGGATCCCCACCACGGTCAGGAACGGCAGCAGGGCGTTGCGCCCGGCGTGGCGGTACTTGAGCATCCGGTCGGGCAGCCCCTTGGCCCGGGCCAGCACCATGTAGTCGGCCCCCAGGGCCGACACCATCGTGTTGCGGACGAACAGGAACTTGGTGCCGAGCAGCGACAGGGTGAGGGCGCCGGCCGGCAGCACGAGGTGCTTGGCCACGTCGAGCACTCCGGCCACGGGGCCGTGGTCGGCGAACGGCGTCCGGGCCCCGGCCAGCGGGAAGATCGGCAGGACCACGGCGAAGGCGATCAGCAGGACGGCGGCCAGGGCGTACTCGGGGATGGCCTGGGCCACGGTCATCCCGGTCAGCAACGACCGGTCGGAGACGCGCCCCCGCCGCCAGGTGGCGGCCACGCCGGCCATGAAGCTGAGCAGCGACGCCAGCAGGATCGACACCCCCATGAGCAGCAGCGTCCACGGCAGGTGGGAGCGCAGCAGGCTCGACACCGGCCGCTTGCGCTCGATCGAGAACCCCAGATCCCCCCGGAGGAGCCGCCCGACGTAGTGCCCGAACTGCTGGGGCAGCGGCTTGTCGAGGCCGTAGTACGCCTCGACCTTGGCCCGCACCGCCTGATCGTTGATGTAGACGCTGTTGTCGGGATCGTTGAGCGCCGCCAGCGGGTCGCCCGGCATCGCCCGGGGCAGCGAGAACACGACGACGACCACCGCCACCAGCGTCAGCGCGTACAGCCCCACCGACCGCAGCGCCGCCCGGAGATACCTCCGTTCCCCCCGATTCACCATCCCGGCGCATCATGCCACCCGCCCGTCGGCGTTTCGGCGGCAACGGGGCGGGGGAAGTAGCGTCCAGGGGTCCGCCGGACGCCGGCAATGGACCGGATTGAGCTGCTGAGGACTGATCATGCCGAGCGTCCTTCCGAGTGTCCCGTACCTCTGCGTCTTCGCCTTCGCCTGCGCCCTGCTGCTCCTGGCGGCCCACAAGCGGAAGCAGACGCCGGGCGTCGCTCTGCTTCCGGCGGTGATCCACCGCTGCCGGGCCCGGCCGTTGTTCTCCCACGTGGGCAGGTCCTCGTTCCGGCTCGACGCCGTGGTCGAGGAGAGCGACAACCCCGCCGTCCCCCGCGGCATGCCGTTCTCCCTGCTGCTGCGAGGCCCGAGCCGCCGGAGCGACTACCTCTTCTCCCGCGTGCGGGCCTCGGTCGAGCGCGGCCACGCCCTCGTCGTGGAGGTGGAGGACTACCTGATCGCCCACAAGGCCCGGCTCTGCGCCAACGGCTGGACGGTGGTCCTCGACGTCGAGCAGGTGTTCGGCTGGTGGCCCGCCTCCGACCTCGAGGCCGCCTGACCCGCACGTCCCGGCGATTCTCGGCGCATCCGCGTCGCACAGGGCCAACCAGGTGCGCCAACTTCCGCGCCCGACACGCAGAAAGGGCTGGCCCGAGCCAGCCCTTTACTGTGGAGGTGAGCGGATTTGAACCGCCGACTTCTACGTTGCGAATGGGACTAGAGTTGTTTGTGGTATTACAGCTGTAGCGTTTGTGCTGGTCAGAGACGGTGCGCTGTCCGGCTGGTCCGCCCAGTCCGGCCAATTGCGGGAATTTGATGGGCAAAGTGATGGGCAAAACCGGCCGCTTCGGCACCCGACCGGCGCACCCGACTGACGCCGCCGGTGTCAAGACGCCTGGCGGCCGCCGAGCAGGTGACGGTGGTCCGAGACCGGCCCCCGGAGCGGCCGGACATGGACGATCCCGTCCACGATGTCGACCACCGTGGCCACGGCGCGGACCTTGCCCGATCCGACGACGATGTGGCGACCGGGCACGATGCGCGCCGGATCCGGCGCGGCATGGAGGAAGGCCCAGGGCAGGCCCGTCTCGTCCATCGTGTTGAGGTCGATCAGGAGATCCAGGTCGTCGGTCATAGCTGCGTCCTCTCCTCGCCATGGTACGGGTTGGGCCGCTGGTCGTGAGGCACGGTTTCGAGAGCGTGGAGTCCGGCCTCCAGTTCGCGAAAGGCCAGCGTGACGTGCGGCGCCCGGAAGGTCGGGACCACCTCGACTCCGGCCGCCTCGAGAGCGGCCGGCCCGTAGAGACGCAGGACGGGAAATCGCTCGAGAAGGTCGGCAGCGAGATCATCGACCGCGTCCTCGTCCTCGGCGTAGTAGGCGGACAGCCCGAAGCGGTCCCAGTCCGGGTAGCGCTCCCGGAAGGCTTCGGCCTGGGCACGGTCACTGGACGGGTCGTCATCATCACCTCGGACGACGACGACCCTGGCGCCGGCCGGGATCGGTCGACGGCGCAAGCGCGGGATGCGAGGTCCAGGCGGGCCCATGCCTCGCACGATATGGCGTCGCCCCGTCGCTCGGACTGTCCGTCACTGAGGTCGGTGGGGCGGATGACCAGACGTATGAGGTCGCGTGTGAGCTCCTGTATGAGGTCGCGTGTGAGGTGCTCGGCACACGATCGGGCTAGCTCGTCCAAGGACGGACCGCCGGGCCGGGTCCTCTTCCGGGCCGGTCAACGTCAGTCAACGTCCCGAGTGCGGTCCCGAGTTCGGTCCCGAGTCCCGACCCACAAGAGGTGACCGGGCCGGACAGGTCCCGAGTGAGGTCCTGAGTTTGGTCCCGAGTTTGGTCCCGAGTGGCCATGTTCCAGTTGCGGGCGTGGCCCTCGCCCCGGCGCAGCCCGGAGTGCCCGTGCAAGGTCCCGTGCAAGTGGTTGACCAAGGTCCTGTCCAAGTTGTCGGAGAAAAAGCCCTGCTGATCGTGCCGGACCAAGGTCGCGACCAAGGTTCCGACCAAGGTTCCGTCCAAGGTCGGCATGTTCCAGTTGGCGGGTGACGAGACCCCCCGATTCGCCGGTGGCCGTCCGGTGGAGGCAGGAACGCCCCGGGCGACGGCGGCCGGCACGACCTGAACAACGCGAAGAACCCTTGAGCCCGGAGGTGGCGCTGGTGGACCGCTCCGAACGGTTGGTGCTCTCGGTCGCCGAGGCGGCCGAGATGCTCGGCATTTCCCGAACCCTGGCCTACGAGCTCGTCGCCCGCCACGAGCTCCCGGCTCTCCGACTCGGCGGGCGCATCGTGATCTTGCGGCGGCCGCTCGAACGGCTCCTGGACGGCCAGGCGCCGGCGGCCGAGCCGTCGGCCGCTCCGTCCGAACTGAGGGCGTCGTGATCCCGGCTGTCCGACGACTTGCTCGCCCGCACCGCGACCCGTTCACACGGCCGCGGCGCACCGCAGGTGCAAGTGCGTCTGGTTCATCGCTACGCGTAAGGAGAGAACACCCCTTACCTCGGCGACCGGTTCAACCGTCGCGCCATGAGGAGTCCTCGAACGTCAAGGGCGACAGCTCGTGCTGAGCCTCGGAAAGCTAGGGAATCCGGACTACTACCTGGAGATGGTCGCCGAGGGCGTAGAGGAGTACTACACAAACGCACGGGAGGCGCCCGGGCTGTGGATGGGTCAGAGCGCCGAGCGGCTCGCCCTGTCGGGTGAGGTCGACGCCGAGGCCCTGCACCTTGTCCTGGATCACCGTGACCCGAATTCCGGGACACGGCTCACCCGGGCCCAGGGCGCTCCGACGGTTCCCGGGTTCGACGCCACGTTCTGCGCCCCGAAGTCGGTCTCGCTGCTGTTCGCTCTCGGGGACCCGGAGATCTCGAACGAGGTCCGCAACGCCCATGACGCGGCGGTCGCCGTCGCCGTCCGGGCGCTGGAGGATTTCGCCGGCCGGTCGCGGCGGGGCAAGAACGGGGCCGAGCGGATGGTGGCCGAGGGGTTCGTGGCGGCGGCCTTCCGCCACCGGACGTCCCGGGCGGGAGACCCGCACCTCCACACCCACGTGCTGGTGGCCAACCTCGTCTACTCGCCCCAGGACGCGCGCTGGTCGGCCCTCGACGCCCGCCCGCTCTACGGCTGGGCCAAGACGGTCGGCTACCTCTATGAGGCCCAGCTCCGGGCGGAGCTCACCCGCCGCCTCGGGGTCGAGTGGACCCCGGTCCGGCGGGGAATCGCCGACATCAAGGGGATCCCGAAGAAGACCCTCCGGGCATTCTCCCGCCGGCGGGCGGAGATCGAAGCGCACATGGCCGAGCGGGGCGAGACCACCGCCCGGGCGGCCCAGGTCGCCACCTACGCCACCCGCAAACCAAAAGACCGCACCCTCGACGCCGACGGCCTCCTGCCCGAGTGGCGGGAACGGGCCACAGCCCACGGCCTCGACGACCAGGCCCTCGCCGGTCTCGTCGACCGGGTCGCCCGCATCGAGGCGCCAACGCCGGGAACCCCCGCCGCCGAAGCGCTCTTCGCCGCGCTGGCGGCACCGGATGGGCTGACCGCCCAGGTCTCCACCTTCGGCCGCAAGGAGGTCCTCCAAGCCATCTGCGACCGTCTCCCGGCGGGCGCCGACATCGACCAGGTAGTCGCCCTGGCCACGGCGTTCGTCGCCTCCGACCACGTGGTGGCCATCGGCGTCCCGGAACGGCTGTGGACGAACGACGTCCTCCGCCGCCTCGACGGGACCGTCGTCCCCGCCCACCTCGACCTCCTCCGCTGGACCACCCCCGACATGCTCGCCACCGAGCAGCGCCTCATCGACGGTGCGCTCAGCCGGACCGAGGACTGGGTCGGGATCGCCGGCGCCCAGCCCATCGCCGCCACCCTGGCCGCCCGCCCGAACCTCTCGGCCGAGCAGGTCGCCATGATCGAGCGGCTCACCGGATCGGGCGCCGGGGTGGACGTCGTGGTCGGCGTGGCCGGCTCCGGGAAGACCTTCGCCCTCGCTGCCGCCCGCCAGGCCTGGGAGAGCTCCGGCTACCCGGTCCTCGGCGCCGCCTTATCGGCCCGAGCCGCCGCCGAACTCCAAGACGGCTCCGGCATCCCGTCCACCACCCTGGCCCGGCTGTTGAACGACCTCGACCGGCCCGACGCTGGCGGGCTCCCGCCCCAGTCCGTGCTCGTCGTCGACGAAGCGGCCATGGTCGGCACCCGCCAACTGGCCCGGCTCCTCGACCACGCCCAGACCGACGGCGCCAAGGTCGTCCTCGTCGGCGACCACCACCAACTCAGCGAGATCGACGCCGGCGGCGCCTTCGCCGCTCTCGCTGCCCGGCTCAGCGCCGTCGAACTCATCGAGAACCGTCGCCAGAAGGCGGCGTGGGAGCGGGCCGCCCTGGCCGAGCTCCGGCGCGGTGATCCCGAGGTCGCCCTCGCCGCCTACCGGGCCCACGACCGGCTCCACCGAGCCGACACGTCAGCGCAGATCCGGGAGCGACTCGTGGACGACTGGTGGGCCGCCCGGCAGGCAGGTGGGCGGGCCCTCATGGTCGCGGGCCGGCAGGCCGACGTCGACGACCTGAACGGCCGAGCCCGCCGCCGGTTGGCCGTCGCCGGTGTCCTGGGGAAAGAGGTCCGGATCGGCGACCGCCGCTTCGCCGTCGGCGACGACGTCGTCGCCACCCGCAACGACTACCGCATCAGGCTCTTCAACGGTTCTAGGGCCACAATCACGGGCATCGATCACGAAGGGCGCCAGATCGAGGCCGTGGACGGTCGCGGTCGGGTGCTGGCGATCCCGTTCACCTATAGCGAAGCCGGCCACCTCACGTGGGGCTACGCCACGACCCTTCACAAAGCCCAAGGGGCCACGGTCGACCAGACGTTCCTGCTTGCCGACGACACGCTCCACCGGGAGCGGAGCTACTCCGGCCTCACCCGCGGCGTCGAAGCCAATGACCTCTACCTCGCCGTTCCCGAGGACGAGGAGCATCACAGCGCACCGGACGACGATCTGAGCGAACGGCTCCGCCAGACAGTCAAGCGGTCGGATGCGAAGACCCTCGCGCTCGAAGATCTGGGCCCACGGCGGACGTCAACCGATACGCCCAGCGACGCCGTGCGAGCCGCACAACGTCGACCGGCCCAGATCGTCAAACGGCTGACCCGGCGTCCCGATCGCCGGCAGACACAGTGGCAAGACCGAGCGGTGGGACGGGACCTCGGACGTCACGCGCACCGCGGCCCTGGCTCAGGCCGGGACGCTGGAATCGACCTGGGTCCCTGACGCTCCCGACGACCCTTCGGAGTCAGCCTGGGGAGGATCGAGGCAATGGAACCGAGCCCGGGCGAGCACCGACCCATACCGGTTCCCGTCTCTCGCTGAAGGCCGTGGCCCCCTCGAGAGCGTCCTTCGACTTCAGGACGGAGCGAAGCTCGGGCTCGGCGTGTTCCCAGGCGAAGAACTCATCGTCCGGCTTGGTCCGGCCCTCTGTGAGGACCCTCTTGGTGGCGACGACAGCGAGCGGGGCGTTTCGGGCGATTGCCTCGGCGAGTCGGATGGCCTCGGGCAGGGCCTGGCCGGGGTCGACCAGGCGGTTGACCAGCCCCAACCGGTAGCCCTCTTCGGCATCCACTGGTTCCCCTGTCAGTGCGAGAATCGCGGCGTCACCGGCGTTCATGCGGCGTGGTAGGCGCAGCAGGCCGCCGGCGGCGGCGTAGAGGCCGTGTTTCACCTCGGGTAACCCCAACTGGCTGCCCTTGGCCGCGACGATGATGTCGCAGGTGAGCGCCATTTCGAGCCCCCCACCGAGGGAGAAGCCTTCAATGGCGGCGATGAGCGGCTTCCGGGACCCGTAGTGCGTGATCCCGGCGAAGCCACGGTCGCCGATCAACGCCGACTCGCCGCGGGCGAATGCTTTCAGGTCCATGCCGGTGCAGAAGCCCCGACCGGCTCCGGTCAAGATGCCGACTCGGAGTTCGGGGTCTTCGTCGAGCCGAGAGATGGCGGCGATCATGCCGGCCGAAACCTCTCGGTTCACCGCGTTGCGAACCTCGGGTCGGTTGATGGTGATGATCAGGACGCCGTTGCTCGGTTCCGCCAGGACGGCGGGTTCGCCTGTCATACGGCTCCTCCTCTGCATTGGCTCGGACGCGGCCACGGCGATGGCACCCAGGCCGTGGTGGCAGACTGGCCGGGCCGCTGAGACAGAACGTCTCTAGACCTTAGCGGGGACCCTATCTGAGGACAAGTCTTGCAGAGACAGACTGTCTCAGGTACGGTGAGACTCTACGTATCAGCTGTGGCGCGCACCGGGAAGGAAGAGACGATGAGAGCTGCCATCTTTACGGGGGCGGGCGAGGCGCTGTCGATCGCCGAGGTCAAGGAGCTGGCGCCGGGTCCGAGAGATGTCGTCGTCGAGATCGCGGCCAGCGGTGTCTGCCATACCGACCTGGGCGTGCTCAAGGGCTCGCTTCCGTACCCCCCGCCGCTCGTGCTGGGGCACGAGGCCTGCGGGAGGGTGACGTGGGCCGGCTCCGAAGTGTCCACGGTGAACGTCGGTGATCTGGTTATCTCGTCCCCCGATCCCATGTGTGGTCGCTGCTATTTCTGTATTCACGGCCAGCCGAATCTCTGCGAGCTGTTGTTTGCGCCGCCGACCCCCCGGGTGGCCTTGTCGGACGGAACCGAGGTCTGCGGGATGTCGGGCCTCGGGACCTTCGCAGAGGAGATGACGGTCCACGAGGCGTATGTCGTTCCGATTCAGAGTGACCTCCCCCCCGAGCAACTGGCGCTGATCGGCTGCGGGGTCAACACCGGCATGGGCGCGGCGATCAACGGCGGTCAGATCCAACCGGGAATGACGGTGGCCGTCATCGGCTGCGGAGGGGTGGGACTGTCAGCCATCCAGGGCGCCCGGCTGTCGGGCGCGTCGGAGGTCATCGCCGTCGACACGCTGGCCGCCAAGCTCGAGGTCGCGGCACGGCTCGGGGCGACGCAGGTGATCAATGCCTCGGAGGGCGATCCGGTCGAAGCCGTGCTCGCCGCCACCGGCGGTCGCGGCGTGGACGTCGCCCTGGAGGTCGTCGGGCTCGTGAGCACGACCCAGCAGGCCCTGGCGATGGCTCGGCGAGGCGGCACGGTCGTCATGGTCGGCGCACCACCGTTGGGTGCTCGTCTGGAGCTCGACGCCTTTGACTTCTTCATGTCACAGAAGCGGTTCACTGGAAGCGTGTTCGGTCACGCCAACATCAGGCGCGACTTCCCCCGGTACGTGCGTCTGGCCGAGCGGGGCGCACTCGATCTCGACGGCCTCATCTCGGCCCGGATCTCCCTCGACGAGGTCAACGACGCCCTCGGAGCCCTCGAGCGGGGCGAGCGGATCCGAAGCGTCATCGTCCACTGAGTACCCGCACAGAGGAGACCGCCAGTGGAAGTGAAGAACGAACTCTTCATCGGGGGGCGCTGGGTCGCACCGACCACGGACGCCACATTCGACGTCGTGTCCCCGTCGACCGAACTCGTCATCGCGACGGTGCCGGCCGGCGGGCCGGGTGACATCGACCGGGCCGTGATGGCTGCCCGCCAGGCCTTCGACAACGGTCCGTGGCCCCGACTGCCGGTCGGCGAGCGAGCCGCGACGATGCTCCGCCTCGCATCCGAGCTCCAGTCGCGCGTCGACGAGCTCGCCACCACGATCACCGCCGAAATGGGCGCCACGATCACCGTCACACGCCTTGGTCATGCCCCGGCACCGATCGCCCTGCTCGAGTACTACGCCAAGTTGGCCGACACGTTCCCGTTCTCCGAGCATCGCGTCGGGATGACGGGGCCTGGCACGATCGTGCGTGAACCCGTCGGGGTCGTGGCCGCCATCGTGCCGTGGAATGCCCCGTTCTGGCTGGCGATGTTCAAGCTCGCCCCGGCCCTTCTCGCCGGTTGCACGATCGTCCTGAAACCTGCGCCGGAGACGCCGCTCGATTCCTATCTTCTGGCCGAGGCCATCGATGCCGCCGGCTTCCCCGAAGGTGTCGTGAGCATCGTCACCGCCGATCGCCAGGCCGGGCAGCATCTGATCGAACACCCCGGAGTCGACAAGGTGGCCTTCACCGGCAGCACGGCTGCCGGCCGCACCATTCTGGAGGCCTGTGCCCGGAACGTGAAGAACGTCACCCTCGAGCTGGGCGGCAAATCCGCTGCCGTGTTCCTCGACGACGTGGACCTCGGCGTCGCCATCGGGCAGTTCCTCCCCGGGGCGATCATCAACAACGGCGAAGCCTGCGCCGCGCTGACCCGGGTGCTCGCGCCCCGGGCCCGCCACGATGAGATCGTGGAAGCACTCTGCGCCGCGTTCTCCAGCCTGCCCGTCGGGGACCCCTTCGACGAATCCACCGTGATGGGCCCTCTCGTCAGCGACCGGATCCGTCAACGCGTAGAGGGCTACATCGCGCTGGGTGAGGAGGAGGGAGCGAAGATCGCCATCGGAGGCGGCCGCCCTTCGCACCTCGACCGGGGGTTCTACGTCGAACCGACGATCTTCACCAACGTCGACAACTCGATGCGGATCGCCCAGGAGGAGATCTTCGGCCCCGTCATTGCTGTCATTCCCTACGACAGCGATGACGAGGCAATCGGCCTGGCCAACGACACGGTCTACGGGCTCTACGGTGCTGTCTTCACCGACGACCTCCAGCGGGGTTACGACGTCGCCCGCCGCATCCGGGCCGGGACATGCGCGGTCAACCGGTTCGGCCTCGACATGATGTTCCCGTTTGGAGGGTTCAAACAGTCCGGTCTCGGTCGGGAAGGCGGCCCCGAAGGCCTCCAGCCCTACCTGGAGACGAAGGTCCTCTTCGGCCCCGAGGGCGACGATGCCCCCGCGGGTTAGGGCGTCGGGCCCGAGAATCGAGCCCGCCGATTGGCGGTCCTGCCGGCCTGACGTCGCTGAGTTGCTGCGGGCGGGGGAGGAAGCGGGAGGCGGAAGCAGCAACGTCAACGGCATCCTGGCCAAACATCCTGGGCTGTACAAGCGGTTCGCTCCCTTCGCCGCCAAACTGCTCTACGGCGGCAGGCTGCCGTCGACGGACCGTGAGGTGCTGGTCTTACGGACAGCCTGGAGGACACGATCCGAGTATCAGTGGGTCCACCACGTTCGGTACGGCCGGGCGGCCGGCCTCGACGACGCGGTCATCGAGGCGGTGCGCGAACCAGGCTTGTCGGAGACGCTCTCGGCGTTCCAGCGGGTGCTCGTCCGAGCCGCGGATCTCCTCATCGATGAGCATGAACTCGACGAGGCGACCTATCGGTCTCTGCGGGAGGCCTATGACGATCCGCAGTTGATCGAGCTCGTCATGTTGGTCGGTCACTACACGATGCTGGCGGGCCTCCTCAATACGTTGGGGGTCGAGCTCGAACCGCACGTGCGCACGCCTCAGCCGCAGTGACGGCGAAAAGACCGGCCTTGGAGATCGGCGTGGGGCTGTGGACCATGCAGTCCACGTACGTGCAACCGAAGCCAGCTGGCGCCCTCTACCGGGAGGCCGCCACCGAGGCCCGACGAGCAGAGGAACTCGGTTTCGACTCCGTGTGGCTCGGTGAACACCATCTGTCCTACGACGGCTTCTGTCCTTCTCTGCTTCCCGCCGCAGCCAGCATTCTCGCCCGGACCGAACGGATCGCCGTAGGAACGGGAATCCTGGTCCTCCCCTTCCACACGGCGCAACGCGTCGCCGAAGGTTGCGCCGCGCTGGAGACCCTCGCCCCCGGCCGGTTCCGAGCCGGTTTGGGGCTCGGCTATCGGGAGGTCGAATTCGCGGCGGCGGGGCTCTCCGTGGCGCAGCGGGTCGGGCTGCTCGACGAGCGGCTCGGGGCGTTGCTGGCGCCGCCTCTGCGGGACCGCCTCGGCGCCACCCAAGTCTGGCTGGGCACGGGCAGTGTGGCTGGCGCGGCCCGGGCCGCTCGGCATGGGGCTTCAGTCCTCGTGCAGCCGGCAACGGGCCGGCGTCGCCTGTCGGAGATGTATGGGACGTGGCAGGGCCAGACGCCAGGCGCCGCGGCCGGTCAGCCGGCACGGTTCGGCGCCATGGCCGATGTCTGGGTGGAGGACGACGAGCGGCAGCTCGAATGGGTCACCGCCCGGGTACGGGAGACGTGGCGGCAGTACTCGAACTTCTGGTGCGACGACCCGGTCACGGAACAGGACCGGCGGGAAATGCTCGTCGAACAGATGAGTGGGACGGCCGTGTTGGGTTCGCCGGCGAAGGTCACCGACCATCTCGCCGGGCTGATCGAATTGGGCGTCGACAGCCTGGTGTTGCGGATCCGCTTCGACGGCCTCGACGGCCGGGTCCTGGACCGATGTCTCGAGCGGCTCTCCGCCGAGGTGCTGCCCCAGTTGCGGATGGGACGATGAGCGGGCTGAGAACTGGGTGGGCTCTGCCCGGTGCCGATTCTCGGGCCATTGTGGACGCCGCTCACTTGGCGGAGCGGTGGAACATCGACACCCTCTGGCTTGGTGACCCGCAGGCTCGCCTGGCCAACTCAGACGACAGCTACGTCATGGTCAGCGCGGCGGCGGCCGCGGCGGTGACCTCCCATGTGAGGATCGGGGTCATACTCTCCGGCCAGGCGTCGGCGTGTGCCCTACGGATCGCCGAGGACATCGGCGTCGTCGACCAGATCGCCGGCGGCCGCCTGTCAGTGGCCTTTTCGCCGTCCGTCGACCCGGCCCGGACCGGTGACATCAGCCGGATTGCGGCCGCTCCTCGTACCTGGCCCCTCGGGGACGGTCGCACGATGCCGGTCACCCCGGCGCCGGCCCAACCGACGGTGCCTCTCCTCGTCCTTCAGCCCGCCTCCTCGGGACTGATCGGTCGGTCGTGGAACGACCCTGCGGGCCGCCCCCCGGTGATGGCCATCCCCTGGGCTGAGGGGACCGCCCCCCCGACGCCGTCCCGACTGGCCGAACTCAGGGCCATGGCGGGTCGCAGCGGCGCGGACGAGGTGATCCTCCTCACCCCGGCGCCGGCTCCGCCGCTGGTGCCATTGGCCACGGTCATCGGAACGGTGATCGCCCCGGCCCTGCGGGCCGCCGACCACGAGATGGCGCTGCTCGCCCTGGACGCCACGCGCTGGCTGCAACAGTCGACGAACGGCGTGGCCAGCCCAACTGAGATACTCTGTCTCTCCAGAGTTTCACGATCGGAGGCATGATGATGCAACGACTCGAGACTGATCTTCTTCGCCGGTGGGATGAACTCGAATTCGAGGATTTCCTCGGCAGCAAGGTGGCGATCATCGACATCGACGGAGAAGATGGGGTGCCCGGGTCGGCCATCGTGATGGCGATCGAATACGCCCCGGACTTCTATGTCGCCGCTCACCGGCACGCCACCGGTCACGTCGAGGTCATCCTCGAAGGGTCGCTCCAGGTGGGTGACCACTGGGAACGCCCCGGGGACATGCGGGTCGTCCCGGCCAACTGCTCGTACGGGCCGCTCCAAGCCGGCCCAGAGGGTTGTAAGGGCTTGGAGTTCTTTCCGGACCGTCGGGCGGTACTTCCCACGGTCGACAACCCGGATGAGCAGGCGACTCGCGTCGGCGACGCCGCCGATCTCCGCCTTCGCCTGGAAAAGTTGCTCAAGCTCTCCTGAGCGCGCCGAGGGCCGCCATCGGGCCGAGGGACCCTGTGTCTCACTGAGCTTCATCCCTGATCAGTCCGAGCGATAGAATCGTGCAATGGGGCAACGTGAAACGACCGAGCTTTCCCCCGGAGACTCCGGGTACCCCATGCGCGAGGACCTCCGTGAGCAGGCGCTCGACGCAGCCATTGAACTCCTGACCGAGGAAGGTTGGGACTCGGTGACGCAGGCCCGCGTCGCTGAGAGATCGGGCTTGGGGCGGGCCACGATCTACCGCTACTGGCCCAACCGGACGATGCTGGTCCACGACGCCGTCCTGAAGCACATGGTCGTGACCCACCACGCGCCGCCCACCGGGGATCTCCGCACGGACCTTCTCACCGAGCTCAACAACCTGCGCTACGAGCTCACCGAACGGGACCTGGGCCCGGTGCTGGCGGCGCTGGTCGACAGGGCTGAATGGGAAGCCGAACTGTTCCGCATCAAGTTGGAGATCGACCGGGGCGGACGGGCCGTCTTACAGGCCATCATCGAGGAAGGTATCGAGCGGGGTGCCCTCGTAGCCGACGTCGACGTCAGCGCGAGCATCTCGATCCTCTCGGGTGCGTTGCTCTACCGCCGCCTGATCTCAGGGGAGCCGGTCAGCGGCGAGTTCGCGGAATGGCTGGTCGACAATTTCATCCGGGTCTACGGCACCGCCAAGACGCGCCGACTGCTCAAGGCTTCCCGCTAGCCCGAAGCGGATGGGCGGCCTTCAACTGGCTGCAGACGTCGAAGGACCGGCCGATGGCCGTGAGCATCTCGTCGAGGGGCAGGACGCACGGCGCGAAGTCGATGAAACCGACCCAGGTCGCTCCGGCGTCGACATACTCCGAGAGCCGTTGCGACACCTCCTTGGACGTGCCGCTGATGTAGCTCTTTTCGGCGTGAGCCTTGGTGACGTTGCCCAGGAAGGCGTCGATGTCGGCCTGGCTCATCTCGGCCGGCAGGAGGTGGAGGGCATAGTGCCAGTCGTCAGCGGCGATGGGCTCGAGGCCGGCCCGCCGCCAGTCTCCCTGGTGGAGGCGCCCGGCGATCGCCAGCCACTTCACCAGCGGGTTGTCGAACGCGGCGTCGATCACGCCGGGATCGTCGTGGAGGAGGACGACACTCCACACGCCGAAGTCGAAGGCCTCGGGATCACGACCCTGGCGTTCCAGCAACTGCTTGACCGAGGTCACCATCCTGGCGAAGTCTTCAGGGGTAGGGAAGGCGCCCGGGGCGAGGGTGAGGAGCCCGTCGGCGTGGGCCGCGGCGAGTTCGATCAGCTTGGGCCCTCCCCCCATCGCCCAGACCTTCGGGCGGTACGGCCGCGCCGATCCGAGCCAGGCCTTCCGGTAGTGCCAGACGTTGCCGTCGAAGTCGAAGGGTCCATCGCATTCCCACAGCATCCTGTACAGGCGCAGGTGGTCCTCGAGGCGGGCCAACCCCTCCGATCGCCGGTAGCCGAACGGTTTCGCGTGCTTCACCTCACCGGCGCCGAGACAGAGGGTTGCGTCGCCTTCCGTTGCACTGGCGAGGGTGAGCATGGTCTGCATGAGCTCGGCCGGACCGCGCCGGATGGCGTCGGTGGAGACCGCGACCCCCAACCGTTCGGTAGCCGCGGCGGCGAAGGCCGCGGTCTGGAAGGCATCGGGGAAGGAATCACAGTCCGGCACCATCTCGGCCATGGCCGTGACGTCGGGCCTCCAGAGGGCCCGGGGGAACCAGCTCGTCAGCTGATCGGCGGTGATCATCTGATCGACGACGCCAGTCGCCTCGTACTGTTGGGCGAGCTGGCCGGCCATGCGGGGCGAGAGATTCCGGTACATCGGAAGGTAAATCGAGGTGGTGAGTCGGTTGGCCATGTCAGCTCCCTGCTAGGTCACGTTCAGACGAGTGAGTTCTGGCGACCTTGCCAGTAGCGGTCGCGAAGGTGCCGCTTTGCCAGCTTCCCGGTCGGGAGGCGCGGCAGGGTCTCCTCGAAATCGATCGAGCGGGGACATTTGATGTGGGCGATCCGGTCCCGGCAATACCCGATCAGTTCCCGCTCTAGTTCGACGCCCGGCTCAACCCCCTCGGAAAGCTGGACCACCGCCTTGACTTCCTCGCCGAGATCGACATGGGGGACGCCGAAGACGGCCGCGTCCTCCACTTTGGGATGGGTCAGGAGCAGGTTCTCGGTTTCCTGGGGGTAGATGTTCACGCCGCCGGAGATGATCATCATGGTCTTGCGGTCGGTGAGGTAGAGGTAGCCGTCGTCGTCGAGGTGGCCGACGTCACCAACGGTGCTCATCTCGCCACTGGCGTCGCGAGAGGCCGACGTCTGTTCCGGGTCCTTGAAGTATTCGAAGTTGGTCGCCCCTCTGAACCAGATGGTTCCGACCGCGCCGGGTGGGCAGTCGTGGCCGTCGTCGTCGAGGATCACCACCTCACCGAACAGTGGCCGGCCGACGGTCCCCTTGTGGGCGAGCCATTCCGCTGAGTCGCACCAGGTGGCACCGTTGGCCTCGCTGGCGGCGTAGTACTCGGCGACGATCGGGCCGAACCAGTCGATGATCTGTTCCTTGATCGGTACAGGGCACGGTGCCGCGGCGTGCACGATGCATTCCAGCGAGCTGACATCGGCGCCCGTCCGGACTTCCCCTGGGAGCCGCAGGAGTCGCGACAGCATCGTCGGCACCACCTGGGTATGGGTGATGCGGTACCGCTCGACGAGGCTCAGGAACTGAGCGGCGTCGAAGCCTTCCATGATGACCGAGGTCGCTCCCAGTCGCAGGGCCGTGGCGACGCTCATCAGGGGCGCAGAGTGGTAGAGCGGCGCCGGAGACAGGTAGGTCATTCCCGGCCGCATCCCGAAGAGCCGCTGGGCGATCTCCATCTTCGGAAGCCACGTGCCGGGGTGCACCTCGGGCACCCGCCGGAGAATGCCCTTCGGCCGTCCGGTGGTACCCGACGAGTACAGCATGGCGGTGCCCAGTTGTTCGTCGGGCACAGGATCGCCGCTGAGGCTGCCGACGACCTCGTCGTACGGCTCGTACGGTGCGGGGCCGGGGGCGTCGGCGATCAACCACCGCTCCACCTTCGGGCACAGGTCGGGTAGGGCTGAGGCGACCCCTCCCATGGCCGCCGAGGTGATCAGGACCCGTGCCTCGCAGTCGTTGACGATGTAGGCGACCTCGTCGACACCGAGGTGGGAATTGATCGGCGTGTGGTAGAGCCCGGTGCGCTCTGCGCCGGCCGCGCACTCCATGAGCTCGGGCCGGTTTTCCAGAAGGAACGCGACGTGATCCCCCCGCCGCAGACCGGCACCGCGGAACAGCCGGGCGACACGGTTGGCGCGCCACTCGAAATCGGCGAACGTCACGACGTGACCACTCGCGGCCATGACGAGGGCCGCCCGCTCCGGGGCCTCCTGTGCGTGTTCAGCCGCGTACACGACGGCTACTTCTCGATCCCGAACTGGGCGAGCTGGTAACACTCGATGGCGTTCCCCCGGAGGAACTGCCAGGTCTCGTGTTCGTTCAGCCCGGCGGCGCTCACCAGCTTCTCCGCCGTTCGCCGTGAATGGGGAAAGGCCGAATCGGCGTGAGGATAATCCGTCTCGAACATGATCTGTCCCATCCCGACCGTGTCGCGGTTGAGGAGGCCGTGGACGTCGTCAAAGATGCACCCGAACACCCGGCCAGCGATGTAGCTGCTCGGAGGTTCGGGAATCCGGTCGCGGAGGTTCTTCTCGTAGACATCGGAGCGTTCCCAGAGGCTGTCCAGCCGCTCGAGGAGGAACGGCATCCATCCGACCTGGCCCTCAGAAAAGGCGATCCGGAGATCGGCGAAGCGGGCCAGTAGCCCCGAGCACAACCAGTCGACCAACGCTGATTGGGCGTTCTGCGCCGTCAGCGCCGCTTGCACGACGAGGGGCGCGTCGGCCGACGTGGTCGTGAGTTTCGACGCCGACCCGATGTGCATGCTGACGACGGTCTCGGTCTCGGCGCAAGCCTGGAACAGAGGATCCCAGTACCCGGAGTGGATGCTCGGCAGACCGAGATAGGCAGGGATCTCGGAGAAGGCCAGGGCGTGCGAGCCCTTGTCGGCGCAGCGGCGGACCTCGGCGGCGGCGAGGTTTGCGTCCCACAGCGGCACCAGCGTGAGCGGGATGAGCCGGCCAGCTCCCGCACCACCACACCATTCGTCAATCATCCAGTCGTTGTAGGCCTGGACGCAGAGGGCGGCGAGTTCCTTGTCCTGTCGTTCGAGGAACGTCTGTCCGCAGAATCGAGGAACGGTCGGGAAGCACAGGCTGGCTTCGACGTGGTTGAGGTCCATGTCGGCGATCCTGGCGGCCTGGTTGTAGCAACCGGGGAGCATCTCGTCGTAGGTAATCGGAGTCATCGCCTCGAGATCCCGCACCGGCCCCACCGCGGCGTAACCGGCCGGGATGGGCCACCGCAGATCGTCGTAGACCCAGTGGTCGCACCACCGTGCTCGGGGTGAGGAGCGGTCGGGGTCGTCATGGAACTGCACCTTGCCGCCGGCCTCCCAGTCGAGAAAACCGTAGTGGCGTTCGACCCGTGGCGCCCGGTCCCGGAAGCGGGCCGGCAACCGATCCTGCCACAAACCGGGGGGCTCGACAATGTGATCGTCCACAGAAATGATGCGGGGTAGTTCAGTCATGACGACTCACCTCTCCTCGGGGGCCGCTCACTGCTCGCGGGTGGCGTCTCACAGCGGGGCAGGCTGCAGGTCCCGGGGTGGGGCGCCAGGGTCAGAAACCCCACCTTCGTTCATCAGCTTCTCGACCTCGTTGGAGGCCATGCTCACCAACAGGTCAGTCCCTCCGGCGACCGGAATGGTCACCCCGGTGACGAACCGGGCCTCGTCGGAGGCGAGGAAGGCCACGACCGCGGCGACGTCGTCGGGCCGCCCCCAACCCATCGGGCGGAACGTCGTCGGCTGGTCGAGAGCCTCGGGGCTCTGCCCGAGATTGGCGATCACCGCCTCGACGGCGATCAAGCCAGGGGCCACGCAGTTCACCCGCACGCCATGCGGTGCCACTTCGAAGGCGACATCGCGTGACAGGGCGATCACGGCCGCCTTGGTGGCGGCGTACACCACATGGGGCACGGTGTAGTGGAGCGCGGCGACCGACGAAATGTTGATCACGGCGCCTCGGCGCCGCTCGACCATCCCGGGGAGGATGCGGCTCATGAAGTAATGGGTCCCGGTCAGGTTCAAGGTGACCTGGCGCTGGAAATCATCGTCGGAGTGCTGCAGGTAGGTCTTGAGGATGGACACGCCGACGTTGTTGACGAGGATGTCGATGGGACCGAGGGCGGCAGTGGTCGTGTGGATCGCCGCTTCGACCTCCCCGGGCTGGCCGACGTCCGCCACCGCGGCGTGGACGCGCCCGCCGCCCTGGCGCAGCTCGTCGGCGGCTCGCGCCAGGCCTTCCTGGTTGATGTCGACGATGGCGACGGCGGCACCGTCCTGGCAGAGCCGGCGGGCGGTGGCGAGCCCGATCCCCGCTGCCCCCCCGGTGACGAGCGCCACCTGGCCGGTGAACCGGCTGCTCATTCGACCTCCAAAAACTCGACCGGTACGCCGTCCGGATCCTCGACGTAGAAGTTGCGCATGTTCGGTGCCATGCGGATGACGTCCGACGTGATCTTGACGTCACCTCGAGCCTCGACCTCGCGGCGTTTGCGGTCCACGTCGGGCACGAAGAAGCTGAAGTGCACGCTGCCGTTGCGGTTGTGGGCCAACGCGAGATCCCCCCCACCGCCAGTGACGTACTCGATGAGTTGGAGCGTGAAGCCGCCGGCCGGGCTGGTCAGGTAGAGGAACTTGATCTCCGAGCCGGAGTTGTTCGTGAGTGTGTCGAAGGCGTCGCTCTGGACCTGGAAGAACTGGACGGCGCCCGTGCCGGCAGGATCGCTTGTGGTCTCGTGGCCGGCCGGTAGGGCGACACCTTGTGACGCACCGGGCGGGCAGGGCTCGAGACCGACCACCTCGTGATAGAAGGCGTACGAGTCCTCGATCGACCGGACCGTGAGACCCACGTGGTAGAAGTCAGGCATCGGCATTCCCTCGGTTGTGGCCAGGTCAGCGGGCCGGGACGAGTTCCGGATGTTCAACTCCGTACAGCCGGGCGGCGTTGCCCCACAGCACCTTGTGGGCGATGTCGTCGGACACGTCGGCGAGGGCGGCCTCGGCCATCGTGCGGGGATGCTCAGCCGGGCACGCCGGTCCCGGTGACAGGCTGACAGGATGGGGAAAGTCCGTCTCGAACATGATGTTGTCCTGGATCAGATCGATCACCCGTCCGATCGAATCCCGTTCGAACCAGAACGAGCCGTAGACCTGACGTTTGATGTAGAAGCTCGGGAGCTCGAGCTCGGGCCGAACCTTGAACGCGCCGTGGCCCTTCCAGTTCCAGTCGAGGGACTCCATCACAAAGGGAAGCCAGCTGGCGCCGCTTTCCACCGAGACGAAGTTGATCCCGGGGTAGCGATGGCACAACCCGGTACAGACGATGTCACAGATCCCCCGGATGTTCCCGGCGAAGACCGGCACGGTTGCGCGGGTGTGTTCGTCGCCGGGCGCTTCGAGCAGATGGGCGATCATGTCCGGGCTGAGCTCGTTGAAGCCGATGTGGAAGTTCACCGACAAGCCGCGTTCTTCGATCACCTTGAGGAGCGGCTCCCAGCGAGCATCCCAGAGATCGGGAAACCCGACCTTGCTGAAATGGGCCGCGAGCAGGACCCCGCGGTGGCCGTTGTCGGCCGCCCGGTGGAGCTCGGCGATCGACGCCTCGACGTCCCAGAACGGGAGCATCATGATCGGCAGCAGGCGGCGCGGATCGGCGTCGGCGAACTCCGTCAAGAAGTCGTTGTAGGCCGAGACACAGGCGATGGCCAGCGCCGGGTCGCCGATGTCCATGAAGGACTTGGCGGAGAAACCGAGGATGTTCGGATACAGCACCTGGGCGTAGAGGCCGTACTCATCGAGCCGCTCCAGTCGCACCTTCGGATCCCAGGCGGCTGGATCGGCATCTTCGATCGCCCGGGGGTGGGCCGGCGGGTACTCCTTCCATCCGGCCTGGGCGAACTCATAGACACCCCGCAGGAGTTCCTTTCCAACCCGCCAGCGATGCTCGCCGAACTGCTCGTCCCACTCCGGGCGAGGGGCGAGGTCGGCCCACTTCTTCGGCAACCGCGAGGTCCACAGATCGGGGGGCTCGGTGACATGGCTGTCACAGTCGATGATCGGTATGGTCGTGAGGGCGCTCATCCATCTCCTTCTTTCATTCCGCGCATCGCTGGGCTCTTCAGCTGACGGGAGGGAAGACAACGGGCAGCCGATGTGGTCCCCAGACCTGGCCCGGCTGCCAGACCACCTCACCGGCCAGTTCGAACTCCGGGATGCGGGCCAGCCACTCCTCGAGCGCGATGCGCATCTCGAGTCGGCCGATGTGCGCTCCGAGGCATCGGTGGATCCCTACTCCGAATCCGGCATGGCGGTTGCCGTCCCGATCGGGTACGAACGCGTCGGGGTTGGGGAACATCGCCTCGTCCCGATTGGCCGACGGATAGCTCAGCAACACCATTTCGCCCTTCGAGAGCTTCACGCCCTCGAGTTCGGTATCGGCTACGACCAGCCGGCCGACGCTGACCGGTGCGTACAGCCGCAGGAATTCCTCGACGGCCGACGGCAGAAGCGACGGGTTCTCGACCAGCCGACGACGGTCGTCGGGGAACGACGCCAGGTGATAGAGGCAGCTGCCGATCATGGACCAGGTCGTGTCGATTCCGGCGACCACCACCATGAACAGGACCTGGATGATCTCCTGGTCAGTGAGTCGCTGGCCCTCGTATTCGCACTCGAGCAGGTCCGTGGTGAAGTCGTCCGGGCGCTCGGAGCGGTGGGTTGCCACCAACTGTGCCAGGTAGCCACCCATTTCCATCCCGGCGGCCATCGCCTCGTCGACCTTCTCCAGCCCCGAGCCCATGATGGTGTGCACCCAGCTGGTGAAGCGGTCGTTGTCCTCCTTGGGAATCCCGAGCATCCCGAAGATGACCGACACCGGAACCCGCCGGGCGTAATCGGTGGCCGCGTCGCAGGTTCCCGCCGCGACAAAGTCGGCGAGGGCGGCCACACAGGTCTCCCGGATCAGCGGCTCCATCTTGGCCGCGCTGGCCTGTGAGAACGTCGGAAGGAGTAGGCGGCGGAACGCCGTGTGGTCCGGCGGATCGAGGTTGATCGGTGGTTGCCGGGCAACGTCCTCGGGATAGAAGTCCTTCGGGACGACGAGGGTCTTCGACGAGAAGGTGGCCGGGTCGTGGGTGATCGCCTCGATGTCCTTGTAGCGCGTGATCAGCCAGAACCCGCCCTGCTGCTCGCTGTGGGCGATCGGGCAGCGCTGCCGGAGCTTCGCGTAGATGGCGTGGGGATCCTGCGCCTGTTCCAGATCATGCGGGTCGTAGTCCGCCGCAATGCGTTCGGGATCCTCGTGCGCTGTCTCGACGTTCATGGGTTCATCACCCTCCAAAACTGGCGGTCTCGGACGAACTGGAGCCGGACTCACCGGGAACGGCGAGGGCGGCAAGCGGCAGGTGCTGTTGTGCTGCCATGACATCCGTATTGGCGGGATCGTGGGCGACGACCCGCTTGCGGAGGGTGATCTTGATCCCAAGGGCCGTGTCCTGCCGATAGATCCCCTGCACCTCCTCGGGTTCAAGTCCGTAGACCTCCGCCACCCGCTCAACGGTGAGGAAGTCGGGGTCGGCGGCGCGGCGGTAGCTCTCGAGATCGGGGAAGATCAGATCAAAGGTCACGAAGAACGGGCCGGCGTTCTTTGATCGGAGGATGACGGCCAAGTCGTCCAGTGTCGTCACCATCCGACGGCCTCCTCGGTGGGCAGGGCCAGCCGGTGGACCGGGAACGGCTCGGTCGGGTCGTCGAGGGGCAGGAGGTGCCAGATTGACCACCGGTAGATCTCGCCGAGGGGATTCACGATTTCGGTGAAGCGTTGGGCCACGTTGCCGGCGGTCGTCTTCCGGCCCGGATACGGCCAGTTCTGGTTTCCGATCGCCGCGAAGTAGCAGATCTCCTCCGCCAGTGCCTGAGTCGGGGCGACCACGTCGATCAGCACGCCGACCTCGTGCTCGTCGCCGCCCCGGGTCTCGGCTTCGCCCAACACCGCGTCCCGCCCGTAGAGCGTCACGTTCAGGTGGTAGTCGACTTCCTCGACCATCTGGCCGAACCGCGAACTGGCCCGGACCTCGGTCTTGATCCTGCCCACTGCGGCGTCGAGGTGGGCCAGATAGCGAGGGTCCCGGGCCCCGCTCAGGTTGATGGCCCGGTAGCCGAGAGGTGCCGCCCCTTCGAGCTTCACACTGTACGGCGTGTCGACCCACTGGGCCCCGGACACCTTGACCGATCGAGCGTCGAGTTGCTCATACGTCACCTGGTCGAGGTTCAGGTATCCTCCCGGGTTCTCTTCCCGGAACGGGTTCATCCGTTCGTAGAACGAGTGCGCCGCCAGCGTCTGGACGCGGCACTCCGCCTCGGTGCTCGGCGACCGCACGACGATCGACCCGTCGTCGTGGAGCTCCCCGTAGATGGCGAGACTCGCGTCGACGGGCTCGAGCGCCACTCCGCCACACTCCAGGAGTTTCCCGAACAGCGCCGCCGAGGCCTTGGTGGCCCCCGCTCGAAGGGCCGGGGCCATGAAGAGGCCGACGTCGAGCGCCCGCCCCGTCACCACACCGTCGACGCCCGCATCGAGGGCCTCCATGATCGGCTCCGGGCCGATCTGAGCAACGATGTGGACCGAGTCCTCGACATCGGCGGCCCGCAGGTATTCCGGAAGTGCAGGATGCTCATCCATCCGGCGGATCTGATCGCCGGCCGCGATCCGCTTGATGAGATACATGGGGTCGACATCGCCGGGGACCACGCCGAGGTCGAAGGACAGTTCTTCTTCCCGACACATCTGGTTGAACCCGGCGATGCACTCGGTCAACTGTGGGCGGGCTCCGGCGATGCCGGCCGACAGGATGAAAGGAATCCCGTGCGCATGACAGGCCTTCATGTACGGGCGGACGTTCTCCACGAAGTTGCGGACGGGCAGCTGCCGCCCCGATCCGAGCCAGTGCGGTCCCCAGTCCTTCCCGGTGCCCTGGGCCACCACGTAATCGATGCCCCACTCCAGGGCTTGTTCGATCATGGGTTGCGGATCACGCCGCAACGGGACGTGATTCACGAAGGCCAAAACGCGCAGCGCCACCCATCACCCCCTGGACGGAGCGTCTCACTGCTGAGACACTAAGTCTCAAGACTACACAGGGTCCCTGCATCCGTCAATCAGGGTCGCGTCTATTTGGAGGAGGCCACATGGACGAGCGGTTCCCATCTGGCGCGAGCCGAACGGTGCTTCTGGTGCTGGATTGCCAATCTGGAGTGCTCTCGCACTACGGGCCGTCCGAAGCCACGTTCGCCGCTCGGATCCGGGCAGTGTGCCGGCAGGCCCGCGCCGCCGGTTGTCCGGTGGTGTTCGTCGTGACGCAGTTCCGGGCGGGGCATCCGGAGGTGAGTTCGGCCAACACGATGCTCTCCGGGGTCAAGGCGGCCGGGTTCCTCGTCGAGGGTGACCCGTCGGCCATGATCGATCCGGCGGTGGGGTGGGAGCGGGGCGACATCGTAGTGACCAAACGGCGCGTCAGCGCCTTTGCGGGGAGCGACCTGGGCGAGATTCTGCGCGCCGGCGGTATCGAGACGCTGGCGCTGGCCGGGGTGGCCACCAGCGGCGTCGTGCTCTCGACGGTCCGGGCAGCAGCCGATCTCGACTACCGGATCATGGTTCTTGGTGACTGCTGCTACGACGCCGACCCTCTCGTTCACGCCATGCTGCTGGAGCGAGTGGTTCCGTTGCAGGCGGAGGTCGTCGACTGTGCGGAGTGGCTGGCGACTCTCCGGAGCTGAGTCCGGTCGGGTTCATGCCGCCAGATAAAGCCCGATAACGCCAACGAATACCGAAACGCAGTAGCCCTCGAAGGCGAGCCGTAGAGCCAACGGGGCGTTGTTCAGTTCCATGAAGTGCATCCCGATAAGACGCGCTTTGACGAATGCCAGGAGGATGATCACCGTACTGGCAACCCGAGGATTGCTGACGCCGTGGTTCGTCCCTAAGGCAGAAGAGATGAGCGTCGCAGCCAGCAGGAAGAACCAGGTGGCGGTGGCGGCCACCTTGCTCCGGCGGACGGTCAAGACCGGCAATGTGGACACCCTCATCACCTCACCAGGTACAACAGCGGGAAGAGGATGACCCACACCAGATCGACCATATGCCAGTAGGCGGCTCCGCCTTCGACGAAGGCCAATGGCTGATCATGCCGGGAATTCCCCAACATTCGATACAGGACGGCCAGCGCGATCATTCCCAGGATCAAATGAAACCAGTGCAGTCCGGTGAGAACGAAGTAGAGCATGTAGAACGTGTTGGTTTCGGGAGTCGTGCCGTGCTGGAACTTGTCAACGTATTCGAGAGATTTGAGGGCGGAGAAGGCCAGTCCGCAGACGATCGCTCCGAGAAGCTTCCTCTGGGCACTGCGCCGGAGACCCTCGCGGGCTGCCTGCACTGCCATGACAACCAGCAACGAGCCCGTGACGAGCACGACCGTCAGCATCGCGCCGTTCCACTGATGCAATGTTCGCTGCGACGACCGGAAGAGTTCCGGCTCCTGGTCGCGGTAGTACACGTAGGTGAGAAACAGCATTGCGAAGACCAGCATCTCACCAAATATCAGGACCCAGAGCCCCGCCTCCCCGGGTACGTGGGTTCCGAGACTCGGGGATCCGTCCCCGCCCTCGAGAACCACGCCCGACCGGGAGTTACCGGAGGGCAAGGACAGGCTCCGACTCGCTGACAGTGCGTTGCCGCGCCTCCAGCGATCTCAGTGCCCGAAGCATCGTCACCGTCATGGTGACAAGCCAGATGGCGAAGACCGCCATGACGTTCCAGAAAGATATGACGCCGGTCCACGACAGCGGACCGGATTTCACCGATGCGGTCGTGAGGCCGCAGAAGCACTCGATTGAAAAGAAGATGTTGAGGTAGCCGACCCACCGCGGGAAAATGTTGGGCGCGCTCTTGTCCTGCAGGATCGCAATGCCGTAGAGCGCGAACTGAATGATGAAGGGCCCGACAAGCCAGATGAATGCCAGGCACGCTGCGTCGTTCAGCGCCAGGATCACATCTGGTGACATCGTTTCAGGGCGAAACGCAGCGACGGACCACAGGAACGGGGCCAGGAGAAACAGCACGGTTCCCGTACCCGGCAGGATGAGGCTGAGGTAGGTGAGGATCGGCACGCCCTGCTCCATGCGCCGGATCCAGTAGCTGATGGCCGCGCAGTAGGTCGCCCACAACGAGATTCCCAGCATCATCAGTACGCAGCCAAGGCGTATCGAGTTCTTGTGCTCCACCCATCGGTGCGCGATTTGCTCGGCGCTGAGAGTGGCGGCGGGGAGTGGAAGAACCCGGGCGAGAAGCATCGCCGGCCCGAGGATCGCGAGGCAGACCATGCCGGACCAGATCAACCATCGGAGGGCCCTGGTATTCCCCGCGAAGGCTCCGGGTGCGAAAGTTTGGTCATCCACGTAAGCGTTCGACATGCTGTCCTCCGGCGCGGGTGGTCGATCGGCTGCTGCTCGCGCGACGCGTTCGTTCTCATCGCTAAGACACTATGTCTCAAACTACAGGGATCGCTTGAATCCGTCAAAGGTCAGCGCGCCGTCCTTGCCGGAGAACAGCAGTCTCGGTACGCTGAGACAGTACGTATCAGAAATCGGCGAGCGCACGAGGAGGTCGACCGCCATGCCAATCGATTTTGATGGCCAAGTCGCCATCGTCACCGGAGCCGGGGGCGGCCTCGGCCGAACCTACGCGTTGGAACTCGCCCGCCGGGGAGCCCGGGTCGTCGTCAACGACGTCGGCGGGCGCCCCGACGGGACCGGCGGCGCTCCGGGACCCGCCGCCGACACGGTTGAGGTCATCCGCGCCACCGGCGGCGAGGCCGTCGCCAACATGGACTCCGTCGCAAGTCCAGAAGGTGGAGCGGCGGTTGTCCAACAAGCTCTCGACGCCTTCGGCACCGTCGACATTGTCATCAACAACGCCGGGATCCTCCGCGATAAATCCTTCGCGAACCTCGCGCCCGAGGATCTTCAGGCCGTTCTCGACGTCCATCTCCTCGGCGCGTTCTTCGTGACCCAGCCCGCCTTCCGGGTGATGAAGGCGAAGGGATACGGACGCCTCCTCTTTACGAGTTCCGCGGCCGGGCTGTACGGCAACTTCGGCCAGGCCAACTACGGCGCGGCCAAAATGGGGCTCGTCGGGCTGTCCGGCGTTCTCGCCGTGGAAGGCGCGAAGTACGGGATCACGTCGAACGTCATCGCCCCGATCGCCCGGTCGAGGCTCACCGAGGACATCCTCGGGTCCTTGATCGGGGCTCTCGAGCCCGAGCAGGTTTCTCCACTGGCCGTGTACCTCGTCTCGCGACCCTGTGCGCTCACCCACCACGTCTTCGCCGTCGCCGGAGGGCGCTACGCCCGGGTCTTCATCGCCGAGAGCCCAGGCTGGTTCGCCGGCAACGGTGCCCGACCAACGGTCGAGGACATCGGCGACCACCTTGATGAAATCTGCGGCGAAGGCGACTACGTGATCCCCAACGACGCCGACGACGCGCTCCAACCCCTCCTGCGGGCCCTCGGCTGAGCCCTGCTATCGGTGGGCGGGCTTCCATCCAGGGGCGCAGGTGTAGTTGTCGCCGTCTTTCGTGATGAACTCGCCGTTGTCGATCTTGAACGGAATCACGCACAGGTTGGCGGAGTCAGACGGCTGACCAGGGATGTAGGTCAACGGCGGCATGAGGCCGCCGAGTGTCTCGCCGTTCAGGCCGTAGAGGCCGTTTATGACGTCCTGGCTGGTGGGGTTGGCCGGGAAGCTCTTGGAGATCAGCTCGAGGAGCTTCCCGCCTTCGTAGGCGGCGATCGATGTGCTGCCCTTGGCGACGCCCTGGCCGAAGCGGGCCACCGCCTCGCGGTAGTCGGCGAGCTTCGGGGAGGTCCAGTGGGGCCACATGCCGCCGATGAGGATTCCGTCGAGGTCCTTGCCGCCCTGTTCGAGGAACCGTTCGGAGTGGCCCAGGTACTGGAAGCTGATGACGGGGTGATAGTTCTGCCGGTCGGCGGACCGCTTGACCCGGATCATGCTGAAGTTGTCGACCGCCATGATCATGGCGTCGGCACCGGCGTTGCGGGCGGCGAGCAGCTCGGCTGAGTAGTCCGGCTGGGACAGGGTCACCTGCGCTTCGTGGACGATCTGGATTCCGGCCCGGCCCGCGTTCTTGACGATGCCGTCGCGGACGTTGCGGCAGGAGGCGACCTCGGCGCAGTACAGGATGGAGACCTTGCGCTTGTCCGACAGGGCGAGCAACGGGAGGGTGGATGACCAGATCATGCCTTCCTCGGCGCCGTGGCCGACGCTGAACGCGATCGGGCTGCGGGCCACGAAGGCGGAGCAGGCGCACCCGGACGAGAGCAACGGAACCTTCCGCTGCTCGAGGAAGGGCATCATCGCCTGGTAAGAACCGGGGCCGTGGTCGGCGTAGAAGGCGATCACCTTGTCCTCGTCGACCATCCGCTTGGCCAGGGCGAGAGCCCGGTTCGGGTCACCGCCGTCGTCGCCGAAGATGATCCGTACGGGGTGGCCGCTGAGGCCGCCGCGGGCGTTGACGTCCGCCGCCCACATCTTGGCGCCTTTCGGGACATCCTGAAGGATCTGGCCGATGACGCCACTCTCGGTCCCGATGGAGCCCATGACGAACTCCGATTTGGGTCCGTTGGGAACCGGCGAGGCCGGGGTCGGCCCTGGCGCGGCCGAAGGGGACGGAGCCTTGGACGAGCCGGAGACAGGGTTGGTTCCCCCGGCCGCCGGTCGAGGCGTGGCGGATGGCGTCTGCGGTGTTGCGCTTGCCGCCGCGGCGAGGGCGGAGCCGGCCGGCGTCGTTGAACCTGCGTTCCTCTGCGGCGTGGACGCGACGCTGGGCGTAGCCGACGGCGCGGAAGCCGTCAGTACCCCGGGCGCCGTGTCCGGTGTGGCGCTGGGCGCCTGCCCGGGAATGGTGGCGCCCGGCGTGGCGGGTGTGGCGGCGGCCAGTCCCAGCTCATGGGCTGCCAGTTCCCGGTCGCTGTGTGTCGAGCCGCAGGCTCCAGCCACGAGGGCGGCGCAGAGGGCGGCGGCCGCCGTGGCCCGCCGGCTTCGGCGTCCGAATGGGGACATCTGCATGACAAGACCTCCATGGTTTTGATGCCAGGCCGGCCGGTCCGTCCGCCGTTGCATGGTCACGGCGTTGCTCCGACGTACTGCTCGAAGATGTGGTGGTCCTGGCACTGGGCCGGTTCTCCGACGAAGGCCACGGCGCCCTTGTGGAGGATGTAGACGTAGTCGGCGATGGCCAGGGCCCGGTCGACGAACTGTTCGACGATGAGAAGGGCCCGTCCCTCGGACCGGAATCGCTCGAGCACCTCGAAGATTTCGTCCACGATGACGGGGGCCAACCCGAGCGAGAGCTCGTCGGCCATGATCACCGACGCGTCGGTGACGAGCGCTCGGGAGAGGGCGAGCATCTGCTGCTGGCCCCCGCTCAGGGTCCCGGCCTCCTGGTAGAGACGCGCGCCGAGGATCGGGAAGGCGGCCACTGCCCGCTCGATCGCTTCGGACAGTGGTGAACCGATGGCGAACATGGCCAGGTTGTCGCGGACGCTCAGTTGGCGGAAGACGCCCTTGCCTTCGGGGATCAGGCAGAGGCCCATTTCGGCCCGGGTGTGTTCGGGCAGGTGATCGATCCGCTGCGGGCCGAGGGAGATACGACCGGCGGTAGAAGGCACGAGGCCGGCAACGGTCTGGAGCAGGGTTGTCTTCCCGGCCCCGTTGGCGCCGAGGAGGGCCACAGTCTTGCCGGCCGGGACGACGAGGTCGACGTCGCGCAGCACGGTGGTGCGCCCGTAGCCGGCGCGCACCCTGTCGAGTCGCACCCCGTTCATCGCTGAACCGCCAGCGGTTGGGGCGCGGACCGGACCGTGGTGACGTCCACGGTGTCCGGGGAGCCGTCGCCGTCCCCGAACCCGAGCGTCCAGATCTGACGTTCGAGGGTGCGGTCGGAGCCGATACGCCAGCGTTGCCATTGCTCGGCGGCGGCGTGGGTGAGCTGGCGCATCGTTCCGATGAGCCCGTTATGGGCTTGGGCGAGGAGGATCGTGGCCGCCCCGAAGACGACCGGTTGCCATTCGGACACCGTGGAGGAGGTAAAGATCGCGGGGACGGCGACGAGCGCAACGGCCGCGAGCACGGACCCACCGAAGGTGAGGGCGCCGGCCATGACGAGCACCGTGACCCACACCAGGGAGTCGAAGAAGGTGAAGCTCGTCGGGTTCACCGCCCGGACGAGCGAGCCGAGGAGCCCGCCGGCGAGGCCGGCCAGGAAGGTCGACAGGCAGAAGGTGATGACCCGGGAGGCAAGGGGGCTCACGCCCAGCGCGCCGATGGCGGTGGGCGAATCGGCCAGGGCGACGAGGATTCGCCCGAGCCGGGTGATGCGGACCACCTCGACCATGACCACGCCGATGACGACGACGGCCAGTACGAAGTAGTAGAAGGCGAGGTCACCGTCGAGGAAGCCGGGACGGTGGATCAGGACGGCCCGCTGGGCCCCGAACGTGAGCGGGGTCGGGAACAGCAGGTTCTGAGCCAGGATCCCGAACCCGACGGTGGCGAGCCCGAGGTAGAGGCTGGACAGTCGGATGGCCGGGAAGGCCAGCGCGGCGCCGAGCGGCGTGAGGAGCAGGGCGGCCAGCGGCAGGGCGAGCATGTAGGGGACGCCCGCCGACTGCAGGTGGGACAGGGTGGTCGCTCCCAGCGCCACGAACACTGCGTGGGTGAGCGAGAGCTGCCGGGACAGCCCGATCACGAGGCTCAGGCTGGCGAAGAGGAGGATGAAGGCCACCGTCAACGTGGCGGTCAGCAGCCGGGACGAGTTCAGGAAGGGCGGAATCACGAGCAGCACGGCGAATACGGCGGTGATGGCCCGGACCGGGAAGCGGCGGGTCAACCGGACCCGGCCGCTACGGACCGTGGAACGGACGCTCGGCGCTTCCCGCAGGGAACCCTTGCGGGAGAACACGAGAACGGCGAAGAGGAGGATGAATGGGAGGGCACTCGGCAATCCGGTAAGAGACGGGTTGCCGATCTCGCCGACGATCTTGGTCGCGATGCCCTGGCCGATGCCCAGCCCGAAGGCGGCTAGCGCAGTGATCGGGAAGCTCTTGAGGCCCCCAGCCGCGGCGGCCCCGAACGCCTGGACGACCAGGAGCGTGAGGAGGAGCGAGTCGAGGCCGACCGACGGGGCGAACAGGATGCCGGACGTGGCGGCGAAGGCACAGCCGAGCATCCACGACAGCCGGGTCACGGACGCCGCGTTCGTGCGGGAGAGGCCCGAGAGGGCCCGGTTGTCGACCACCGCTCGGGTCTGGAGCCCGAGGCGCGTCCACTTGAAGAAGGCGATCAGGACGGCACCCCCGACGACGGCAATGGCCACCACCAGCGTCTGATCGACCCCGACGTTGAAGTCGAACACCCGGTAGGTGCTCGACGGGAAGATGGGGGCCACGGTCCGGGCCTGGCCGCCGTAGAGCGCGACGGCCAGGCCTTGGAGGCCGACGAGGAGGCCAAGCGAGGCCACGATGGCCGCCGTCGGGCCGGCGCCGGCCAGTCGGCGGAACAGGAACGCGTCGATCACGATGCCGAGGAGGGGCGCCACGACAAGGATCGCCAGCGCGGCCGCGATCGGGGTCGGAAGGTGCTGTCGCAACGAATAGAAGGCGTAGGTGGAGAACATGGCGATGGCGCCGTGACCGAAGTTGAAGACTCCCGACGTCCGGTAGGTCAGCACCAGGCCGAGGGAGGCCAGCGCGTAGACGCCGCCGGTGGTGAGGCCGATGACGATGAAGGGCAGGTACTGGCGCATCTCGTTACGCTCCGGCGTCGCAGAGGAGGCAGGGCTCCAGTTCGGTGCTGCGGCGATCGACCATCCGACGCTCGCCGCCGGCCTTGGTCAGCGCGGCACACGACCGTTGATGGAATCGGTGCAGTCCGTCCGCCGTCCAGACCTCCTGGACATCGACAGTGTCGGATCTCGCTGGGACCGGTTCGTGCAAGGAGTCCAATTCATTCACCAAGGCCCCGATCCGCTGGCGCAGCGGCTCGCGCCGGCGGAGAACCTCGATACTGCAGGCGGCGCCGACCACGCCGACACCGGCCAGTCCGATCGCGAGTCCGTTCAGGGCGTCGCCGACGACCCAGGCCTGGGCGGCGACGCGCCAGCCAATGCCGATCAGCACGAGACCGATGACCAGCGGGGCCGCCAGCCAGCGGGGCGGACGCCCGTCGAGGCCTCGGAGCGTTCGGGGCGAGGCGGACTTGACACCATCGCAGGGGACGAGGCAGAGGGCTGCAGTCGGGGTCGGGAGCGGCGAGCCGGCCGACGCTCGCCCGAGTCGCTCGACCTTGACGGCCGTATCCCGGAGATCCGCGGTGACAAGTCCGGCCGATCCAAGCCCCACGAGGAGGCATCCGGTCAGGCCGCCCGAGGTGATGTAGGCGACCTGGGCGGCAGCGAAGACCTCATGGGCGACGAGTCGGCTGGTGACCAACAGGACGGCCACTCCCAACCCGGCCAGGAGCCAGCCACCGATTCGGTCGCCCTCGAGTCGGATGCGGGTGGCCATGGGGAGCGCGCCGTCTGAGCCTGGTGCGGTGTCGTGTGTGGTCGCCGCCCGACGGTCTGAGAGGCTGGGCGCGCCGGCCCGCCGCCGGAGGGCGACTTCCAGATGGTCGAGGCTTCGCCATTCGCCCTGGAGCGCGGCCGAGACGAAGACGGTGGCGCCCAGCCCGGCGAGGATCAGCCCGAGCATCCCGCCGGAGATGAGCAGGGGCAGCGCGTCGCCCACGAACCAGGCGGTCCGGGCCTGCACCGCGCCGGTGACGAAGACGATGACGCCGAGCCCGACCAGGATCGCAGCGAGTCGCTGCCGCCCGGCCCCGCTGGTCAGACCCTCGTCCATCACGTCCGACTCCGGTTCCAGCCGGCGAGCAGCCCAACCGCCGACAACCCACCGAGGAGGAGCACGACGGCCAGGCCGGTGGCTGAGCCGGACAGACCTGGCACTCCGGCGGAGAGTGGCTGGATCGCCATCGGGGGCTGGTTCGACAGGTTCGTCGCCGTCTCCGTCGTTGCGGGCGGAGCCACCGCTTCAACGGCACCGGACTGCGCCCCTGGAGCGGAACTGCCGCCGGAATCCGTCGCCCAGGCGCCTCCCGGGCGGGCATCGGTCGGTAAAGCGGTGATCGGCGACGACCCAGGGAGGAGCCCTGGGACGGACGGCCCTGGTGCGGGCGCCTCCGGTGCGGAGTCACCGGTCCCGTTGTCCCCGGATGCCGCCGGGACGCCGATGCCGCTGTTCTCGGCAGGGTTCGTGACGTCGGACGAGGCGGCGCCGGGCGAGACCGACGACATGGCCCCCCCGAAGCGGAGCCGCAGGGTCCCCTTCCCTGCGCCGGGGATGTCGGCCACGCTGACGACCTCGAGGGCGTTGGCGATGCGGCCTCCAGGGATCGTCTGGCTGGGGAGGATCTCGAGGGCCAGGCCCGCCGGGGCCAATGCCTGGTTGATGGCCTTGAGGCCCTGGTCGGCGGGCAGGGGGACACCCTGCGAACCGGCCTTCAGTCCCTCCTCCCCGAAGCTGAAGGTGACGTCGCCGGCCTTGGCGCCCTCGATCAGGAGTTTCGTGGTGCTGACCGGTTCGTCGTCGCCCTGGTGATAGGTCGTGACGGACTCCGAACGGACGGCGGCGATCGTCAGCACACCGGCGCCGAGCTTGACGGCCTCATTGACGGTCTCGGCCGTGGCGATAATGGTTCCGTCGTTGGCGGTGGCGCTAGTGATGGCGTCCGACCCGCCGGTGCCTCCCGAGGATTCCTGGCCTGCGCCGCCCCGCAGCTTGGCCGTTCCATGTACCTGGTCGGCGGCAGCATCGGCCGCGAGGCGATAGGTCCCGGTCGGATCGGCCAGGTGCTGCTCGGGAACGACGGGGTGGTCGGCGGACACGTAGAAGGGGTAGGCCGGGATGCTGTGGCCGCTGGCCGAGGCGAAGAGGCCCGGGATCCCGACGGCGGTCGAACCGGGGTACGGCAAGGAGGCGAAGGACTGCGCCGTGCCGTCGGAGCCGAGGACCGACTGGGCTACCGGCCCACCACCGTCGACGAAGTTCTCCACCACGAGGAAGCCGGGAATTCCGTACCGGGCGTACATCCCGCTCGCGTCGGCGACCGCCGTGAACGACCGAGCCGCCGGCTCCGCGCCGGCGTCAGCGGCCATGGCGACCCCGGCGGAGATCGCCAGAGATAGGCCGCACACCGCCACGCTGCGGCGCAATCTCTTGCCGGCGAGCTCGGATATGCGCATGGTCGGCCCCCTCCGATTTTGCTGCGAGCCCCCACTCATCCGGGTGCTCGGTGGTTCGACCCCGTCGGCGGGGCCCTCCCCCTACATCCACCGGTATGACCCGGGACTCCCCTGAGACGACTTGTCTCCACAGGGTAACTGAGATACTCTGTCTCTGACAAGGGGGTCCTTGGATGCCGCTCCGAGAGATTTCTGGTCGTCGACGGCTGAGCCGAATGGGCCGGGACGTCCGGCGCATGGGCAGTGTGCTGGTGGTCGCCGGGGTGATCGCCCTCGTACTCGGTTTCGCCGGTGCGGCCCGGTCGAGGTTCCTCGTCGACGACCTGTCGTTCGTCGTCACCGGTGGTCTCGGTGGTCTGCTGGCGATCGTCCTCGGCGCCACCGCCATCATCGTGGCGGGCATCCGGACGGGCCGCGATCCGATCGACGACTGCGCAACCCGAATCACCAGGGACGCCGGCATCGAGGCGCAGCACGCGCCAGTAGGAGGTTGAAATGGGGCCGGCGGCGAAGGCGGACGGTATGGCTCAGACGCTCCTGGCGGCTGACTCCGACCGCCCGTTTCCGCGAACTGACGGTCTGCGGGCCACCGCGCTGGAAGCGGCGATTGCCCTGCTGACCGAGGAGGGTTGGGATTCGGTGACTCAGCCCAAGGTGGCGGAGCGTTCGGGTCTCGGGCGGGCGACGATCTACCGCTACTGGCCGGATCGCACCGCCCTGGTCCACGACGCGGTGCTCACCCACATGGAAGTCTCCGAGCACCCACCGCCCAGCGGTGACCTGCGCCAGGATCTGATCAGGGAGTTGAATCACCTCCGCCGCGAGCTGACCGAACGCGACCTCGGCCCGGTTCTCGCCGCCCTTGTCGATCGGGCGGAGTGGGGGCCCGACCTCCACCGATTGAAGCTGCAGATCGCCGAAACCGGGGCCAGCATCGTTCGGGCCCTGCTCCGCGACGCGATCGGCCGCGGTGAGCTGGTGCCCGACACCAACGTCGAAGCCAGCATCTCGATCCTGGTCGGGCCGCTGCTCTTCCGGCGTCTGATCTCGGGTGAGACCAACAGCCCTGAGTTCGTGGGGTGGCTGGTCGACAGCTACCTCACTGCCCACGGCGTCCGCAGGCAGCGGTCGCGGCGCCCCGCGTCGTAGGCCACTCCTCGAGTACCTGGGCAAGGCGTTCGGTAGCGGCCCGCTGGGAGAAGTGCGCTTCAGCGACGGACAGGTTGTGCTCCACGACGGCGTGGCGGTCGGCGGGGTCGCCGAGCAGTCGATCCAGCCGGGGGACGTCGTCGCAGGCCGGCCATTCGAAGCCGGCGCTGCGTAGCTCGCGGCCGACCGGGTAGTCACCCACGACGACGAGGCGCCGACGGAAGGCGGCTTCGATCGGAGGCAGCCCGAACCCTTCCCACGTCGAGGGAAAGACCACGAGGTCGGCCGCCGCGTAGGCGTTGTCGACGCCCATATCGTCGAAGCCTCGCCAGATCGTCCGGACGGGCGCCTCGGCCACGATCCGCTCGGCGGTGGCGGCATAGTCCTCCTCGGCTGCGCCACTCAGCCAGTACGTCCCGCCGATGTGGTGGACCAAATCCAGCGCGGCAGGGACGTTCTTTCGCTCGATGGCCCGGACCGGATGAAGGCACAGGAGCTCGTTGTCGGCGACACCGAGTGCCGAGCGGGCCGCCGCCCGGTCGGCCGGGCCAGGAGCGTCGAAACCCAGGTAGTGCGTGACGGCGGGAATCCCTCTGGCCCGCAGTTGCCGCTCGGTGTAGCGCGAGACCGTGATCGACAGCCACTCCGGGTCATCCACCGGCAGTTCGGTCACGTGGGCGAACCGGGCCCGCTGCCACGGCGGGTCGAAATGGCGGAGGACGGCCGGCCGGCCACGGAGCGCTTCGGCGACCACACGGGAAGCGGGAAGGTGGAGCGGGATCGTGAGGAGGTTCTCGACGACGACCAGATCGAGGTCGTCGATCGCCGCCTGGAAGGCACTGAGCGACGGCGCTCCGCCGGCCGGTGAGAGCCCGGGGACCAGTCGGTCGACTGCGCCCTCTCCTGCCACGGTCAGCGTCTCGTGGCCCAGGTCGGCGAACGACCGGGCCAGCAATGCCGCCGCTCTCGATACACCGTCGGCCGCCCCGAGGCGGAAGGAGACGATACCGACGCGCATTCCATCGTCCTCACTGCCGGAGAGACAGGTTGTCCCAGCAGGGTAAGCTGAGATACTCTGTCTCTGCAAGCCATTCCGACGGTCACCCCCGGAGGGTCTCATGGACCGATACGCGGCCTTCAAGAACCTGACCTTTTCCCAGCAGGACGGCGTGCTCACCGTGACGTTGGCGCCGGCGACGCCGCTCAACGCGATCAACGGCCCGCTCCACACCGAACTGGCGGCCGTCTTCGCCGCGATCGCCCTCGACAAGTCCGTCGACGCCGTCGTGCTCACCGGAGAAGGTCAGGCGTTCTGCGGTGGGGCCGACCTCCGGTGGCTGCGCGATATGACACCCGCCGAACGGGACGTCGTGTTCGCCGAAGGCCGGAGGATCGTGCTCGACCTGCTGGAGATACCGCAACCCACGATCGCGGCCATCGAGGGCTCCGCCGTCGGTCTCGGTGCCACCATCGCGCTGTTCTGCGACGTGAAGATCGCCGCCGAGAACGCCCAGGTCGGTGATCCGCATGTCCGCATCGGGGTCGTGGCCGGTGACGGCGGATGCGTCATCTGGCCCTGGCTGGTCGGAGCCGGACGGGCCAAGCGATACCTGATGACCGGTGACCTCATCCCCGCGCCCGAAGCCGAGCGGATCGGCCTGATCGATCAGGTCGTCGGTCCCGGCGAGTCGAAGGCGCAGGCCGAGGAGCTCGCCCGGCGCCTGGCGAGAGGCCATCGCAAGGCGATCCGTGGGACGAAGGCATCAGTCAACGTGCTCCTGCGCGACGCCGTGAACCAGGTGCTCGACACCAGCCTGGCGCTGGAGAAGGAGACGATGGCGTCGGACGAGCACCACCAGGCTGTCCTCGCCTTCCTCGAGCGCACCCGCTGAGATCATGGCCCTCGTCCTGGCCGACCACGACGATCCGCGCCGGGTCGAGGTCCGCACCTGGCTGGCGGCACATCCTGATCCGAGCGCCGAGGAGTTGGCCGAGGCAGGGTGGGTGGCTCCGCACTGGCCTCGACCGTGGGGCCTCGAAGCTGATCAGCTCAGCGCCCTCGTGTTCCACGACGAACTCGAGCGGTCGGGGATCGGACTGCCCGACAATCCCATCGGCATCGGATGGGCCGGGCCGACGATCATCGCCGGCGGCACCCGGGCGCAGCAGGACCGGTATCTACGGCCCCTACTCAGCGGAGCGGAGTTCTGGTGCCAGTTGTTCAGCGAACCCGACGCCGGATCAGACCTCGCCTCGCTGCGGACCCGGGCCGTCCGCCATGGGAACGAGTACGTCATCGACGGCCAGAAGGTGTGGTCCACGTGGGCCGACCGGGCCGACCTCGGCATCCTCCTCGCCCGGACCGACCCCGACGTCCCCAAGCACGCCGGGATCTCCTACTTCGCCGTTCCGATGGACACCCCAGGGATCACTGTCCGGCCCATCCGGGAAATGACGGGGGAGTGCCACTTCAACGAGACGTTCTTCGACGGCGTCCGACTCCCCGCCGACGCGCTGATCGGCGAGGAGAATGCTGGTTGGTCGTTGGCCAGGATCACGCTGGCCAACGAGCGGGTCAACCTCACCCGGGGCGGCGTGTGCTGGGGCATGGGACCCTCGGCTGACGACCTCTTCGCCCTGGTCCGCAAGCAGGGCGGCGTGGCCGACCCGCTGCTGCGGCAACGGGTGGCACAGTGCTGGATTCAACAGGAGATCCTCGGCCTGCTCGATCAGCGGATCGTGGCCGGGCTGGTGGCCGGCCGGCCGCCGGGCCCGGAGGGCTCGATCAAGAAAGCGCTGGCCGACGACTGGGGGCAGCGGCTCATGGAACTGGCCAGCGATCTCACCGGGGCCGGCGGCCTCCTCACCGACCAGGGGCCGCTCGGCGCCCCGGTCGACCGGTGGCATTGGGGCTTCCTCTTCGGCCGGGCCCTCACGATCGGCGGCGGTACGGCCCAGATCCAGCGCAACATCCTCGCTGAGCGGATCCTCGGGCTGCCGGCGTAGCACGGCTTCGCGTCGCCGAAATCGCCTCAGAGAAAGGAGTGCCGTCGATGACCGCGAATCCCGTCGGGACGGCCGTCGCTACCATTCTCTCCCCACCGTCGACGGATGGGCTGTCCGTCCGCGACGTCGTCGTCCGCTTCGGTGGCCTGGTGGCCCTCAACCGCATCGACCTCGATGCCCCGCCAGGGCGGATCACCGGCCTGATCGGGCCCAACGGTGCCGGCAAGACGACGCTGTTCAACGTCTGCTGCGGGTTCCAGAAACCCAACGAGGGTTCGGTCACCCTGGCCGCCCGGGACATCTCGGCCGAGAGTCCGCCCCGCCGGGCTCGGCTCGGTCTCGGCCGGACCTTCCAGCGGATGGAGTTGTTCGGCTCGCTGACCGTGCGGGAGAACGTCGAACTGGCGGCCGAGGCGGCCCATGTCGGCGACGACCCGCTCACGCAACTCGGCGTCGCCGGCGGCGGGCGCAAGGTGCGGTCCGAGACCCGCCGCGCCGCTCAGCAGCTCATCGAGGAGACCGGCTTGTCGGCCGTGGCCGAGTCGCTGGCCGGCGAGATCTCCACCGGGCAGGGACGCCTCGTCGAACTGGCCCGCGCCCTGGCCCGTCGCCCCCGCCTCCTGCTCCTCGACGAGCCGTCGTCCGGGCTCGACGCCAGTGAGAGCCACGAGTTCGGGTTGCTGCTCACCCGGCTCGTCGAGGAACGGGGCCTCGGGATCCTGATGGTCGAGCACGACATGAGCTTGGTCCTCACGGTCTGCAAGTGGATCTACGTCCTCGACTTTGGCCGGATGTTGATGAACGGGTCTCCGGAAGACGTCCGCCAGTCCGCCGAGGTCAGAGCGGCGTACCTCGGTCAGAGCGCATGAATCAGCCGGGACTCCGTCTCAGAGCCCGAGGGAGCGACCGATGATCTCCTTCATGATTTCGGTCGTGCCGCCGTAGATCGACTGGACCCTGCCGTCCCGCCATGCCCGGGCGATGGGATATTCCTCCATGTAGCCATAGCCGCCGTGCAGCTGCAGGCAGCGGTCGAGGACGCGCCACTGCATTTCCGTGCACCACCACTTCGCCTCGGCGGCGTCCTCGGCGGTGAGGTCTCCGGCATTGAGCGCCTCAATCTGCTGGTCGACGAACACCTGGGCGATGTCGAGCTCCGTTCGGAGCTCGGCCAATGTGAAGCGGTTGGCCTGGAAGGAGCCGATCGGCTGGCCGAACGCACGGCGTTCCTTGCTGTAGGTCAGCGTCGATTCGAACGCAGCCCGGGCCTGGGCGACCGCCTGCACAGCGATCGAGAGCCGTTCCTGCGGCAGCTTCGCCACCAGCTGGGTGAACCCGCTTCCCTCCGGGCCCAGCCGGTTCTCGATCGGAACCCGGACGTCGTTGAAGAAGAGCTCGCTGGTGTCCTGCGCGTGCATGCCGATCTTGTCCAGGTTCCGACCACGGTCGAAGCCCACCATCCCCGCTTCGACGACCAGCAGGCTGATCCCCCGGTGGCGCTCGGCGGGATCGGTCTTGCAGGCGACGATCACGAGGTCGCAGTTGATGCCGTTCGTGATGAACGTCTTCGAACCGTTCAGGACGTAGCAGTCGCCGTCGCGGACGGCGACCGTCCGCATCGACGCGAGATCCGAACCCATGCCCGGCTCGGTCATGGCGATGGCGGTCATCAGCTCGCCGGAACAAATCCCGGGTAGCCACCGGACCTTCTGATCCTCGTCGGCGCCGTCGAGGAAGTATGGGAGGCAGACGTCGTTGTGGAGAGAGATGCATGTCCCGCTCGAACCGACTCCGGCGGCGGCGAACTCCTCCATGATCACGGCGCTGAACCGGAAGTCCCGCAGACCGCCGCCGCCCAGGGAGGCCGGCGCGCCGATGCCCAGGAAGCCTGCCTGGCCGGCCTGGCGGAACATCGCCTTGTCCACGATGCCGGCTCGCTCCCAGTCCTCGACGAACGGGACGATCTCCTTGTCGACAAACTGACGGAACCCATCGCGGAACAGATCGTGGGTGTCGTCGAACAACCTTCGCCGCACGTTCGCCTCCTCAGTCTGCTCATCGAAGACGGCCAGCCGGACCGCGCCGCAGGAGGGCTCGACGGACTCGGTTTGGTGCTGATACGTAGTGTCTCACGCTACTTGAGACGACCCGTCTCTGCAACCCCCGGCGAACGGCGGGATCGGCCTGCCCTACTCGAGGTTGTCCGGGGACAGGATCCGGCCCATCAGGTCGGCCGCTTCACGATCGGCTTCGGGCAGGAAGTGGGCGTAGACGCTCAGCGTCACGTTCGGGTTCTTGTGACCGAGGCGGCCGGCCACCGTCCGCACGTCGACCCCGCTGGACAGGAGTCGAGTGGCGACGAAGTGTCTCAGGTCGTGCAGGCGGACTTCGGGCATTCCGGCCCGCTCGGCCAGGCGGGCGAAGGCCTGCGTGACGAGCCAGGGGCGCCAGCTTGTGCCGCCGATCGGGTCGTCGGAGAACACGTAGGCGTCGGCCGGCAGGCTTGCCTCACATGCCTGCGCCACGTTCTCGGCTGTCTGGCGGTGGGCTTTGAGGGCGGCCACGGTGGCCCGATCCAGGGCGATGCGACGGGTGCCATGGGTCTTCGTGTCCTTGATCACGAGACCGTCCTTGCCCTTCACGGCACCCCGGGCGATGGTGACGACGCCCGCTGCCAGGTTCACGTCCGTCCACCGGAGGGCGATGAGCTCGCCCCGGCGGGCCCCCGTCGCCGCCGCCAGCTGGAGGAACACTGCGAAGGTGGGGTTCTCCTCGGCGGCCCGGGCGAAGAGCAGGCGGACCTGCTCCGGAGACGGCGGCCGGATGTCCCGGGTCGGCAGCCGGGGCGGCGAGGCCGCGGCCGCCGGATTCAGCCCGATCCAGCCCCACCGGACCGCCTGGACAAGCGCCCGGTGGAGGACGTTGTGCGTCCGCCGCACGGTTGACGGTGCGAGCGGCTTCCCACCCCGCGCCCCCCGCTCCGACAGCAGCCGGTACAGGGCGTCGATCTTGGCCGTGGTCAGCTTGCCGAGCGGCGTGTCCCCGATGTGGGGCAGCAGATGGGCGTCGATGACCGTCCGGTTGTGGTCGGCGGTGGACGGGCTCAGGTTGCCCTCGGCGTGCTCGAACCATCGCTCGAGCATCTCGCCGACCGTCATGGTGGCGGTCGGCCCGGCGGCCGGAGCCGGCCCGGAGACCAGGGCGGCCAGCGCCCGCTGGGCCTCCCGCTTGCCGCCGTGGACCGTCTTGGTGACGTACTGGCGGCGGCCGGTCAGCGGGTCACGGCCGATGAAGACGCGCAGCTCCCAGGACCCTTCCGAGCGCTGCCGCATCGAGCCCCGCATGCCCGCCTCCTGCCCATCCCCAGATAGGCAACGGTACCCCAAAGTGACGGGCAAAAAGATGGGCAATTGATGGGCAAGGACGCGAGAAGGGCTGGTCCCGAGACCTCGTTTTTGGCCTCTGACCAGCCCTTTTACTGTGGAGGTGAGCGGATTTGAACCGCCGACTTCTACGTTGCGAACGTAGCGCTCTGCCAGCTGAGCTACACCCCCGTTGGCGGGGTCCAGCGTAGCCGGAAACCCGGGATCAGCCGCCGGTCGGGGGCTCGGCCGCCCGGGCCTCGATCCCGGCCAGGAGGCGGCTCTGCAGCAGGCTCGTGGTCAGGTCGCCCCGGGTGCGCTCCAGGACGCCGCGCAGGGCGTCGGTGGTGCGGCGCAGGCCGCCGGTCATGGCGTCGGGGAAGTCGATGGTGATGAGGAGCGAGTAGACCTCGTCCATGTAGCCGAGGAGCTCCTCGCCCCGCTCGGGGCGGCCCCGGCGGAGCAGGTCGAGCGTGTAACGGCGCAACTCGCTGGCCGCCTCGGCCATGCCGTTCAGGTAGGCCTGCACCTCCACGCCGAGGTCGTCGGCGGTGGGCAGCGGGTCGCCCCGCACGAAGGCCAGCGTCATGCGGGCTTCGGCGTACTCCTTGGAGGCGTCGTGGACGAAGCCGGCGAAGCGGATGTCGGGGTGCTCGGCCACCGCCGCCAGGGCCTCGCCGAGGTGGGCGGCGGCCTGGGCCGAGAGCTCCTCGGCGGTGTCGTACTCCTCCCGGTGGACCGCCCGGATCGACGCCGCGCAGGCCTGGATCGTCTTGCGGCAGGCGGCCAGGGTCGTCTCCCGGGCCTTGTGCTTGCTCTCCAGGACGCCGCGGGCCCACTCGCCCGCTCCCTGGATGTCGTCGGCCTTCGAAGAACGGGCGGGAGTCACCGGGCCAGCGTACGCAGCCGCCGGCGGCGCGGGCGGAGCGAGCCCCGGCGGGCGGTGGGCCCGCTCAGCGGGTGCCGGCGCCGGCGCGCCGGCGGCTGTCCACGCCGGCGGACCGGGCGGCGCCCGAGGACGCCGACGCCGGCGCACTGACCGGCGCGGCGGCCGGGAAGTACCGCACCTTGGCGCGGCGCTCGACAGCCAGGGTCTTGAGCCGCCGCAGGGCCACCAGGTAGGCGGCCAGCGCCGCCACGGTCAGGCCGTGCAGGGCCAGCACCCGGATGTCCCGGAGGGCCAGACCGGCGACCAGCGACACGGCCACGGCCGCCATGAGGCCGACCAGCACCTGCTGGCGCCGGCGGAGGACGTCGACGCGTGCCCGGGCCCGCTCCGCCCGCCGGGCGGCCGCCTCGGCGGCCACCGACTCCAGGGCGCCGGTGTCGTACTCGACGGCCTCCGCCTGGGCCACCGGCAGCCGCACGACGTTGCGGGGGGCGACGACCGCCACGTGGGGCCGGGCCGCCTCGGACGGCCGGGCGGCGTCCATCGGCCGGCGGGCCAGCGGGGTGTCGGGGGCGGGAGCGAGAACCGAGAGCTTCCGCCGGAAGGCGTCGACCTGGCGGGCCCGCCGGGCCTCGGCGTGCGACTGCCACGCCGGCGGCAGGAGCACGATGCTCCACAAGACGATCAGGACGATCAGCACCATCGTCAGCACCCTCCAGCAGCACTTTTAGCCCCGCGGCGACCGTAACACCGAGGCCCGGCCAGCCGGTGGATGCGTTAACGGAGTGGCTGTTGTGGCTGCTGAGACACGTCGGCGCGAACCGGCGTGCATCCGCCCGGATACAGCGGCTGAAGAACGCCGGTTTGGAACCGGCGAGGCGCCCGGAGCCGGAAGGACCTAGAGGTCGAAGGTGACCTCTTCGTCGGCGGACTTGCGGCGCCAGACGCCGGAGCGGCCGCCGGTCTTCTCCCAGAGCTGGATGTCGCCGATCGTCATCCCCCGGTCGACCGACTTGCACATGTCGTAGATGGTCAGCGCCGCCACCGAGCAGGCGGTCAGGGCCTCCATCTCCACGCCGGTGCGGTCGACGGTCTCGACCTGGCACTCCACCTCGACCGAACTGTCCTCGATGGTGAAGTTGACGTAGACGCTGCCCACCAGCAGGGGGTGGCACAGCGGGAGCAGGTTCGGGGTCTGCTTGGCCGCCTGGATCCCCGCCACCCGGGCCACCGCCAGCACGTCG
>Ga0070741_10000722_pt1 | contig 112088 bp, 100 predicted proteins | sample Coa_R1_4_FD_66440 | JGI IMG/M metagenome (GOLD analysis project Ga0070741, IMG submission 66440) | Surface soil microbial communities from Centralia Pennsylvania, which are recovering from an underground coalmine fire - Coalmine... | ecosystem: Environmental > Terrestrial > Soil >... | reverse complement strand
CCTCCATTGTTGGATGAAGCAGGCTTCACGTCTGCGGCACAATGGTTTGTCGACGGTTTTGGGAAGCGAAGCGGACTTAAGGTAACGGTAGATCTAGCGACTATGCAGGAGCGACTCCCCATCACGATCGAGACCGCACTCTTCCGGGTGCTGCAGGAGAGCCTGACTAATGCGCATCGCCACTCTGGAGCGTTGGAGGTCAACGTCCGTTTTCAGTACCAAGCCGAGACCGTAATACTTGAGATACGAGATCGGGGACGCGGCATACCAGCGGAGCTATTGAGTCGCCTTCGCGACTCGAATTGGGAAACTGGGGTGGGCCTGGCCGGCATGCGAGAGCGTTTGAACGAACTGAACGGCCAGCTTGAAATCGTATCAAACAGTTACGGAACTAGCATACGGGCTATAGTTCCGTTGCCTCTGATAACTCGATCTGTTCCCAAAGACCTTAGCTTTAACCTGGCCACAACGACTGATGCATCGTTGATGGTGAAGAAACCGGGATCGGTATTCGGGTCAGAACAGGCTGCATCAACATATTGAAATATATTCCCTGATAAGATTAGCGAATGGGTATCTCTTAAATAATTTTCAATGTCATGCGGCTAGCCGCAGCCCGTGGCCCGCAAAAGTACTTCCGACTGCGCAAGCGCAGTGTGCTTTCCAGTTTTAAGCAACATCTCTGAGGAGCTTGCAGACTTTTCAGCATTGCGCCCGGTTCGAAAAGTCCAAAGATTGTTAGCGCCTTCGCTATCGAGGTTTTTTCCTGCGATCACGATTTTGTAGCCGACAAAACGTGAGCTGATTCCGCGTAACTCCGGTTAACGCAGTACCTAAGCAGCCGTCACGCAGTCGAAAACTGGTGACCTTCGGCCAAGTGTCCGTATTCGGCAAGTGTTCTGAATGCAGCGGGATAGCCCTCATTTTTGACGTGCACTACTCGGGAGACAACCCGCGGTAGCTGAACACGCCCGCTTACTTCAAGAAGACCTCCCGCCAGCACGTCAGAAAAAAACACTGCGCTGAAGCGGTTCGCAACCGCAATTCAAAAGCTTGAGAATTAGCTTGCTCGACTGACTCGGAAAGCAAATAAATATCCCTACACCGACGGCGCCAATCGTGCGCACTTGATCTCCTTGGCGAGGCCGAGTACTTTCAGCGCCCAAATTCCGTACCAGTTCATGTCGACTTCGTACCACTTCAACCCGTGACGGGACGAAGTGGGATGGGCATGGTGATTGTTGTGCCAGCCTTCGCCGAAGGTCAGTAGCGCCACGAGCCAATTGTTGGTTGACATGTCACGGGTTGAGAAACGCCGTGAACCCCACATGTGCGTAGCCGAATTCACGAGCCAGGTTGCATGCAAACCGAGCACCGTGCGGAGAAAAATTCCCCACATCAAGAACGGCAGACCACCGATGGCAAGCAGAACGATTCCCAGCACGATCATCGGTAGGTAGTGGTACTTTGTGATCCACACGTGGAATTGGTCTTTTGCCAGATCGGGTACATAGTGCGCGAGAGTCGTAGTGTCATGATGCAAGGACTTTCCCGTCAGGATCCAGCCCATGTGCGCCCACCACGTTCCATCTATCGGCGAGTGCGGATCACCTTGCTTGTCGGCGAACCGGTGATGGATGCGATGCGTCGCCACCCAAAAAATCGGCCCTCCTTCAAGCGTCAAAGTCGCGCATAACGTCAGAAGGTATTCCACCCATTTTGGGGTTTTGTAGCCGCGATGCGTCAGGAGGCGGTGATAGCCCATGCCAATCCCCAGACTTCCGGATACCCACCATAAAAGGGCTGCAACTAACAGCGCCTTCCAGGTAAAGAAGAACACGGCCGCGATTGCACCTATATGGAAAGCAGCCATAAAGAAAGCTGTAATCCAGTTGATTTGACTGTCGCTTGAGTTTGATGGCTGTTTGGCGATGGCCTCGATATTCATGATCCTTCACTACTTAATTAGATTGTCGAGGTGATTCGGGTGACGTGCGCTGTATGTAATAGTTCGGTAATCGAGGAGTGGGATTGGAATATCAGGGCTTGGAATATCAGCTGGGCGATTTTGTCCTAGTCCTACGCAGTCGCCCTGGCAAGAGCAGGCGGCGAGGCAGGGTTTTGCATTTACTGGCGGTGCCGTTCGAACGTCCGCGTTCAGCTATTCGCTGACCTGGACCGGTACGAGCTCTGGGGTACGCCGGGAATTCGCGAGAGATCTCACGACATCCTCGGTCAATCTGCCCATGGCCAGTACCAAGTTGCGTTTGACGGTTGTTTCGATGGGACTTCGATCGATCCACTGGACGTATCCTGCGGCTCGCGTATCACGAACCAGTTTCACCAAGAATTTTGTGTTCTTCTGTCCTGCCGGGAAGCTCTGCTGAGAACGAGTCGCTGTGGGAAGGGGTAGCGCTGGATTGGCGGAACCGATTTTCAACTGCAGGTAAGTTGACCCAGGATCCGCACGCATTGACCTTATTTGTGGAAGGAGCTGGTGAGAGGCCAATTGAGCGAATGAACTTGTGCGATCTAAGCCCCTCGCCCATCCCATTAGGCGGCGAAAGGATCAACATCGGGTGCGGGGTTGCTTGACGGAGGATCACTGGCCGGAAACGAGTCAGCAATAGTCTTGTCCAGCATCTTCTCCCGAACCTGAGATGGATTTTCTTCGTCCACGGTGCGATCTTCAGGATCGCGTCGCTCCGGAGCATTCTGGCGATAAATTTGCAAGTTGTGCCCTGCGACCTCTTGTAGGTTTCGACGCTTACCCATCTCTCGAGCAATATCCGCCGCCTGAGCTGGCGAAAGGGCGCGGCTTGCCAAGGGAAACAGCGCAGAGTCTTCAAAATGAATATGCGTGCGGTACATAGCTGCTAATTTTCGGACGGCCGTCTGGATGGCATGCACCTCGTCTTTTCCGAGCCCTCCATTACTGAGCCACTGCTGGCCCAAACGATCGAGTTTCAGATGCAACGGAGCTGCCCAACGGTGCTCCTCCTCCAATCGGTCAAGCTCAGCTAGGGCGCTGAGCTTCGGTCAACTACGACGGAGCAGGGCTGGAAATTCACAGTTCACTGCTCAACATTGTTCTTCACGACTAACCTTATCCCAACATCCAGCTCCTTCGATCAGATAGCTTAGGCATTCGCTGGATCTAGCCCTGCCATCGGGAGCAATTTCGTCGCGACCAGCACATCCAGCAACGTAGCGGTGTTGCGAACGCTCCCCGAAATACCTAGCAGCGCTTCTGACAGGAGTGGGTGTCTTTAAGCAAGAGTGTCCAAACAATCACTGATGCTATAGAGCTGCTGAACCTCGTGCAGGATTGAGTTCGGATTCATGGGATTTACGGCTTTGCCGAAATCCTAAGAGAGAAAAATTCAGATGGGCTGACTTAGTTCAGAAAACCTGAAAGAGGAGAAGGTGGTAACCACCTCAACTCTATTCTAGCACCTGGACCGGAAGCAACTGTCGGGGCTCGAATATAGGGAAAGCGCCCTGCTGGAGAGGAGAGCGCTTTCTTTGAAAGAGGTTTAGTGACCTCAGTCTGCAATTGAAACCACACTACAGCGCATCCACGTTTACCGCTGGTCAATATCGCACAGTTTCGTCGTGCAGATTGCCCTGAATTGCCGCGCAGGGATGGCAAGACAAGCCGATCGCCTGGTCCATCACTAGGCGCGTAAATACAAAGCTGCTACGCTGATTTGAGCGACTTGCCGCATTTCTTAACCACACCGTTGAATTACTGGTGTTGCAGTCCTTACTGAGGCAATTCCACCGCGGAACTTGCTCTTGAGATCAAACGCGCCAAGCAACTTGACAGCACTACTGCATAAGCTTAGGCTTGAAAGTGAGCAAGTACCTCCGATTACTCTTTCAGGTCCTCTGAACTAAGTCAGCCCATCTGAAGTTTTCTCTCTTAGATTTGCCTCCAAGGAGAACTACGCTATGACCCTAATGACTCGATGGGAACCGTTCCGTGAGCTTCCGGGATTGCATGAACACCTCAACCGAATGAACCGTCTTTTCCGTGAATCGTATAGCCCCGAGGCCTCGGAAGAGGCATTGATGACTACCACCTTCGCTCCACCAGTGGACATCTACGAAGACGAGCACGACATTACTGTGAAGATGGAAGTGCCGGGCATCGACGAGAAAGATATCGACGTCCGCATCGAGGGCAATGCCCTCTCGGTGCGCGGCGAGCGCAAATTGGAGAAAGACGAGAAAGAAGAGAACTATCGTCGGATCGAACGGCAATACGGAAGCTTCACACCGGTCGTTTACTCTGCCCAGTTCGGTGGATCCAACCCAGGTGAGCGCTCATTATGAGCAGGGTGTGCTGAAGGTGAATCTGGCCAAGAAAGCGGAGGCCAAGCCGAAGCAAATCAAGATCAATGTAGGCAGTCAGAAGGTCTTAGAAGCCAAGGCCCATACCAAAGCCGCCTAACACCGTTGACACTGGCGAAGAAATGGGAGGCAGTCGGCAGATCGCCTCCCTTCTATTCTCTGGTTCACCGCCAATCTCCTATCTGTTTTGCGAGAGCAGGGATGGGACCATGAATAATCTCAAATTTGTTGTGAAAGTTGAACATCATGACAGTCGTGGGCCGAAATATGTCCGACGGATCGATCGGATTCCCGTACATATGACCAGCAATCGTAAGCTGGCATTGCTTATGGGAAGATTTACTGCTGAAGATGTAGTTAAGTCCCTGCACAGTTCGCGTCGCGGCTCTGGATTGGCTTCGGTAGCGTCGTGCCCAACGGGCGGGCTTGAGCGAAATGGCTAGGCATTTGAGCTCGTGCATGATCAGTGCCCGTCTTGAATTTCGACCGAGACGAGTGTGCGGGTTTGTGCGAAGCAATCGAGATACCTCGACACAACGCTAGATGCAGGAGGAAACATCGGAATACTGCCTCACGTACGTTCTCCGAACAAGCGAAAGCAGAAAGATCTATGGACCGGGCAGGTCTGGGTTGATGAGAAAACCTTCCGGATTGAGCGGATCGAAGGCGCTCCAGCCAAGAAGCCTTCGTGGCTGATCAAGACGCTTAGGACTACCCTGCAGTATGGGTATCTGAACGCCTCATGGCTGCCCACCTACATGGAGGCGAAGGGGGCGATTCGTTCTCTCTGATCGGTCGGGATGTCAGATTGCCGGCCTCCGCATCGATTGCCGAGAAGCGCTCATTTCGTAGGCTCATTGGATGAACTCCTGCGATTCAACTCTCGCCGAGCGAGCGTGGCCAGCAATGCACTGAGCATGATGAGAAGAAAGCCACCCGGCCTTCTCGATGCGCGCCAGCAAGAGATGGAAATAGACCAAACCCGCATAGGGTTGCCACCCAGCCACGGCTCTGCGCACACCGTCGTAGTCCAACGGTTTTCTCTTGCCAAGGAAGAGCGCTAGTTTCTTACGGGCCCCCACGTCATCTCCCGGAAAGATATCCAATCGTCCAAGCCCTCGGAGCAAAACGTATTCTGCGGTCCACCGACCGACCCCTTTTAATTCCACCAGTCTTTCAATCGCAATCTGGTTGTCGAGTTCGGCTAGCGATTCTAAATTCAGACGCCGATCACGAATCCCAGAACTGATATCGATCAAAACCTGCGCTTTGTTCGCGCTGAACCCCAGAGGTTTTAAAGACTCTCGCTTCACGCCGAAAAAATCCGTCGGCTCGGGAAAGGCGTGCTCTGTTCCCGTTGCGCCTTCGGATACGACGCCAACTTTACTCGCTAAGCGGCTGAGAAGAAGAATTCCTACCAAAAGGGAGAGTTGCTGGCACGCAATGCCGTTGGCTACTGCCTCGAACACTGTGGGAAATTGCGGAGGCTTAAGCCCGCGGAATTCGTCTACCAACGGCCGCAATCTTGGATCATGCGATGCCAGCTTGTAAAAAGGTTGCAGATCCTTATGCGCTCCAAGCATACATTCAAGCAGCGCTCGCGCGGACTCTTCGTGGCGTACCGTTAGACGTGGGCCGGTCAGATCGACTTCCAGTTGCGGCGCCTCTGGGCCGCCACTCTGGCGTACAGCTACTTCCATAGCTTGACCATCGACCATCAGAACGCGCTGGTAGATACTCCCGTCCCAGCGATCTATTGCATTCTCCGGACGCCGGCGAAGCGCCCACGCCGTGAGATCCAACCGGAAGGGTGGTACGGGCTTGATGGAAAACGATCTCCGACTCATAGATCCGGCCTCCAACCGCGCCTACAGATGGTCAACCGCAAGGACCGCCGACCTGCGCCTTTCCCCTTGGCCGAGGTGCTTCCGCTGAATAGTCGTGGGCTTCAGCCTTCCCTCAGCGGGGGTGAGCACGGTCATGAAGCGAGGAGCGATCCAAGCCGCGAGTGTGCATCTACGCTGCTTGAGGCAGTTGAACAGGTGGTGCAGGCGTAGAAGCATCGTCGATCTTCGTCTCCTTGTTTGCGTGTTCCTGGCTCAGCTTCATTGTCAGCGCTGTAATTCCCGCAAGATCACCCAGTTGCATCGTATCGATGGCTGAGCTGGGGACGAGGACGATTGTGGAGTTCTGCTTTAAGCCCTCATACAGCATGTTCATGGCTCTCAGATGCAAAGCGACTGGGTCATTGGTATAGGTCTTTGCTGCGTCCCCGAAGCTCTGTGCCACCTGTCGCTCCGAATCCCCCAAGATCACGCGAGCCTGGCGTTCCCGATCGGCCTGGGCTTGCATTGACATCGCATTCTCCAAGCCCGAAGGAATCAAGACATCCTTGACCTCCACTGAGATGACATTGATGCCCCATGGTTCCGTCCGCTGATCGATGATCTTCCGTAGCGCATCACTAATCTTGTCCCTGCCTTCGAGCATGTCTGAAAGCATAGTTTTTCCGATGACATCGCGCAGAGCTGTTTGAGAAGCCCAATTTATGGCACTTTGGTAGTCAGCTACATCGAGGGCCGCTTTCTTGGGGTCCACAATCTTCCAGAACAACACCGCATCGACATCCACTGGGACGGTGTCTTTTGTCAGAGTTTTTTCCGCCTTAAAGGAGCTCGTAAGGACGCGCGTGTCCAGCCAGTAGGGAATGTTTTCGATCATCGGAATGATCAGAAATACTCCCGGTCCCTCGAGAGAGCGGAACTTCCCTAGCCGCAGGACAACCGCCCTGCTCCACTGATCCGCAACCTGAACGGCGGACGACACAAAAAGGGCAAGGACAAACGCGCTGCCGATTATCCCTATACCTAAGAACTTATTAGCCATGCTATGCATGCCGTACGCGAGTGCTACGCCAATACCTAGAATGACCACGAAAATCAATAGTGACAATGACCTGCTCTTCCTCATTGCAATTCCCTCCGGTCGATCTTGCCGATATCGTGGGCAGACTTTTGCCTGCCTTTGTTTCTTTCCCACCTCGACTCAAGTGGCTTTGACCGCCTCGCCTAGTGCTGCCGCTGTTCTCTTTCATTCAGGCTGCTCCACGCTTGAGGTTGCGGTAGCGCCGAATGAGTGCATTGGTCGAGCTATCGTGCTTCAGCGATGGCTCCTCGGCTGCCTCGAGTTCCGGGATGATCTTCTTGGCCAGGACCTTGCCCAGCTCGACGCCCCATTGATCAAACGAATCGATTTGCCAGACGGTTCCTTGCGTAAAGACGCTGTGCTCGTAGAGCGCCACCAGCTTGCCTAAAGTCTCCGGAGTCAGTCGTTCGGCGAGAATCACGTTCGAGGGACGATTGCCTTCGAAGGTGCGGTGCGGAACCAGCCAATCGGGCGTTCCTTCCGCCCGGACCTCTTCCGCGGTCTTACCGAATGCGAGCGCCTCTGCTTGTGCGAACACGTTCGACATCAAGAGGTCGTGGTGATTGCCCAGCGGGTTCAACGTTTGGAAGAAGCCGATGAAATCACATGGGATGAGCTTCGTCCCCTGGTGAATCAACTGATAAAAGGAATGCTGGCCATTCGTGCCCGGCTCGCCCCAGAAGATCGGGCCGGTCTGATATTCCACGCGCGTCCCCTCCAGCGTCACGTGCTTTCCGTTACTCTCCATGGTCAACTGCTGCAGATAGGCTGGAAACCGCTTCAGGTATTGCTCGTAAGGCAGAACGGCGATCGTCTGAGAACCGAAAAAATTGTTGTACCAGACGGCAAGCAGCCCCATCAGTACTGGGAGGTTGCGGTCGAAGGGCGCAGTGCGGAAATGTTCATCCATTGCGTGGAAGCCGGCGAGCATCGCGCGGAAATGGTCGGGGCCAATCGCGATCATCGTCGATAGACCGATCGCCGAGTCCATAGAGTAGCGTCCCCCGACCCAATCCCAGAACTCGAACATGTTGGCGGTGTCGATGCCAAACTTCTTAACTGCGGCCGCATTGGTCGAGACTGCAACGAAGTGGCGCGCAATTGCCTTCTCGTCTCCCAAAGCCTGGAGCGCCCAATCGCGGGCAGTGTGTGCGTTGGTCATTGTCTCAAGCGTGGTGAACGTCTTGGAGCAAACGATGAAGAGTGTCTCGTCCGCACTCAGTTCGCGTGTGGCCTCGGCAAAGTCTGTGCCGTCCACGTTCGAGACGAAGTGGAACGTCATGTCGCGCAGGCTGTAGCGCTTCAGTGCCTCATAAGCCATGACCGGACCGAGATCCGAGCCGCCGATACCGATGTTGATGACGTTACGTATGCGCTTGCCGGTATGTCCCTTCCATTGGCCGCTGCGGACATGATTTGCAAAGGTCGTCATCCGGTCGAGCACGGCGTGCACCTCGGGTACAACGTTCGCGCCATCCACCATGATCGATTCGTCCTTCATGGTTCGCAAAGCGACGTGCAAAACGGCGCGTTTCTCGGTGACGTTAATCTTTTCGCCGCTAAACATGGCATCGATCCGCTCGCGCAGACCGGACTGATTCGCGAGTTCGATCAGCAACCCGATGGTCTCATCAGTAATGCGGTTCTTTGAGTAGTCAAAGTAGAGACCTAGCGCCTCGAAAGCGAAGCGCTCGCCACGACGGGGGTCATCGGCAAACAGTTGGCGGAGGTGCACGTTCTGTATCTCTGCGTGGTGGTGCCGCAGGGATTTCCAGGCAGGCCGCTCGCACAGCGGAAGAATTTCAGTTTGCGGTTCGGTCATCGTAATCATTTTCTATTCCTCCACGAGACAATCCGGGTAGTCGAGACGATTGATTTCATCACGCAGTGCTTTTCAATCGGACGTTTTTCGAAGCGATAGAAGCAAGCAGTTCGTTCCAGGATTTAACGAACGACTCGGCGCCTTCGCGCTGCAGATCGGCGGCGAGTTGGTCATGGTCGATACCGGCCTTGCCGAACTTGGCGATCATCTTCTCCGCATCGCCACCGTCGACAGGCATAAGCTCGCCCAGCTTGCCGTGATCGGCGAAAGCGAGTAGTGTCGCGTCCGGAATTGTGTTGATGGTGAACGGAGCGGCGAGGGCCGTGATGTAGAGAATGTCAGAAGCGCTAGGATCTTTGGTTCCTGTGCTCGCCCACAGCAGGCGTTGCGGGCGCGCTCCGGCATTGGCCAGCCGCTGCCAGCGCTCCGAATCGAGCACTTGGCGGTACGATTTGTATGTCCGCTGCGCCACAGCGATCCCGAGATGGTTCTGCAATTCTTTGGAGACTTTGCCCATTGTCGCCTTGTCCCAGCGGCTGATGAATAATGAAGCTACGGAGCAAACGTCTGGGTTGAGGCCGGCTTCGATGCGTCTTTCGATGCCGCGCATGTAAGCTTCAGCGGCCGCCAGATATTGCTCGCTCGAAAAGAGCAGGGTCACGTTCACAGGCACGCCGGCCAAGATACTCTCCTCGATCGCCGGTACTCCTTCGTGAGTACCAGGAATCTTGATGAACAGATTGGGGCGTTCGCCGCGAGCAGAAAGCTGCTTCGTCTGGGTGATCGTCTGTGCCGTGTCATGCGCGAACAATGGAGAAACTTCCATCGACACCCAACCGTCGGTGCCATTGGTCCGGTCATAGATCGGCCGGAAGAGATCGGCGGCCTGTCTCAAATCCTCGAGCGCAAGCTCGAAGAAGAGCGCCTCGCCCGACTTGCCCTCCTTCATCTTCTGGCGGATGGCGTCGTCGTAGAAGTTCGAGTTCTTAATCGCATGATCGAAGATCGAAGGATTTGAAGTGAGCCCGGTGATCGAGAGTTTGTCGATGTAGCTGCGGAGCGTTCCGCCTGTCAGGAGACCACGCGTGATGTTGTCAAGCCAGAGGCTTTGGCCGACATCGTGGAGCTGTTGCGTCGGCTTGATATTCTTGCCAATGATTGCCGGAGTGGGAGACTTCTTCTCTAATTTCTTGAATCCTGCGACATCGGCGGCATCGCGCGAAGCTGCCAAGGCAGACTTGACTGCATTCACGATGTGCCCCGAAGAGATGCCGTACTTCTCGATCAGCTCTGCGGCTTTTCCACTGTGAGCGATCTCTCGCACGGCTAATTTGTGGACCTGCACGCGCTCCTCAGCCAGAGCTGAGAGGACAGCATCGCCGAGTCCTCCATGTTCATAGTGATCTTCGACAGTGACGACGATCCCGCCCGCGGCCCGCGCCGAAGCGATGAGTTGGTCACGATCGATTGGCTGAACGCTGAACAGATCGATGACGCGAACGGAAATGTTTTCCTTTTGAAGCTGATCGTATGCGGCGAGCGATTCAAAAACGGTGATACCGCCCGCGATGATGAGTGCTCTGTCTTGATCGCTTTTGCGAAGAACTTTGCATTTTCCAATCGCAAATTCCTCGTCTGGACCGTAGAGAATTTTCGACTTCGGGCGTCCTAGCCGAAGGTAGCAGGGGCCAGATTTCTCGACGATCTGCGCTGTCGCCTTCCATGCGCTTGTAGCATCGGACGGATAGAGCACCGTGAAATCTGGTTCCGCGCACATCATGGCGAGATCCTCAAGCCCCATCTGCGATGGACCGTCTTCGCCTATTGATACTCCACAGTGCGTGCCGACAAGCTTGATATTGAGCTTGCTGATGGCTGCCAAGCGAATGAAGTCATACGCCCGGGTTACGAAACACGAAAATATGGCAGCTACTGGAACCTTGCCCCGTGCCGCCAATCCCATGGCAACTCCCACGATGTTCTGCTCGGCGATGTAGCCCTGAAAGAACCGATTCGGCGCAACGTTCTCGAATTCCTCTGTGTAGGTGGAGTTCTTCACATCACCATCGAGCACCACAATCCGAGTATCGAGCTTCGCCAGGGCGGCCAGACTGTCGCCAAAGCCTCTTCTCGTGGCAACTTCTTCACCTCCGATTAAATACGGTGGTTTTTCAGCCGCATGGGCATTGGCCACCGATACCGCTTTGGTGCTGCCGGTTCGTGGCGGAGGCAGCTTCGGTTTCCACTCTGTCTCGGCTCCCGTGAGGTGCTTCTCGAGGTCTGCTATGACCTTTGCAGCGGTGTCTTTGGGCAGCGCCTTGCCGTGCCAATGCTCGAGACCCTCGATCCCGATGAAACCTTTCCCCTTAATCGTCCGGGCGAGCACGATCGTCGGCCCGCCGGTGGACCGGCTGGCGGTTTCATAAGCTGTAAGCAGATCGGGAATGCTGTGTCCATCGACGCTCAATACCCGCCAGCCGAATGCTTCCCAGCGAGCTTTGTAGACTTCAAGATCCCACTCAAGCATGGTCGGCTGACTCTGACCCAGCCGATTGATGTCGATGGTCGCGCAAAGATTGTTGAGGCGGTGGCGGGCCGCCCATTGCGCAGCTTCCCATACTGAACCTTCCGCCGATTCGCCGTCGCCCATCAAAACATAAACGCGCTGATCGGAATTCTCGAATTGCTTCGCGTTAATGGCAATTCCCGCAGCCACAGATAAACCCTGACCCAGCGAACCGGTCGCCACGTCCACGAACGGCAAGCGGGGAGTGGGGTGGCCTTCCAGATCAGAATCGACTTTGCGCAGAGTCAACAGCTTTTCGCGTGGAAAAGCACCAGCCTCCGCCCACGCCGCATAGAGGATAGGTGCCGCGTGGCCTTTCGAAAGCACGAAAACGTCGCTGTCCCGCCGATGGGGATCGCGAGGATCGTAACGCATCACGGAATAGAAGAGTACCGACATGATCTCGGCCGCGGAGGCGCAACTTGTGGGGTGTCCACTGCCGGCTGCTGTCGTCGAGCGGACCGAGTCGATACGCAAGCGAGTCGCTTTGTCCTGCAGCATTTGCAATGCGACTTGTTCTAAAGTTTCAACAGTCATGACGTCACTCCTCTTGCCTTCCCGGACGGTAGCCGCTCAGCGCTGTGACAGCTCGTCTTAAGACGCGGGCCTCTTCGTAGTCTGGACTCGGCTTGTCGATTCGTTTCTCGTTCAGATCGTGCGTTTTAATAACCTGCAAACTCCTCGATGCGTATGTTGTCGTCATCCACTCCCGCATCCGTAAGCATGGTGTGCATGGCCTTCGTCATGGCTGGTGGCCCGGTGATGTAGTAGATAGGCGATGACGCTCCTTTCAAGTACTTTTCTAAGAGCGCTCGGTTGATCAGACCTCGTTCTCCTGACCAGGGCTGCTGCGATTTCTCCATCTCAGTCATGCAGGCAATTAATTTGTAATTTGGGTTTTTCTTTTCGAGCTCTTGAAGCTCGGTGAGAAATGCTGCATCTTCCGGGCGTCGATTTGTGTAAAAGAGAAATATGCGATGCGGCAACTTCTCTTTGGCGGCGTTCAACAGAATGCTGCGAAAAGGAGTGATGCCGATTCCGCCGGTTAGAACCACAGCAGTCCGCGACTTGTCATTGTGAAGGCGAAGGTTGCCAAATGGTCCCTCGATCCTGACCTCAGCATCCAGGGGAAACTTCTGCAACACTCGCTTAAATGCTGTATCCCGTAAACGGGTAGCTACCATGATGAAGTCTTCATAAGGCGCGCTCGCGATGGAAAAACCGCGGGCATTGCCTTCCGGATCCGTCTCCGGTGGATTCAGCAACGTGATATCGATGAACTGACCGGGGGTGAAGTTGAAGCTAGCTGGTTTTTCAAAACGGAACGCCATGGTGCGCTCAGCTATTTCCTGCCGTGTTTTCAGCTTCGCGAGAAACTTCGGCCAGTTGGCAACCGCTGTACTCATTTTTTCTCCTTACTACATCTCCTGAGGGAGGGTTAACAAAATCAGATCGTTGTTATTCTCGACATGCTCACTATTTCTTTCTGAGTTTCTTGAGTGCCGATCCCTTGTGCATCGCCAGATGGTCGGTCGTGTCGCTTTTAATCAAATACTGCGGCTCCTCTTTCGAGGCATGGACCGTGTAACTCTTGAACCTGCTGGTCGAAGTGATCTTTTTCTTGATGGTTCCCCGGACGTGGCCGGCTTCCGAGTTCCATCCCACGTGATCTCCAACTTTAAAATCTTTCTTCATCGCTTGACCCCTGTGAATGCGACCTCGCGCGGTATTCTCATTGTTTCGCTACTAGGGTCCTTTCTTTTAATCGGCTCGGGATTGTGCCATCCGCCATCTCCAGCAATGATCTGCTCAGCCTGGACTGGTCCCCAGGTATTCGGTTCGTACTCATGGATCGGCACCACGTTTCCAAGAATGGGATCGACAACACCCCAAGCAGCCTCTACGCCATCCTCCCGAACGAACAGCAGAGAATCGCCTCGTATGGCATCGCCGAGCAGTCGCTCGTAAGGCAGCATTTCGTCGTCTGAGGGTGGTCGCACGACGAGTTCCACATCCTCGCCGACCATCTCTTCACCAGGCATCTTGGCACGCGCGTCGAGAGCGATTGACACATTCGGGCTGAGACGAAAGCGAAAGCAATTCGCCTGACTTTGGGTGATTGTGTCGAACACTGCTTGTGGCGGTGGCTTGAGTTCAACCAATACTTCGGTTGCGGTGACAGGCATCCGCTTACCTGCTCGAACGTAAAATGGAACCCCTGCCCATCGCCATGTGTCGATGTGCAGCTTGACCGCGGCGAACGTTTCCACCTGCGAATCCGCAGCCACACCCTTTTCATTCCGGTAACCGCGAAATTGACCGCGAACGACATCGGCTGGAGTAAGCGGCCGCATAGCGTGAAAGGCACGTTGCTTCTCGTCGCGCAAGGCATCTGGATCGCGGCCAGTCGGGGCCTCCATCGTGAGCAAGGCAATGACTTCCAACATGTGGTTTTGCACGACATCGCGGATCGCGCCTACCTCTTCATAGAAGACTCCGCGGCCCTGGAGACCGAGGGTTTCGGCCATCGTGATTTGCACGCTTCGGACATAGTTGCTGTTCCAGATTGGCTCGAGAAACGAGTTGGCAAAGCGGAAGTAGAGTAGATTCTGGACTGGTTCCTTGCCGAGGTAATGATCGATCCGGAAAATTTCCGATTCTTGAAACGACTGATGGAGGATTCGGTTGAGCTCTCGCGCTGAGGCAAGGTCACGGCCAAAAGGCTTTTCGACGACTACACGGGCGCCTTTGTCACAGCCTGCATCTGCCAGGCCTTTGACAACAGTCGCAAACATGTTTGGTGGGACAGCAAGATAATAAAGAGGGTGAGACGCCCCACCGAGTGCCTTTCGCAAATCTCGAAAAGTCTGTTGAGAGTTGTAATCTCCGTTGACGTACTGTAGCTTCTCCGAAAGAACTGCGAACGCCTTGGGATCCACTCCGCCATGCTCCTCAATACTGTCGCGAGCACGGGCCTGGAGGGAGTCAAGGCCTTTAGCAGACCTTGCCACTCCAATGATGGGCAGATCGAACTGGTGATGCCGGATCATCGCCTGAAGTGCAGGGAAAATCTGCTTGTACGCCAGATCTCCGGTAGCGCCGAAGAAGACAAATGCATCCGACTCAAGGGTGGCCGGTTTCATAGTTACGCAGCTTTTTCTACATGCCCCCCGAATTCATGCCGCATCGCGGATAGAACTCGATCGGCAAAATCCGCATTACCGCGTGAGCTGAATCGTTCATAAAGTGCGGCACTCAAAACTGGAGCAGGAACCGCTTCATCAATTGCGGCAGTGATTGTCCAGCGCCCCTCCCCAGAATCTGAGACGTGTCCTGCGTAACTCTTCAGGCTCGGCTCTTTCAATAACTCAGTCGCCGTGAGATCGAGCAGCCACGAAGAAATCACGCTGCCACGCCGCCAGACCTCTGCGACGTCGGGAAGAGAGAATTCATATTGATAAAGTTCGGGTTGCCGCAATGGCGTGGTCTCGGCATCGCTCGCAAGCTTTTTGCGGCCGGCATTAGCGTGTTGAAGGATGTTCAAACCCTCTGCATAGGCCGCCATAATGCCGTACTCGATTCCGTTATGGACCATCTTGACGAAGTGACCAGCGCCGCTAGCTCCGCAATGCAGATAACCTTTCTCAGCTGTCCCGGTACTCTTTTCCCGACCCGGCGTGCGGGCTGCCGCTCGAATCCCTGGGGCAAGAGTGGCGAAGATCCGATCGAGATGCTGAACGACGTTTTGTTCGCCGCCGATCATGAGACAGTAACCGCGATCAGATCCCCAAACTCCTCCGCTCGTTCCAGCATCGAGGTAGTGAATCCCTTTCGGCTTAAGTTCATGGGCGCGCCTGATGTCGTCAATGTAGTGAGAATTGCCTCCGTCGATGATGATGTCGCCTTGCTGCATACGAGCTGCAAGATCGTGCAGGGTCTTATCCACGGCAGCCGCCGGCACCATCAGCCAGACGATGCGTGGTGTCTTTAACTTCGAAACCAAATCGTCGAGCGACTTGGCTCCGATCGCACCCTGCTCGGTCAACTTGCTGACATTCGCGGCCTTCATATCGAAGACAACGCATTCATGGCTGTCATGCAGAAGACGTTCAACCATATTGGCGCCCATTCTTCCCAGGCCAATCATTCCAAGTTGCATACTCATCTCCATTCACTCGCTGAAAATAATGGGAACCGATAACGCTTGTTTCTGAAGCAAGACAAACTCACAACATTGCGCACCAAGTCCTCTTACGGCGTATTGGGCGGCATTGTGTTCAGCCGTCTGAAGATATTCGCGCGTTCTCTACTAACGATGATCGACCATGTGTCCGGACTGAAACTGGTCAAGAGTGAACAGTTCGCATAAATCACGAATCGTAAAATCGGTCTGCGAATTGTTATTAAAGTTCTGCGCTTACAGAACGAACATCTCTGTGAGAGGTACAAATGGACTATTGAGATGATTTCCTCGAAACGATGAGGATTGGAGTGATCAGAAGTTTGCAACCGTCCTGGTCATCGGATGGGATTGGGAGTTCGTCGGATGAGCAGTGATGGAGGCGGCGTCGCCCAAAGTAAGGATGCGCGTCTTAATTACTGCCCTTGAGGAGCTTTCGGTGGCGGATGAGTATGTAGAGCAGAGCTGCATGGTTCGTCGATCACAAGAGTCTGTGTTCAGGAGAGGTGGATTCAATGGCGAGCAAAAAAGAAGAAGCACCGGGAGACGTACGCCTGGTGGTGGCAGATGTTGACGGAGCACTGGTCACTCCCGATAAAATCATAACGCCGAGAGCGCGCAGCACCGTTAAGAAAATCATTGCAGCCGGAATCGCTTTCACCGTCACCAGCGGCCGGCCTCCGCGAGGCATGAAGATGCTGATCGACGCTCTTCAGCTTCAGGATCCAATCACCGCATTTAACGGCGGCCTGTTCCTCAATCCCGATCTTTCGGTCATTCGCGAAAACCTGCTTCCCCGCGAGGCGGTACAACCCGTGATCGACATCTTGACCAAACAAAAGCTCGATGTCTGGATTTATAGCGATAAGGATTGGTATGTTCCGTCGCGTCATGGTCCTCACGTGGACCGTGAAGAATGGACTGTCAAGTTTCCCCCAACCGTGGTGTCGAGCTTTGCGGGTCTGCTGGATCGAGTGGCGAAGATCGTTGGAGTCAGTGATGACCTTGAAGCGGTGGCGGGCTGCGAAAAGGACGTGCAAAAGGAATGCGGCGAGCGCGTGTCGGCGGCACGTTCCCAACCCTATTACCTGGACGTAACTCATCCGAAAGCCAACAAGGGAGAGGTAGTCAATGTCCTCTCCGAAATGCTGCATGTCCCCAGCGCAAATATCGCGACTATTGGAGATATGCCGAACGATGTGTTCATGTTCAAGCGCAGTGGGGTGAGCATCGCTATGGGGAACGCCAGTTCAGAGGTGCAACATGAGGCCAGGTTTGTGACCAGTTCCAATAAGGAAGAGGGCTTCGCACTGGCAATGGAACGATTTGTCCTTCGGGCTCAGGCCGCATGAGTCCGGGCTCCGGAAGGGAGCAGTTCTAATTGAAGAGCGCGATTCAGCCATGATCATCGTGATAATGGGAGTCTCAGGGTCGGGTAAAACAACCATCGGCACACTGCTTTCCGACGCGCTCCGATGCTCATTCCTGGAGGGAGATTCCCTGCATTCCAAAGAGAACATAGAGAAGATGAGTCATGGGGTCCCACTAAACGATTCCGATCGTGCTCCGTGGTTAGCGGCCATTCATGCCCGACTTTTGGAGTTTTTCAAGCGAGGAGAAAGCCTGGTCGTCGCATGCTCAGCTCTGGAGCAGCAATATCGGGAGGTTCTCGCCGACGGAGTTCCGATCACCTGGGTTTATCTCAAGGGCTCAAAGAAAATGATTCGTTCGCGCATGAAGCATCGGCTGATGCACTTCATGAAGGCGAACATGCTTGACAGTCAGTTCGAAGCGCTGGAAGAGCCGTTTGACGCCATCGTCGTCGACATATCACTTCCTTCCCCTGCCATTGTGTCGCAGATACTCGCTCGGTTGCGGCAGCCACCCGCCCTTCAGAACGATGCTGCCCCTAAAAATTTGGAGAAAAAACGTGTGGTCGGGTGAAGATGTGCGAGATGTGGCCGTGTCTAATCAAAAATATTTCGCAGCAAAGCAATACCAACCAAAGCAGCCAACCAAGGAGGTAGGAAATGAAAGCCATTTCGGTTGTACCCGGGACCAAAACCGTCCGGTTAGTCGACCGGCCGGAGCCATCGATCTCCGCACCCGATGAGATAAAAGTCCGCGTGCTACGGGTGGGCATCTGTGGCACTGATCGCGAAGAGGCTGCGGGTGGACGCGCGCAGGCGTCACCTTCTCACAAAGATCTGGTGTTAGGTCACGAGATGTTCGGCCAGGTGGTCGAAACTGGCCGTGATGTGAAGCAGGTCAAATCTGGCGATTATGCCGTGTTTACCGTTCGCCGAGGCTGCGGAAAGTGCCGTCCCTGTGCGATGAATCGTTCTGACATGTGCGAGACAGGACTCTACTCGGAGCGCGGCATCGCTGGCATAGATGGATATCAGACCGAATACGTGGTAGATCACGAGCAATACGTTGTACGCGTTCCGCCTGAACTCGAAGCCGTTGGAGTGCTCGCCGAGCCTTTTTCAGTGGCGGAAAAGGCGATCGCCGAAGCCGTGCAGTTGCAAACGATGCGGTTGCCGCATTCTTTCCCGCGGGATTGGCTATCTGGAAAGCGCTGCCTCATCGCCGGGCTGGGGCCAATTGGTTTGCTGGCGGCATTGGCGTTGCGACTGCGCGGCGCCGAAGTCTGGGGCTTAGACGTCGTGGATGCAAGCACCGTACGTCCTCGATGGTTGAGTTTGATTGGCGGCCATTACATCGATGGACGTCAGATTACGCCGGAGCACTTCGCCGGCAAGATCACGCTGTTCGATCTAGTGTTGGAGGCTACAGGGATCGCCAGTCTCGAATTCGACCTCATCGATGCATTGGCCATAAATGGGGTGTACGCGGTGACCGGCATACCCTCGGGCGACCGTCCACTGAAAATAGATGGTGAGGATTTTATGCGACGGCTAGTCCTACGTAACCAAGTTCTGGTAGGGAGCGTCAATGCATCGCGCGATCACTTCCAATTGGCGGTGGACGACCTCGTCCAGGCAACAAACCGCTGGCACGACCACGTAGCAGATTTGATTACGCAACGGCACAACTACACGGAATTCGAAAGTGCGTTTCAGCATCACGGTTCAGACGAGATCAAGGTCGTGCTCGAGTGGAGTAGAGGCCCAGTGCCTCCGGAGGAGAAGACCCATCAATCTTCGTACCACGAAGCACAAGTGGTCTGAATCTTGCGGAGTGCTGGAACCTCGCTGATTTTGACGATCAGGAGGAGGTGGACAATGAAATCCGATATACGTGTGTTTGCTGATGTCGACGAACTCAGCCTTCGCGCGGCCGAAGCCGCAGTCAGAACAATCAACGAGTGCGTGCAACGTAATGACAGTTTTTCGATCGCCCTGTCGGGTGGTAATACGCCGCGAACTCTCTACCGTTTGTTTTCTACGCGGTTTCGAGACCAGATCCCGTGGACGAAAGTGCACGTTTTCTGGGGAGACGAGCGTTACGTGCCACTTGCCGATTCAGAGAGTAACTACCGCATGGCTCGAGAGACTTTTCTGGATGCGGTTCCGTGTCCGGTGGGGAATGTGCATCCGATGCCGACGGAACTGCCTGATCCCGATTTAGCTGCTCGTGAGTATGAGAAGACGCTGAGGAATTACTTTTCCGAGGACTGGCCGCGATTCGATCTGGTTCTACTCGGGCTCGGAGAAGAGGGGCACACCGCATCGCTATTCCCTGGCTCACCTGCCCTCAATGAAAATAAGCGCTGGGTAGTAGCCGTGAAAGCCCCGGCCAAACCAGCTCTGCGCCTTACGCTCACGTTGCCAGCAATCACAGGGGCATCCAACATTTATTTCCTGATAACAGGATCAAACAAGGCCGAGGCACTACATCACGTTCTCACCGGTTCGCCTCACCCCAAGAGCTATCCGGCCTCCGGCATTCGCCGGGCTAAAGGGACTGTGATCTGGTGGCTGGACCGCGCGGCAGCAGCACTAGTCACGCAATCGGCAGCATAGCGCGCACTTGAAGCATAATCACTCTTTCTGTAGGCGAAGTAACGAGTGATTTGATCCAGCCGGGAAGTTCAGGTTGATGACTGGGCTGGCAAACTCCCTTTTTGTTCTGTTGCGGGATTCTCATCCACGCCGAACAGCTTAAGTTAAGGAGTAAGGATGATCCCGTTCGACCCGGCCCACAAAGCTGTTCATTATCCCGCAGACCGACGCTTTCGTATCTGGATCAGGCCCTCGTTTGTCGCGGGAGCAGTTGTGCTGATTCTCGTGCCTCTTCTGTTTGCATGGGGACAGGCGGCCATTTTCGGATTGCCGTATATTCCACCGATTCCCCAATTTAACCAGGCGTCTCCGAGTGGACCACACGGCTTTCCATTGTGGATCCGCTATGCACACTTCTTCAATTTTCTGTTTTTGATGATGCTGGTTCGCAGCGGCCTTTCAATCCTCATGGATCATCCGCGGCTTTATTTCAATAACGACTGCACGCCAGGCACAGAGTGGATTCGATTCACGCCCTTAACGGTTCCGAAAGACCGGGTATGGACGGCAAAGGACGATGCGCGTTACATCTCACCCATGTTTGCGCTCCCGGGTTATCGCCATACCGTCGGAGTGGCGCGCTCCTGGCACTTCATCGATGTGTACGGTTTCATCATTACTGGTCTAATTTTTATCCCATTGCTTTTCATAACCGGGCAATGGCAACGGGTCGTACCGACATCGTGGATCGTGCTCCCTCAAGCATGGAACACCTTTGTCCATTACGCGAACTTCCGTTTTCCGCCTGAACCCAACGGTTTTTATGGATACAACGCGCTGCAGCAATTGGCCTACTTCGCCGCCATCTTCTTGTTTGCACCGTTATCGATACTGACCGGCGCCGCGATGTCGCCTGCGATGGTGAATCGCTTTCCGTGGTTTCCCCGTCTGTTCGGGGGAAGACAGGGCGGCCGCTCCATTCACTTTCTCATGATGCTGATGTGGGTCGGGTTCATAACCGCTCATGTAACTCTCGTGGTCCTTACCGGATTTAAGCGGAATATGAACCACATCGTTCTCGGAACGGATAATGTTCGTCCGCTGGGGATGATCCTTGGTTTTTTGGGTATTGGGGTGGTAATTGCAACTTGGATCATCGCTCACTACACTTCCTGGAAGTTTCCGCGTCTTCTGCAACATATGCAAAAAGCAATTTCTCAGCCTATACGCCTCGCTACTCTGAATCGACTGTACCCGAGCCAGCACTATACAAAGGAGCAGATCTCTCCCTACTTTTGGCCAAATGGCAAGAGGCCGGAACGAGCGGATTGGAAAGAAATGGCTGCCAATAATTTTCGTGATTTTAAGCTGAAGGTTGGCGGCCTCGTCGAAAGACCTGTGGAACTCTCATTGTCGGATATCCAGGCTCTGGGTAAGAAGGAGCACATTACCATGCATCACTGCATTCAAGGTTGGTCTGGCATCGCGCAGTGGGGCGGAGTGCCGATGAGGACGCTTGTCGAATTGGTCAAGCCGAAGCCTTCAGTAAAAACGGTCGCCTTCTTCTCCTTTGGTGGAGGCCTGTATGGTGGCCAATATTACGACACGCAGAGTTTGGAGAATGTCCTTAAACCGGAATGCTTGCTTGCTTCTGAGATGAACGGAGAGCCACTCCGTGAAGAGTACGGCGCTCCACTCCGGCTCAGGGTTGAGAACCAGCTTGGCTATAAGATGGTCAAATGGATTGAACGGATAGAGTTCATCGAATCCGAGAAGCAAGTAGGCAAAGGCGAGGGTGGGACGAACGAAGATGATGAGTACTTCGACGAGCTGCCGAACATCTGATGGAACCTGCTGACCCAAATCGCAGAAGTAGGACGGCATGACAGGCTTTGAGTCGGACGAGACTCGCTCAATCTCGTTCCTCCGGAGGCTTCTTTGGCGGGTATTGCCAAAATCTCTCCCGCAGTGAAGAAGCGCGCCACGCGCATCAAGTTGTTCCTCATGGACGTGGACGGCACCATGACGGATGGCAGCGTGACCCTGCTCTCGCAAACCGACGGCACCGCCCTCGAAATCAAAACGTTTGACGCGCATGACGGTCAGGGTCTAACCCTCGCGCAGACCGCAGGCTTGCGCACGGGTTGCATTACGGGCCGCGAAAGTGCAGCACTTCTCCGCCGAGCCCACGAAATGAGGATGGAATTTATCTACATGAAACAGCCATTGAAAATGCCGGCGTATGAAGAAATTCTTCGCAATGCCGGCCTCTCCGATTCTGCTGTGGCCTTCATCGGCGATGATCTCCCGGATATTCCCTTGATGCGGCGCGCCGGCCTCTCCATTGCCGTCGGCGACGCCGTCCCCGAGGTCAAAGAAGCCGCGCACTATACAACCAAGGCGTTCGCTGGGCGCGGCGCGATCCGCGAAGCCGTCGAACTCATTCTCAAATCCAAGGGCATCTGGGAAGCGATGATCGACAAAGCACGGGCTTGAGCTGAATACCCAATCCTGGTTTTCATCTGCTCCCTATGACCTCATATCGGCAAAACCGTCCTGATCACCTTCAATAGGGAGGCCGGATACACACCCAACCAAACCAGCAGGATGGTAAGAACGACTAGCACATAGCTTCCAGCGGTCGAGTGCGGTTCGGCATGAGGCGCTGCTTCTGGCCTGCGAGCGTACAACGTAGCAACAATCCTGAGGTAGTAGAACAATCCGATTACACTGCTGATGACCAGGATGAGGATCAGCGCCCATATGCCTGCGGAAGCCCCGGCGGTCACCACGTAAAACTTTGCCAGGAATCCGGCAGTTACCGGAATCCCGGCGAGAGACAGCATCATAAGTGTAAAGATACTTGCCAGCACCGGTCTGCGCCAGAACAGGCCAGCGTAGTCTTCCAACGTATCTGCGTCTCGTTCTTCATCGGAGAGAATCGTGACTACTCCAAATGCGCCGACTGTAGTTATGAAGTACGCCACTAAATAAAAGGCGACCGCCTCAGAAGCCATCCCGCCGCTTGCCTCGAACGCGACCAGCAAGTAGCCCATGTGGGCAATGGATGAGTATGCCAGAATGCGCTTGACGTTGTTCTGTAATAAGGCCATCAGGTTGCCGATGAGCATCGAGGCAATGGCGATGATGGCGAACAGCACGAAAACCGCTCGGAAGTGCTGTGCGCCGACCGTGTAGAAATACCGCAGCAGGAGAGCGAAAATGGCGCCCTTGGAAATAGTTGCAATAAAAGCAGTGACCGGCGCGGGCGCGCCTTCATAGACATCAGGTGTCCAGAGATGGAACGGAACGACTCCCAATTTAAAACCAATACCGGTGACGATGAATGTTAAACCCGCCAACACCAATGGGCTATTCTGTGCGCCGACCAACAACCCTTCAAGACGGGACAAGTCCATGGTGCCGAGTTGCGCGTAAATGAGTGCCATTCCGAAAAGCAGGAAAGCGGAAGACGACCCCGCCAGAATCAAGTACTTGACACCAGCCTCTATCGGGCGACGGCGAGTATGCAGGTAAGCTGACAGCGCATAGAGTGCCACACTCAGAATTTCCAGCCCTAGAAAGAAAGAAACGAAGTGGCTGCTGGCAACCAAAACCATTGATCCGAGCGTTGCCACCAGGAGCAGAACGTAGAGTTCTTCACCAGTCTCAGCGTGTCGCTCGAGATACCCATGACAGAGAATCGCGATGGCAAAGGTGGCCGCAAGGATCAAGCCGATATAGAACAGTGCGTACTGGTCCAGGATGAGGAGCGACATCACTTTTCGAGGCGCCAGCGGCCCTACAAGCCACAATGATCCGCAAGCTGCCGCTAATCCAACAAGAGTAATGCCCAAGCTCAACCAATGACTACGCCACGCTGCGATCTCCAGCATGACGAGGGCGGAAGTCCCGGCAACCAGCAAAAACGGCAATAGAGCGAGCAGGTCGGCAGTGTTCATCACTATCTCCGCAGCGCCTCTAGAGTCTGCTCTGCATGTTGTTGCAGCGTTTCCATCGCTGGATTAAAGGTGTTGAACACAGGCCGCGGGTAGAGCCCCAACCAAAGGAGAATAATGATCATGGGAGTGAAGATGATGGCTTCGCGCACTCCGAGATCAGGTAGCGTCCAGTGGTGGTCGTTGGGGCCATGGAACGCGTACTGGACAAACTTCAGAGCGTAGAATGTGGACGCCAGGATGCCGACCGCAGCTACCGCCGTCAAGATTGTGCTCTTTTGATAAACGCCGAGCAGGATCATGAACTCCCCGACAAAGTCGCCAAGTCCGGGTAATCCCATCGAAGCCAAAGCGAAAAATAGGCCCGCTCCGCCCAATCTGGGAACTGTCTGCCATAGGCCATTCATTCGAGCGAGTTCGCGGGTATGGAGCCGCTCCTGCAACCCTCCTACCAGAATGAACAATGCTCCAGTGCTGACGCCGTGGCAAATCATGGTGATCATAGCGCCTTGGAGCGCAAGCTTATTCCAGGCAAAGATTCCCAGCAGAACAAACCCAAGATGGTTCACGCTGGTATAGGCGACCAGCCGTTTCAAGTCACTTTGAGCAAATGCCAGGATGGCGCCGTACAGGATCCCGATCACAGCCAACGCCATTGCGATAGGCGCGAAAGCTTGTGCCGATCCGGGAAAAAGCGGTATTACGAAACGAAGCAGGCCATAAGCGCCCGTCTTCAACAAAAGTCCGGCCAGCACCACGCTACCTGCGGTGGGCGCCTCCGTGTGTGCGTCAGGCAGCCAAGTGTGAAGAGGAAACATCGGTAGCTTGACGGCGAACGCGACGAAGAAACCTAACATGATCCACAGCGCTGCGTGGGGAGACAGAGGCGTTCCCAGCAAGTCGGCATATTCAAACGTAAAAATGCCCGTTGCAGCATGATGAGCGAAATAGAGAGCCAGGATCGCGATCAGCATCAGCAGTCCGCTGAGCTGGGTAAACAAAAAGAACTTCACCGCTGCGTACAAACGCCGCTCATGGCCCCAGATAGCGATGAGGAAATACATGGGAACCAGCATCAGTTCCCATGCGAAATAGAACAAGAACAAGTCCATCGCCAAAAACACTCCGGCGATTCCAGCCAATACCCAGAGCAGGTTCAGATGGAAGAAACCCACTCCGTCTTGGATCTCAGTCCATGATGCGAGCACTGACATGATGCCGAGGAGGAACGTGAGCATCAGCAGCAGCAGGCTCAGGCCGTCCAATGCAAGATGGAAATGGATGCCGAACGAAGGAATCCAGCTCCAGTCCACTTCCCGCAGCCAGGCCTGCTGGTGAAGAATCTCGACTCGGCCTGCGCTACGTAACCAGACGATAAGTCCGATCACGAAATCCGCGCTCACCGCGATCAACGAAATCCAGCGGCTCGCCAAGGCACTCCAGCGGGCCACTGCCCACGCGAGCACGCCTCCGACAAACAGAATGACGATCAGCCAAAGCAGAATCATAGAAATAACGCAATCGCCACAAATACGACTGTCCCCGCCGCGATTGCAGCAGCGTACCAGCGCACCCGGCCGTTTTCGGTGAGGCTAAGACCCCTGTAGAGGAGTTCATTGAGGTGGGCAACGCCGCTGTAAAAGGCGTCTACCCCATCCTTCTTGTCTATGCGCGCAAACCACAGCACCGGTTGCACGAACAGTTTGTCGTAGTACCAGTCGAATCCCCAGTCGGCAAACCAGAAGTCGTGTAGTGCTTTTCCCGCGCGAGTTGCGGTCAGAGCCTCTGACCACTGGCGGCTGCGAAGGTACAACAGATACGCGAGACCCAGGCCGATGAGGAATGCCAAGGTGATGAATCCTTCGGAAAGCATCTCCGTGAGCTGGCCGAAGTGAACTTGCTCAACCGGCGGCAAGGCCGTCTCTAATAAGCGGGTGAATAAAGGTACATTCCCGAGCTTTGGCGGGAGGTTCACAAATCCACCTACCAGCGATAGGACGGCAAGAACCACCAGCGGAATTTGGATCTTGTATCCCGGCCGTTTGAGAACGCGCGCCTTCGCCTCACCAAAGAAAACGAGAAAAATTACGCGGAAGATATAAAGCGAGGTCAGCAGCACTCCAAACACGCCCGCGAACCACAACGCGGCGCTGCCTTGTGGGGAGGCCCACGTCTCCCACAGGATTAAGCCTTTGCTGTAAAAACCCGCAGTAATCAGAGGCAGTCCGGCGAGAGAACAACCGGCGATGACAAAAGCGCCAAACGCCAGGGGCAGTTCTTTGCGCAAGCCGCCCATCTTGAAGATGCTGTGCTCCTCGTTCATTGCTTGAATCACGACGCCAGCTGCGAGGAAGAGCAATGATTTAAAGAACGCATGAGTCATGAAGTGAAAAATACCTGCCGACCACGCGCCCACGCCCATGGCGAGAAACATGTATCCGATCTGGCTGATCGTGGAATAGGCCAGCACTCGTTTGATGTCCCACTGCGTCAGCGCACTTACTCCCGCAAGCACCAAAGTAGTTGCCCCGATTACCGCTACGGCAAACTGTACCGATGGCGCCAGTGAAAAAAGCACGTGAGTACGTGCGATGAGGTAAACGCCGGCGGTCACCATGGTCGCTGCATGTATAAGAGCGCTGGTGGGGGTGGGGCCGGCCATCGCATCTGGAAGCCAAGTTTGCAATGGAAGCTGGGCTGACTTGCCCACTGCGCCGCCCAGCAGCAGGGCTGCAGCCAGAGTCGGAAGCGTTGAACCCACCGACCATTGCCCCGCAGCCCGGTGCATCAGTTCCTGGATCTGCAGGGTACCCAGGTGCTGGAAGAGCAGAAACAAGCCAACGATCATTGCGGTGTCGCCAACGCGAGTCACAATGAATGCTTTGCGCGCTGCCAATCCATTTTTGCGATCGGCATACCAGAAGCCGATCAGAAGGTAACTGCACAGCCCAACGCCTTCCCACCCAAGATAGAGCAGCAGCAGATTGTCGGCCAGCAGCAATGTCACCATTGAAGCCACGAACAAGTTCATGTAAGCGAAGAAGCGCGAATAGCCTTCGCTCTCAATCATGGATTCGGCAGAGTAAAGGTGAATCAGGAAGCTAACGAACGTGACTACCAGCGTCATGATCAGCGAAAGGGCATCCAGGTAGAACGCGATCTGCGGACGAAAGCCTGCGACATCTATCCAAATCCACAACAGTTGTGTGTAGGTGCCCCCTTGCGGTGTAGAGAAAAGAAAGCTCCAGGTAATCAGGATGGAGACCACCGTGGAGACGGCGATCGAAGCAACGCCGATCAAAGCTGCAAACTTCTTCGGAATACGAGAGCCAACGAGCGCCAGCACAATAAAGCTGGCAAACGGGACCGCCGGGATTAGCCACAACAATCTGAGCACGCTATCCTCTCATCACACTGGCCGCATCGGCATCTAGCGATTTGTACTGGTGGTGCAACTGCAGTAATAACGCGAGACCGACCGAGACCTCGGCGGCTGCCGTGGCCAGAATAAAGATAAACATGACTTGACCGTCAGGCTGCGCCCAGCGTGAGCCGGCAACCACAAACGCCAGGCCCGCAGCGTTGAGCATCACCTCGATGGAGAGGAGAATGAAGATCAAATTACGCCTGACTAGAAGGCCGATGAGTCCCAGCGCGAATAAGATCGCCGCTAGCAGCAACCCGTGTTCCATGGGAATCGTTGACATGTCGCGTCTCCAGTTGTTGCAGTTTTGGCCGGGCCAGATGATAGGCCCCGACGATTGCGCCCAGCAAGAGCATGGAAGCCAGTTCCACACCGATTAAATATGGACCGAACAGGGCCATGCCTACCTGCTTAGATCCAACCGACGCAGTACCTTGTGGGGCGGATCCGGTTCGTGACAGAAGGTATGTCACCTCTGCGATCAGGATGACAGCAAGGACGCATGGTCCGATCCACATCGAGGGCTTCAACCAGCGGTGCTCTATAGTCATCGCTCCCTTGCCCAGATTTAGCATCATGACCACAAAAACGAACAGGACCATGATTGCTCCGGCATAAATGATTACCTCGAGGGCTGCGATGAAGGGCGCTCCGAGGATGTAGAAGATCACTGCTACTGCCAACAGCGAAACGATCAGATAAAGCAAGGCATGGACCGCGTTCAGGCGAGTGATCGTCATTATCGTGGCCAGAATCGCCACTGCTGCCGCGACATAAAACGCTACGTCCATAAATAGCTCAGGGCAATAATCGGCGCAGGTCGGTAGCCGGCGCCTCGTTCTCCGCTTCGCCTTTTCCCTTGCCGCCGATATCAACGCCGCAGACTCTCCAATAGTTGTATCCGGGATATTTTCCGGGGCCGTCGATCAACAGTTGTTCTTTTTCGTAAACCAGATTGGGGCGATGGTACTCGCTCATTTCCACATCAGGAATGAGTTGAATCGCATAAGTTGGACAGGCGTCCTCGCAGAATCCGCAGAAGATGCAGCGGGAGAAGTTGATGCGGAAAAACTCGGGATAGCGGCGTCCGTGCTCGTCCTCGGTAGCCTGCAATGCGATGCAATCCACCGGGCAGGCGGCGGCACATAGGTAGCAGCCCACGCAGCGTTCTCCTCCATCCGGGTCTCGCGCCAGAATGATGCGCCCACGGTAACGCGGAGCAAGGTAGGCTTTCTGTTCGGGGTACTGCACCGTTACCCGGCGACGAAAGGCATGCAGGAAAACGGCCCACATGGTCCTCAGCACACTTAGCATTCGCAACCTGCCTTTCTGTAAAACCGCGCTAGCGAAACGCGAGCACGACTGCACCCGTTGCCAGAATGTTGGCCAACGACAATGGCAGCATCAGCTTCCATCCCCAGGACATGAGTTGATCAAAACGCGGGCGCGGCAAAGACGCCCGCAGCAGGATGAAAAAGCAAATAAAGAAGAACAGCTTGATAAAAAACCAAACCATTGGCGGCAACCACGGGCCCAACCAGCCGCCGAAAAATAATATTGCGATAAGAGCCGAGATCAACGTGACGCCCAGATACTCGCCGACGAAGAACATGCCAAACTTCATTCCGGAGTACTCCGAGTGGTAACCGGCAACCAGTTCGCTCTCCGCTTCCGGCAGATCAAACGGCAAGCGGCGCGTTTCGGCAATGCCCGCGATAAGAAACAATATGAAGCCGAGAAACTGCGGCACCACAAACCACATTTTTTTTTGCGCTTCAACAATCTTGACCAGGTCGAATGAACCGGCCAGTACCACCACTCCTATGAGAGATAGGCCCATGAAGACTTCGTAGCTGATCATTTGTGCCGCGGCGCGCAATCCGCCGAGCAGCGAGTACTTGTTGTCCGATGACCAGCCCGCCAGCACCACGCTGTAAACCCCCAGCGAGGACATGGCTAGAAAGAAGAGCAGACCTACGTTCAAGTCGCTCACGATGATGCCAGGAGCGATGGGAAGCACGGCGAAAGTCATCAATACGGTCACAACAATGATGGCTGGAGCCAGCACGAAGACCGGCTTATCGGCAAAAGGTGGAATCCAGTCCTCCTTAGCGAAGATCTTGATCATGTCGGCCACAACCTGGAGCAGGCCAAATGGTCCGACTCGGTTAGGTCCGTAGCGGTCCTGCCACAATGCGAGAACGCGGCGTTCAAGCCAAATCAGCCCCGAGGCAATGCTCAGTGCGACTATGAGCAGCCCGATGATTGTCGCAATGGGGTAAGGGCTGGTCATGAAGCACGTAGAGGCTTGCGCTCCGGTTCTAAGACACTCCTGGCCGGAAGACTCATTCGTCCCAACTCGGGAAGGCCAAAGGGCAGCCCCGCAACACCCAGAGGCAACTCGGTTTTAATTTTGACGAGAAGACTGTAGGTTGCGCCGCCAAGCTTGATCGTGATTTGTTCACCCACCTCGACTCCAAGTCGTTTGGTATCTTCCGCATTGAGAGCAACGTAAGGCTTAGGCGCCAGTTCCGCAACTGCCGGGGCCAACAGGCTTAACTCTTCTGAGCCGAAGACGTGATACAGCGGAACAAGCAGCCATTCATCACTGCTCGGTGCAAATGAAGTTGGGACTTGACCAAAATATGTACCCTTAGATTGTGGTGCCGGATCAATCAACCGAACTCCGGGATTGCCTTCTCGCAATGGGCCAGCAATTTCGGTTTGATAAAAATAGGTCGACTGGATCGAATTCCACCCCGGCGACCAGAAGAACGGAATCAGTGCGGCAGGAGGCTGGCGGAGCGTACCTTCCATCGAGAATGAAAACGGAGTATCAGGATCATCCGGAGGTTTGGGCTCGTGTACGCTGATATTCGCCAGCATGGCTGTACGTCCGCTGTACCGTTCCGGTTCACGAGGCACTTTCTCGCCGGCGATCCGGAAGTTTGCGCCAGGCGCGGCGTGTTGGACTCGGGCCAGTGCGGGAATGGCCGCAGCCATGGCCTCGATCACATCGTCGATATGCTGCCAGACGGTACCCTGTTTCCGCCCGGCGGCGGCCATCGCATCGCGCAGCCACTGCCAGCTTGCCTGAATTTCTCCTTCGGGAGTAAAGACTTGAAAAAAGCGCTGCGCTCGCCCTTCGCTGCTTACCAGCGTTCCATCTGCCTCGGCGAACGTCCCCGCCGGAATCGCGAGCGTGGCCCTTTCCGCAGTGTGATTCAGCAAGTGATCGAGGACTACCACATGCTTTGCGCCGTTCAAAAATGCATCAACCGATTGCGCCGGCGCTCTCCGGTAGAGATCGTTTTCCAAGATCACAACACTGTCCGCTGCCCCGTCTCGCACAGCTTGAAATGCCTGGCTCAGAGGCGCACCCTTCATCATCGCCAGTCCGAAGCTGTTGCACTCCGGGACGATAAAACTGAGCCCGGCGGGCAGACCGGCTGCGATTAGCGCGCGGGCCACATTCGCAGCCGCCTGAATAATCGCCCTGCTGTTGCAACTGCCTCCTGCGATCACGACTGGGCGTTGCGCGTGCTTGAGCGCGTGTGCGATCTGTTTCGCCAGACCGTGAATCTCCGAGGACAAGTCCGGGACGGCGGGGGCTTGTTCGTCTAAAGCACGGGCCACTGCAAACCCGAGCCGTGCCACGTCATCCGGCGCGGCGCGATAGGTCTTGGTCGCGACATCATCCAGCCGCGTTGCTGCCGGAGTAGCGATGAACATCGGCCCTTTCGCCTCCTGAAGCGCATTGCGCGCAGAATGATCGTCCCAGAATGGGATATGCATCTTGTCGAGAGTTGCGACGGCGTGCTGCCGCACTGACTGACGCAGGCTCAATGCCATTCTGGGTGCGACGTTAGTGACATCTTCTCCCAGGATCAGCACCGCATCAGAGAGTTCGATTTCACGAAGCGAGGGTGAACGCGCCGGGCAAGTTCGTAAGATTTCGAGCATGGTCGAAAGCAATTGCAACTCATCGTCGGAAACACCAGCGTAAAAGTGCTCGGGCCCAACCAGCGTGCGCAAAACAAAGTTTGATTCCAGTGAGGCTCGTGGTGAGCCGATCCCGATCGCCTTACGTCCTTCTGCAAACACCGGCGCGAGATGCTCAATGACCTCACCCCTGCTGATGCCGACGTGATTGTTGTCTCGGAGGACGCGTGCATGGCGGATCCGGCGCTCGCTATTTACAAACTCATAGCCGTAACGGCCACGGTCGCAAAGAAAATATCCATTGATATCGCTGTTGTAGCGAGTCACGATCTGGCGCAAGATTCCGTAGCGCTCGCCTGGAGTAGTGTTGCAGCCCAAGCCGCAGTGCACGCAGACCGACGGCGCCATCTGCATGTCCCACTTTCGGGTGTAGTGCTGCTTGAGGGTTTTGTCAGTGAAGACGCCTGTCGGGCAGACTTCGACTAAGTTGCCGCTGAACTCATTCTCCAGCACTCCATCTGCTTGACGACCGAAGTAGACCTGGTCGCGCAAGCCGAACACATCAAAGTCTCTCCCTCCCGCATACTCGCGATAAAAACGCACGCAACGGTAACACTGGATGCAGCGGTTCATTTCGTGATTGACCAGCGGACCCAGGTACTGATTGCGGAAGGTGCGCTTCTGGAAGGAGTAGCGGCGATAATCATGACCGGTCATGACCGTCATATCCTGAAGATGACAGTGACCGCCCTCATCGCAAACCGGACAATCGTGCGGGTGGCTGATCATCATGCCTTCAATGATTCCAGCCCGAAACGCAACCGCTTCCGGGTCTTTGATCGAAATTCGCGTCCCGTCAGTGGCGGGCGTCATGCAAGCCATGACAAGCCTCCCGCGTGTGTCCTTTTCATCTTTGAAGTGCTTGACGGCGCATTGCCGGCACGCGCCCACCGAACCCATGGCCGGATGCCAGCAGAAGTACGGGAGGTTAAATCCCAGCGAGAGACACGCGTGCAGCAGGTTCTGCTTGGGGTCCGCCGTATAACTTCGGTCTTCCACGTGGATCGTCGACATGCTATTTCCAGGGACAACGGTGTTCATGGATGTGCCGTTCGAAATCGGGACGGAAATACTTCAGTGCGCTCTGCAGCGGCTCCATAGCGCCGGGTGCGAGCGCGCAAAACGTATTTCCAGGTGCGTTAAATTTAGTCTGAAACTCCAGGCGGTCCAGGTGTTCGGGGCGTCCTTGACCTTCTTCCATTGCGCTCAACATCCGTTCTGTCCAATGGAGGCCGCTCCAGCAGGGGGTACACCAGCCGCACGACTCTTGCGCGAAGAAATGTTCCAGGTTCCACACCATGCCGACCGGACAGGTCTGATCGTCCAGAATAATCATGGTGCCGGTGCCCATGCGGCTGCCCGCCTTCTGGATTTCAGTGAAATCCATACGCAAATCCAGATGTTGCTCGGTAATAAAATCCGTCGAAGCGCCGCCTGGAAGCAGCGCGCGAAATTTCACGCCGTCACGCATTCCACCCGCGTGTTCTTCCAGCAACTCCCGTATGGTGGTACCCATCGGCAACTCCCATAAACCCGGACGCTTTACCTTGCCGCTTGCGCCGTATAGTTTCGTCCCCCCATCCGCTGTGCGGCTTAAACTCTTAAACCAATCGGGCCCGTTGGTGACGATGTGAGGCACATTGCAGAGCGTCTCCACGTTTTGCACGATCGTGGGTTTTCCCCATAAACCGGAGACTTGGGGAAACGGTGGCTTGGAACGGGGATTTGCGCGCTTGCCTTCAAGGGCGTTCAACAGCCCAGTTTCCTCACCGCACATGTAGCGGCCAGCGCTGACATGAAGGTGCATCTCTAGGCTGTAGGTCGAACCGAGTATGTTCTTACCCAAATAATGATTTTCGTAGGCCTCCGCAAGCGCTTTGCGCAAGCGTCGTTCAGACAATTTGTATTCCTGGCGCAGAAAGATATAAGAGATGTCTGCCTGGATTGCATACGCGGCAATGATCATGCCTTCGATCATCTGATGGGGATCTCCCTCCATCAGTAACCGGTCCTTGAAGGTCCCGGGCTCCATCTCGTCGGCATTGGCAACCAGGTACTTGGGATGGGGAGCATCTTTGCCCATAGGCACGAAGCTCCACTTCTTGCCGGTGGGAAATCCGGCGCCGCCACGGCCTCGAAGATCGGATTTATCAACTAGATCGTGGATCTCCGCCGGCGCCATTTTTAGCGCTTTGCGCAAGCCGGCGTAGCCGCCGTTTTTTTCGTACGCCTTGCGGTCCGGAGGTTCGTCTCCATTCGACGGGATGTTCTTCGTAAGCGGCTTCTGCGTGTCCATGCGCGTGATTATTTGTACTTCTCGAGTAGTTCATCCAGTTGCGGCGGTTCCACGTCCCGATAAAGGTCATCATCGATCATCATTGCCGGTGCGTGATCGCAAACTCCTAGGCAAACAATTGGCAACACGGTAAATCGATTGTCGGCCGTGGTCTCGCCTAAACTCACATTGAGCCTCGAAGTAAGCCCTTGACGTAGTTTTTCGTAGCCCATGATCCAGCAGCTAACGCTGTCGCAGATCAAAGCGACGTGCCGTCCGACGGGCCTGCGAAATACCAGGTTGTAAAAGGTTGCGACTGCATCCAGTTCCTCGGGAGTCATGTCCAGCGCATCACCAATGTCTTTCAACCCTTCATCTGAAACCCATCCGCGGTGACGCTGGACCACTTTCAGCGCTTCGATGCACACGGCCTGCCTGGTTGAATAGCGCGCAAATTCGGCGTTGATCTCTTGTCTTTCCTCAGGCGTCAGCATGGTCTGAATCTCCTCACCGTTGATCACTCATCGCTCATCGGTCTACGTCCGCCAAAACGAAGTCAATGCTGCCGAGAATGGCGAGTAGGTCTGGAACCATCAGCCCGCGGCAGATGACAGGAAGCAGTTGGATGTGTGGAAACGAGGGTGTGCGAATTCGCGTCCGGTACGAGATCGTATTGCCGTCGCTCACCAGGTAGTAGCCATTGTTCCCCTTGGTAGCTTCAATCGGACATAGCGCCTCGCCTGGTGGCACCACTGGTCCCCAGCTCACACCTAGAAAGTGCGTGATCAAAGTTTCAATGTCATGCATCGTGCGGGGCTTTTCCGGTGGTGTGGCCAGGGGCGCAGCAGATTTGTAGATACCCTCAGGCATGTTGTTGACACATTGCTCAATGATGCGAAGGCTCTGCCGCATCTCTTCAACCCGCACCACCGCCCGGTCATAACAGTCTCCATGCTGGCCAGTAGGAATGTCGAAGTCGAACTGCTCATAACCTGAATATGGCTGCTTCTTGCGGAAATCCCAAGCGAAGCCGGTCGCGCGCAAATTGGGGCCGGTAATGCCCCACTCGATTCCCTCGTCAGTCGTGAAACTGCCTACGCCCTTAGTGCGCGCCTTGAAAATCCGGTTGCGCAGCACCATGCGGTCATACTCACGCAGGCGGGGTGGAAAGTAGTCGAGAAAATCGCGGAACATCTGTTCCCAGCCGCGCGGTAGGTCTTGTGCCACGCCGCCGATGCGAAACCAGTTGGGATGCATGCGCGCTCCGGTTATGGCTTCCACAATCGCCAAAGCGCGTTCGCGATCGTTGAAGGTGAAAAACACCGGAGACATCTGTCCGAGGTCCTGCGCGAATGTCCCGTACCAGACCAGGTGACTGATGATGCGAAACAATTCCACCATCATGACCCGGATCATCTGCGCGCGAGGCGGGACTTCTATTTCCGCAAGCCGCTCCACGGAGTTGAGGTAAGCGAGATTGTTCATCACCCCGCTCAGGTAATCGATGCGATCGCTATAAACGATGTAAGTGTGCCAACTCTGGCGCTCTCCCATTTTCTCGGCGCCGCGGTGATGGAAGCCGATTTCGGGAACTGCATCCACAATCACCTCGCCGTCAAGTTGAAGCACAACCCGCAGCACGCCGTGCGTTCCAGGATGCTGCGGGCCCACGTTGAGGAAGATGAAGTCTTCATCGTCGCGAGTGCGCTTCATTCCCCATTCCTCTGGACGGAAGCGCAATGCTTCCTGCTCTGCCTCCTGCTTTTCCTCTGGTAATTGGAAAGGACCCATTTCTGTCGCACGCGCTGGATGATCTTTACGAAGCGGATGGCCATTCCATGTTTTCGGCATCAGAATTCGCGTCAAGTGCGGATGATTGTCGAACCGGATGCCAAACATGTCCCATACTTCGCGCTCATACCAATTGGCCGCGGGCCAGATATCTGTAGCAGTATCCAAAGCGAGGTGGTCGCTTTGGAGCGGTACTTTCAACCGGACATATTCGTTGCGATCGAAGGACAGCAGATGGTAGACAACCGTGAAATCGCTATCCGGCTGGCCCTCACGAAATTTCCGTTCCCGCTCATCAATCGCAGTCAGGTCGTACAGCATCCGGTAAGGCTGCGAAACTTCCTGCTTTAGATACTGCAGCAGTCCGTGGATCTTTTCCTTAGGTACCCAGAATGAGGGAATCCCATCGCATGTCAATTGTGGAGTGAGTGCGCCTTCGCCGGCTTTGCGCTGGAGTTCATCGGCGACGGGCGTGTGGATGGCACCTTGCATATTCAGACTTCATCGATCGGGCGCAAGCTGGTCATCTTCCCCCGCTCTGCCGCCTTGAGATTGCGCATTGAGGGCAGTGGCGGCCGCTCTGTGTTTTGTGATCCAATCACCCAACTCAATGGCCGGCGTTCGTTGCCTACTTGGTTTTGCAGAAGCAGCAGACCTTCCAGAAAAGCGTCCGGACGAGGCGGGCAACCGGGCACATACACGTCGACAGGCAGAAACTTATCCACTCCCTGCACCACGCTGTAGATGTCATACATCCCGCCGGAATTTGCGCACGATCCCATGGAGATGACCCAGCGCGGCTCCATCATCTGTTCATAGAGCCGCTGAATCACCGGCGCCATTTTGATGAAAACCGTTCCCGCAATCACCATGAGGTCGGCCTCTCGGGGCGTGCCACGAATCACTTCTGCCCCGAAGCGGGCAATATCGTATTTACTGGTAATGCTGGTGGCCATCTCGACGTAGCAACAGGAGAGGCCGAAGTTAAATGGCCAGATGGAGTTCTTGCGGCCCCACCCCAACAGGTCTTGCAGCCGAGACAGAACGAGGCTCCGCCGAATTGCTTCTTCGATCGGCCCCTGGTCAGCCTCAGCGGGGTCTTTTCGAGAATCGGATTTGCTCATTGACCAGCGCATAGAATTTCAATCATGCACCCGGAGAGTGCGACGATTTGGATTCCAATCGAGCGCTCCCAAGCGCCACAGATAAAGCAAGGCAGCAAGCAAAACCGCAATGAAAAGAAGGATCTCCCAATAGCCCACCCAGCCTAGTTCGCGGGCGGCAATCGCCCAGGCAAAAATGAAGATGGCCTCCAGATCAAAGATGACGAAGAACATCGCCATCAGATAGAACTTGGCCGAGATGTGGACTTGGGCGGATCCTTCAGAGAGGATTCCCGATTCGTAGGGCTGGCCAGTCGCGTGCTCACGATGACGCTGCCCTAAGATGTAGGAGATGGCAAGCATCGCCGCCACAAGCAAAACGACGGCAACGAAATATACAGCCAGCGTCCAAAGTTTATCTGTCGAGCCGTTCAGCAACATCTTATGAGGCACCCACCCGGAATTACCTATTGCTTCAACGACATCCGACCGACCAGCGCCGGATACAGCCAATATGCTAATAGTCGCCAAGAAATCATTTATGGTCACTTTTGAACACTTTTGTTTTTGGCGCGCAATTCGAATGCGCGAGCAATGAGCAACCTACCGCTCCCTGAATTCTGATAGCTTCGTATCGCAAGGGCGCGGCCCTTCGGCCGATCACTTTGCGCATTTTTTACTTCTTGATCCAGAATCGCGGGCGTGAGCAATTTGGCCGTGTCCACGACGGCCTTCGGATCGACAGGATACGAGAGTTGTTTTCTTCTCACTCTGGCCCAGTGAGTAAGACCGTGCGCCCGCGTGCGCGTGAGACTTGCGATTTCTTCTACTCGAAGGCCTCGTACTAGAAGTGCATCGCCTATCAAAGAACGATGACATCGCCAAGGCACCGCTTCGGCGCACATTATTGCGGTTCGCCGTTTTTCACCTATTTTGATGAGCTGATCCAGGGCCTTCTGAAATTCTGGTGTTTGCATGTAATCGGCAAAGCCGCGGAAGCTTGCATTTCTCCAACCAGCATTGATCGAATCGCGACGCGCATGCCGCAGGCCACCGAGTGCAGCCATATGCTGGTAATCGATCCCCACCTTTTGCAGCGAGCGCGGTAGCCGATCGCGATTGAATTGTGGATTGTGTCGCGAGCGCGGGATAGTTCGAACATCGATTAATTGCTGGACGTCATGAGCGAGAAGCAGGGCAATGAACTCCTTAGCGGTCCGAGTTGAGTGGCCGACGGTGAATATGATTGGTGTGTCGTCGGGACGTATGGTTCTTCGCCCGACAGGTTGACCTAGCCGGTGCGTACGCTTGTCGGCGGGAGAGCGCGGTTTAGTGCGGATCTGCTTGTCCGAAGGTGAAGCTCGCCTTGGCGCCTCGCCAGAACCTCTCGTCATCGGCTCCGTGCTCCTCTCTGCTCCCTTCTTTTTCTTGCTGAGTTGGAGTGCCATTGGACTCAAGCCGGCCTCAGTATTCTGCCTTCCAGGTTGGATGGTTTGGCCATGAATGGGGATCGCATAATGCACGGGGGGAAGACTGCCGATTACAAATAAGCATTCGGAATTCACCCAGACGATCGGGCCGGTCGCCTGTCTACCCCATTGTCATTTTACTGACTGTGCATTGTTGACCAGTTTTGGTAAGAGCACATCGTCGATCATTGGGCTTATGGAGGGGCGAATGACTCCAGACGACGAAACTAAACCTGAATGTCTCCTCTCCAAAACACAGTATTTTCAACCAGCACGAAGTTAAATTTTGAGAGCAAGCAGGAGCGCAATGCGTACTTTTTGGGGGAGATTGGGCATACTTCTTCCCATCTATCGTAGGGTGGGACAAGGACTGACGGACAAGGAGATCGCGAGCCAGCTGAACCTCGCTGATGACAAGGTTAAAAGCTGCATTTCCTGGATGTTGCATTTCCTTGAACTCGGTAATCGGCTGGAATTGGCGCAACACGCCTGTAATGCTGCGCAGCAAACGTCGGGTGCTTATCATCTGGATATCGCGACTCACCGCTCGAAGGCCGGACTGCGATCCGGGGAGATAGAATTTGTGCCGCCAAAATGCGTGACTTCAGCGAGCCCGATCTACTCGGCAGCACGGAAGTATTGATATGACTGCAGATGCCAGCACTTGCCAACCAGGAGAGAGCAGTAAGGACTTAACCAGGCTCCCGCAATTAGCGGAGGCTTTACTGCAATTCGATTTGCTCGACGAACTCCGACAACTCCGTCACGAAGACTCGTGGCAGCGCCAGACAGGACGCAGTTCCAAGACGCTCGCGAAGTATCCCGATCTCCGAATCATTCTGGTCCTAATGAAGGCCAACACGCAAATGAACGAGCATCGGGCCGAAGGCAGGGTTTCGATTCACGCCTTGCTGGGAAGCATTTGTATCCATCTGCCGGATAAGAAAGTCAACATGGCAGTCGGACAACTATTGGTCTTGGACTGCGGCATGGTACACAACGTCGAAGCACTGGAAGAAAGTGCGTTCTTGCTCAGCATCGCCTGGCCCGAACCGCAATCCAATTCCTGACGCGGGAGGCACGAACGACTTTGGCAAGTATGGCGACACATATCTCAGAAGCTGGAGGTCTTGAGTGACTGCCAACAGCACTGAACGCCTGCGTGAGGCTTTCGGCCGACCCGGGATGCCACCCAAGTGGACGTCTAGTTCGAAGTCGGGCGTCGGAACGGCTTATTCAACCTCAAGCCGCGTATGGTTTACCATTTCACACGGCATTCTCAACGAAATCTACTTTCCCACAATCGATCATCCGCAAACCAGGGATATGCAGTTCCTGATCACGGACGGTGAGAGCTTCTTTCACGAAGAACGGCGTGACCTCGACTCTGAAATTGAGTGCATCGAGGCCGATGCCCTCGGATATCGCGTAACCACCTCGGACCGCGATCATCGGTATCGGCTGGTGAAAGAGATTATCTCTGACCCTCACCAATCATGTGTGCTTATCAAAACTCGGCTTGAGGGCGATCCTGAGTTCCTAAAAAAATTGCGTGTCTATGCGCTACTCGCGCCTCACCTAGAAATCGGCGGTTATGGAAATTCAGTTCGCCGATTCAAGACTGTCGATCAAAACGTTTTAATCGCGTGGAAGGCGGGCACATTTCTTGCGATGGGAGCTAATGCCGAGTTCATCAAGACTTCATGCGGTTACGTTGGACATAGTGATGGATGGCAGGACCTTCACAAGGACTTCCAACTGGATTGGGAATTCGACACGGCGGAGGACGGCAATGTAGCCGTTATCGGCGAAGTTAATCTTGAACGCAATCCGGAGTTCACGGTTGGCATCGCTTTTGGTGAAAGTCTTCACGGTGCGCTAACAGTTCTCGAGCAATCGCTGGCGACTCCGTTCGCAGAACATCGCAAGAAATTTGTCGATCAGTGGCACCGAGCCTGTAGTCGCATGAAGAAACTTGATGATGTGTCAAGCGACGGTGGAACCTTGTACCGGAACAGCAGAAACTTGCTGTTAGCGCACGAAGATAAGACATTTGCAGGCGCGTTGATTGCATCGGCGAGTATTCCGTGGGGAAATGCAAAGAGCGACGAAGACGTGGGCGGGTATCACCTGGTATGGACTCGCGATATGGTGAGCAGCGCGCTGGCTCTACTCGCCTGCGATGATATCGCCACCCCCTTTCGCGCGCTGGTGTACCTGGCTTGCTGCCAACAAGCCGACGGTGGATTCGCACAAAACTTCTGGATTGATGGCACTCCTTATTGGCAAGGTATTCAGCTCGATGAAGTCGCCTTTCCAATTCTCCTGGCTTGGCATCTCTGGAAGAAAGATGCGCTGAGAGATTTTGATCCGTACTCGATGATCCGTTCCGCGGCGGCCTACCTTGTCCGGCACGGGCCGGCAACGCAGCAAGAAAGATGGGAAGAGGACAGCGGGTATTCACCATCTACGCTGGCAGTCAGCATTGCTGCTCTCGTCGGTGCTGCAGATTTCATACGTGCCAGGGGAAAGCAGGAGGAGGCGACCTTCCTGCTGGATTACGCAGATTTTCTTGAATCCCACATCGAAAGCTGGACGGTTACCACCGACGGATCCCTGGTTCCCGGAATAAAACGCCACTATATTCGCATCCATCCTGCTGCCATCGACGATGTCTCGCCAGACGAGGATCCCAATCATGGACTGCTCACCATTAACAATCGTCCTCCGGGGCAGCCATGGCAGTTCCCGGCAAAGGACATCGCGGATGGCGGTTTCCTCGAGTTGGTTCGGTACGGTATTCGCAAGCCCGGCGATTCATTGGTGGAAGATTCTTTACGAGTCATCGATGCTGTTCTGAAGGTGGAGACCCCGTTCGGTCCTTGTTGGCGTCGCTACAATAACGATGGCTATGGATCCCACCCGGACGGCGGGCCGTTTCAAGGCTGGGGACAAGGACGTGCGTGGCCTTTACTGACAGGCGAGCGCGCGCATTACGAGTTCGCTGCGGGACGAGATGTTCGCAAACTGATTCGTGCAATGGAACAGCTTGCATTAAAAGGAAGGATGTTGCCGGAGCAGGTCTGGGACAGTCCCGACGTAAAGGCGGCCGGAATGTATTTTGGAAAGCCAGCCGGATCCGCCATGCCGTTGATGTGGGCCCACGCTGAGTACGTGAAGCTATTGCGCTCGGTTGCAGATGGCCGCGTTTTCGACCTGATCCCGGTTGTGGCGGAACGATACCTGAAGGGACGCGGCCGAAAAGACTTGGAGGTTTGGAAGCCTACTCGCCAAGTCAGAGAGGCGGCCATTGGACAAGTGTTACGAATCCAGGCAACAGATTCTTTTCGTCTGCATTGGACAAATGACGGTTGGGATTCGACGAACGACACACCATCAAGCTCGACTGAAATCGGAATTGAATTCGCCGATATCGTCATTCGCGCGAACCAAAGTGCTCCTGTCGAATTCACTTTTTTCTGGACCGGAAGCAATCGCTGGGAGGAACACAACTATGAAGTGCGCATCAACCAGAAGCATCACCTTGCAGTTGCCGCCTAAGCCGTAAATGCGGTCCGCGACTCACTTCCTACTCATGGCATTGCGAGTCTCAAAATCGGCTTGCAAGATTCCAGAACGTGACGCTCAACAATATCTGTTGGGTGCCACGGAATTGATGAAGGAATCATCATGACTATTGGTTTCGACCAGCCCCTTTACATCCTGCCCTTCGACCAGCGTGAATCGTTCCAGACAAAGATGTTCGGTTGGGAGGGAGTATTGAGCGCTGCGCAGGCAACTGAGATCGCCAGGGCAAAACAGGTGATCTACGACGGTTTCCAAGCCGCCATCGCAGGCGGGGCGCCGAAGAAGCATGCCGCGATTCTGGTGGACGAACAGTTCGGCGCGGCCATCCTGCATGACGCTGCTCAAAAGGGGTACATGACCGCGTGCTCTGCCGAGAAAAGCGGACAAAAAGAGTTCGACTTCGAGTATGGCGAGGAGTTCGCTCGCCACATCGAAGCGATCAATCCGAAGTTTTGCAAAGTACTCGTGCGCTACAACCCGGAAGGCGACAAGGCTCTGAACCGGCGGCAGGTTATGCGCTTGAAGCGCTTGTCGGATTACCTGCACGGCAGCGGGCGACTGTTCATGGTCGAACTGTACGTGGACGCAGAACCCCGCCAACTGGAACGCTTCCACGGCCAAACGGAGAAGTACGATTTGGAGTTGCGCCCCGGTCTCATGGTGCGAACCCTTCACGAACTCCAGGACGCTGGCGTTGAGCCGGATGTCTGGAAAGTCGAGGCGCTGGATCGACGCGATGATTGCGTGGACCTCGTTGCGGCTGCGAGACGGAACGGCCGCGATCATGTGGGTTGCATAATTCTGGGTGGTGGACGAGAGGAATCGAAGGTGCGTACATGGCTCGCGACGGCGGCCAGCGTACCCGGGTTTATCGGTTTCGCAGTCGGCCGCACGACTTTCTGGGACCCGCTGATTGACTGGCGGGCGAACCGGAGCTCGCGCGAGGAGGTTGTAGCGGAGATCGGCCGGCGTTACTTGGAGTGGGTAAACATCTTCGAGAAACGCAAGCCTTCTACCTACTCAGTTAGCACATCTCACAGACCGGACAGTCTGTCGCCGGAAAATGAAGCAAGACATCTCTGAAACCGCGCCACTTCGTCCGAGCAATGACGAGAATCATCGAGGCAAAAGACCCGGTGATTATTCAACAGCGATGAGTTTATCGAGGAGAGCAGTTAAATGGTCGTTGATATTCAGCATGAAAACGAAGCGGTCGCCTCGACTGTCAAGGAAGCAAAGCCCGCAAAGAGGGATGCCGGAGCACATCTCGATTCACAGCGCTTGCAGAACCTGCATCGCTACTGGCAGGCGGCCAATTACCTGACCATTGGCCAGATTTATCTGCAGGAAAATCCCTTACTTCGCGAGCCGCTGCAACGGGAGCACATCAAGCCGCGGTTGCTGGGGCACTGGGGTACATCGCCAGGTCTCAGCTTCATCTACGCGCATCTGAACCGCCTGATTCAGGACACCGATGCCAACATGATCTACCTGACGGGTCCAGGTCACGGCGGCCCTGCCATCGTTGCCAACGTTTACCTGGAAGGAACTTATTCCGAGATTTATCCGCAGGTCACGCAAGACACAGCGGGCATTCGAACTCTCTTCCGGCAGTTCTCAACTCCAGGCGGTATCCCCAGCCACGTCAGTGTTCCGACACCCGGCTCCATTCACGAGGGTGGCGAACTCGGCTACGTGCTGGCCCATGCCTTCGGGGCGATCTTCGACAATCCTGACCTCATTGCGGTCGCCGTTATAGGTGACGGCGAAGCTGAGACTGGCCCTCTCGAAGGCTCATGGAAGAGTGTCAAATTCCTCAACCCTGTGCGCGATGGCGCGGTCCTTCCGATCCTCCACCTGAACGGGTACAAGATCTCCGGTCCGACCGTGCTGGGCCGCGAGCCCGACGAAAATATTCAAAAGCTCCTTGAAGCCCACGGTTACGAAGTTCACATCGTCGAGGGAGAGGATCCTTTGCCCATGCATGAGGCCTTCGCCGCGGCACTGGACGCATCCTACGCAAAAATCCGGAATATCCAGAACGCGGCGCGAACTGCAGGGTTTTCAAAACGGCCGACGTGGCCAGCCATCATACTGCGCAGCCTCAAGGGGTGGACTGGACCGAAGGTCGTCGATAGTTTGCCCGTCGAGGGAACGTTTCGCGCTCATCAAGTGCCTCTTCCCAACGTGAAGGACAACCCTGCCCATTTCCAAATGTTGGAGCATTGGCTCCGTAGCCACCGACCAGAAGATCTGTTCGACAAGAACGGACGACTCGTTGCGGAGTTGGCCGCGCTTGCTCCTAAGGGCGATCGGAGAATGGGAGCAAATCCTCACGCCAACGGTGGCAAGCTGACCGTAGATCTTGGTCTGCCATCCTTTCGCGACTATGCGATTCCGGTCACGAAGCCGGCTACCGAGCGGCGCGAGTCCACTCGCCAACTTGGCAAAATGATCAGGGACATATTCAAGCGAAGTGTGCAATCGAAGAACTTCCGGCCCTTCTGTCCCGATGAGACGAACTCGAACCGGTTAGGAGACGTCTTTGAAGTCGAGAACCGGTGTTCGGTTGGCACAATCATTCCGATCGACGACCACGTGGCTCCGGACGGGCGGGTGATGGAAGTGCTCAGCGAGCACCTATGTCAAGGCTGGCTTGAGGGCTACGTATTGACTGGGCGGCATGGCATCTTCGTCACCTACGAAGCGTTCGCGATGATAACGACTTCGATGGTGGTGCAGCACACCAAATGGTTAGAGAAGGCACTCGAACTTCCTTGGCGCAAGCCCGTTCCGTCACTCAACCTCCTATTGACTTCGACCTGCTGGCGCAACGATCACAACGGCTTCAGCCATCAGGGGCCAGGTCTCATCGACACCGTCCTGGCGGTGAAGGGAACGGTGGGCCGCATCTACCTACCGCCGGATGCCAACTGTCTGCTGTCAGTCGCCGACCACTGCTTCCGAAGCCGGAATTATGTCAACTTGATCGTCATCGACAAACAGCCGCAGTTGCAATGGCTTGACATAGACGCGGCCGTCAAGCATTGTGCTGCGGGCGCTTCGAGATGGGGCTGGGCGAGTACCGACAAAGAGGGCGAGCCGGATGTCGTGTTAGCGGCTGCTGGAGACATCCCGACCTTGGAGATCGTTGCGGCTGCATGGCTGCTGCGCAAACATGCGCCGACCCTGAAGGTCCGGGTTGTCAACGTCGTGGACCTCATGTGTCTCACCCCTCCGCTCGTTCATCCGCATGGTTTGGAAGAGGCCAAGTTTCTCGAACTCTTCACCGAATCCAAGCCTGTCGTATTCGCCTTCCACGGCTATCAACGAGCGGTCCACCAGATCATCCACGGCCGTACGAATACGGAAAGATTTCACGTGCGCGGATTCATCGACGAAGGGACGACAACCACTCCGTTCGACATGGTCGTCCTCAACAAGATGAGCCGCTTTCACTTGTGCATGGAAGCCTTGCGGCGATCCGGTTACCCGCAGGCCGGGCCGCTGATGGAATGGTGTCAGGAAATGCTGGACCGGCACCAGACCTACACGCGGGAGCATTTCGAGGACTTGCCGGAAGTCCATAATTGGGTTTGGACGGACTTGTAATCGCATTCGCAAATAACGAATTGCACTCGCAACCGAGTGGGTCAGAGCGCTGATTTGTTTCTCTTAGCGCTGCTTGTGTGTGAATGGAATGTTAACCCTAGCTGGCGATGTGCCTTCGCGCTTCGTCTCGTCGCGCCGACGCCGCCATGCGTGGTTGCGCCATTATTTTGTCGACATGCGCAACCGTGCGTCTCCAGCTTTTTTGCTGTGAGGCCTGCAACATGGCCTTGATGCGCTCGATGTGGATCTGCGTTTCTCTTGCCCCTTGCGCGATAGGGCTCTTTGCTTTTTTGGGATTCCTCGCGGCCATGCTGTTCAGCAAGTTCTTGCGTTCCTCAAACATTCGCAAGGATGTCCACAGTGTTTCCTCGATTTTTTCTGACTGGCTGGTAAGCAAAGCAGATTCTGTAAAGGAGTGGCCGGTGTGGCAGCGGAATCGGCGAATGTCGGGATGGTCCATTTCCCAAAGGACGCCTCCACAGTTCGGACAGTTGTACGGCACCTGATTCCCCAGGTCGTTTACCTGTGCGACATCGCTCAAAATTCGCTCGGCGATCACCGCCTCAGTTCTTACATCCGCGGGCACAGCTCCATCTTTCCGCGGGCGTTCATGAGTGAGCTTGTCAAGTAACCGTCCCATTTGGGAAAGCGGAACGCAATAATCAACTTTGAGATTGTCGAGGGCGCTCTGCGGCATCCCGGGATAGGCCGCATCTTTTGGGTCTTGCACCACCGTGACGCCGCCGCACCTCTTTATGGCGATGAGACCGGCAGTGCCGTCGTCCAGCATTCCAGTGAGTACAACTCCGATTACGAATGTGCCATGGGTGACCGCGGCGGAGCGGAACAGTGGATCGATTCCCGGCCGGCGGCGATTTTCGCGAGCGCCTTTGGTCACTAGAACTGTATGCTTTTTGACCAGTAAGTGGTTATCGGGAGGAGCGATGTAGATCCGCCCTGGCTTGAAGGTTTGTCCATTTTTAGCCAGTTGACACGCGAAAGATTTATGCTTCCTCAACCTGTGCAACAGGGCCTCTCCAGTGCTCTCCGGTGCCATGTGCTGAACGATGAAGATGGAGGCCGGCAGCTCAGTTGGCAATTGTCCGATGAGATCATCCAGAGCTTCCATCCCTCCTGCCGACGTCCCGATAACGATGATGTTGCGTCCTTTGCCTGGCATTAGAGTTCTTCCTTTCTGCATTTCGTCGCTAAGACTCTTCGAGCCGAAAAATAATTACCCGCAGTTTGCGAACTCAAGAGGCGTCGCGACATTTCAAATTGCGTTTTGCCGCGCGTGCCAATTTGAGCGCAGGTGGGACATCCAGTTTGTTGGATGCGGAATTGCGGGGGCGGTCCTTCGTGCAAGAGATATTTCGCAGTCCGCTTCCGCCACGTTGCGGACGATGACGGACGAGAATTGAACAGGAAATGCACGATTGCCACCGAATCTTCTTGCAATGCATCATGCCGCGCGATTGTCGCCTACGGCGATCACGGACGCAGAGGCGGACCGGGGGGCGGAGTATGCACTCCATCGTTTCCACAAGATTCGCAATGCGGCCATGATTGGAATCGAAAGATACACGCCTATGATTCCTGCGATTTCCCCGCCGACCAAGACGGCAAAGATCGCCGCCAGCGGATGCAGCTTAAGTCTGCTGCCCATGATTCGGGGCGAGTTGAAATAGTCCTGAATCAGACGCCACCCGCCAAGAAAAATCGCGAGCAGAAGTAGGTGCGAGTAATTGGCAAGGAATCCGACGCCGAGTATCGCGACCGCGGCAACCAGCGGCCCAATTATTGGTATGAATTCCATTACACCTCCCAATGTGCCCAAAACAACAGCGTAGGGAACTCTGAGCAGCGACAGGGCAGAGACGTAAACTACCAAGGACAGCGCCGCCAGAATCAATTGTGCGCGAATAAAGTGCGCCAACATCTGGTTGAGATCGTCGAGCAAGCTCGTGAGAAATTGTCGCTGGCGACCGCGCTTGAATATCTCCTCCAGCGTCTCAGCCATGCTTCGGCCGTCTTTGAGAAAGAAAATCGCGAGAATCGGGACCAACACCAGCCAAATCCCGTTTGCCAGAACTGCGGCTACCCATGCCCCCAGGCTTCGCGCCCAAGCCAGCAGTTCGTTACGATGGTTTGCCAGCGCGTGCTCGATTCGCAGCTCGGTGTTGTTGCTCCACCCTCTTGTGGCACCGATCTGCCAAGCGATCTTCCCCGAGGCAAATTTGTCGATAAGTCCGGGAAGGTCAGCGCTAAATCTGCGTCCTTGACTGACGATGTGGGGTCCAGCGAGCACTAGCACGACGGCAATGATGATCCCAAACACCACATAAACTTCAAGGATGGCAATGCTGCGAGAACCTCGGGATGATTTACGCAAGAGCTGCAAGCGCGAAACCAGGGGTTCAAGTAGAAATGCGAAAAATATCGCAAACAGGAAAACGATCAGGATGCGGCCTGCAAGATAGATAAACGCCCCGACTGCGGCGAAGAGAAGGATAGTGCTCAAAACACTGACCGTGCGCGTGTCTATAAACTGCATCGTGATGGGATCCAATGTCGCCGCATTGATCGGTCCAGCCGTGTCTATGCCGCCAAGTCCGCTTCTTTCTCCGATTTCAGCGTTACGGCCCGCCGCCGGTCCTTAAGCAGCAAGTTCGTCTTCCCGGATTGTTGCAGGAGCTTCGCATTGACTTCCGCTCCGATCAGCATGATGAAGTTGCTCCAGAACAGCCACACCGAAAACGCGATTGCCGCACCGAGAGTGCCATAGGTTGCGTTGTAATTCGCAAAATCTCGAAAGTAGATTCCCAACAAGTAGGCTAGCCCGATCCAGCCGCCCACAGCAATCACCGCTCCGGGCAGCGTTCGCAGGAACTTTTGTCTCACGTTGGGGGCCCAAAAGTAGAGCAGTTCCACAGCAATCACCGTGAACGCTGTCGCTACTGACCATCGAAGATAGGGCCAGATAGCTGCAAAAGCCGGGCTGAGGCCCACCGTTCCGGCGAGCCATCTTCCGAACTTCGGTCCTGCGATTAGCACCAGGAGGGCAATGACGAGTAACGTGCCCACCAGGAATGCGAGACCAATTGCTAATGCGCGAGTTGTCCAAATCCGCCGTGTTTCTGGCACATTGTAGGTCACGTTCAGAGCTTCGATCATGGCCGCGAAACCGCTGGATGCCGACCAGATGGTGAAGACGATGCCGAACGTCAGCAGGCCGCCATGGCGCGACAAGAGAACGTGAGCCAGAATTTTTTTGACCACGGCCATGCTGTCAGGTGGAACCACGGTGGCGAGCACGCCGACGATTTGGTTGAACAGACTGGAAACGGGCAGATACGCGACCACTGCCGATACAACGATCAATAGCGGAAAAACCGAAAGCACAAAGTAGTACGACAGCCCCGCTGCGAACGCCATGATGTGATTTTCGTCCACATCATGAAACACACTGGCGACAATATTCTTGATGTCGGCCACCAACTTCATAGGGACGTGATTCGCCTCGTTTGGAAATTCACGGCTATCCTGCTTCAGTGTGCGTCGGCGGGGAGACGGGCTCGCCCCAGGTCTAGCTTATCTCTCACCTTGGTTGAGTTCCGTTTGCACTCGCAGCCGTTGTTCCTTTAGCATATTGGGAAATCTCGCTCAACAGGGACCATGCCGCCTGCGGAACCGCAGTGACCCCGTCCAGGATTTCCTTCCGGTTGAGATTGCTACCGTACATGGATTGGTTTCCGGTTTGGTCAGATTGAACAACCGCGCCGTCCAAACTGACGCCAGCAAAGGCACCTTTGCTGCGGGCATAAGTCAGAATCTGAGCATTGAGCTTTATGTCAGTGCCGGCGGCGACGTGCCGGCCGACTGGCCCTGCGGCAGCGGTCGCATCGGCGCCAATCTTGAACTTGTCACTGAGCAGGCTCTGCAATGCCTGATCGTTCATGAAGAGCATCACGATGTCAGTGGAGGAGCCTCCGACCTGGAAGCCAAAGCTCCCTCCGCCGACTGCGAGGAACAGAGGCGCGCTCCAGCCATGTGAGGTGCGGCAGGTCACTAATCCCTTGCCATAGCGGCCGCCAAATATGAAGGCAGCCTTCTTTTCCCCTGGAACTATAGCAATGCATTTTGCAGATTCCAGCAATTCCTGGGGAACTGCTTTGTCCGGGGTATTCATGATCTCGCTAAAGACCTGAGTAGACTGATGGACGCGTTCGATATCGTCGCTACGGTCTGAGTCCGCCAGCGCCGGGACAACCAGACCGGCAATTAATATCGTTATCGTCAAGATGCGTTGCGACATTCGGAGACCTCCTAGTTCCATTTTGATGCTGAATTATGCCGTGTTTCCATTTGGGAAGAAGAATGCCAGTTTCGCTTCTTTCATATCACTCACCGGCCCCGCGGACCCTTCAATGACCGTAAGTTGTGATTCCGCCCTGCAGATGCGACTGCAAGAAATAGATGTCCTTATCTGCGGCGCGAACGATCTCGGTGAACACGTCCGCAGTAGCATCGTCTTCTAGAGAGGCACACTGCTTAATCGCCTGGCGCGCGGTGTTCGCAACGTCGGCAAGGCGATCCAGCAAAGCGCGCACGTGATCCATGCCATGCATCACGTTCAAGTCGTATTCTTTGATGCTGGAGTTGGCTGCAACTTGCCGAGCAGTGCCATTCGCCCGACCCCCGAGGGCTGTAACACGTTCCGCGATCAAGTCAACAGCGTCTTCCACGTGCTCTGCTATGGAATCGAACAGCAAATGCAGTTGATAGAAATCTTCTCCCTTGACGTTCCAGTGCGCGAATTTCGCTTGCGTCTGCAAGTCAATCGTGTCGGCCAAACGAGCGTTTAGAAGATCGATCAGTGGGCGCCGATTGTTTTCCGGAACACTTACTTTGCTCTCGAATTGTCTCTCATCCCTTTTAGCTCCAGGATGCCTTAACACCCGGTTGCTATTAAGACTTGGCATTGCTTTTCCTCCGTGATCGATGATGTGTGATCCTGCTAACCGAGGAACAGCATTACGCTGCCCGCTTATGCGCAGGAGTTTTCTTGTGTATGTGTCGCTGCAGAAATTCCTGTAACGCCACGGCATTGTTGTGCTCAGTGTCATGCGAGCTGTAGATCAGGGTTACAGTTTCGTGACGGGATGCCTCCACGATCGGCTGCCAGGCAGCGGGATTCGCTTTCAGTTCGTCAAAGTAGCGGCTGCGGAACTTGTCCCACTTGGCAGGATCGTGGCTGAACCATTTCCGCAGCTCCGTGCTGGGAGCCACATCTTTAATCCAGCTTTTGATTTTAAGTGAACTTTTCTTTACTCCTCTGGGCCACAGACGTTCGATAAGCAGCCGCGTACCGTCTCTACTACTCGCGGGCTCATACACGCGCTTCAGATTAATCATCCCAGCCCCCTTCATGCCGACTTCGATAACTCTGTAGCCGCTGCTGTCCCCGGGGCCACTACCGGCGTTTTGCAAATTGACTTACGAACTTCAATGCGGCCGTTGCGCACACGGGTTTCGAGACACGGTTGCGGGTGTACAGCCGGCCCATCGAGCACGCTGCCATCCTCCAGCGCGAATCGTGAATGGTGCCAAGGGCACTCAATGGTGTCGCCCGCAAGCTTGCCTTCCGAGAGTGGTCCGCTGAAATGCGAGCATGTCTCAGCCAGAGCAAAGATCCGAGTTCCACGCCGGACCAATAAGATCGGAACACCATCGTGCTCGGCGCGCTTCGGCTGCGACTCTGGGAGTTCGGATTCGGCCAGCACAGAGACAAAGTCGGCGGGAAAAGTTTGGCCCGCGGTACGATCGACACCTACTCGGTATTCGTAAACCATCTTTCCGCCTAGACGAGCTGCGGTCGTCATTACGCCATAACCCAGCACACCCAGAATCCGGCCCAAAGTTCGTGACTTCCGCTTGCGCGAAATCAGTGAAGCCGCGAACAGAGCAGTTCCGCTCAGATTTAGGATGCCGTGGATCATTCCTAGACGGCGCGCTGGCGCATCCGCGTCCTGCCAGTCAGTCACGCCCGTCACCGCTGCACCGAGTGCACCCGCTATGCCGATAGCTACGCAAGTGTCGGCTGCCGTGGCGAAGTCGTCCCTGTCGCTGACCAACTGCAATGCATCAAAAACCAGCGCCGTTGTCCAAGCCCCAATGGGAACGTCTGTAAGGATCACGTGCAGTGGATGACCGATCCAGGTTCCGTTCAGAAAGTTTTTCATTTTTCGACCGGTGGGACCGGCACTCGCGAAAGCTTTATGCACCAGTTTCTGCAAACTTTCTTCAACGGCTTTGCTCTTCTTCGATTCTTCGCAATCAAACCCGCCAGTAATGTCTGGTGTCGCCATCGTGGTTCCTCTCCACCTGAATCGGGAACAATCTTGATTCAGGACTGCCAAGCGCGGCTGAGGCGCTCGTCCAAATTTGCCCGATGAGCAACGTGCACCCACCTCAGCGTAAGTTAGCTACTTTTGAGTTGTTGCGCCAAAGCACGAAAATCCTTCGACTGTTTATGGATTTCCTTTACCTGTTCATGCGCAAGTTGCCGTGTCTTTTCATCGGGAAGCAATGAAACCATTGCCTCAATCTCAGTCGCCGCCCTGTGTGCGTGCTCAGCCTGTTTGATCATCAGCCGTTCAAATTTGCGAGTCGTTTCATTGTGATCCATTCACTCTCCTTCACAAGTTATGTCGGCCGGTTTTGAGAGGCCGAGAAGTCAGACTCCCACGCGGGTGGGTCGCTTGCTGGAAAACTGTCGGCAAGGGTCTTGTCCATCTCCTTGTCTCTCCTCTGCTGCTCATTGCAGTTGTCAATCACGCGATCTTCTGGGTCGCGCCGATGTGCGTCGTGGGTGTCGCTTCCTCTTTGGTCGCGATCACTATCCTCCGCGCTGCGTCTGAATGTCATCTGGCCGGGCCTTATTCTCACTGCTGTGTACAGGCCTCTCTGGGTGGTCAGCCGCATCCTCCACTCCACTGATTGCCTCTGCCTCATATGCTTGATCCGTATCGGCGAGTTCTTCGACGCTCTCGCCGGCGGCATCCGCGATTTGCGAGAGGCCCTGAGTATCCCCTGATTGTCCAGCGCTGTCCGAGCCTACTTGCCCGGGGTCGCTTCCCAGCTCATCAAGTTGGGCTTCGTTATCACGCGATTCATGTTTGGCCACGGGACCTCCAACGCATTATCTTCACCTCGATTGGATGCCAGTTTGCGATTTGCATCACGCTTGTCGCTCCTTCGGAACCATCTACCACACAAACAGGCGCGCCCCGCCACCGGAAGAACGAATCCGCCCGGTTTGGCCAGAGTTACTGCGGCCCGAAGTCATCGAACTGTGGAGATGCGGTTCCGACGCGCGAAGCTCTTCAAGCTCAATCGCGCAGTGGCGGTTCATAATTTCAGCGGCCGTGTCTACCTTCTCGTCCGAACCCGAGGCAAAAACGATGACGCCCCCGCCTCGGAGGCCTTTAACGTAAGCTTCCGCGTCCGCTTCGGCGGCCCCGGCCACCCTAAGCTCCCGGATGAAGTCCACCTCAAAATCGGTGTGTGCGGTACTCATCATCCCGCTACCCCCCATGTCCTCCGGTTCGCTCAATACCCGGATGTCGTTGCGTGGAAAACCGCTGGCCTCAAGATCGTGAATAATTCCATCGACCGACTGCGACTTCTCAAACAAGCCAACTGCAGCTCTTGCCATCTTGACCTCCACAAAAAATGGTTTGGACCGGATCTCCGAAGCCCGAGGTTCCTGAAAAGAGCTTCCTTGTAAAAGGAGCATCACTCCAGGGGTGTGCTGGGCGCCGATCTTCGACTCAGGCCTTACAAGTTCAAATCTATGCTCCGGCGTCGTCGACAAACTGGTCATTTTTGAACATTCCGACACGCGAACCACCAATGGTTCACCGCTTCGAAGTTTGCACCGTAGCGAGGTACAGATGATCGATTTTTTGTTTGACGCTGAGAAGCTGAAGCCGCCGCAGTGTCGGGCAGGAATTCCAACCCCCTCTGCGAGTCCGGGACGAGTGGCCTGCGGCAAACGGCCGGCAATCTGTGGAGGCTAGTGTGATCAAAAGATCGTCACCAGCGTGCGCCGGAGGAACTGCCTAAAGAGAGTAGGCCCCGATTCTGCGGCGTAGGAAATGAATTATCTCGAAGAACAGTGATCAGATATTTCGTGGCCTCGGTCGCTCCGGCGCAGCTCCGAGATTCATCGATAAGCAGTCTGGAGCCGCGGCGCAGGCAGACTTTGCCAAGCCTCGCCTCCGATCTCTTCCGCGGCAGCAGAGGCGAGCTCACTTACTTCGCCATTGCAAAACGAGTAGAGCGCCAGCTTCAGAGATGAAGAGCCGCTATTCAGCGCCAGAACGACGGTATCGTCAGATGCATCGCCCATCTACGCCCACTCGACCGTGCTATGCCGCTTCCGATTGAGGCTCCGGTTCCACTTCCACTTCGATGTTGCCGACTCGATTCACGACCTTCGCGGTTACTGAGCCATCGCGAGTGCGGTGAAAGCTTAGATCCAATGTGCAGTCGCCAATCTGAATGCGACGAAATTCCAGGTCGCTGACTGATGTCGGCAGCACCGGCCGGATCACCCGCAAACGACCATTGAAGGCGTCTGCGCTGAGACCCAAGAGGCTGCTCACCATGAAGGGGATTGATCCGGCGGCCCATGCCTGCGGATGGCAGGCGACGGGATAGCGCACCGGCTGCGAAAATTGACTTTGCGAAAAGCCGGCAAACACTTCCGGCAAGCGATGATGCTCGAAGTCCTCGGCAGCTTTCACAATGCCATTTAGGACATTCACTGCGTCACCGTCAAATCCATATCGACGAAATCCCGCAGCGATGATGGAATTGTCGTGCGGCCAAACCGTCCCCAGATGATAGCCGATGGGATTAAAGCGGCGTTCCTTCAAAGACAGTGTGCGAATCCCCCAGCCGCAGAACATGTCGTCAGACGTGAGCTGGCGCACTACAGCGGCCGCCCTCGAACCCTCTATGATTCCTGTCCACAACGCCTGACCCGAATTGGAACTGACGACCGCTGCGGGGCGGTTCTCCGTCTGGAGAGCGATCGCATAAAATTGCTTTTCGTCGATCCAGAAATCGCGGTTGAACTGTGACTTGAGATCTTCCGCTTCGTGCCGAAGCCGCGCGGCCGGGAGGTCCTCCCCAGCTCGCGCGTATAGGTCGGCAATCAGCAGTTTCGCCCGATAGACGTATCCTTGTACTTCGACCAGCGCAATTGGAGGTTCCGCGAGTGATCCATCGGCGTTCATTATGGAATCGCCAGAGTCCTTCCAACCCTGGTTGCCAAGACCCTTGCTCGACTTGCGTGAGTAAAACAGGTATCGGCTATTCACCTCATGGCAGCAGTTGTCGATCCAATCCAAAGCCTGTTCGATGTTTGTTTTTATATCTCTGAACAGGCTCAGGTCGCCAGTCCAGTTTGCGTGTTCCCCGACCAGGATCAGAAACAGCGGAGTTGAATCCACGGAGCCGTAATAAGGTGTCTGAGGAATCTCATTCAAGTTCGCCAGTTCGCCTCTACGCAGTTCATGCAAAATCTTTCCGGGCTGCTCGTCTCGCCAATCATCCGTCTTACTTCCCTGATATTTCGCGAGTAGGCGGATTGTTTGCTCCGCGATCTTCGGCTGATAGGCGAGCATCTGAGCGCAGCGATGATGCTGTCGCGTCCGAAGAGCGTTCCGTACCAAGGCAGACCGGCAGAGAAAAATTCCAAGTCGTCAAGTGAGCTCTTAAGGATGCCGAGATCCAGCAAGCTCCGGATCACTACCTTGTTGAGCAATGTGCTGTCGGTTTCGACCTCAGTACACTGCGCAAGCCACTCTTGAGAACGGCGGTCGATTGCGTTCGTGATAAGGACAGGATCAGACCTCACAGCCGCAGGGGAATCTGGTTGCTCGCGGGATTCAACTATGCAAAGCGTTAGCTGAATCGTCCGGCACTCGCCTGCTCCTAATTTGAGAATGAACTCTGCCCCCGAGGCAGAAGTCTTTTGTGGCTTCGGATCGGTATGCACCTCAAGGCTACGGTTGATTCGGTCGGCTCCGGCGTAGCTCAGAACTAATAAACCGTCACGCCATTCGGGCTTAATCTCTTTGCCCACCTTCTTCGGATGAAGACCGCGGATCTCAAATACATCATCAAATGCGGACTGGAATTGAAACGAGACGGGCAGCGTATGCTCCTGCACGTCATAGTTTTGAAACGTGAATACGTCATGGAGCGCTATATTACGGCTGTCGATAACGCGCTGGAGAGTGATCCCGAATGTTTGTTGCGCAACGTGCGTGCCGCCATCGAGTTGAAATGGCTCGTTTGTGAGTTCGAATTGCGCAATTGAGCCCCGTTCGGCGCTGCAGACCAAAGCGATGGGATTTGTGCCTGCGAGCCGCAATTCGTAGCCATTGAGGAATCGACAATCCTGATAGTAGAGACCGAATCCGTCATGATTGCCGGCTGGAACTTCGCCGCTGTGGTCAGCAAGAAAGAAGACGTCCCCTTCTTTGATTACAACGGCTCGGGCTACGCTCCGCGGTCCCGTTCCCACAGGCCGCGCCTCACTCGTATTCATCGGGTCTCGATCCATCCAATCCCTTGAGATGCCTGAAACAATAAAAGAGGAACGAGCCTCCCTGTCTCTTCCTTAAAGGCTTCATCGATGGTCATTAACTAGCTTTCGCTGTCGTGCGGCCGCTCGACTGAAGAGATCCTTGGCGCGTGTCGTAAGCTCACTGGACGGTACATCCTATGAGGGTTTCGGAGTCTTTGCGCACTCATGCAGTCTGGTACTGGTTCCAGCTACCTTGCGCAGTTCACGATGAGTATGCTCAAGTGAGGCGAACGGGCCCATGCCATTTCGCCGTCTTCGGGTTGCCGGTATCAGCGTTGCCTTTCCCATCCGCGCAATCGCCGCATCCGGCTGTGTGGATGGTGACGACTCGCTGCAGTTGTGTCTGCCGGTTCTCATATCCATATAAGCTCGTAGTTTCCAATCCGAGTCCCCAGCAGCGCTTACCTGCCATCCGCTGCGATTGATTCCTTTTGGAATCCGTCGGTTGTGTTGAAGCCTGAATCGAGCGTTGGGGAGATCTCGACTCCTTCTAATTTGATGCCTTCACTAGCCTTTACTTAACTTAAACGGCTCGTTCGATCATGTTTGGCAATTGACCATGAGCTTTTTGGAATGTGCAATTTTGAACAGCCCCGGCGAGCTTCCGAATGAGACATTCTCTTTGCCGTAGTGTTTGTCGTCGCGGCATGGAGGAGAGCATGTCCGAATCTCCCAAATATCGAATCCTAATCGTGGATGATGATCCGAGCGTTCGTGCGACCGTCGCCAGGTTGCTGGCCGATGAAGGGTACGAAGTTTCGACCGCGGAAGACGGCTTCGACGCTCTTTTGCAGATGAAGAGCAAGGTTCCTGAGGTGATTGTTTCCGACCTGAATATGCCGCAGATGTCAGGATTTGAATTTCTCTCTGTAGTCCGCCGCCGCTTCCCGCAGGTGCTGGTTATCGCCATGAGTGGCGCCTACAAGGCTGGCGATGCCGTGCCCGGAGGCATAATTGCCGATGCTTTCTATGGCAAAGGCTCCGATAGCCCTCCCACCTTGTTGCGGTTGGTTGCCGATCTGCTTCAAACCTCAGCTTCGCGCGCCATCGCTCATACGAGACAGTCTGCTCCCGTGTGGGTCCCTCGAAACGGCAAAGATTCAAGAGGCATACCTTACATCGTGCTGACGTGCACCGAATGTTTGCGGTCATTTCCTCTGAACGTGGCGTCAGAAGTCACCGCAACTGTGATGCAGACGCCCTGCATTTTCTGCCTCAATGAAGTGCGATACATCATTGATTTTTCTCTTTCAGTGGCTTCTCCCAGAAAACTAATGGCGACACTCCCCTCCATCGGGGAAACCGGTGCGGGCCACGTGGGGCGGTGAGGGCGAGAATGCACGCAGGAAACGAATCATGTGCCTGGGCTGGCGTGATTGTGGTCGATCGCCGCTTCACGCGGACGATTGCGGTGGCCGACCTTTTCCCGCAGTACGAAACAAGAGAGTCGCGATGCAGCCGTAATGAAGCCGAGTCCCCTGTTCGTGAACCACGGATACAAATTCGACAAACGGAAGTAGCGCTGAACTGGCCGGTCATTCGCAGGTGCGGAGAAGCAACAGGACAGAGCAGCACTGCTTTTTCGGGCGTGCCAGACCTCGGGCGCAGCAGCAGTAATCTCCAAACGGCGAAGGAGCCTGAGATAATATCTTTCATACTGTGGTCGCGTGGTATGACCTTCTGATTGCCTGCACGAGCGACTTAAATTAGGAGGGCTGGATTATGAACCCGGCGAGTGCAAGTAAGAAGAAACGTGATTTCAACCTAAAAAAGTTCCTTACCACCATCGGCGAGGGCCGAAAAGTTGTGACGTTTCTAAAGAAAGGAACAATCTACGTCCAGGGCGCAGATTGTGATGCGCTCTTTTATATCCTAAAAGGGAAAGTAAGGCTCACGGTCGTTTCCAAGAATGGCAAGGAAGCTACGATCGGAATATTGAATCCGGGCGATTTCTTTGGAGAAGGAGGGCTCGCAGGACAGCCGCTGCGCATGGGATCTGCAACCGCAATGACAGATTGCGAACTCATGCGAATCGATAAGAAAGTAATGATGCTTGCTCTTCACCGTCGACATGCATTGTCCGACATGTTTGTGGGGTATCTGTTGAAGCGCAACACGCGGTATGAAGCGGACCTCGTTGATCAGCTTTTTAATTCCAGCGAAAAGAGGCTGGCCCGGATTCTGCTGCTGCTTGCTCGCTTCGGAAAAGAAGGCGTGCCCGAAACTGTGGTCCCCAAGATCAGCCAGGAGACCCTCGCGGAGATGGTGGGCACAACCCGTTCGCGGGTCAGCTTCTTCATGAACAGATTCAGGAAATTAGGTTTCGTTGATTACAACGGCGGCGGGTTAGAAGTCCACAGCTCGCTTCTCAATGTTGTTCTCCACGACTGGCCTGTCTAAAGTGCGGATTCGCGATTAAAGAGCTGGTTACCAGCGCTGCTTTTTCAGGTTCTCTGAACTAAGCAGTCCATCTGGAGTTTCCTCTCTCCTTAGCCCCAATGAAAGGGGCACAATTATGGCTTTTGACCCGATTCTCGATGAAGGTCGTTTGCACAACATCGGCCAGTGTCTGAAGCGCTCCTGACGATCGCTGAAAATGCTCGCAGCACTGCCACCGCATATAGCATTCCTGAAATCACGCGCCACCGCCGGAAGAGCACATCCAAATAAAGCGGCAAAATGATTCTCAGCGCCTCCCACCAAGCGACACGGTTTTCTGCAATCCGACATCCTGGCCGATGATTGTGTACTCACCGATAAAGCGGACATCTGCTGTCGCCTGCATATACTTGGGTAGCCATAAACCATCGAGGTCCCCATATTGCAGCGTGATGTTGAGCTTCTTGATCCACCATGAAGGCTTCTTCGTCGGAACGCCTTCGATCCGCTCGATCCGGAAAGTTTTTTCATCAACCCAGATCTGTCCGGTCAGTAGATCTTTCCGCTTACGTTTGGGAATCATATGCAGAACGTAGGTGGGAAGGATGCCGAGATTCTCTTCCTGCACGAAAACAAAGACGTAGTTTTTTCGACTGATTGCACTGGTATTTTTGGCGGGAAGCGTTTCCAGGTCCAAAATGTCACGCACGATTTTCTGTCCGCGAGAATTGCCGCTCACCTGCTTAATGACATACTTCTTTGTGTCTGGGGGAACAAAACTGATTTCCGCTCGGGTCTCCGAGACCGGTTGTTGGTCATTGCCGTGGAACAGCTTATACTGTCGCGTCACCGTATACGCTTGGGAATTGGCAGGATTGTTCCGCTGCGTAGTCTCCATCGCCTGTACAATCGCGTTGGAATCAGGAATTGTGGCTTCCTCCCCGTGTTTCGCAGGAGGAGCTTGCTGTGCCGCGATCGGAATGAATCCGAGCAGCAGTAGGAGGAATGCCAACGGCATGCACCTCTTCACAGCCGAGCTCACAGAAGCTGTCTCATTGACCGACTCTTGGTCATACAGCAGCATTCGGGGCCCCGAATCGCAGGCGCATTTATCTCTCGCCAAACACACGTAGGCAGCGTAATCACCTGCGATAATAAATCACGCGGATTCCAGATCGGCATGGTCTATCAATACCGCTGCGTTCTCAGCGTCGTGCCATGCAGAATCCGGTAGTCTGGTATCCGTTTCACAACTGAGCGCCTGATACAAGCGCGCATACTCCGACGCCATCCTGCGAACGGAAAAATGCTCTTCTGCATATCGGCGGACTGAAGCTGGATTGAGGTCCATCCGAGTCGCGCGGAATGCAAGCTCTTCAACCGACTTGCACACTCATCCAGATACTCCATCTCGCACGATCTTAGATACCGATCCACCCGGAAGCGCCAATACCGATGTACAGACCATTGATTCAATCAGAACTAGGCCAAAAGCATAACATCGTGAAAAGATCATTGAATCTTATCTGTTTGCGCTTTTAGCTCGGGTCGCGGTTCAGGTTGTGGCACAATCTCGTAAATTCCCATCGCTGGCATCTGACGGATTTTATTGGCGAGAGTTTGCTGGCATAGATGCGCGTACCGCTGTGTCATGCGAATGTCGGCGTGGCCGAGCTGCTGAGCGATTTCGGCGAGAGACAGCCCTTGGCGCGCCCATCGGCTGGCGGCAGAATGCCGCAGTTCGTGGAAGGTAAGCAGCTCAGTTTCCCCGGCCTTGCACGCTGCCTCCATCAAGCCCTTGGCGCTGTCCTTTTTCCATCGCTTGCCACCATCCGCAAATATAAAGTCGTTACGGCGGCGCTTATCGCACACTGCGGCGAAGAATTGGACTGCCTCAGGATCAAGGTACACTTGACGCGGTTTGCCGCTCTTACTGTGGCTGACGAACAGAGTTCCCGCTCCGACATCAAAATCGGAGATCAGCAATTGAGCAAGCTCACCATAACGGCAACCGCTGAATAGTGCCGCCCGCACAAGCAATCCGAAATCAGGTCCACACTTTTCGACGAGCTTGCGTGCCTCATCATCACTCAAGAACCGGGTTCGGCGCTGATCAACTTGCGCGAACGGTTTGACGGTTTTCCACGCCAGCCCGGAGCACGCAACCTTGCCGTCAGCCAGGGCGCGCGTGAGCGCCGCCCGGACGATCGTGAGATACCGATTTGCACTGTCTTTGCGCCGCCGCTTGGCCTCATCATCATCAGGCTTCAAATCGTGGCGTGGCTTGCGCCTGGGCTTCTCAGCAATATCTTTCAGCCATTGCTCAATGCGTGCGCGGGTGAGCTTCTCAACCGCAACCTTGCCAAATGCTGGCACAATCACTGCATTGATAACCTTGCGCGGGATGTATGTGGGCTTGCGGCCCTCAAGAGCATTCAGGTAATCGTTGCACGCATCCTCAACGGTATAGTTACGCCGCTGAGGCACAAGACCGGTTGCTTTCTGCAACGCTGCTGGAAACCACTCGTTTGCTTTCTTGCGCGCCTGTTCATAGCTCAGGACCGTAACGCCATCGGCGGGAAGCATGTCATCCGCCGTTGCGATAGTTTCTTGAATACGGTACCCCGTCATGTTGCCGCCCGCGTCCTTCGGAGGGACATATTTCACTTTCCAAACGCCCGCTCTCGCGTTGTCGCTCCGGCGATAGCCTAATGAGCAACCGCGTGACATTGTGTTCCAGTAAACCGACTCAGTTGCCGGAAGCTTCTTTCGTGCCGTGGGACTGTCGAGCTTCGGTTGATTGCTTCGCCTTGCCACTCTGACCTCTCGCTGTCACAAATTTGTCACAATTCGCATGAGAAATGGGCCTATCTCCGGCCTGTGGTCAGCAATGTACAAGTGTAAGCGCACGTGAGTCAAGTATTTTAATTACAATAACTTGTGACCTACTCAGTCAGACGATCAAGGGTGAACAGCTACGTACAGGGATGTACAATTCTCTTCCATGGCATGGAAGAGGTCGTCGGTTCGATCCCGACCAGGTCCACCAAATCTCTTAACGTCTGGACGAGTAGACCATCCGAAATCCTGGAGAGCAGACATTCGACGAGCGGCTTCCATCAACTCCCGGCGGAAATCTGATTTGCCAAAGTTGGAAAAATGAGTGATGCTCGGAGGAGACCAAATGAGATCTCGCGCTTTGCAAATCGCTCTTTGCTTGCTCGCTTCGAGTGGGTGGTCGGTTGCGCAAGCCACCGACAACTCCGCGCCACCGGTCTCCTACACATCGATTGCCGAGCTGAACCAATTGCTTGCCAACCTGCAACAGACGTCACAGCAGACCCAGGCAGACTTATCGCATCTGCGGATCGATAAGTGGAAGACCGATTCCGGGACCAAGAAACAGACCGAAAGCGATGTCGATTCCATTCAGCGCAACCTGCAGGCGGCATTGCCGGGAATGCTCGATAGTCTAAAAAATGCTCCGGAGAGCACGCCGCTAACTTTCAAGGTGTATCGAAACCTGGACGCTCTCTACGACGTTATGAATTCGGTCGTGGAGTCGGCAGGAGCGTTTGGCGGTAAAGAGGAATTCCAGACCCTCAATAGGGACTTGGGCTCTATCGAGGATTCGCGCCGGGGTTTCGCCGAGCGGATGGATAAGGTTGCGACCGCGAAAGAGAACGAGATCGGGCAACTGCGCACCGCGTTGCAGACTGCCCGGGCTGAAATTCCGCCCAAGAAGACCGTTGTGGACGACACTCAACCGGCTTCGAAGAAACCGGTAACTCACAAGAAGCCGGTGCCGAAGCCAAAAACGGCGAGTCCGCAAACGACGCCCGCGACGAAGCCTTCGACTCCAAGTAATCAGTAAATGGAGATCTACACGCCGACAGGTTGCTTGCTCGCAACTGGCACGGCGGTCAGCCAGTGATGACGGTCAGGCTGCGTGCCGTTCACGATTCCAAAGAACTCGCGCTGTAGAGCACGAGTAATCGGGCCAACATTGCCCTTGCCGACCTGGATACGGTCTACGGAGCGGATGGGGGTGACTTCGGCGGCGGTTCCGGTGAAGAAAGCTTCGTCCGCAATGTAGAGCATTTCACGAGGAATACCAGCCTCTACAACGGGAATTCCCATCTCCCGAGCAAGCTTTAAAACTGAGTCGCGAGTAATTCCTGGCAATACTGAATTGCCCAAGGGCGCGGTTTGCAGCACGCCGTTGCGAATCACAAATACGTTCTCTCCCGAACCTTCGCTGACATAACCATTAGTGTCGAGAGCAATGCCTTCCACATAGCCGTTCACCGTGGCTTCCATGCGGATGAGTTGCGAGTTCATGTAATTTGCTCCGGCCTTGGCCAGCGCCGGCAAAGTATTCGGCGCGATCCTCGTCCAGGACGAAATGCAAACGTCTACACCGGCGTCATCCTGTGTCAGGTACTTGCCCCAGGGATAGTTCACAATGTAAACCTCGACCGGGCAATTCTGCGGGCTTACGCCGGCATCGCCGTATCCGCGGAATACGATCGGACGAAGGTAGCACGGCCACACACCGTTGGCGCGGATTAGCTCGACCATGGCATTGACCAGTTCGTCGCGCGTGAAACCGACGTCCATGCGGTAAACCTTGGCGGAATCGAGCAGGCGGTCCATATGCTCCTGGGCACGGAAAATTGCCGGACCAGACGGTGGAGCGTAGCAGCGTACGCCCTCGAAAACCGACGAGCCGTAATGGATGACGTGCGCCATTACGTGGACGGTGGCCTCTTCCCAGCGAATTAGTTCTCCGTTGCGCCAGATCTTGTCGGTTTTCTGCAAAGGCATGGAAACTCCTAAACTTGGGGCTGATTTGATTATAGCTTGCTGCTTGTTCCGGTTTGTCTTTGAACGATCACGAGATTCACGCACTTTGGTCATAGCATTTGCCGAAAGGCCAACAACTCTACCCGCCGGGGCGGATAAAGAGATCTTCCACTCGGCAGGATGCTCCTCTTGACAATAGTCGTTATAACGACTATAGTGGAACGATGAGCAAGGCTGCACACTCGGGCGGCAAGTCCGCTACTTCTCCTGAGGAAACCCTGTTCATCGATCTGGTGCGCACTGCCGATCTGCTTTCCCGGCGTCTGGCACTGCTGCTCAAAGAAAGCGAATTGTCACCGACTCAGTACAACGTGTTGCGGATTCTGCGTGGCTCGCCACAACGCTTGCCCTGCGGCGAGATCGGAGACCGAATGATCACCCGCGATCCCGACATTACCCGCCTTCTGGATCGCCTGGAGAAACGCGGTTTGATTGCGCGGTCGCGCGACAACAAAGACCGGCGTACGGTCGTGACCCGGATTACTGGCGAGGGTCTCAAATTGCTTGCTCGGCTCGACGGTCCCATCCAGCAGACCCACCGGGAACAGTTGGGCCATCTTGGCCGGGAGCGCCTGCGGACGCTGAGCGAACTGCTTCGCGAGTCGCGCCGCCAGGAAGGTTGATTTTTTTTGTTTAATACAGTTGTTGAAACGAATATCGTTCTAACGCATCAAATGCAGTGTCCGACAGAAAGGAAGAGAAAATGAGCGCTCTCGCAACTCCCGAAGTGGCTGCTAGTACCTGGAAAATCGACCCCGCCCATTCGGTGGCCGAGTTCAAGGTGAAACACATGATGATCTCCAATGTGAAAGGTCAGTTCGCCAAGGTCAATGGCGTTCTCAACCTGGATGAAGCAGACGTTACGAAATCCAGCGTGGAAGCTTCCATCGAGGCGGCGTCCATTCACACCCGCGACGAGCAGCGCGATGCTCACCTGCGCAGCGCTGACTTCTTCGACGTGGAAAAATATCCGACCCTGTCGTTCAAGTCGACGCAAGTAACTCAACAAAGCGGCGGAGAACTCGCTGTATCAGGCGACCTGACCATCCACGGCATCACTAAAAATGTTGTATTCACGGTTGAAGGTCCAACCCCCGCCGCCAAAGACCCGTGGGGAAATACTCGTACCGCTATTTCGGCGACAACAAAAATCAATCGCAAAGACTTTGGCCTGACCTGGAATGCTGCTCTTGAAACCGGCGGCATTCTCGTCGGGGATGAAGTCACCATCACGCTCGATATTCAGTTTGTGAAGGCCTGAATCGAATGCCGCGGGCGAACATCAGAAAGCGTATCGTCCGCGGCGCCAGAAGGAGGAAGCTATGTCGCTTCGAGCAGTAAAACAAATAATCCAACCTAAACCGACGCTTGAGGGCGCTGGCGTAAAGCTGCAGCGCGCTTTCGGCTTCGGCAAGACGAAAGAGTTCGATCCCTTTTTGTTGCTGGACGACTTTCGCAATGAGAATCCTGCTGACTACCTGGCCGGATTTCCCTGGCATCCGCACCGCGGGATCGAGACCATCACTTACGTGCTGGCCGGATCGGTCGAGCACGGCGATAGCCTGGGCAACAAAGGCAAGATGACCGCCGGCGACGTGCAGTGGATGACTGCGGGCAGCGGCATTCTGCATCAGGAGATGCCAAAAGGCGACCAGCACGGCCGCATGCACGGATTTCAGTTGTGGGCGAACCTGCCGTCGAATTTGAAAATGACCGATCCGCGTTATCAGGACATTCCGGCGAATGCCATTCCAGAAGTCACTGACGATGACGGCACGCGGGTGCGTGTGGTGTGCGGTGAGTTCTGGGGCAAGCGAGGCCCGGTAGAGGGCGTGGCCGCGGACCCGAACTATGTCGATGTTTCAGTTCCGCCGAATAGGAAGAAGCGGTTGAAGATCGAGACCACGCGGAATGCATTTGCCTATGTTTTCGCGGGAGCGGGAACGTTCCGCGATGCTTCTGATCCGCGAGCTGTGCTTACTGAGTCGGCAATTGATCCGAATGCAACCCCGGAATATGACGCGGCGAATCACTCTCTTGTTTTATTTGATCGCGGAGATGAAATTGTCGTGCAGGCCGGTCCGGAAGGGATGCGTTTTTTGCTGGTTTCAGGCAAGCCGATCGAAGAGCCCGTTGCGTGGTATGGGCCAATCGTGATGAACACTCAACAGGAGTTGCAGCAGGCATTTCACGAGCTGCAGGATGGAAGCTTCATTCGTCACCGATAACGCATCTTAACGTCGCAATCCTGAAAATTTGAAAGGAGCTTACCGTGAAAGTAGCGGTATTCGGTAAAGGCCACGTAGGCGGCGGTCTGGCTGACCTGTGGGAGAAAAAGGGTCACAAGGTGAGCCGCCTGGGGCGAGACGGGGGCGACGTTTCCGACGTTGACGTCGTGCTCATCTCGGTTCCGGGGAAGGCGATTTCGGAAGCTATCGGGAAACTCAGGGGTCTGAAGGGGAAAATTGTCATCGATGCGACGAACCGGTTTGGAGTGGATCCACCGGACGGTTTCAACTCGAATGCCGAGTTCATTAAATCGAAGACCAATGGCCCGACCGCGAAGTCTTTCAACATCAACTTTGCCGCGCTGTATGGAGAGATCGCGAAGGCGCGCTCGAAGCCCAGTAATATCTGGTGTGGAGACAGCGAAGCCCGCGCAGTCGTCGAACAACTCACGCGCGATGCCGGCTATGACCCTGTTTACGCGGGTCCGTTGACCAATGCGGCAGATCAGGAGCACCTGATCAAGATCATCTTTGCCATCAATCAGAATGGGATGGGACAGTTCTTCTACCGAATCGCCAAGCCGGAAAATTTCTGACTGCGCCACCGTGAGCCGATTGCTGAAAACGATATGGCCCCATCGCTGGGGCCATATTCAAAGAGGCTGATGGCGGGAAGTCGGAGATGAAACTTTAAGACGCCGTCTGGCTGAGTCCCGGTGTGCCAAAAATCGGCGCTCCGGGCAGACGGCAAAGGTCGGATCGAAAACTCGGAAAGAAGAGGGTCGGACTCATTGTTTGTGGCGGCCTCTTTTCTTGTCTTTCGAAATTGCACTTGCCGAGCCAAAGGCGGTTTCATTGGCAATCCCGATCGTCCTGACCCCAAGCCTTTATTCACCAATTAGTTGCAAAGGATTTTCGGAAATTTGATTACGCCCCACTTTGGTGTAATGTGACTGCATTATTCTGCACATTGGCTGCACGGACTTCGCCTGATCGACTTCGTTTGGTGTCAATACAAGCATTGCAGCAACTCTGCTATGCTGGCTGCACTCCTGGAGGTCCAATGCGCCGCCTTTTCGCATGGTCTCTTCCACTGCTGCTCTGTTCACTACTTCTGAATGCTCAGCCTGCCCCGGCTCCGCAAACAGCGCGCCAGGCGCTCATCGAGATGTTCTTTGGCTCAGCGCCTAATCATCTTGAAAAGCACCTGCCTGATGTCACTCGCAACACATTCAAAAAGATGAGCGGCCCGAACGGAATGTCTGCGCTCGACCAGTTCGCAATGTTTGCCACCATGGCCAAGGCCGGAGGCGCAAAATTTGAAACATTCGATACCGGGCCGACTCTGTTGCATGTGGAAGATCCGCGCGAAGGCACGAAGGTTGATATCTCGGTCGAAGGCGACAACCTTTCCGGAGATGAAGACCAAATCGAAGTTTCCTTGAACATCACCAAGGAGGACAAAACGCAGACCCTCCCTTTTATTCCCCGTTTCATGTTCACCATGAAGACGGAGTCCGATGTGTGGAGGCTGAGCGAAATTAGCGTGACCGTCCGGGTGCCGCTCGCGGATCCCGATTTTTTGAAGAGCCTTGAACAGCAGCACAACAAAGAAAACGAGCAGCAGGCACAATGGAGCGTGCAGACCATTATCAATGCGCAGAATGCGTATCACTCGGCCCACGGCACCTATGCCTGCAAACTCTCGGACTTGAGTGCGCGGCCGGGTGGAGGCAACGGTTCAGTTGCTGGCGGATTATTTGGCGATCTTGCGACGGGGAAGCACAACGGCTACATTTTTGCGATCTCCGGATGCGATGGAACCCAATACAAAGTTGTCGGAGAACCCGACACGCCTGATTCCGGCGAAAAGGCGTTTTGCTCCGACGAGAGCGGTGCGATCCGCTCGTCGTCCGATGGGAAAGCGACGACTTGCTTAAGCAGCGGAGAAGCGGTGCGGGTTGAAGATCCAAAGGCCACCGGTCTCGCGGTATCCGCGGCAGGGGAGGAAGCGGTTTCGGCTCCTCAACAATCCCAAGTTGTGTCGGCCCAGCCGCAGTCAGGACTAGGCAGGGTGCAGCGGGTGCGCATTTCGCAGGGAGTAGCCCAGGGCATGATCCGGTCGAAAGTCCAGCCTACATATCCACCGGACGCACGGGCCGCGCGAGTTCAAGGCATCGTCATGATGAAAGCCGTAATCAGCAGGACTGGCGACGTTGAAGACTTGCAAGTGATCTCAGGCCACCCGATGCTGACCCAAGCCGCGCTCGATGCCGTCCGACAATGGAAATACCGTCCTTATCTGCTGAATGGCAATCCTGTCGAGGTGGACACCCAGGTTACAGTTAATTTCACGCTCAGTTTGACGCCTGCAACACAATAAATCGCGCATCATTCCAGCCACTTACCCGCATCCTATTTCCAGAATCCCTGGATTTCTGGTAAACAAAAAGATCGCACTGGAGAAGAACTGTGGGCAGATGGGCCTGGATTTCTGTGTTGTCGCTAGGGTGCTGTTTGTCAGGTGGGTGCGGGGGCGGTAGCAGCGACACGACGCAGCAGATACGAGTCGTGATGGCTTCGCCTGACGCTCCGCCGGTAGACATCCTGATAGACGGGAGCGAGGTTGCAACCTCGATCGCTTTCACGAACTCCACGGCTTACCTTCCGGTAAAAACCGGCAATCGGCAGGTGGCGGGCGAGACGGTGAGAAATTCGACCACGGTTTTTCAGCAGAGTGTTGCCGTAGCCGCCAGCGCGAACCAAACCCTGGTGGTAACTGGTCCGGCAGCCAAGACTCAAACCGTAGTTCTCTCTGATGGCAACACGACCTCGACCACAGTTGCTACCGGCGATGGGTCAGTACGGCTGGTAAATGCATCCACTCGCATGGGTCCGGCTGATGTTTACATCGTGAATGCCGGCACCGGAATTGCCGGGGCGAAGCCGGTCGCTACTAACGTAGACGTTGCTCAATCGATTGCCTACCAACTAACCGCCATCGGCAATTACGAGATTTTCCTAACCGCTCCGGGAACGACAAATGTCTTCCTTGACACCGGGCCTCTCGCGCTGACTCAGGGTCAATACCAAACCGTAGTGGCAGTCGATGAATCAGGCGGTGGGTTCAACTACCTGGTACTTACGGATCAATAGGTCTGATTCCTGCTCGGGCCGACAAACAAACGGGACACCAAGGTCTACTTCTTTACAAGTAAGCAGGAGTTGCGTCACAACATTTTCAAGGGGTCTCGCGTCTAATCGAGAGAGCTCAAGCCGAATCCGATCTCCCTCAATTGGCTATACCCCGGCTATAATCAGGGATTTGGAACTTGGAGGCATCTTCAACTATGGACGCACGTGCCAGCTTGTGGGGCCGATTTAAAGCCAATCGCCTGGCTTTCACCTTCGTGATTTTGTTCACTTTGACCGTTGGAATCCTGATAGGGACAGTGGTTTCCTACGGGGTCAAGGGACAGGAGAGGGATAAGAAGTCTGCCGACGCTACTCCGCTCGCCATACCCTCTCCTCGGCAGATGTCGAACCAGTTCGCGCAGATCGCGAAATCGCTTGAGCCTGCGGTGGTGAACATCAACACCGAATCGACGATTAAGCCCACACGACGGCGTGGCGGCGGCGACCAAGACGACCAGGGCGGTGGTGAAGAAAGTCCCTTCGGCGATTTCTTTGACAAGTTTTTCGGCGGGCAAGGCGGCGACCAGGGGCCGATTCGTGAGCGTTCGCTGGGGTCCGGCGTGGTCGTGGATTCCAAAGGTTTCATCATTACCAATCGTCACGTGGTCGAAAAAGCGGACCGCATTCGAGTTCACCTGCAGGACGAACCCGCGGGTGTTCAGCACGATGCCAAAGTCATCGGCAGCGATCAGGAGACTGATTTGGCGGTCATCAAGATCGATGTGGATCATGCGCTGCCCACAGCAAAGCTCGGCAACTCCGATGGAATGCAAGTCGGCGATTGGGTGCTGGCGGTTGGCAGCCCCTTCGGATTGCAGGCGACGGTGACGGCTGGCATCGTTTCAGCCAAGGGCCGGAACATCGTCCCTAATCGACAGTTCCAATCATTCATTCAGACAGATGCGGCGATCAATCCTGGAAATTCCGGCGGCCCGCTGGTGGATATGGATGGAGACGTGATCGGCATCAACACCGCCATTCTTACTGACACCAACGCTTATGCTGGTGTCGGCTTCGCATTGCCCTCGAACACGGTAGCGCAGGTTTACAACCAGCTTACCGGGCCGGAGCACCGGGTCGAGCGCGGATCAATCGGAATTGAATTCAATGCGCAGGAAAATCCGGCAATTGCCAGGGTTTACGGCGTTCAGGGCGGGATTACGATTTCAAGCGTGGTGGCGGGTAGTCCGGCAGAACGCGCCGGTTTGAAAGTTGGCGATACGATCGTTTCCGTCGATGGGAAGTCAGTGAAAAATGGCGACGAATTGGTCGCCGACATCGCCAGCCGCAAGCCCGGATCGAAAGTCACGCTTGGCTACTATCGAAATGGCAAGAAAGACGAAGCGGCGGTCACGGTTGCGGACCGTGCGAAGCTCTTCGCCAGCCGTCTGGGAACCGAAGAAGAAGGCGGTGGCGAGTCCACTCCAAAGCAGAGCAAATTGGGGATTACCACGCGCGAACTCACCCCGGAGATGGCAGACCGTTTGAACGTTCCGTCAGGGCAGGGGATCGTGGTGCAGGATGTGAAACCGGGATCTTTTGCCGATGACGTCGGCTTGACCCGCGGAGACGTAATCCTGGAGATCAATAAACAAAAAGTGAATAGCCAGGATGACTTTGACAAAGTGCAAGCGAGCCTGAAGAGCGGTCAGGATGTGGTGTTCCTGGTGCGCCAGCGTGGTGCGGGACGAAATGACGGCACAATTTTCCTCGCCGGAACACTTCCGTAACGGTTACGTGCACCAATGGAACTGGCGTGCGATGTGCCAGTCGCGCGATGATTGACTGCGCTGTCAAAAGCCTGGGTACCTGAGATTGCGAATGTCTCTTTACATGCGAAACCTGTCGGTGTTAGCTGGATTGTTATCGCTGTTGCTTTCAGTGTCTTTCGCTGCGAGCACTACTCCTGAAAAGCAACCGGCTGCCTCGGCTAGCGCCAAGACCCAAACGGTGCACCACACGGTGCGCTATTCCCGGAAGCGCAAGCCAAAGGTCCGTGGGCAGAAAGCAATCGATGGCGAGCGCATACGCGAGATCCAACAGGCATTAATTCGCGAGCACTATTTGAAGGGCCAGCCATCAGGCAAATGGGACGACGCCACGCAAGCGGCCATGCACAAATACCAGAGTGACCAGGGCTGGCAAAGCAAAACGATTCCTGACTCCCGCGCACTCATCCGACTCGGATTGGGCCCTGATCACGAGCATTTGCTCAACCCCGAGCGCGCGATGACCACAGAGTCAGCTCAACCTAGGGCCAACGCTACAGAATCCAGGTCGACTCAGAACACGAGTGCTCCCGCCGCGCTTAACTCAATGTCTTCTGGTTCAACCCAGGTTTCAGCGCCGAGTTCAGGTTTGCCAGACAATCCAACTCGATAATCTTCAATTCTGACTTGGAAAATAGGGAAGTGGCTGATCGTTTACCACGGCGCCCGGATTCCTTTGTGTCAGGGATTCAGCGACTTCCTCGCCAAATTCCTTGGCTACAACTTTCCTCGCTTCCGAAAGCATAGGCAGGCGGCGCTGTGTGTCGTGAGCGTCCGTCGAGAGAAAGTGCACCGCATTTTCTTTCATCAGCCAACCGGCAATTTGACGCGCCCGAGAACCCCATGATCCGGTGAAAACGGAACCTGTGACCTGCACTGCACAGCCGAGCTCGATCCATTTCAATACACGTTGTGGATCTTGCTGGATGATCGGATTGCGCTCCGGGTGAGTGATGATCGGCGTGATGCCGCGCTGATGCATGCTCGTAAACCACTCATCCACCTGCGAGGAAATGCTGAAATTGCTGAATTCGACCAGCATGTAATGGCTATCGCCAATGGAGTATTTTTCCGGTGTACGCATGGCGCTCTGCATATTTTCGTAGGAAAGATGAAAATCGCATCCCAGGCTGAGTTTCACTTGCGAGCCGATGCGCTGCTGCAAACTTGAAAGAATGCTTGAAAGATATTCGCGATCGTAAAAGTAGCGGTCGTTCGAGTGCGGAGTAGCAACGATATGCTCAATGCCATCTTGCGCTGCCATGCGACACATGGTCTCGGCCATCTCCCACGACTTCGGGCCGTCATCAACCTCGGGCAGGATGTGGCAATGAATATCGACCACGCACCGCGATTAGAGCAGATTTGAAATGAAAGTCAAAGCACGGGAGGGAATGTTCCGGGTAGCGCAAAACGGGACGGCGTAAAGGCAACGGGCAAAACCATAGCAAGCGTAGCTGCAAAGTAATGTCTCGCCAGCACGCCGTTCCGTGAATGATTGGATTCGAATGAGCGGAGGGCGTTGCCACCGGTGGCGTCAAAAACGCAAGCACACCAACTCAGCGGCTGCTCATGAAATCGCGAATTGCTGAATAGGCCTGCTTCAATGTTTCTTCCGTTGGAAGAAAGACGATTCGAAAATGCTTTGTTCCCGGTTTTTGCCCGAAGCCGGAACCCTGCACGGTGAGAATGTGTTTTTCCAACAATAGCTGCTTGACCCAAACAGAATCTTCTTCAGGAACTTCGATTCGCGGAAACGCATAGAACGCGCCCCGTGGGGGAACGCAGCTCATTCCAGAGATCGAATTACAAGTCTGGACTGTCAGATCGCGGCGAGCCGTTAGCTTTCTGCGTACTTCGATCAGATGGTCCTGTGGACCTTCGAGCGCAGTTTTGATCGCGTACTGCTGGGGATGGTTCGCCGAAAGCCGCGCGCGCAGCATTTTGTGGATGCCCTCGATGTAAGGCGTGACCGCGGCTGCTTCTCCGCTCACGACGGCCCAACCCATGCGCCACCCGGGAGCAAGGTAATTCTTCGACAACCCACCGATGGTCACGATCGGAACATCAGGCGCAACCGCAGCGATGGAAATATGCTCGCCGCCGTCGAGGATCAGCTTGTCGTAGATTTCGTCGGCAATGATCAGCAAATTGTGCTGGCGCGCCAGCTCCGCAAAATCCTCCAGCATTTTTCTGGTGCAGATTGAGCCTGTTGGATTATTGGGGTTGATCAGGACGATCGCCTTGGTTCGCGAGTTAATTCGTTTCTTGATATCGCTCAACTCAGGCTGCCAGCCATCTTCTTCGTTCAGGTAGTAGGGATTTACTTCTGCGCCGATTTTGCAGAGCACCGCAGGATAAAGCGGGTAATCCGGCCGCGGCGTGAGAACGTTGTCACCGGGATTCAGCAGTGCGGTCAACGCGAGATCGACTGCTTCGCCTGCGCCGTTGGTCACGAAAACATTTTGAATGCTGCGAATTCCGTTTCGCTCAGCTTGTGCGCGAATAGCATCAAGCGCCTCGGGAACTCCCGCAGATGGAGCGTAGCCATTCTTGTTGTCGCGCATGGCGCGATACGCGGCTTCGACGATATGCGCCGGCGGCGCGAAATCAAAAATATTCGGATCTCCAACGTTCAGGTGAAGAACTTTATGGCCCTGGCGCTTGATCTCGTCCGCGAGGCCAACCATGTCGCGGATGGCATAGCGCAGGTTCTCAAGGCGTTGTGCGGGGGTGATTTCGCGGGTCTGAGTTGCAGGCATACTCAAGATTTTAACCGCAGAGAACGCCGAGACAAAGCAATTCACCACGGAGACACGGAGGCACGGAGGCACGGAGAATGCGAAAGAGGTCATAGCCTTGATGCACCACTGATGCGGCCATGGTGATGGCTGCCATCGTCAGGGATGACAACTTTCGGCTTTTCGTGGCGGACGAGCAACAACGAACGGCGCACGACTGACGACGTGCGACGCACGACGCCGTTCTCACTCCGGCCTATCTATCTGTGCTCTCTGCAGCCGGTCTGAGTAATCCACGTACACCGACTTCCACTCGGTATAGAAGTCAATCGCCCCAATTCCGCCTTCGCGATGGCCGTTGCCCGTGGCTTTGGTGCCGCCAAAGGGCAGATGAACCTCCGCGCCGATGGTCGGAGCGTTGATGTACGTGATCCCGGCGTACAGGTCGCGCATGGCTGTGAATGCCTTGTTCACGTCGCGCGTATAGATTGCCGATGACAGCCCATACTCGATGTTGTTCGCGATCTGCACCGCGTCCTCGAAATTCTCGCAGGGAATAATCGAAACAACCGGCCCGAAAATTTCTTCCTGCGCGATGCGCATTCTGGGATCGACATCGGTGAAGATGGTCGGCTCCATGAAGAATCCGCGTTTGTAATCGCCTTTGTCGAGACGATTGCCGCCGCATTGCAACTTCGCGCCTTCTGTCTTGCCAACGTCAACATACTGCAAGTCGCTCTGCAGTTGGCGCTCGTTGATCGCCGGCCCCATTTCGACAGTCTCATCGAGTCCGTTGCCGACGCGTAGCTTTCGCGCGCGTTCAACCAGGCGATGAACGAAATCGTGATAAACGCCCTTCTGAACAATGATCCGGCTGGTGGCGGTGCAGCGCTGCCCGGTGGTTCCGAAGCCTCCCCAAAGCGCGCCTTCGATGGCGAGATCGAGGTTGGCGTCGTCGAGCACGATCATGGGATTTTTGCCGCCGAGTTCGAGCGAGCAATGCTTGAAAGTCCTTGCCGCCGCGGTGCCAATCGTTCGTCCAACCGCGCTCGAGCCGGTAAATGAAACCGCACGAACATCGGGATGTTCAAGCAATGGCGCGCCGGCTTCGGGTCCGTAACCAGCGACGATGTTGATGACGCCCTTCGGAACCCCGGCATCAGTCAAAACCCGAACCAGATTGAAAGTCGAAAGCGGAGTGTCCTGCGCCGGCTTGATTACGCAGGTGTTGCCGCAGACAAGCGCGGGCAGCAGTTTCCATGAAGGAATTGCCATGGGGAAATTCCATGGCGTAATCATTCCGCAGACGCCTATTGGCTGGCGGATAGCCATGGCAAATTTGTTCGGCAACTCAGAAGGTGTCGTCGGACCAAAAAGCCTGCGCCCTTCGCCGGCCATGTAGTAAGCCGTGTCGACCGCCTCCTGCACATCGCCGCGAGTCTCTTTCAGGACCTTGCCCATCTCGCGCGTCATATCTCGCGCGAAATCTTCTTTGCGTTCAGCGAGTATTTCCGCCGCGAGAAAAATGATCTCGGCTCGCCTAGGCGCTGGAACCAGTCGCCACTTGGCAAATGCGCGCCTGGCTGCATCGACCGCAGCGTCAACATCTTCCTTCCCGGATTTCTGGAAGATCCCGACTACATCGCGGGTGTCGGCAGGATTACGATCTTCAAACGTTTCTCCCGTCGATGATTCGACCCACTCGCCATCGATGAAATTGCGGTAGACATTCGGACGAGAAACATCACCGGCGATGGTGGGTTTGGTCAGGGTGTCAGTTGCCACTTGCAGCCTCCTGATTCATATAGCTCGAATCTTTATGCTATCTGCCCGTCAGAGGTGGAGCAAGCCAAGGGCAACCGCGCACTCCAGCAACAGGTTCCATCTGTTCCGTCATCCCGATGGTCCACGTTTTCACAACGGGCGAGCGCTCTGGCGCAGAGTATGCGGCAACCCGCGAAGAATCCTTCCCTACGCCTGAAAAACGGGCTTTGCTCAGGACGATCCCACTCGAATCGAGTAAGACCCGGCCGTAAGCAGACCGAATTCTCGGGGAACAACTTCGCCCGCGGTATCGTATGCTGTTACAGGTCTGGGCGGATGCCCTGCCGCTCGTAAGCCGGGGAGAAGCAATGAGCAAAGAAGCGAGAATTGTTCTTATCGCGCTGTTAGCGATTGCGTTGGGTACAATCACTCTTGCGCAGGATCGAACGCCAGACGACCGCAAGTCGGTAACGATCATCTTCAAGGACGGTCGCAGCCAGAGCGTTGCTTTGGACGACATCTCCCGGATTGAATTCAAGCCCACGCCGGCTGTGATCTTCAAAGAAGGGCGCCAGCACAATTTGCCTTCCGGCGAAATCTCGCGCGTCGAGTTCAACACCTCGGCGAAAGACTCGCCATTCGGCAGGAAGCATTTCGTAGGCAAATGGGAAGTTGGCGTCGATGGCAGCGTTGCCGACGGTTATTTCATGATCACCCTTGACGAAAATGGGCAGGCACACAAGACCAGGGGCTCAAGCCACGGTACCTGGGTGTTTGTCGATGGCGAAGCGCGCATCAGTTGGGAAGACGGCTGGCACGACATCATCCGCAGAGTTGGCGAGAAATACGAAAAAGTAGCGTTTGAGCCTGGAAAAACTTTCTCCGACTCGCCATCCAACGTAGCCAGGGCGCGCAATACCAATCCAGAGCCAATCTAAACACATAGAAGGCGGCCTCAGAATAGCCGTCAGCCATCAGTCAGTCGTCACTGAAAACGACCCAAGGATTCCGCATCGCCGGTTACTCGCGTTAGCTGAGTCTGTTGCTAAACTCTCCTCCTGTCTGTTGCAATCCGAAACTTTTGTCGGGATCGGCGCGTATCCTTAGTGCGAACGGATTGGGGCAGGGTCTCAGACAGTTGTCAGCCTTCAGTCGGCAGCCGTCAGGAAAAACGAGCAATGGCTGACGGCTGATGGCCAAGTTCACCATCCGCGAACAATTTCCGGGGAGCAAGGTTTGGAAGACGCCCAAGTGGCCGCTTTGCTGGTCCGTCGCTGCATTGCGGGCGACGCAGCCGCATGGGAGGAGATCGTCCAGAGGTATCATCGGCGTATTTACAACATCTGTTATCGTTTCGCAGGATCAGCCGATGACGCGCAGGACCTGACACAAGAGGTATTCATCCGAATGTACCGGACGCTAAATTCATACGACACTGGCAGGGGCGCATTCACCACCTGGATGACGACGTTAACGCGGAACCTGCTGGTCGACCATTTCCGCAAAACCAAGCAGGACCGAATCACCGATTCTCTGGATGCCACGACCTCGACCCAGGAAGATGCGATCAGCCTGGGAGACCGGATTCCCGACGAAGGCCCAGCCCCGGATTTAGGGGTACAAAGCCGGGAGGCACGGGAAATCGTCCACGAAGCCTTGCAGAAACTCTCCCCGGAGCTGCGGGAAGCTGTGATTTTAAGGGATTTACAGGACATGGACTATCGGGAGATCGCGACAGTACTAAAGGTTCCGGAAGGCACAGTAAAGTCAAGGATTAACCGTGGAAGAGCGGAACTTGCTCGGCTTTTACAACGTACATATAGGCAGGTGATGTGATGGCAGGCAAACAAGATAACGGCCAAGAAAGCCAAAAGATGACGTGTTCAGAGTTCGACGCTCTGCTCAGTCAGGCCATCGACGGCACCCTGGCAGGCGAAAGGCTTGCCGGATTTGAGGCGCATGGGCGCGAGTGTCAACTCTGCGGTCCGCTGCTGCAGGAGGCTGAGTCGGGACGCTCCTGGCTCAAGTCTCTGGCAGAAGTCGAGCCGCCCGAGAATCTGGTCACCAATATTCTGCTCAGCACGAGCGGGGTGGTACCTAAGCGCCACCTGGCAGGCGAGCCAGAACCCTCCTTGTTCGCAAAGCTGGGACAATGGGGAGTGGCGCTGGCTTCGCCGGTCTTCGCTGTGGCGCGCCAGCCCAGATTTGCCATGTCATTCGGCATGGCCTTCTTCACACTTTCGGTGACGTTGAGCTTTGCCGGAGTGAAGCTGAGCGACCTGCGTCACATGGACTTGCGGCCCAGCGCGATCCGCCGCAGCTACTACGAAACTACGGGGCGAGTACAGAAATATTACGAAAACATTCGCTTCGTCTATGAAATCGAATCTCGTGTGCGGCAGTTCAAGGAAGCCACTGCTCCTGCCGAACCGCCACGTGAACGCGAGCAAGAGAACAACGATAGGAAGGACAAGAATAAGAACAATACCAGTGGACAACCCGATCAGAAACAGGAACGCAACTACAGCCGGGAGGGTGACCAGCCAGTATTCGCTGCTCTTCAGAATGCGCCCCGAACCAATGTCAACGAGCCACCTGAAATGTCGGAAACCACGTCCAGGAGGTTCGTATGAACTGCGCAAATCATTCACTAAATCCAGTAGCTGCGTATTGCCGCACCTGCGGCAAGCCACTTTGCACGAGTTGTACGCGTCCTGTGATGGGAGTTATCTATTGCGAAAATTGCCTGGCCGAGCGAGTTGGCGCAAGTGCCCCATCGCAGGCTGGCCAATCTCAGCAACCCGCGTCATTTGCATATCAACCAGGGGCTGTTCCGCCTCCGGGTTCGGGACCGAATCCCGGCCTTGCGGGAATTCTGGGTGCCATACCGTTCGGCGTGGGCGCCATCTACAACAACCAGTACACCAAGGGTCTGGTACATCTCGCAATCTTTGTTTTCCTGGTAGTCGCGCTCAGTTCGGGTGACCTGCCGGGCTACCTGTACCCGGTGCTTGGGATCGGGATGGCGTTTTTCATCCTGTACCAGATCATTGACGCAGTGCGCACTGCCAAGGCGATCCAGGCGCACCAACCTCCTCCTGATCCGTTCGGTTTGGCGACGATGTTCAGCCCAGGCGGGAAGCCAGAGACGGTCCCGGCTAACGTCACCAGCACCCATACGGTGCCATTTGGCGCGGTTGTTTTGATCGGCCTTGGGATACTTTTCCTGCTGCACAACCTGAATATCTGGTTCTTGCGGGCAGATATTCTTTGGCCGTTCATCCTGATTGCTCTTGGTGTATGGCTGCTTATCCGACGGCAAACTTGCAGCGCGCAAGGCAGCTATCGCCGTTCGAGCGTGATCGGTCCAGCCATACTGATCACGATTGGCGGAATTTCTCTCTTGGACAACTTGCACGGGCCCGGTTGGGACCGTACCTGGCCGCTGATCCTGCTTGTCATCGGAGCAATAAAGCTGCTCGAGCGCAGCGGACACCTAGGTGGGCCAACTCCGCCATCAGCGGGAGAATTTCCACCGGCAGGTGCTTCCACGACGCCACCGCCGGCCGAAGTAAACAGCGAGGTGAAAAATGGCTAGCACAACGCAAGTGCCTCCTAGAGTTCCACCGTCGCCGGTTCCGCCGTTGCCGCCGCGCGCCCCCCGCTCGCTTGCCGGTCCGATTGTGCTGATTGTGATCGGAATTTTCTTTCTCCTCGGAAACCTGCGGGTTCTTTACTGGCAGGATCTGGGGCGTTGGTTCGCACATTACTGGCCAGTGCTGTTGATCCTGTGGGGTGTTATAAAACTGGTTGAATATCAGCAGGCCAATCGCTCAGGAACCCGGCCCGCGGGAATAGGTGCTGGAGGCGTCCTCCTGGTGATTTTCCTGGTTGTCGCTGGCTTGATCGCGACCGAAGCCGATAAGCACTGGGGAGAATTTCGCGACAACTTTCATGTCGAGGGCGCTGATTTTCCCTGGTGGGGGCACAGCTATGAGTTCAACAGCGACCTGCAGCAGGCTTTTCCCACTGGCAGCAATCTGCACGTGAACAGCAATCGTGGCGCAATCAATCTGAGCGCTTCGAATGACAACCAGATCCACATCACCGTACACAAACGCATCAACGCCGAAGACCAAAATGACGCCGAGCGATGGGATAAATCCACGCAGCCGCAGATCAGCTCGAACGGTCAGGTGGTCACGGTCAATGCGAATACCGATGGCGCCGGGGACCACTGGGTGAGCAGCGATCTCGACATTGCCCTCCCGCGCAAAGCATCGGTGGTACTTTCGACCAAGCACGGTGACATAAGCATCATGGGCCGTGATGGGAACGCGGACGTGACTAGCCAGAGTGGTGACGTTTCGGTCACCGACTTGAACGGGAGCGTGACCATGAGCCTGGATCATAGTTCGGCGCGGGTCTCGCAGGTGACATCAGATGTCACCATTCAAGGCCGTGCCAATGATATCTCCATCGAAGACGTGAAGGGCACCGTGCACCTGAACGGAGACTTCATGGAAACAGTTAAGCTTTCGCGCATTTCGAAACCTGTTAGCTTCAAGTCCAGCCGCACCGATATGGATTTTTCGCAATTGGAAGGCTACTTGAATCTGGATTCCGGCGACCTGGAAGCAACCAGCGTTACTGGTCCGTTCCGGCTGCGTACCCGCTCAAAGGACATCATGTTGAACGGCGTCTCAAACGATGTACGCGTTCTGAATGAAAACGGTGCGGTTGAAATTCACATGAACAAGGTCGCAGGGATGGAAGTAAAAAATGCCAAAGGCGACATTCGCATCTTCGTTCCGGAGAAGGCCGCCTTCCAGCTCGACGCGCAGGACCGAGATGGCGAGATTCAGTCGGACTTCAGTCAGGTAACAGTCAATAACGGAGAAGACCATTCGACAGCCACAGGCAGCGTGAACGGCGGCGGTCCGCGCATGTCCCTTGCAAATGAGCACGGTGGCATTGAAATTCGCAAAGGGCTGGCCATACCTCCACCGCCTCCTGCTCCTCCTAAGTCCTCCCGCGCAGCCGACAAGCAACTGCCCGAGCCACAGGAGAACTGAGCAGTCCAGTTCCCGAGAAGTCTGATCTCGCCGGTCGTGGTACATTGACCACTCGGAGAGATCGCCATGCCAACACCAGCCCCTGAATTTGCAGAACTGAAATCAAAGATGCGCTCCATGTGGATGGCCGGTGATTTCGGCCAGGTCGCCAACTATGCGGCGCAGACGGGCGTCGAGTTCATAGAACGATTAAAAATCAGCCCGGGCACGCGCATCCTGGATGTGGCGTGTGGCACAGGCAACACGGCGATTCCCGCCGCGCGAGCCGGAGCACACGTCACAGGCCTCGACCTTGCGCCGAATCTGCTCGAACAGGCCAGAAAGCGTGCCGCTGCCGAAAATCTGCGCATACAGTTTGACGAAGGTGACGCGGAAGACCTGCCCTACGGCGATGAGGAATTCGACATCGTCATATCAATGTTTGGCGCGATGTTCGCGCCAAGGCCGGAGAAGGTGGCCGCGGAGCTGACCAGGGTCTGCAAGCCCGCCGGTTTGATTGCCATGGCCAATTGGACGCCAGAGGGATTCGTTGGAAAGTCTTTCCAGATTACTTCTAAGATGGCGCCTCCTCCCCCGGGCGTTCCACCTTCCGTCCTCTGGGGAGACGAGGCAACTGTGCGCCAAAGGCTCTCTCATAATATTTCGAAGCTCGCCATGAGCCGGCAGAAGGCGAGTTTCAAGTTTCCTTTCAGCCCCAAGGAGGTCGTGGCATTTTTTCGCCAGTATTTTGGCCCCACTCAGATCACCTTTGCGCGCCTCGACAAGGCGCAGCAGGACATATTGGCCTCGCAGCTCGAGGAGCTTTGGATAAAACACAACCAGGCGTCCGACGGCTCGACCGCGGTAGAAGCGGAGTATCTGGATGTTCGAGCAGTACGGGGCTAGAACTTTTACCACTTCTCCATTGCAATCATGAGTTCTTTCTCTCCCACTGCCGAGGGCTTTCGCCTGATCTTTCGCCGGCCGGCAATTCCTCTGGCCGAGATTGCCTGGCGGTGGAGTCTCGGCATTGCTGTCTGGTTCGTAGGCGGGATGTTTCTGGTTCAGTATGCTGACTCGTTGCCGGTAAGTGGTATTGACCGATTATTGCTGGGAACGCGCCAACCCGCGCTGGCGCTGCGGGCTCTAGAGCGAATTTTTCATGGCAGTGGGCTTCGCTTCACCGAAGGTGGCATTCTGCTCGCTCTCGGCATGACGATCGCCTGGATCGTGCTGGCTTCACTTGGCCGCGCTGCAACTTTAAGAGCCGTGATGCAGGAATTCGCCATCACTCCAGCGCAGCGATTTTCTATGCGCACCACTGCATCTCTGGCAGGACTAAATTTCCTGCGTGCTGCTTTGGCACTGGCCGCCCTCGTGGCCACACTGGGATCGGCTTTATTGGCAAATGAACTATGGGCGGCCAGTAATTTGCCGGTCGCGAATGCCGCGCGATTGTGGTTTTTACTTCTGATCGCTGTGTGGATTGCATGGGCAATCCTCAATTGGGTGACTTCAGCCGCTTCGCTTTTCGTGCTGGTCAACGGCGCTCCCGCGCTTGCCGCTGTCTCTCAGGCGGTGGGCTGGTATCGCGACCGCACCCGCGCAGTGACGTCTGTTGGAATCTGGTTCGGCTTGGCCCGGGTGGGCTTGCTCATCGTCTCCTATGCAGCCGGGTTCACCGTGTTGGGAATGGTCAGCATTCTGGGGCATGGGGCGACATCACTACTACTGCTTCTGATCTTCCTTGCTTATTGTGCATGCGCGGATTTTCTGTGTACGGGTCGGCTGGCCGCGTATGCGCGCATTCTCGGCGGAGAAGAAGGACCTATTGTTGGCGCTGGACTCGAGAAGCCCGGTGGGAATCCGGCGACCGGGTCTTTTTCTATCGATCAGAGCGAACTGATCTTGAGCGATGTTCCACTGCCGGCAACGTAAGCTCCTTTACACCAATCCTGCGATCTGAGAAACTCGTTCGTGGAAACCCCATCAATCGTTGTCCTCGACTTCGGGGCGCAATATTCGCAGTTGATTGCGCGACGGGTGCGCGAGCAAAACGTCTTCTCCGTTGTCCTTCCCTGCAATTCGAAAATTGAAGAAATAAAAAAGCAATCGCCCGTTGGGATCATTCTGTCGGGCGGGCCGTCATCCGTGTATGACAAAGACGCGCCTTCCGCTGATCCTCGCCTTTTTGAGTTAGGAGTGCCGGTGCTTGGAATCTGCTATGGCTTGCAGTTCATGGCACACGCACTTGGCGGAAAGGTCCGAGCGGCCAAACATCGAGAATATGGGCATGCGCAAGTTGAAGTCCTGGAAGATTCGCCGCTGTTCTGCGGGCTGCCGCGTTCCCTCGAGGTTTGGATGTCGCATGGTGACGAGGCCCTCGAACTTCCTCCAGGGTTTAAGTTGATGGCGAAATCTCCGAGCGCGGTTGCGGGAATTGAGGATCAAGCTCGCAGGCTGTATGCGGTGCAATTCCATCCTGAGGTCCATCACACAAAACGCGGCACCGACATTCTTCGCAATTTCGTGCTGAACATCTGCAAAGCCAAACCAAGCTGGACACCACAGCATTTTGTCGATGCGACGATCGCCGCCGTACGCGAGCAAGTCGGCTCAGGGCGCGCGATCTGCGCTTTATCTGGCGGAGTAGATTCGGCGGTTGCGGCAACGCTGGTGGATCGGGCACTGCGCGATGGCAATTCATCTCGGCTCACTTCTGTTTTTGTGAATAACGGCGTGCTGCGAAAAAATGAATTTGAAAAAGTGCAGCAGAATCTGCGTGACAAGCTGGGATTGCACGTGGTTGCTGTCGATGCGACCGAGCGTTTTTTGTCGAAGCTCGCGGGCGTGACCGATCCCGAGAAAAAGCGGAAAATTATCGGCAACGAATTCATCGCGGTGTTCGATGAAGAGGCGCAGCGGATCGAAAAGAATGAAGGCGCAGTCGAGTGGCTGGTGCAGGGCACGCTTTATCCGGATGTGATCGAATCCGTCTCCGTGCGCGGGCCCTCGCAGGTGATTAAATCGCACCACAACGTTGGCGGCTTGCCGGAAAAGATGAAGCTGAAGCTAATTGAGCCGCTGAAAGAGTTGTTCAAAGACGAAGTCCGCAAGATCGGACGTGATCTGGGAATGCCCGAAGAAATTCTGCAGCGGCAGCCCTTCCCAGGGCCAGGGCTTGCGGTGCGGGTTCTGGGCGAGGTCACTCCGGAGCGCCTGGCAATTTTGCGCGAGTGCGACGACATCGTGGTAAATGAAATCAAGAGCGCCGGGCTTTACAGCAAAACCTGGCAATCGTTCGCCGTGCTCCTGCCGGTGATGTCAGTCGGGGTGATGGGCGATCAGCGAACGTATGCGTACACCTGCGCCATCCGTGCCGTGCACTCGGAAGATGGCATGACGGCCGATTGGGTTCCGCTGCCGCATGATGTCCTTAAAACGATTTCAAATCGAATCGTGAATGAAGTGCAAGGTGTGAACCGCGTTGTCTACGACGTGACCTCAAAGCCGCCGGGCACGATCGAATGGGAGTAGCCGAATACACGCCGTTCCGCTACCGATGGTTACCTACGCAAGCTCAACTCCGCTAATATTGTCGGGGTTCTAACCTTCTAGAAACGTCGAGTCTAGGAAAACATGACAAAAATACATTCCGTGCCGGTGCTCGCTTGCGTCATGCTCCTTGCCGCGGTCGCGTTTGGCCAGCCATCTTCGGCTGCAACCAGTTCGGCGTTGCCGTATTCGCCCAGCCTGGATGTGAACTCGATGGACCGCTCCATCGATCCTTGCGTCGATTTCTATCACTATTCGTGCGGCGGATGGCAAAAGAAGAATCCGATTCCCGCCGACCAGACCTCGTGGTCCGTTTACGGCAAGCTGTACGAGGACAACTTGAATTTTCTGCGCACGATCCTCGAAGAGGCGGCGCTGGCGAAGGCGCAACGAGACAGCGCTAACCAGAAGATCGGTGATTTTTATGCCGCCTGCATGGATGAGGATGGCGCGGAGAAACGCGGCCTCTCGGGACTTCAATCCGATCTCAACGCCATCTCGCAACTGCATTCAGCAAACGATCTGACTGCGTTGATTGCGCGCCTGCAGCTCACATACGGAAGGGGGATCTTGTTCAATGCCGGTTCCGGCCAGGACCCCGACAATTCCGAACAGCAGATTGCCGAACTTGACCAGGGCGGACTCGGTTTGCCGGACCGCGACTACTACACCAACGACGATGCGAAGTCGAAAGAAGCGCGGGAACGCTACGTGCAGCATGTACAAAAAATATTTGAGCTCGCAGGGGACAATCCAGCAACTGCGAGAGCCAATGCCGAAACCGTGATGCGCATGGAAACGGAACTTGCCAAAGCTTCACTGACGCGTGTGGCGCGCCGCAATCCCTACAACCTGAAGCACAAAATGAAAGTTGCGGATCTGATGCAACTTGCTCCCGCCTTCGATTGGGCTGTCTACTATCGCGATGCCAGCTATCCGGCTTTTGTCATCGTCAACGTGGATACGCCTGATTTCTTCAAGGAAGTAAACACCCTTCTAAATTCGGAGCCAATCAGCCATTGGCAAACTTATCTGCGCTTCCACGTCATCGACTGGTCATCGCCGTATTTGTCGTCGAAATTTGTGAATGAGAATTTTGACTTTTACCGCAAATATCTGCACGGCGCGACGGAGCAGCAACCACGATGGAAGCGCTGCGTGTCTTATACGGACCGCGATCTTGGAGAAGCATTGGGGCAGGCCTATGTCGCACGAGTATTTTCGCCGGAACTGAAGCAGGCCACGCGCGAAATGGTGCTGCATATTGAAGATGCGATGGCGCAGCGCATCCAGCAATTGGATTGGATGAGTCCTGAGACCAAGCAGCAGGCGCTCATCAAGCTCCACGGCATTCGTAACAAAATCGGATATCCCGACAAGTGGCGCGACTACAGCTCAGTCGATATCGTGCGCGATGACTTTCTCGCCGACGTGCAGCGCGCGCACGTCTTTGAGAACCTCCGCGACATCGCGAAAATCGGCAAGCCGGTCGATCACGGCGAATGGGACATGACCCCGGCGACGGTTGATGCTTACTACAATCCACAGATGAATGACATTAACTTCCCGGCCGGAGTTCTGCAGCCGCCTGTTTACGATGCGAAGATGGACGATGCTCCCAACTACGGCGACACCGGCGGCACCATTGGTCACGAATTAACGCATGGCTTTGACGACGAAGGCAGCCAGTTCGATGCGCAGGGAAACCTTCGCAACTGGTGGACGAAAGAAGACCGGGAAAAGTTTGACGCGCGCACCAAATGCGTTCAGGACCAATATGCGCAATACGTAGTCACCGACGACGTTCATATCAACAGCGCGCTCACTTTGGGCGAGGATGTGGCTGACTTGGGCGGAGAAATTCTTGCGTATATCGCCTGGCAGGACGCGACCAAAGACAAAAACCTGCAGCCGATTGACGGTCTGACTCCCGAGCAGCGTTTCTTCGTCGGCTTCGCGCAGTGGGATTGCGCGAACGATCGTCCGGAGGATTTGCGCGTGCGTGCCGCGACTGATCCCCACTCACCGGCGCGATACCGCATCAATGGCGTAGTTGTGAATATGCCGGAGTTCACGAAGGCATTTTCCTGCAAAGCAGGGCAGCCAATGACGAAGCCCCCGGATAAAGTCTGTCACGTATGGTGATTACTCGCTGGTGAAGTAGTCGACCGTCACCGGGTTTTCGAACAACGAATAGTCCCGTGTCACAACGGTGATGCCGCTCTCGGTCACGAAATATTTTTGGCGGTCGGCTTCCGGATCGAAGCCAATTGTGGTGCCTTCCGGGATGTGAACATCGCGGTCGATGATGGCGCGGCGAATGCGACAGTGCCGGCCGACGTTCACGTGCGAGAACAGAATGCTGGAATCGACTTCCGTGTAAGAATTCACGCGGACATCCGGCGAAAGCACGCTGTAGCGTACGGTACCGCCCGAGACGATGCAGCCAGCAGAGACGATCGAATCTAAAGCCTGGCCAGTTCGTCCGGGCTCTTCAAACACAAACTTCGCCGGTGGATACTGCCGCTGGTGCGTGCGAATCGGCCAGGCGGAGTCATACAGGTTGAAGACCGGCGAAACCGAGACCACATCCATATTGGCTTCGTAATACGCTTCGAGAGTTCCTACATCACGCCAGTACAGGGCCTCTTTTTTGTTCTCATCCACGAAGTCGAAACCGTAGACGCGATAGTCGTCGATCATTTTGGGCAGAATGTCTTTTCCGAAGTCGTGGCTGGAGTGCTCATCTTCCGCGTCCTTCAGCAAAACCGGTATGAGCACGTCGGTATTGAACAGATACACGCCCATGGATCCGGGTACTTTGTCGGAATTTCCAGGAACGCGGATTTTGGTAGATGAGGGTTTCTCTTCGAAACCTGTAATCCGATTGTCGGGATCGATCGAGACAACGCCGAACCGGTAGCTTTCCTCGGGATCGATCTGGATGGTGGCCAGTGTCACGTCCGCTCCAGAGTCGATGTGCTGGCGCAGCATCAGGTCGTAATTCATCTTGTAGATGTGGTCGCCGGAGAGGATGAGGACATAGCGCGGCTGCTCTGAACCGATGGAATAAATATTCTGATACACGGCGTCAGCCGTGCCTTGATACCACTGATCGCTGACCCGCTTCATGGGAGGGAGCACTTCGACGAACTCCCCCATCTCACGGGCGACAATGTTCCAGCCCTCGCGAATGTGGCGGTTCAGCGAAAGCGCTTTGTATTGGGTGAGAATGTAAACCTTGCGCAGGTCGGAGTTGATGCAATTGGAAAGAGTTATATCAATGATGCGATAGATCCCACCGAAGGTCACAGCAGGTTTGGCGCGGTCGCGGGTAAGCGGATAAAGCCGTTCTCCAGCTCCGCCCGCCAGCAGGACTCCCAAGGTGTCTTTCATTTCGGTCTACTATGATGAGCAACCTGCGCTCACGTTGTACATACCATTGAGTTTGGGTGAAGCTTTTTTGCGCCGGTAATACTAGCACAGGAAGTTCAATAAAGCAGAAGCAACCCGCCTGGTGGCGACGGGTTCCGATTGGCGCAGGGACCGCGACGCACGCTTGCGCGACGTTCCTTGTGCGCGATTCAAGCTGTGGCGCAAGCACCTTTGCCATGCCTGTCGATCGTGATTACATTAAGCTAATGTTCAAATATCGAATTCTCCGCGGGTTGACTCCCAGTTGCAAACTCCTGGTTTGCATGGCGCTGTCGGTCGCGACTGCAAACTGCCTGACGAACCCGAACGCCGCAGTCAAATGGCAGCCGGCGAGGCCGGCGAATGGTTCTCCCATGCTGATCGAGATAGGCGCTCCCGCCGGGGTTCATTCTATTAAGGCGCAATGGCTAGGCCACAACGTGAGCTTCTACCATTCCGGCAAAGGGAAAATATGGTGTGCGCTTGCCGGTGTTCCGCTCCAAACCCCTGCCGGAACCTACGAGCTCCAGATAACGGAAACGCTGGCGAATGGCAGAACTACGGACATCAGACAGAAGGTTAGAGTGGTCAAGGCGACCTATCCGAAGATAACAGTAAAGGTCGCGAAGCGATTTACGGAACCCAATCAGACGCAATTAGCCGCTATATCGGTCGATAAAGGAGTGAAGGAGAAGACTTTTTCTACAGTCAGCCCGCAAATGCTCTGGGCAGGAAAGTTCGCTGCTCCTGTGTTTGCTCCCGTGTCAGATGTGTTTGGAACAGAACGGGTTTTCAACGGGGAGGTCCAGAGCCGGCATCAGGGATTGGACTATGCCGTGCCGGCGGGAACTCCGATTCACGCCATCAACAAGGGAATCGTGGTCCTGGCCAGACCCATGTACTTCGAAGGCAGCTTTATTGTGATCGACCACGGACAAGGCCTGCTCAGCCTCTATCTTCACCTCTCAGAGTTCAAGGTGAAGGAAGGGCAGGAAGTCGGCGCTGGCGATGTCATCGGATTGAGCGGTGGCACAGGCAGGGCGACTGGCGCGCACTTGCATCTGGCGGTGCGGTGGCAGGGGATCTACCTGGATCCGGCTGTTCTGCTTAAGCTGCCTTTTCCTTCCGCAAACCGGTCGAGCCGGCCGTCTGTTCCGATTTCGTAACAAAAACCGCGGCGCCACCGGGAATTCAGCAAATTGTGAGAACCTGCTGGGGCTGATCGTCAGGTACGGCGTGGGGAAGCGCTCGATTTTTGCGCCCGACGGGAGGCTATCGGGAACTTGGAGGACCCCCCTCGACAAGTTCCCGATATTTACATGACTGCAAGTTTTGTCTGTGGAGTTTCCTCTTCGACGGCCACTCCATCACGATAAGAGACGCTTCGCCCGGAGATCGCCGGCACGCGTTCGCCAGGAACAATGATGCCAACCAGGTTCAGAGGGTCGGCGGCTGAGATGATGACAGTTTCGCCGGTCGGTGGGACTTTTCGCGTAGCACGCAAAGATTCCACCGCAACTGGCAATGCAAACTGCTCGCCCAGAAATCCATCGACGAAGCGTCCACCGCGAATTTCGCCGCGAGCTTCGAGACGCCGAAATGCAATCTGCAGTTCGCGCCACTTGGGCAAATTGGTTTCCCGGGCGAGAAGGTCGCGGAAGACTACTCCGTAGCGTTTCAGCAGCATCCAGCACACGGCCTCGGCTCTGCGATCGACTTCAATGGCGGAATCGGCGTGCAAAATTGCCCAGCGCCCAGCGCTGTGGCGAGGGCGAGATGCGCGGCCGCTACCCTGGCCGGCGCGGCGCTTGGGATCGATAAGCGCCCGCAGATTGTCAAAGCCATCGGCGGTAACCAAGCCGGCAGCCACGAGTTCCCATAAACCAGTTTCAATTTCTGCTTTTAATTTCCCGGTGGCACGAACGATGTCCGCAAAGAATGAAGCGCCACGCAAGCGCAAATATCCCAGCACCTGAGCCGCGACAGGACTCAGCCCGTGGGCATCAGCCAGTGACGTGTGCGGAGCCATCCAGTCCGCCTCTTCGCGGATGAAGAATGTAATGGGGGCAACGCTCGTCGGAATGACCCGGCGCCGACCTGATTGACCATTGCCGTTGGCTTCAATGGTTGCGGGATGCGGCGAGAGTCTGCCCCATCCAACCGCTCCGGTCAGGCAGAGCTGGTCAAGCCATGCCGGGTCATAGTCGGCGATGCGGCGGCTGAGCACCTGGCGCTCCCATGCGTTGGCGGGAATTTCAAATCCCTGGAGCTGGCGCAGAACTTCAAGCGCAGAACGTTCTCCTTGAGTCTGGGCTTCGGGCGCGAGGTGTTGCCAGCGCAAAAGCCAACGCATGAATTGCGCAGGAGTGACTGGCTCAATCTGCTTGCGAAGCGTGGCGACAGTAAGCCGATGAATGCGAGCGAGCAAGCGGCGATCGCACCACTCGGTTTCTAGCTGGTCTGGCGCGGACACTCCTGTCCGCGAAGGAGTGCCCGTGAACTGTCCTCGGAGAATCGAGCCGCTGGTTTCCATGCGAAGAAGAGCTTTGTTGACGTCAGCGGCAGGAATTCCTAATAGTTCGCCGAGTTGTTGCGCAGTCACAGGACCCAGATGCGCCATCCAACCGGTAACGAGCGCCAGCAGGGCATCATCTGCCGTTAGCGACGGCTGGGGTAGATCAGGTGGAGTGCTTTCGAAGTTCGCGTCGGGGAACACAGCGGAAAAAACTTTGGCGCGCTCCGCGGCGAGCCAATAGCCCTTGTCGTTTGTAGAAGCTTGGAGGACACGGCCTGAGCGCTGCAGAGTTTCGAAAAAGAATTGCCAATGTGGATTGGCAAAGCTCCTTGTCGAACTTCGTTCGACCAGACGGGCGGGGGCGCCCGTCTCCACATGGTCTGTGCTCGGGCGGGCCTGGAGAGCCGTCCCTACAGAGTCTGTGGTTGGACGGGCGAGGACGCCCTTCCCCCCACATTCCATGAAAGAAATAGGGAATGCGATCAGCGTATGCAGCACATCATGCAATTCGTCCGCGTCCCGAACATCGGGCCATGCTTCCTCGCGCACCTGCTCGATGGCCGCGGCATCAAGTTTGCCGACCTCTTCCAGCACCGATTCGGGCAGAATGCGCCGCATCTCAACCGCTCGCGCCCGGCGTTCTTCAAGTGGCGCATCATCGAGGTAAGCGTAAGGGTTCGCATTCAGAATTTCATGGGAGAACTGCGAGGGAACAGGCGTGTCGACGGCAACGCAACGGAGGCGGCCGTCTTCCATGCGGCGCAAAGTTTCTTTCACACCCTCGACGTCCATGGCTTCGGTGAGGACGTCTTTCATAACTTCCTTTACCAAAGGATGGTCGGGAATCTGAATGTCGCCTTCGATGTTTTCCTGACAGGCAGCAACATCGGGAAAAACGGAAGCCAGCAAATCATCGGAGCGGATGCGCTGGATCTGCGGCGGAATTTTTTTTCCGCCTTGGAATCGCAAAAGAGCCAGAGAGCGATTTGCGTCCCAACGCCAGCGCGTGCCGAAGATGGGCGACGCGAGCGCGGCCTGCTCAAGCACCTCCTGCACAGTTTCTGGACTCAAGAAGTGGAATACGTCTGCTAGTGGAAAACTATGCTGCTCGGCAAGAGCGATGTTCAATCCGTTATCGGTGGCGGCAGCCTGGAGCTCGAAGTTGAAGCTCCGGCAGAAGCGCTTGCGGAGCGCGAGTCCCCAGGCCTTGTTAATGCGCGCGCCGAATGGGGCATGTATGACAAGCTGCATGCCGCCGCCTTCGTCGAAGAAGCGTTCGGCGATGATTGTTTCCTGGGTAGGGACGGTCCCGAGAACAGCGCGGCCTTCCACGATGTACTGAATCGACTGGCTGGCGCCCGATTCGCATACGCCGCATTCGTGGGAGAGCCAGGCGATGGTTTCGGCAACCGGAGGAGTCTTCGGCGAGAGCGCGACTGGAGAAATTCCGGAAGTTCTCTCGCTGATCTCGCGGCGCAGCTCGGCGACATGTAGCGAGAGCTCTTGCGTTCTGGCCGGGGCTTCTCCCAGCCAGAATGGGACGCTCGGCGGCGCGCCATGCGCGTCTTCCACCAGCACGCGACCGGATTTCCCTTCTACCCGCCGAATGCGCCACGAAGTGTTTCCCAGCAATACAATGTCGCCGGCATTGCTCTCGACAGCGAAATCCTCGTCGAGTGTGCCGATCATCACGCCGTCGGGCTCGGCGACAACACTGAAAAGCGCAGTTTCCGGAATCGCGCCGCCGCTGGTGATGGCTGCCAGACGCGCGCCCCGGCGGGCACGCAGCTTGCGGTTCACGCGGTCGTGGTGCAGGTAAGCTCCATATCTCCCGCGACGGGCGGCAATGCCTTCGGAGAGCATCTCGACGATCGAATCGAAGATTTCGCGGGTCAGACTGCAGTAAGGATAAGCGCGCTTGACCAGCGCAAATAGCTCATCTGTGTCCCAGCCATAATCCTGCTCATGTGGCGCGGGCGGCTCGCCCGCGAGTTCATCTTCACTCGTCGAGCGTTGCTCGACCGGACCCGTTCGACTCTCTCGCGTCGCTCGGTCGCTCAGGGCAGGCTTAACGACGGCGCCCGTCCCCACATGGACGTTGCTGGTCGCGCAGGTTGCCACAATCTGCTGTGCGAGCACATCGAGCGGCGAATCCGGAATGATCAGCCGGTCCAGGTCGCCCTGACGTATCGCACGCACTAGCGCTGCGCATTCAAGCAGGTCATCTCTGGTCGTGACGAAGAAGCGTCCCTTTGGCACTGCTCCACGCCAATGGCCGGACCGGCCGATGCGCTGCAAAGCAACGGCAATCGATCGCGGCGAGCTGATCTGGATGGCGAGGTCAACTGTGCCAATGTCAATGCCGAGTTCGAGCGAAGCGGTCGCAACCAGAACTTTGATCTCGCCGTCTTTCAGTTTTCTTTCCGCAGCCAGACGCAACTTGCGCGACAAACTTCCGTGATGCGCGCCCACGTTTTCTTCCCCAAGCCGCTCGGCGAGATGATGAGCCACGCGCTCGACCAGCCGGCGGGTATTTACGAAGACGAGCGTGGAACGGTGTTGATGCGACAGATCAACGATACGGTCGTAAATTTCATCCCACATCTCGTTGCTTGCAACTGGGCCAAGCAATGTGGCCGGCACTTCGACTGCGAGGTCGAGTTCGCGCTTGTGCCCAACGTTGACGATGACTGGATCCGGCCGGCCATTGCCCGCGAGAAAGTGTGCGACCTCTTCAATCGGCTTCTGGGTAGCCGAAAGCCCAATGCGAACCGGTGCACGATGAGTTAGCGCTTCTAATCGCTCGAGCGAGAGCGTTAAATGCGCCCCGCGTTTGTCGTCGGCAACAGCATGGATTTCATCGACGATGACAGTCTCAACATCCCGCAGAATTTTGCGACTGCTCTCAGCGGTCAGCAGAATGTAGAGCGACTCGGGCGTCGTGACCAGAATATGCGGCGGGAATTTGAGCATGGCCCGGCGCTCATGCATGAGCGTGTCACCGGTGCGGACTGCGGTGCGGATTTGCGGCATCAGTAAGCCGCGTTCGCCAGCCATTTGCAGAATTTCGCCGAGAGGCCCTTCGAGGTTCTTCTGAATGTCATTGCCGAGGGCCTTCAGTGGAGAAACGTAGAGCACTTCGGTGCGGTCGTGCAGTTCGCCCGCAAGCGCCTTGCGAACCAGACGATCAATGCAGGCAAGAAACGCGGCAAGAGTTTTTCCGGATCCAGTGGGCGCAGAGATTAGCGTTGTGCGGCCAGCAAGAATGTAAGGCCACCCCTGCTCCTGTGGCTCGGTAGGCGTGCCGAATTTCTTCGTGAACCACTCGGCGACTAGCGGATGGGCCCAGGAGAGAGAGGACATCAATCTATTTTAATTCCTGCGCTGGGGTGTTCGCAATTTATTCGCCTTATATGAAAAGCGTTTTGTCGTTTCCAAATAATTCAGCGCTATCTTACATCGCGTGTATTGACCTACCTATGGTACAATGTTATACCTATGGACACCCTCTTTACCGTTGTCAGTTCTAAAGGACAAATCGTGATCCCCGCGGGGTTGCGGGAAGAGCTCGGAATCAGGGCGGGAACCCGCGTTGCAATCCAGCGCGACGAGGACCGCATTGTGTTGCAGCCGATTACGGAAGAGTTCATCCGAAGCTTTCGAGGGTGTCTGAAAGGGACAGATTCGCTGGTGGAAGCTCGCGAGCGTCAACACCGGCTGGAAAAGTGACCAAGCTCTATGTTCTGGATGCCAACGCCGTTCTAGCTCTTACGGACGATACCAACGGCGCCGAACGCGTCCAGCAACTGCTCACAGCAGCTCTCCGCGACAACAAGCGACTGTTGATCTCGGTCGTCAACTGGGGTGAGGTCTTTTATGTTTCTTGGGAGCGGCGGGGTGAAGAGGCAGCCCGAAGGATGATGGCGTCGTTTTCCCGCTTGCCGGTGGAGATTGTGCCCGCCGACACGGGGTTAATTTCAAAAGCCGCTGAAATCAAGTCGGTCCACAAAATTCCTTACGCTGATTCCATTGCGGCAGCATTGGCCGAACTTCGGGGTGCAACTTTGGTCACTTCCGATCGGGACTTCGAGAAGCTGGGACGGCGAATTCAAATCCTGTGGCTCGGTCGTTCCTGATTGCAGCCGCACCTTTGGCTCAATCTTTTTGCCTTCGTAGGCTCCATCTGCGAAACTGGCTTCACCGCTTAACCTATGGGCCGCATTCACGTTCTCTCCGAGCAGGTCGCGAACAAAATCGCCGCTGGCGAAGTGGTGGAGCGGCCTGCGTCGGTGGTAAAGGAGCTGCTAGAAAATTCTCTGGACGCTGGTTCGACGCGGATCAAGATTCAGATCGAAGCCGGCGGCAAGAAGCTGATTCAAATAACCGACGACGGCTGCGGCATGCTGCGCGACGATGCCCTGCTGGCCTTCGAGCGCCATGCTACGTCGAAGATCAAGGACGCTGAAGACCTGCTGAATATTTCTACCCTCGGTTTTCGCGGCGAGGCGCTGCCCTCGATTGCATCGGTTTCGCGGCTGAGGCTCGAAACCCGCGCCCCCGACCAGGATTCCGGAACCGGCGATTCAGGGACGATCATTGAGATCGCCGGGGGAAAAATGTTTCGCGTGGAAGAAGCCGGCCTCCCTCTTGGGACTTCAATCGCTATCCGCGACCTCTTCTTCAACACTCCTGCGCGCAAGAAATTCCTGAAGGCAGAATCGACCGAACTTTCGCATATCGCCTCTCTGGTAACCCACTATGCGCTGGCACATCCCGATAAACATTTCGAGCTTCACTCGGCCACAAATGCCATGCTGGTGGCGCCGCCAGTAACGAGCTATAGCGACCGCGTTTATCAGGTTTTTGGTAAGGAAACTCTCGATCAGCTGATTTCAGTGGCGGCGGAGTTGCCGCTGGCGCATGTGGGATTGCCGCAACCTCCTCCGTGGCGCAGAAATGAAGACGAGCCGCCGCAAGACCCCGGCAGCCTGCGGCTTCACGGCTTCATTTCGAAGCCCGAAATCCAGAAGCTGAACCGGAACTCCATCTACACCTTCGTCAATGGCCGCCTCATTCGCGACCGGCTGATCCAGCATGCCTTGACGGAAGCCTATCGCAACATTCTGCCGCCGACGGTTTTTCCGGTCGTTCTTCTTTTCCTTGAGATGCCCCACGCCGAAGTTGACGTCAACGTGCACCCCTCGAAAACTGAGGTCCGCTTCCGCCAGCAGACCGTCATGCACGACTTCCTGCGCGACTCGGTTCGGGCCGCACTGATGAAGGCGCGGCCGGTACCGCAGTTCGTGACGGAGATTCGCGCCCATCCCACAGCCAGTCCCTCGCTCACGCCGGGTGCGCGGGGAACATTCGCAGATGGTGGTGGTGCGGCGAGAGTGCTCTATGGTCAGACTGCGCCCGCGGAGTTTGGGCTGCAGGCCCCGCCTCAGCCGGTGATCAACGAGCGATTGCATTTCGCCGAGGCGATTCCCATTGAAGCGAACGCGGCGATTCCAGTGGCGCGCTTTCCGCGGCAGACGTTCGGCGGGGTCGTTCCTGATCCGCTGGCAGACGGATGCGCAGGTCCAATCGCCGAAGAGGCAGACCCGCTGCCTGATGCAGTCAGCCTTTCTTCCTTGCGGCCGCTGGGGCAGCTCCGCGAGTCGTTCATTCTGGCCGTGAACCATGACAGCCTCTGGATCATTGACCAGCACGTTGCTCATGAGCGTGTGCTGTTTGAAAAAGTGCTGCGGCAGCGGGCCGAGCGGCAGGTTGAAAGCCAGCGGCTGCTCATGCCGATTGTGATCGAACTCACCCCCGCGCAGCAGGCGGTGTTTGGCGAAGTTTGTGATGAGCTCACGAAGAATGGCTTCGAAGCTGAGCCCTTTGGGACCCGCAGCATCGCTATTAAAGTCGCACCCGCCGGAGTTGAGGCCAGTGATGTCGAAAAAATGCTGTACGAGTTGCTCGACCAGTTCGCGCGCGAAGATCAAGCGTTGAATCTTGATCAGATTCGCACACGTATTGCCGCTTCTATCGCCTGCCATGCCGCCATCAAAGTCAACATGCCTCTTGAGCAAAATAAAATGGAGTGGCTGCTCGCAGAACTCGCGAAAACCGACTGCCCCATGTCCTGCCCGCACGGCCGCCCCGTCGTTCTGCGATACTCGATGAAGGACATACAGCGGGCGTTTAAAAGAATTTAGCTGTGCAAGGCGTCGGTGGTCTTTGGTCGTCGGTCGTCAGCCAAAGACGATCTTGCCGACGACCAACGACCAATAACCAACGACCAACGACGGTCGCGCGTCATGAATGACACTGAACTCATCCAACTTCGCCGCGAAAAGTGGCGCGTCAGCGGCAATCCTGTGCGCACGCTCGATGACGCCCGCAGCTTCATCGAATCGGTGGGATTCTGCCTCATGTTGCCCCTGCCTTCGGCGCTGCTGGTTCCAGCCTTCATCGGAGCGTGGTCAGGATCCGACGAAAAACTTCCCATGCAAAAGCAGGCGTTCACCGACGCCCGGGTAAAAGACGCGACTGAACTGATGGTGCGGCTGCTCCGTGACAAGTCTGCTTTTGAAGCCAATCTCTTCGATGAGAACAACGCCTTCCTGCTCTCGGCTTCAGTATTTCCCTATTTCTATGCGCTGGTTGGCGAGCGCAATCCCCGCCAGGCGCCAAAGCCAGGTCCGCGGTCTCTTTATTCGCAGCTTGCCTGTGATGCCTACGCGATCATTCATCGCAAAGGGCCGATTTCGAAGTTGAAGCTGCTCGAAGAACTTGGTAAGGGCATTTCGGTGCCGGCGCTCGACCGGTCACTGGCCGATTTATGGTCGAAGCTGCGCATCACCCGTGTCGATTACCACGAACGCGAAGGCGCGTCATGGGATGTGCTGCAGCGCTGGGCTCCGGATGTGGTGTCTGAAGGTGTGAACTGCTCGGTGAATGCCGCACTCTCGGCGCTGCTTTCGAAGTATCTCGATTGCGTTGTCGCCGCCGATCAGCAGGAGATCGAATCGTTCTTCGGCAACTTCGTAGCGCGGTCGCGGGTGCGCGAAGCGGTAAACGCGCTGCTGGCGGCTAGAGAGTTCAGTTTTATATCGGTGGGAAATCGGTCGCTGATTCAGATCACGCAAGCGCCGGTGAGGAAATTGGGCACACGCTAACCCCTCTCTTGCGATCTCACGTACAATCGCTTTCGGAGATGAGCGACTCCAATTCGCGAAAAATCATTATTGCCATTGACGGCCCGGCTGGCGCCGGAAAGAGCACCATCGCCTCTCGTCTGGCCCGCAAGCTCGGATACGTAAATCTTGAAAGTGGCGCGATGTACCGCGCGCTGGCGCTGAAGGCAATTGAACGCGATATCTCATTTGACGATGAGATTGCGCTCGATCAACTGGCGCACAATTCCAGAATCAAGATTGAACCGACACTCGGCGGAAACCGTGTGATGCTCGATGGCCGCGACGTTACCCAACGTGTGCGGGAGGAAGATGTTTCGCAGGCGGCCTCGCGGGTATCTGTCCATCCCAACGTGCGCGAATGGATGGTGGCGCGGCAGCGTGAACTCGGAGTGAATGGCGGCGTGGTGATGGAAGGGCGTGACATCGGGACGAAGGTTTTCCCGAACGCGGACGTGAAAATTTTTCTCGACGCCGATCCGGTGATTCGCGAGCAGCGTCGCATTCAGCAGCAACACTCGCGCGGCGGATCGGCGGATGCTATGGCGGCGGAACTCCGCGAACGCGATCGGCGTGACCGCACGCGGGCAAATTCACCTCTCGTTGCCGCGACAGATGCGACGGTGATCGATTCAACTGGGCTGAGCGAAGATGAAGTGCTGCAGAGGGTGGAGGCGTTGGTTCAGCAGAAGATGGCGGGGTAGCTTTCAGCACTCAGCATTCAGCAATCCCCTCCAACTACTGTCATTCCGAACCGCTTTAGCGGTGAGGAATCTGCTGTTCACACGGGAATAGCAGATTCCTCGGACCTGAGAGCCTTCCCTGAGCGAAGCGGACAATAGTCACGTTCTGCGTATCTGAGGTTAAAATCTGTAAAGCCTTTAACCGCAGAGATCGCAGAGTTTCCGCCGAGATCGCGAAGAAGACTGACACTTCGCTTGTGTTGAAAGCAATCGGAGCGGGAAGGTTGGCAGCATGTCAACGGGAAAGTGGCGACACAGCATTTGTTTGGAATGCTTCCGAAAACTGCGCGGGCCTCATGGGAAGTACAGTAGTTTCCGCATACCCGATCCAAAACGCAGGATTTGGGAGATTTGCTGCTTCTGCCTATCAAAGCACAAGGATGGCTTATATCTAAAACGAAATCCCAAGAGCCGGGAACTCAAATGCGGCGCGCCCACGTCGGCATAGTCGGTGTCAATCAAAACTGATCCACTACCAACTGTCGAATGCTCATCTCCAGCTAAAGTCCCCATGCTATACTTTCCTATCCCACGCCGTTGAAAGCGCACGGAGGTTTTGCATCGACAAGAGATTTATCCGCACAAATGAGCGTATTCGCGCACGTGAAATTCGCGTGATTGACGATGAAGGCAACCAGATTGGCATCCTGCCACCGTTCGAAGCGCTCAAGATGGCCCGCGAACGTAACCTTGACCTGGTAGAAATTTCCCCGACAGCGCAGCCTCCGGTTTGCCGCATCATGGATTATGGGAAATTCCTGTACCAGCAGGAGAAGAAAGAGCGCGAGGCCAAGAAGCACCAGAAGACGATCACGGTCAAGGAAGTTAAGTTCCGCATCAACGTGGACGATCACGACTACGAGACCAAGAAGAACCACGTGCTGCGTTTCCTGGGCGAGGGCGATAAGGTTAAGGCGACGATCTTCTTCCGCGGACGCGAGATGACGCGCACCGGCCTGGGACGCGAGATTCTGGAGCGGCTGATTAAAGATATCGGCGATCAGGGGATCGTCGAGTTTCGCCCGCGGCAGGAAGGCAACACGCTGCACGCGATTTTGGCACCGAATGCGAAGAAGCCGGGTGAGAAAGCGCCGCCCCAGCAGAGGGCACAAGCGTAAAGCAAGCATTCAGCAGTCAGCGCTCAATCAGTCGATAACGTTTTCTCCGCGTACTTTGCGTAGTATCCTCTGCGACCTCTGCGGTTAAAATCTTTAAAGCTCCCGCAGAGTTCGCAGAGGTTTCGCAGAGACCGCAGAGGAGCCGGATTGGCTGAATGCTGAGTGCTGAATGCTAAACTGGATATCGATATGCCAAAGCTAAAAACACACAAAGGCGCGGCCAAGCGCTTCAAGAAAACTGGGACTGGGAAGGTAAAGCGCTCAAAGGCATTTCTGCGCCACATCCTGACGTCGAAAGACAAGAAGCGCAAAAGCCAGCTCGGCACGGCAACTCTGGTCAGCGACGCCGATGAAGCCAAAGTAAAGAGAATGATTCCGTACTAACGAATCACGTAGGGACGGGTGCCCTCACCCGTCCGGCGGAGCAAAGCTCCGCGTGAGCGTCGCTCACCCGCCCGGACGAGGCGTCCGGGCCTACGTGAGCAGTGGTACAGCGAGTGAAGAGGCACATCCTGCCTCCAGCCGCTAAATTGAAGATAAAAAAGGAGCACAACATGCCTCGTGTAAAACGCGGGACCAAACGCCGCGCCAAGCGCAAAAAGATATTAGAGCGCGCCAGCGGTTATTACCTGACAAAATCGAAACTCTACCGGGCGGCTAAAGAGGCCGTCGATCGCGGCCTGAAGTTTGCCTACGCCGGACGCCGCCAAAAAAAACGCCACTTCCGTTCGCTGTGGATCGTGCGGATTGGCGCTGCCGCCAAGCTGAACGGCCTGAGCTACAACCAGTTCATTCATGGATTGAAGACGGCGGGTGTGGAACTTGACCGCAAGATCCTGGCTGACCTGGCGGTGAACGATGCTGCCGCCTTTAAGAGCCTCGCCGAGCAGGCGAAGGCTTCTCTCGGCGGGGCAGCGTAAGACCAGCCTTCAGTTATCAGCCGTCAGCTTTCAGTCGGTAATTCTCTATAATCTGTCATTCCGAACACTCGCGCTTGCGCGAGGGTGAGGAACCTGCTTTTCCCTTCCGACGGCACGGAAGCGGACAGGACCAGCAGATTCCTCACGGCTGACGCCATTCGGAATGACATGTAGAGGATCGAAACTGCAGATCCCTCGATTTGATGAGCTTCGCAAGCGAAGCTCATGCGGCGCTCGGGATGACATATGCAGAGGTTGAGATTAGCAACAGCCGCGTAGCGGCGGAATTTAGATAGCCCCGGACGTAAGTCCGGGGTAGGCGTGTGAAGAATTGAGAGTCCCGCAGGGACGGCACACGTGATTTCGCTAGTGACGTCCCTCTGGGGACTCGCATCGTGCTTAACAATATCCCACCACTCACGTGGTGGGCTAATTAATATCGCCGCTTAAAGCGGCTGGATTACACGTGGCCTACACCGTTCCCAAACTGAAAGATTTTTCGTCGTCGACGCTGAATAGCGCTGTACAAGAATTTATGAACGCGTTCCGACAGGAAGCTGCCGAAGTGAGGCGGTCGGCAGAAAATCCTAGTACCAACTTGCGAGAGAAGCGTACGGCATTCAAGCAATACCGCGATCGCTGGATGGGGCGATCAAACGGAATGCTAACTCAGATCAATGACGAATGGCTAAAGGCTGCACTTCCGAACGAAAAACGTGACGTAGGAATTGCAGTTAATAAAATTCGAGCATGGCTCAAGGTGGACATCGATGATCTCGAGCGACACGTGAGCTTCTGCGCCACCGCGTCACCAGAGACTCTTGCGAAAATAGGCTCCTCCCATGCCGCCGACCTATCCAGATCACAGCATCTACCTGCGAAACGCATCGACATTTCCCTCCCCGGCATTCGCCGCCAGATCGGCGCCGAGCACCCGATCATCCGCACGCAAAACGAAATCGTTTCCGTTTTCAAGAATCTCGGCTACTCCGTCGCCGAAGGACCAGTGATCGAAACTGATTACTACAACTTCGAAGCGCTGAACTTTCCGCCGAACCATCCTGCACGCGATACCCAGGACACGCTCTTCCTCGCCAATCAGGAATCGAAGCCGCGCCGCGAGCAATTGCTTCTGCGCACACATACTTCCCCTGTGCAGATTCGCACCATGGAAAAGCTGAAGCCGCCGCTGCGGATTGTGATTCCCGGGAAGGTTCACCGCAATGATCCGCCTGATGCAAGCCATTCTCCGATGTTTCACCAGATCGAGGGGCTCGCGGTAGATACAAATATCACATTCGGCGACCTCAAGGGCACGCTTGATCACGCGATGAAAGCGCTGTTTGGGTCTGATGTGAAAACCAGCTTCCGTCCGTCTTTCTTTCCGTTCACCGAACCGAGTGCGGAGATGTTCGTCTCCTGCTTCATCTGCGGCGGAAGCGGGAAGCGTGAAGGGGGCCCCTGCCGACCCTGCAAGCAAACCGGATGGATCGAGATTCTCGGCTGCGGCATGGTCGATCCCAACGTCTTCGAGTTTGTGAAGCACAACGGGTACGATCCCGAAAAGATTTCCGGCTTTGCATTTGGCATGGGCGTTGATCGAATTGCGATGCTGAAGTATGGCCTGGATGATTTGCAATTGTTCTTTCAGGGGGACGTGAGGTTTTTGGAACAGTTTGTTTGAAGCCGTCAGCTCTCAGCCGTCAGCCATTAGTTTTTGGCTGATTGCTGATGGTTGATGGCTGATGGCCGATGGCCAAGAATGAAACTCTCTGCCCAATGGATTCGCGACTTCGTTGACATCACCGTCGACGACCGCCGCCTCGCCGAAGACCTGACGAGCATTGGCATCGCCGTCGAAGGCATTTCCGGTGAAGGCGCAAGTACCGTTTTCGAAATGGAAATCGGCACGAACCGCCCTGACGCGATGAACCACTATGGGGTGGGGCGCGAAGCGGCGGCGTTTTATCGCACCGACCTAAAACCGCTCAGTGTCTCCTCAAACCGAGGCGCTAGTGAATCCAGCAGCGACTTCGAAATCACGATCGACGACGCCTCCGGCTGTGCCCGTTACGCCGCGCAAATCGTCCGTGGCGTGACGATCAAAACTTCGCCCGAGAAAATCGCCAGCCGTCTCGCACTTGTCGATCAACGTGCCATAAATAATGCCGCCGACGCTTCAAATTACACGCTTTGGGAAATGGGCCATCCCACCCATGCCTTCGATCTCGATCTCCTCGAAGGCGGAAAAATCATCGTGCGTAAAGCGCGTGCAGGCGAAACATTGAAGACACTCGACGGGATTGACCGTAAACTTTCGCCCGACGACCTGATCATTGCCGACGCAAAAAGGCCCGTCGCTCTTGCCGGAGTCATAGGCGGCTTCGACACGATGATCACCGAGAAGACTAAAAATATCCTGATCGAATCTGCCTGGTTCGATCCGGTTGCGGTCCGCAAGACGGCCAAGCGCCATGGATTGCACACTGATGCATCGCATCGTTTCGAACGGGGCGCCGACTACGATGCAACCTCTCTCGCATGCTCTTTGGTAGCAAAACGGATCATCGAATCCGGCGGCGGCGAACTCGACGGTTCGCAAATCGATGCCATCGCGCGCGAACTGGTGCAGGCTCCGGTTGTCTTACGCATTTCAGAGGTGAATCGCATACTCGGAAGCAGATTAGAGTTATACGAAATTGGTGCAATTTTAAAACGGCTCGGTTTCGATCTCATTCCTGAGCCTGGATCCGAACCGCAATTTTCGGTGCGCATTCCGACCTGGCGGCTCGACGTGGAGCGCGAGATTGACATCATCGAAGAGACCGCGCGTCTGCACGGGTATAACAAATTTCCAAATACGATGCCGGCTTTTTCCGGTGCTGTGGTTGAGAGCCCATTCGCCTCAAAGGAGGCAAAGGTACGCTCCTCCCTGCTTGCTCTCGGCTACAACGAGGCGGTCTCCCTTACCTTTATTTCCCACGAAGATGCCGAGGTTTTCTCATCAACTCCGGTCGTGGAACTCGCGAACCCGCTGAGCGAAGAAGCGTCTCTGATGCGCAGTTCGCTGGTACCCGGAATGCTGAACATGCTGGCGTACAACCTGAATCGCGGCACGGAGAATGTGCGCCTGTTCGAAATCGGCGATATTTACGAAGCTTCAGGCGCAGGCACGACGGAGCTTCGCCGCATCTGCGTCGGCGCAACCGCGTCTGCGATAAAGCACGACATTCCCGCTGGGGACATGTTGGACAGGAGCAAATCGGATTCGGATCTCGACATTTTTCGTTTATTCAAGGGCGACGTGGAGACTCTGCTCGCGCAGTTCGAGCGCAAGTCGCTGACCTCCGATTCCCAAACCGCCGATTACTACGCAGCAGGCCGATCCGCGAGAGCGCTGATCGACGGTGAAGCGGTTGCACAATTTGGCGTACTTGCTCCGGAAGCCAGTGTCAATCGTAAGCTGCGACAGGAGATTTTCCTTGCCGAGATCTTTGCAGACCGGCTGTACTCACGACCTTTGCGTGAAATTCGCTATCAGCCGCTGGCGAAGTTTCCTGCGGCAGAACGCGATTGGTCCTTCGTTTTTCCGGACGAGATTACCTTCCACAAAATCGAAGCTGCTGTCCATACGCTACGGATCGCCGACCTGCGTAGCTTTGTTCCAGTCGAGATTTTCCGCGGCGGCGCAGTTCCGTCCGGGCGGTACTCAATTCTTTTGCGTGCCAGGTTCCAGTCTTTCGAGCGCACTCTGCGTGAAGAAGAAGTGAATGACTGGTCAGCCAAGATAGTGGAAGCGCTGACTAAGCTTGGCGGAACACAGCGTGCGTAAAAGCTCTTAACCGCAGAGTACGCCGAGATTATTCTGGAGAGCGCGAAGAAACGCAATTCCCCTGCGTTCTCGTCAAATTTCTCGGCGACCTCTGCGGTTAAGAGCTTCATCATTTACCTTCGGCAAAACCGAGCACGCCGAGATCGCAGAAAAACGGTGCTCGAATCCGAATCTCATGCCCGTGAACGCCAGCGACAATCACCCTTGTTTCTCTCGACACTAGTTCTCTCGACGTGCTCTGCGAGCTCTGCGTTGAAATGATTTTCGATCTTTTTCCCAATAGAATGTCCTTAGCAAAATGTCCGACTCCATCAAACTCATCGAATGCCCGCGCGACGCCTGGCAGGGACTACAGGGCCAGATTCCGACTGACCTGAAGGTGAACTATCTCAACGCGCTGATCAGCGCGGGGTTCAAGCACATCGATGCGGTCTCATTCGTTTCGCCCAGCGCCGTTCCGCAGATGGCCGACTCGGAATCCGTGCTCAAGGAACTCGATCCGCCGGACGACGTAGAAATCATCGGCATTGTCGTCAACGAAAAAGGCGCGCAGCGGGCCATCAATACACAGGCGGTCAGCACGCTGGGATTTCCATATTCCGTGTCGCCGACGTTCTTGCGCAACAATCAGCGGCAGACCCCAGAAGAATCTCTTGATGAATTGGAAAAGATTCAGAACAAAGCCGACGATGCTGGGCTCGACGTTGTTGTGTATATCTCGATGGCGTTTGGCAACCCGTATGGCGACCCCTGGAGCCCGGAGGAAATCGTCGCTGCGGTCGATATGCTCGAATCGAGCGGAATCAAAATCATTTCGCTCGCGGATACGGTCGGCGTTGCCTCGGCCGACCAGGTTCAAGCGCTCGTGTCCGCAGTGATGGAGCACTACGACTATCTGGAAATCGGAATACATCTGCACAGCCGGCCCGAACTGGCAGAAGAGAAAATTCTCGCCGCGTATGACGCGGGTTGCCGGCGGTTCGATTCCGCAATCGGTGGACTCGGCGGATGTCCGTTTGCCCAGGATGCGCTGGTCGGGAATATTCCTACGGAGCGAGTACTCGAAGGGCTAAAGAGGCGAGGCGCCGAACTGCCCAACCTGAAATCCCTCGATACTTTATTGCGGGCTTCTGCTGAAATTGGTGCAAGGTATACGCAATCGCACGCGGCTGATTAATTCCCTTCTGTAGTCTTGTTTCCTCGCTGTGAACAACAAGAACCACACGAAGTCACAAGAAGGAGATCGGGCAAGGCATGACGATCGATTAGCAACGACTACGTCTTGTTAGGCTTAAATCCCGCCTTCTTCATGCCTTCCTGTGCTTCGGGATTTTCCATAAACACTTTCCAGATGTAGCCGCTGCGGGCGTTCTCTGCCATGACCATCGTGATGCCGGCGTCGATTCCGACAATATCGGTGTCGTACCAGTTCTTCAGCGGATTCAGTGCATCGACGAATCCATAACAACTCCAGGCCTGCGGATAGCGGTGGCGGATGGTGCGCAATACTTGCATTGTTTCTGACGGCAAAAATGGCAGCGACCCTCCCGCTGCGTGCGGGGCGACTGTGCCGTCGATAGCCCCAACCGATGGTGGCCCACCCCAAATAACGTAGCCATTGTCGGAATCCGACGCCGTGATTCCCCAGAAATCGGGGCCATAGTCTGGAAAATGGCGGCGCAATTCCATGCAAAAGCGCCGATGCACCTGTGTGGCGACTATCGAATTCTGGAAATAGTCCGCGTATTTATCGCGCTTGCCTCGGAAATCAAACCAGGCCTGCGAATACTGATGCACGAAGAGCGGCGCGAATGATCCGATGTAACGCATCCCTTCGTAGTCGAAGGGCGTGCGCTTCCATGCGTCCCACACTTCGGGGCGCAAAGGATAGGTGGGCGATCCCATCCCCAACAGGTACATCATCATCATTTCGTTGTAGTAGTCCCAGCGATATGGCAGGAAGCCGACCTCCGGAAGCCAGCCGTGCGAGAGCAGGGAAGTATCCTCCGAAAGCCAGGTCCATTCCACGCGATTTGTGATGGCGTGAGCGAGCAGCGTGATGTCGGTATCGCGGAAGTGCGTACGACAGGTGAGTATGCCGCAAAGCAAAATTGCGGTATCTATTGACGAAATTTCCGAATCCCACACCCGTTCGCCGGTGTTGATGTTCGCATAGTGATAGAAAAAGCCGCGATGGTTCGGCAGCTTGTCATGCAAAAACTTCAAAGTGTTGTAGACGCGCGTTCTTGCTTCTGAACGCGAAATGTACCCGCGTTTGTCGCCGATGCAGAGGGCAGTGAGTCCAAAACCAGTGGCGGCGATGCTGGCGACGATCGAACTATCTGTACTGGCTTTGCGCGCGTTGCAGCGGTCTTTTACCAGACCTGTGTCGGGGCTGGCCTGTTCCCAAAAAAAACAGCAGATGAGACGCTCGATTTCGTCGAGCAGCGCGTCATCTTCGGCCGAAAAAGGAGAAGTTCGCGGCGTGAATGGAGATTGTTCTTCTCGTGCCTTATGCGCCGACTGAGCAGCAGCACGAAGCACCGACCCTAAAGGAGCGGTTAGGGCTGCCGTGCCAATGCTCTTCAGAACCTCTCGTCGCGAAACTCGATCACCCTCCACCGGATGATGGTAAATGATCTCCATTGATCGAGAACGGCCGAGGAGATTGACTCAGTTGGAACTTCACCTTCGACCGAAATCGAGGCATGATATTGGTATTCAACGCTTCTAAGCCATGATGAGCAAAAGGGGCAAGACGGTTGCCGTGCTGCTGTTGGCGGCGGTTGCGTGTGCTGCTGCCTCGGTTTGGGGCGTGCGCTTCGTCCGACGGCGCACGACCATCATCCACGGCGCGGTCATCACCGCGAATACGGACCCGCGAAAGCAGCAGCCGATTGCCGGGGTCGAAATCACGGCCACGGATGGCATCTCTGTGGTCAGAACCAATTCGGACGCGTCCGGCTTGTTCAAAATTGTTCTTCGAAAGCGAATTTTTCGCGGGCACCTCGTAACGCTACGCTTCCACCACATGGACTACGAGCCTCTCGACATGGACGTAGCGGCTTCCGACAAGATCTACATTGCGCAAATGGCGCCGGTTCATCCAGAGAAACTGCTGGAACGCAGCCTCGCTACGCAGACAATTTCGAACAATGTAATGGTCCGATACTCGATCAAGACGGCGACTGTGCTCAACGTTGGAAGCGTGGTTCGCACATTCGACGTGAAGAACAAGGGTGATGAGCCATGCAGCGAGCGGCCACCCTGTTCGCCGGACGGAAAATGGAAGGCCGCGACGGGCTCCATCGTAATGGACGCCGGGGAAGGGAATCAGTTGCGCAACTTCCGTGCATCGTGCATTGCGGGCCCATGCCCGTTCACCCGCATTGACCCATCGGACCTCGAACACGCAGGCCAAACGATTACCGTGACTGCAACCGTCTGGTCGGATACGGCGACGTTTCTAGTTGAGGCGGAGGTCGCGCATCCCATGGTCAGCGACCTGATACGAAATTCCTATCCCGTAGTTTTTGGAGATGCCTTGAACTTCACTTTGCCACCTGCGGCAGAAGGCGTAAGCCTGCAGGCGGAGCTCAATGGCGAGAGTATTATTTTCCCGCTCGGACCAGCATTGCTATTGAGCTGGGCAGATTGCGAGGTGCGCGCCAACCCTGATCAAACCCGAGTTTACCGCTGTACCCTGAAACCTGGCTTTCGCTGGCTTCACGCCACGACCTGAGTTTTACAACAGAGTCGAACAACCTCGCAGAGCAGAAGAACATCTTTGCTCTGTTTCGAACGTGCTCTCTTTGGAGGTACTCCATGTTGTGTCCCCGCCTGCGTCTACCTTTCCTTGCCTCATTGATTTTAGTTCTGTTGATTTCTGTGCCCCAGGCGCTGGCCCAATATGGATCAAGCCTCCAGGGGACGGTTACTGACCAGACTGGAGCCGCTGTTGCCGGCGCTCAGGTTACGGCAACGAACCAGGCCACGGGTATAGCCCACGTCGCGCAAACCAGCGACACGGGTTTCTACAGCATTCCTGGCCTTCCGCCTGGGAATTACAGCGTAACGGTGGAGGCGGCGAGCTTCAAAAATACCACAACGCCCAATGTGGTGATCGCGGCGGAAAACGTACGCGGCCTGAATGTGTCGCTTGAGCCGGGACCGACCGAACAGAGCGTAACTGTAACAGCGGGTGCGGCCGAATTGGAGACCGAAAGCGCGAGCGTCAACGGCACCATCAGCGCCACCGAAGTACAGAACCTACCTCAATTCGGAAGCGATCCATACGAGTTGGTGCGTTTGACTCCGGGAGTATTCGGTACGGGAGGTCGTACCGCAAACGGCGGGTCGCTCAGCCTGCCCAACACCACCGGGCCTGCCGGCAGCAATCTTTCCATTTTTCAAACCGAGAACCAGCTCCCCGTTGTATCCAATGGACAGCGGCTCTCTTCAAACAGCTACTGGCTTGACGGAGTCAGCATAAACAGCCAAACCTGGGGCGGCGCCGCAGTGGTTACGCCCAACCAGGACTCGGTGCAAGAGATGAAGATCAGCTCAAGCGAGTATTCGGCTGATATCGGCCGGAACTCCGGCACCACCGTGCAGGTAATCACGAAAAACGGCACGAATGACTTTCATGGCGGCGCGGAGTTCCTTTACCAGGACCCTGGACTGAATGCGTTCAGCGGCTGGTCAGGCCCGGTCAGCCTCAATGGCAAGCCGACCAAGGTTGAAAATAAATGGCGGGAATACGGCGGCAGTCTAGGCGGCCCGATTTTGAAGAACCATCTGTTTTTCTTCGCGTCCTACCAGGGATTGCACAGTAACAGCATCAGCTATTCCGACCCAGGCTACATCTTCACCCAGCAGTTCAATCAGACTGTGACTGCAGCGCGTCCGGGATCGTTCGTCAACACCATCCTCAGCGTTCCAAACTCTTTTCCGCGAACTTATGCAGTGCTAACTCCAACCTGTGCGCAATTCACTGCCGCGAGCTGGCCCTGCCAGGTAGTCGGGAACGGCCTGGACATTGGCTCCCCTTATCAGACCGACGGCACGTATGTGCCGATGTTCAGCGGCAGCGGCTCCGCGTTCGCCGGGGGCGGCCTCGACGGAGTTCCCGATCTTGAGTATGTGATAACTCAGAATCCCACCATCAGCAAACCGAACCAGTTCAACGGTCGAATCGACTACAACGTGGGCCCGCACCAGTTCATGTGGTCGGGTCTTTTGAGCAAAGGCAACCAGATCACCAACCCTACTACCACGGCGCCGGCCTATGACTTTCATTACTATCCGGAAAATGGCGCCAGCACATTGGCCTGGATCTGGACAATCTCGCCCACGTGGCTGAATGACCTCCGTGGAAACGTGACTCGCTGGGCCTACAACCAGTTGAGCAGGAATTCCGGGATCAATTGGGGAATTCCATATGTTTACGTACAGAATCTTCCCGGGGGCGTTGCAAATATCAACGTAACTACCACCTCGACGCCTAACACTCCGGCTGTTTTCGCGGAAAACACATTCGAAATTCGCGATACCGTGAACAAGATCTGGGGCCGTCACGCGCTCAAGTTTGGCGGCGAATTCACTCGCGAGCAGAATAACGACGATCTCGCCGGTGGCGATCGCCCGGCTTATGCGTTTGCCGGTCCATGGAACCTGGCCAACAACACGCCAATTTTCGAAGGCGTCCACATCGATCCGAACACCGGCGGTTTAGCCATCACGCAGCGCTACTATCGAACTTCGGATGAAGCACTCTTCTTCCAGGATGACCTCAAGCTGCGGCCCAATCTCACGCTAAACCTGGGTATTCGCTACGAATACTTCAGCCCGATGAGCGAGGCCCACGGCCAGCTCTCGAACCTCATCGTAGGTTCGGACATAAACACCGGGCTGCTGGATGCATCTGCACAGCACGTCAGCCAGAATTACCGGCCGGACAAGAACAACTTCGCTCCGCGTCTCGGTTTTGCGTGGAGTCCGGTCCGACTCAATGGCAAAACGGTGGTGCGCGGCGGCTTCGGTGTGGCATACGACCGTGTCTACGAAGCTCTCTTCATTCCGTCACGCGAAGATCCACCCGGAGGGGATATCAACTTCGGGTTGTGCTGCGGGACGGCAAGCACGGAGTTCGGAACTCCTTACGACAACAATCTGATCGTGTTGGGGACAAGCAGCAATTCGATTTATGGATATCCGGTCAGTCCCAATCTCACTACGCTCATGCCGCTCGGCCCGAACAATCTGCCGCAAGCTGGGGCGGCGTTTGGATCGGTGGAGATTTATGGCGCTCCCCAGAATTTCCCCAATCCTTACGTTTTCTTGTACTCACTGGATGTGCAGCAGGAGTTGCCCGCCAAGCTGGTACTCGATGTCGGCTACCAGGGCAGCGAGACCCGCAAGGAGATCCGGCTGCTAAATCAAAATTTCGTTTACAACCAGGTCAACCCGGCGGTTTCGGCTGCATTCTTTCCGACACCGGACGTCACTGGCAATTTTAACGCCCTGATTCTGAGCCTGAGGCGCAACGTTGAACGCTGGCAATTCGCCTTCAACTACCGCTGGAGCAAGAGCATGGATGAGCTCTCTTTCGGTGGACCCGGATTTGTGACCAATCAAACCTATCCGCGTAACCAGAAGTTCGAATACGGCCCCTCGGATTTCGACACCACCAACTACGCGAATCTCGCAGTGACTTACGAAACTCCGATGATTAAGGACCGTTCGAGTCTGTGGAACGAAGCGCTTGGCGGATGGGAGATCAGTGGCATCTTCACCGCTAACACCGGTTTGCCGTGGACACCGATGACGACGCAAACCTGTCTTCAGGTTGCGAGCCAGTGCCTGAGCCCGTATCGCCCAAGCGCGGTGCTCCAGCCACCTGTCTATAGCAGCTCATTCTCGGCGCTTACCATTCCAGGCAAGAATTTCCCCGGAGGAGGCCCGGCCTACTACGATCTAACACCCGGAATTCCGGCTGTCGGCCGAAACAGCTTTCGCGGACCTGGTTTCCACTCGATCGACATGAGCCTGGGGAAGAACTTCCGCATTACCGAACGGGTGAATTTCGAGGCCCGTGCCAACGCGTTCAATGTCTTCAACATTACTAACCTATCCCCATTCAACTTCGGTGACTCGAACACCATTATTAACAACCCGCTATTCGGACAGGCGCTTACGGCGACGGCTGGACGCGTGATGGAGTTGGAAGGACGAGTACGATTCTGAAAACTTGGGCCGGAGAACGACTGCGCTCTCCGGCCCATTTCTAGATTACTCCCCGAAGGAAACGTTCAACCCGGTCGTCAGAATCACATCGTTCTGTTTTTTCCCAATGGGCGGGTTGGTTACGTAAACATCGGAGAATGAATTCTGCCATCCGAAGCGTTTGCTGATCTTGGTGACCGACGCGAAATTAAATGTGCCGCGATAGTCTCCCAGGCTGTTCAGGTCTGGGAAAAAAGTCAGATTCTGATTGAGCACGGTGCTCTTGCCGAGCTTGTGCATCAACTCTTCCCCCAACGTAAGCGCGACCAGGTTGCGGCTGAGCGTATCGTACGACTCATGCGTATAGTTCAGGCCGCCCAGGAAATCCAGCGTGGTGTTGTCATTCTTAATGGCGTGGTAGCCGAGGCCGCCTCCGAAAACAGAACGGAGATTCAGGCTCTGAAGCGCGTCGGCAAAGAAGTCAGCGGCCACAAAGGCGAAAGTTTTCGAATTGAGGTCGTGGTCAAATCGCGCGCCACCGGCTGCCGTGTTCGCAGTGGTCGAGGTGCTGGTGGTTGGGGGAAAGCCGGGTGTAATGGTCGTGATCTGGCTGGTGGCATAAACCGAATTGGCATAGAGGCCCAGCTTGTCTCGAGCGGTTTGGCGCGCGGCAAGGAAACCGAAGGCGAGGTTAGTGGTCTGGCTGTTGCCTCCGGTAAGCGAGAAACCGGCATTGACCCCGCCTTTCCAATCCTGAAGAAGAGACGCGTGCACGGTCTTTTCGTAGTCAGCCTGCTGTTGTAACGCCTTGACCCCCGCGAGCGGCGCAGAGACCTGCCCTGAACTGGTTGCGACTTCGAGCGTGTCCCCAGTCGTGCTGACGACTCCTACCGCGGTTTCGCCGTTTGGCAACTCGACATGCAGATCCTTGTCGCTCTTAATGGCCTGGACGGCAGGCCAGTTGACGGTGACGTCTCCAAGATCGGCGGTGTGCAGGACCAGCGTTTTGCCATCGGATTTGGTAATGGTGCCGGTGAGCCGGTCGCCATTTTTAAGGGAAACCTGGTCTGCCACTGCGCAATAGGTGCCGAATAGAAAGACCAACGCCGCGAACATGCTTGCTTGTCGCACAAAAACCTCCTGAATCCTCGTGTAAAAGTGAGATTAGTAGCTACTTACGCTTAAGAGGTTGTACCCGGATGGGACCCGATGTGATCCCAAGAATTGTAAATGGTGGGCAAGACAAGGCCTGCACCTCGGATGATTATTTCTCACCGCAACCGTCCTTAAAATCCCACGGCGGAAATCATCAAACTGCGCTTCCGATTTTCGAGATTGATGACCCGGGAACGGTGACGATCTCGCCAGACTCCAGCCTCACCTTGAACTGCGTGTGATCGATCGAACTTTGGAGATCGTCCCCCAGCGCCGGAATAGCAATTTCGTGGATAGTCCCTGGGACTGCCCCACGCTCTTTCAGGTCAACGATGCACTTGACACCGAGAATTTCGGTGAGTCTCGACATCACTTGTATGTGCTTGTTCTGCTGGATTTGAGGCATGGAAGTCGCTCCTCTGCTAAAAGCGTAGCAGAAATGCAGGTGGCGAAAGAGCACAGCAGCGGATGTTTTACAGGAAGAGCCTGAAGTGAGCGTGGTGGGCAGTGCAGGACTCGAACTTGAGGTGTTTACGCGGCGTCTGAGCCGCGTGCCGAAATCCCGAGCGTAGCCGAGGGACCTCAATTTTGGTGGGCAGTGCAGGACTCGAACCTGCGACCTCCTGCTTGTAAGGCAGGCGCTCTAACCAGCTGAGCTAACCGCCCGGAACAGTTGCCAGTTGCCGGTTCCCAGATGCCAGATGGCGAGGGATTTCAAACCGACCGTGC
>Ga0070741_10000721_pt1 | contig 112149 bp, 88 predicted proteins | sample Coa_R1_4_FD_66440 | JGI IMG/M metagenome (GOLD analysis project Ga0070741, IMG submission 66440) | Surface soil microbial communities from Centralia Pennsylvania, which are recovering from an underground coalmine fire - Coalmine... | ecosystem: Environmental > Terrestrial > Soil > Unclassified... | reverse complement strand
GTGCATGTGATGTGCATGGTCGCGAATGTTGACGATGCGCGCGCCGCCGACATGGCAGGGAGCGACATCATCGTAGCACAAGGCGCGGAGGCGGGCGGCCATCGATCGGTGTGGCGATCGGACGCGCGCGCCGACGTCGGCACGTTGTCGCTCGTGCCCGAGGTCGTCGACGCAGTGAAGGCACCCGTCGTCGCCGCCGGCGGCATCGCGGACGGCCGCGGTCTCGTCGCGGCGCTCGCGCTCGGCGCGTCGGGCGTCCTCCTGGGCACGCGCTTCGTCGCGACGAAGGAATCGATGGCGCCCGAGTTCTGGAAACGCGCGATCCTCGAGTCGTCGAGCGACCGCACGACGGTGACGCGCGCGTTCACCGGTTTGTCGGCGCGCGTCATCCGCAACCGCTTTCAGCAGGAGTACGAAGCGTCGCGCGCGCCGGTGCTGCCGGGGCTGCTGCAGTCGGCGCTCGAGCAGCCGATCTGGCGAGCGGCGACCGATCAGGGGAACGCGGAGTATTTCCCGCTCTACGCCGGCCAGAGCGTCGGCGTCATCCACGATCTGCCGAGTGCGGCCGACGTCGTCAGGTCGATCGCGGCGGAAGCGGACGCGATCGTGAAGGGATTAGGGAGTAGGGAGTAGGGAGTAGGGAGTAGGGAGTAGGGATTAGGGATTAGGGACGAGCGCGTCGCCTGTCTCTACCGGCCGCGTCTCGTCGGACGACCACTCGCTCCACGATCCGGGATACAGCTTCGCGCCGTGGAGTCCCGCGTGCTCCATCGCGAGCAGGTTGTGACACGCGCTCACGCCCGATCCGCAGTAACACACGATCTGATCGGCGGGCACCGATCCCATCTCCGCGGCGAACCGCGCGCGCAGCTCCTCGGGCGTGCGGAAGGTGCCATGCTCGTCGAGGTTCGTCATGAACGGATGATTGCGCGCGGTGGGGATATGGCCGGCTTTCTTGTCGAGCGGCTCGATGTCCCCGCGATAGCGCTCCGGCGCTCGCGCGTCGAGCATCCGCCAGTCGCTGCGTTGCGTCAGCTCGGTCATCGCGCGCGCGTCGGTGATCATCTGCGGCACACGCGCGATCGTGAACTCGGTGCGCACCCGTTTCTCGACGCCGGTCTTCGTCGGCCGTCGCTCCTTCGCCCACTTCGCGTAGCCGCCGTCGAGCACCGCGACGGCGCTGTGGCCGACCCAGCGGAGCAGCCACCACAACCGGCTCGCGAACATGCCAGTGTCCTGGTCGTAGACGACGACCTGCACGCCGGAGCGAAGGCCCCAGGTGCCGCACTTCAGTCCGAGCTCGATCGGATCGGGCAGCGGATGGCGCCCGTTCTTCCCGTTCTTCATGCCCGACAAGTCGCGGTCGAGGTGCGCGTACACCGCGCCCGGGATGTGTCCGGCGGCGTATTCGCGCTCGCCCCACGCGGTATCGTCGAGGCGGAAGCGGCAGTCGATGATCGCGTAGTTCGGGTCGGCCAGGTGTTTGGCGAGCACCTCGGTCGACATCAGCGTGGTAAAAGCCATGCGGTTACCATATCACCGGCTGTCGGGAAACGATTGCGCACGAACCGCGCGTGATTGCGTAAAAGTATCGCGAGTGCCCCGCGACTGATCCAGGCAGCGCTGCGCTGATCGTCAGCGCTTCACCGAGTACTTCGTGAACGCGCCGCCCGCCTGCTGAATCGAGTTCGGACCCTCGGCGGCGAACACGTTGCCGTCGGCGTCGACCGCGACGCCCTCGCCGGCCGTCCCCTGATATCCGCGGTCCTCGCGCTCGAACGGCGGAATGAAACCGGTGACGCGATCCTCGTTCACCGGTCCGATCCGCACGCCGTCGTGCCAGTTCGGATGGTTGTACGGACCCGACTCCGAGTCGATCACGTACACCGTCTCGCCCGTGATGAAGATGCCGCTCGGCCGGCTGAACATGTAGCGCGACTCGAGGTACGTGCCGTTCTGATCGAAGATCTCGATGCGATGGTTGCCGCGATCGGCAACCCACAGGCGGCCGCGCGAATCGAACTTCAGCGCGTGCGGCGTGCGGAACTGCCCGTGCTTGAACCCGATGCTGCCCCACGACTTGATGAACTTGCCGTCGGGCGAGAACTTGCTGATGCGCGACGTCGCGCCGCGCTTGATCCCGTCCTCGACCGCCTTCGCGGTGATCATCCCCTGCGCGTCGTGTCCGTCGGCCACGTAAATGCTCCCGTCGGGCCCGACGACGACGGCGTTGGGCTGATTGAACTGACCATCCGCGGCGCCGGGCTTGCCGGCGACGCCGAGGCTCAGGAGCAGCTCGCCCTTTGGGCTGAACTTGTGCACCTGATGTCCCTTGGTGCCGGCCTTGTTGCCCGCGAAGTCGGCCACCCACACGTTGCCTTGCTTGTCGACCGCGATTCCGTGCGGCGTCACCATCACGCCCTTGCCGAAGTTCGCGAGCACGGCGCCGGTCTTCCGATCGAACTTGAAGATCGGATCGAGCGGCGTGTTGTCGCAATCGACCGGACCGCCGCCGGCCGTCCCCGCGCCGCAGCGCTCGTACGCCCACACGTTGCCGTCGGTCGGATCGATGTCGATGCCGGCGCTCGTGCCCCAATGACGGCCGGCCGGAAGCTCGCCCCAGTTTCGCGTCACGGTCGGCGCCGGGTTGGGCAATCCCTCGCCGGTGATCGGATTGGCCGTGCGTGCCTGCGCGTGCGTGCGCGTCGCGATGGTGAACGCCAGCGCGATCGCGGCGCCTAGACCGAGAACGGCGAGTCGAACGTGCGACCGGGTCATGGCAGACTCCTTTACTGTTTGTAGACGACGCCGTTCTTCATCACGAACCTGACGCGCCGCAGCGCGCCGATCTCATTGGTCGGATCGCCGTCGAACGCGACGAGGTCGGCAGCGAGGCCGGGCTTCACGCTGCCGATCTGATTCTCGAGGTGCAGCACGCGCGCGGCGACCGACGTCGCGCTCTTGATCGCGGCGATCGGTGCCATGCCGTACGCGACCATCGCCTCGATCTCGCGCGCGTTCTCGCCGTGCGGGAACGTCCCGACGTCGCTGCCGCTGATGATCGTCACGCCCGCGTCGAGCGCCGCCTTGAAGCTCGTCTTCTTCTGCCGCTGTGCCGGCGAATCGGGATCGCGCGGCGGCCACGGGCCGGCGCCGGCGGTGATCGTCGGGCAGAACGCCACGTGGTGTGCGACCATCAGCCGGAAGATCTCCGGCGTCCCTTCGCCGCCGTGCTCGATCGTCTCGACGCCGGCCAGCGTCGCGCGGCGCATCCCCTCCGCCGTGTTTGCGTGCACGGCGACCGGCACGCCGGCGCTCTTCGCGATGGTGACCGCGAGCGTCAGCTCCTCGACCGTGAAGGTCGGATGCGATCCGTTGTGCGGTCCCCAGCGGTAGTCCGCGTACATCTTGATCCAGTCGGCGCCGCGCCCGATCTGATCGCGGACCACGCGCGAGAGGCTGTCGACGCCGTCGGCCTCTTCGGCGCCCTGCGGCACGGTCCACTCCGGGATGAAGTGCGGCTGATACGTGCCAGTCGCGACGATCGCGCGCGTCGCCGCGAGGATGCGCGGGCCGGGGATGATTCCCTGCCTCACCGCATCGCGCAGCTCGACGTCCGCGTAGCCCGCGCCTTCGGTCCCGAGATCGCGGATCGTCGTGAAGCCGGCCATCAGCGTCGCCTTCAGATGATTCGTCGCGCGCGCCACGCGCAGCGCGAGTCCTTCGCGCGAGACCTGGTCGGTCCACGACGTCTCGCTGTAGGCGTGCAACAGGATATGCGAGTGTCCTTCCACGAGCCCCGGCATCAGCGTCGTCCCGGGCAGATCGATCGACGTCGCGCCAGGCGCGGCGACGGTTGCGGCGGCGCCGACCGCGTCGATGCGGTCGCCTTTGACGCGGACCGCCCAGCCCTCGTGCATCGACTCGCCGTCGAAGACGCGCGCGGGCCGCAGGATGGACACGGCCGGCGGCGCGGCCGGCGGCTGGGCCGACGGGGATAGCCCGGCGGCGGCCACCAACGCAAGAGCGGAGCAGAGATAGCGCATGGCGCGGATTATATTGGAGCGATGGTCCGCCTGACCGCGCGCGATCGCGAAATGCTCGACGGCGTCCACGGCGGGGCGCCGCAGCTCGCGATGTCGATCCTCGTGCGCATGGCGGAGGTCTACGGCGCTCACGAGCTGATGGACATCTCGCAGGCGCACATCGACAGCACGATCTACCTCGGCGACGCGACGCTGGAATTCGCCGAGCGGCTCGCGGCGCTCGGCGCGCGCGTCGCCGTGCCGACGAGTCTCAACGTGAGCGGCGTCGACGAGTGCGGCTGGAAAGAGTGGCACGTCTCGCCCGAGTGGGCGGCCAAGGCGGCGCGCCAGATGCTCGCGTACGAACGCATGGGCGCGGCGCCGACGTGGACGTGTGCGCCGTATCAAACGCAGATGCGGCCGTCGTTCGGCCAGCAGATCGCGTGGGGCGAGTCGAACGCGATCGCCTTCGCCAACTCCGTGATCGGCGCGCGGACCGAACGCTATCCCGACCTGCTCGACATCTGCTGCGCGATCACCGGCCGCGTCCCCGCGGTCGGCCTGCACCTGACGGAGAACCGCGCGGGTCAGCTGCTGATCCGGCTCGTCGACGTGCCGCGCGCGCTGCAGCAGGACGATCAGTTCTTCGCGGTCCTCGGCCATCTCGTCGGCAAACTCGCCGGCGAGCGCATTCCGGTCATCGACGGCATCGTCGTCGTCCCGCCGGAGGATCAGTTGAAGGCGATGGCGGCCGCGGTGGCCTCGTCGGGCCGCGTCGCGCTGTTCCACATCGTCGGCGTGACACCGGAAGCGCCGACCCTCGACGCCGCGTTCCAGGGACGCGTGCCGGAGCAGACGATTGATGTTGGCGTGCGCGATCTGCGCGACGCGCGCCGCGAGCTGACGACGGCGGACGGCCGCGAGCTCGACATGGTGATCCTCGGCAGCCCGCACTTTTCGCTCGCGGAATTTCGCGCGCTGGCGCCGCTCGTTGCCGGACGCCGCAGACATCCGCGCGTGAAGTTCTTGATCACATCGGGCCGCTTCATGAAGGAGCAGGCCGAGCAGGCGGGCGTCCTCGCGCCGATCGTGGACTTCGGCGCGCAGGTGACGCTCGATACGTGCATCCTCGCGTCGCCGATGCTGCCACCCGACATCCGCCTCCTGATGACCAACTCGGCGAAGTACGCGTACTACGCGCCGAGCCTGCTGAACACGCGCGTCACGTTCGGCAGCCTCGCGGACTGCGTCGCCTCCGCCGTCGAAGGCTGCGTCGTCCGCGACGAGTCGCTGTGGCAGTAATCACCGCGCGTCCGATCGTCGCGGGAGAGGCGGAAGGCGAAGCACTCGTCAGCGCCGACGCGATCTCCTTCTGGGGCGGCTACGACTTCGCCACCGGCACGATCATCGATCGCCATCACTCGCTCGCCGGCGTCTGCGCCGCGGGCCGCATCCTGGCCGTCCCGTTCAGCAAAGGCTCGTCGACGACGACGGCAGTGCTCTTGGAGGCGGTGAGGGCCGGGACGGCGCCGGCGGCGATCGTGACGACCGGCGTCGATGCGTTCTTTGCGCTCGCGTCGATCGCCGCGGACGTGATGTACGGCAAGCCGTTTCCGGTCCTGGCGCTGATGGCCGCTGATTTTTCACGTCTCTCGACCGGTATGCGCCTCGTCATCACCGCTGACGGTAGAATCCGCGAAGCAGATGTCCAAGCCCGCTGAGCTGGCGCGTCTGACGGGACTGGCGAGCCGCTTCGGCGCGTTCGTCGCGGAGCAGCATCCGTTCGCGCTGCAGACGGCGCTCGACGCCTTCGAAGGGGCGACCGGCGGACGCGAGCCGCGCACCGAGCAGGATCTCGACGCGCTGCGGCCGACCCTGCGGCGCGAGCTCGCGAAGCGGCTCGACGCGCAAGCGCCGCCGGCCGGCCTCGCCGAACCGACGCCGCGCGTCACGGCCGACGATCGCATCGGCCGCGCGCGGAGCGATCTGCTGACGGCGTGCGACGGGTTTTTGCGGCGCGCCGCGATCGAAGCGTCGCTGACGCGCGACGAGCGGATCGAAATCCTGCGCGGCATGGTGCTGACGCGCGCGACCGACAATCGCCTCAAGACGTTTTTCACGAGCGGCGAGATCAAATACAAGTCGGCGGGATTTCAAGGCAAGGGATTCCGTTCGCTCGGGCAGGAAGCGATCTACGCCGCGGCCATCCGCCTGCGCCGCGGCGCGGCGTATCGCGTCGGCGGCCGGTGGACCGGCGACGTGATCGGTCCGGTGATCCGCGATCTCGGCGCCACGCTCGCCATGCGACCGGGACCCGAGACGGTGCGGATGGTCCTCAACGCGCAGATGGCCAAGCAAGGCGCGCCGCTCGACGGCAAGGACCTGCACATCGGCGACTTCGACTGGGGCATCCTGCCGCCGGCGGCGCCGCTGACGACGGCGACGCTGACGATTGCGGGGATCGCGATGGCGTTCTCGCGGGACGGATCGGGACGCGTCGCCGTGTCGTTCATCGGCGAAGGCGGCTCGTCGCTCGGTGAATGGCACGAGGCGATCAACCTCTGCGCCGCGCGGCGGCTGCCGGCGATCTTTTGCCTCGAGAACAACCAGACGGCGCTGTCGACGCCGCTGCGCGATCAGTCGGCGGTCCGCGTGTTCGCCGACAAGGCGATCGGCTACGGCGTGCCCGGCGTGACGATCGACGGCACCGATCCCGACGCGATCGCCGCCGCGTTCGCGTGGGCCGCGGAGCGCGCGCGGGCGGGCCAGGGTCCGGCGCTCCTCGAGCTCGTGTCGATGCGCATGTGCGGCCACGCGCATCACGACGACATGCTGTACCTCGGGCGCGATCCGCAGGCGTCGTGGGAATACGCCGCACTCGGGGAGCACGGCTACGCGGATCGGGACGGGTATCAGTACTGGGCGGAACGCGATCCGATCGCGCGGTATGCCGCGCGACTCGAGCGAGACGGCGTCATCGCGTCCGGCGACCTCGAGCGGTGGAAGCGGGACGCCGACGCGCTGGTCGAGCGCGAGGCGCGAGCCGTGATCGAGCTGCCGTGGCCTGAGCCGGAAAACGCGGGCGCCGGCGTGTTCGCGAACGAGCCGCCGCGCGTGCACGTCGAGGTGCTGGATCCCGAAATCCGATTCCGCTCATCCTTCGACACGCTCAGGATGAGCGGTGCTGATGCGCAGGCCGACGCCGCTCGCGGTGCCGGTGCACAGGCCTCCGCCGCTCGCGGTGCAGGAGCTATCGCTCGTGGTGAGCCCGTCGAACCACGAGCCGCGCTCGCCGTGGAACCCGTGCCGCCGTTCGATCCGAAAGGCAAGACGTTCCTCGACGCGGTGATGCTCGGCGTCGGCGACGCGCTGCGGGCGGACCCGCGCGTCTTCGTCTACGGCGAAGACGTCGGCGGCGCGTACGGCAACGCGTTCCTGCTGCTGCGGCCGCTCTTGAAGGAATTCGGCGATCGCCTGATCAACTCGCCGCTCGCGGAAGGCGCCGTGCTCGGCGTGTGCGTCGGCGCCGCGCTGGCGGGCCAGCGGCCGATCGGCGAAATTCAGTTCAACGACTTCGTCGCGACCGGCTTCAATCAGCTCGTCAACAACGCCGCGAAAATCCGCTACCGGTGGGGCGGCGACGTGCCGATGGTCGTGCGGATGCCGTGGGGCGGGCTGCGCCACGCCGGCCCGTATCACTCGCAGAACACCGAGCCGTGGTTCTATCGCACGCCGGGGCTGAAGATCGTCGTGCCGTCGACGCCGCACGACGCGCGCGCGCTGATGGCGTCCGCTGTCGCCGATCCTGATCCGGTTCTGTATTACGAGCACATCGCGCTCTATCGCGATCCGCGCGTCAAGCAGATCTTGAGCGACGCGCCGCCGGCGCCGATCCCGATCGGACGTGCGGCGCTCCGGCGTGACGGCGGCGACCTCGCGATCGTGTCCTACGGTGCGTACGTCCACGTCGCGATGCGCGTCGCGGACGCGCTGGCGAAGGACGGCATGGAGGCGAGCGTGCTCGACCTGCGCAGCCTCGCGCCGCTCGATCGCGCGGCGGTGCTCGCGCTCGCGCGCCGCTGCCACCGCGTCCTCATCGTCCACGAGGATGCGCGCACCGGCGGCATCGGCGAGAGCGTGGCGGCGATCGTCCAGGAAGAAGCGTTCGAGTTCCTCGACGCGCCGGTGCGTATCGTTGGCGCGCTCGACACGCCGGTGCCGTACTCGCCGCCGCTCGAGGAGTATTACCTGCCGAGCGACGCGCAGATCGAGCGCGCCGCGCGCCTGCTGGTCGCGTACTGAGGCCACCATGGCGCGCCTCGCCGCCGTCGTCTTCGATTTCGACGGCGTGATCTTCGACAGCGAAACGCCCGAATACGAATCGCACCGGCGCCTGTACGAGGCGTGCGGCGTCGCGCTGACCGTCGACGAATGGTGCGGCGCGATCGGCGTCTGGACCGACGATCACGACGAGCGGCGGTTCGAGGCGCTCTGCGCGCGTACGGCGGCGCCGCCGGCGCGCGACGTCTATCATGCGCGTCGGCGCGAGCTCTTTACGGCGCTGGCGCCGCGCGAGCCGATGGCGGGCGTGCGCGATCTGGTTGCCGCGATCGACACCGCGGGCGTGCCGATGGCGATTGCGTCGACGGCGCCCGGCGGTTGGGTGCGACCCGCGGTCCAGCGGCTCGGCCTCGCGCCGCGCTTCCGCGCCGTCGTGACGGGAGACGAGGTGCCGCGGCGCAAGCCGGCGCCGGATGTGTATGTCGAAGCGATGCGGCGCATCGGCGCCGAGCCGGCGCGATCGATCGCGATCGAGGACTCGGCGCCCGGCATCGCCGCCGCGCGCGCCGCCGGGATGAAGACGATCGCGATCCCGCACTGGCTGACCGAGTTGCACGACCTGTCGGCCGCCGATTTGCGGGTCGCGAGCGCGCAAGCCCTCTCGCTCGCGATCCTCGAATCGCTCGTCCCGCATCCGTAACCGTTGATCCGCGGCCTCTGTCGGCGTCAGGCGTTAACCGCTCCGGCTGCCGGCGGTTTTGGGCCATCCGGCGCGGACGTGCAAAAATAGCCTCCGACCCATGGCTGATGATCGCGGATCGACAGCGGCGCCCGCTCCAGGTGTCGATTTCATCCGGGCTATCGTTGACGAGGACCTCGCCGCCGGCCGCCACAACGGCCGCGTCGCGACGCGGTTCCCGCCCGAGCCGAACGGCTACCTGCACATCGGCCACGCGAAATCGATCTGCCTGAACTTCGGCATCGCGGAAGAGCGCCGCGGCACGTGCAACCTGCGGTTCGACGACACGAACCCGACGAAAGAAGATGTCGAGTACGTCGACGCGATCAAGGAAGACGTGCGCTGGCTCGGCTTCAACTGGAGCGCCGAGCTCTACGCGTCGGATTACTTCGAGCGGCTGTACGGCTTCGCGGTCGAGCTGATCAAGCGCGGCCTCGCGTACGTCGACAGCTTGAGCGCCGACAAAATCCGCGAGTATCGAGGCACGCTTACCGAGCCCGGAAAGAACAGCCCGTACCGCGATCGCCGCGCTGACGAGAACCTGGATCTGTTCGCGCGGATGCGCGCGGGCGAGTTTGCCGACGGGACGCACGTGCTGCGCGCCAAGATCGACATGGCGTCGGCCAATCTGAACATGCGCGATCCGACGCTGTATCGCATCCGGCACGCGGATCACCACCGCACCGGCAGCGCGTGGTGCATCTACCCGATGTACGACTTCGCGCACCCGCTGTCGGACGCGATCGAGCACATCACGCATTCCATCTGCACGCTCGAATTTGAGGATCACCGTCCGCTCTACGACTGGCTCGTCGACAATTTGATCGAGGGCGACAAGCCGCGGCAGTACGAGTTCGCGCGCCTGAACCTGAATTACACGGTGATGAGCAAGCGCAAGCTGCTGCAGCTCGTCGAGCAGAAGTACGTCTCGGGCTGGGACGATCCGCGGATGCCGACGGTCAGCGGCCTGCGGCGCCGCGGCTACACGCCCGAATCGATCCGCGATTTCTGCTCGCGGATCGGCGTGGCGAAAAAAGAGAACGTCATCGACGTCGCGCAGCTCGAGCACAGCATTCGCGAGGACCTGAACGTCCGCGCGCCGCGCGTCATGGCGGTGCTGCGGCCGCTGAAGGTCGTGCTCACGAACTATCCCGAGGGGCAGGTCGAGCAGGTCGACGTGATCAACAACCCCGAGGACGCGTCGGCGGGGACGCGGAAGGTGCCGTTTTCGCGCGTGCTCTACATCGAGCGCGACGATTTCATGGAGCAGCCGCCGAAGAAATTCTTCCGTCTCTCGCCCGGAACCGAAGTGCGCCTGCGCTGCGCGTACTTCATCACGTGCACAGAGGTCGTGAAGGACGCGGCCGGCGAGATCGTCGAGCTGCGCTGCACCTACGATCCGGCGACGCGCGGCGGCGACGCGCCCGACGGCCGCCGCGTCAAGGCGACGCTGCACTGGGTGTCGGCGGCGCATGCAGTGCCGGTCGAGGTTCGCCTCTACGATCGTCTCTTCAAGGTCGAAGATCCGGAGAACCTGCCGGAAGGGAAAACGTTTCTCGACAACCTGAACCCCGACTCCCTCGAAGTGCTGCGAGCCAGCGTCGCGGAGCCGAGTCTGGCGCACGCGGCGCCTGGACTCCGCGTGCAATTCGAGCGGATCGGCTACTTCTGCGTCGACCCCGACACCACGCCCGGCCTCGTCGTCTTCAATCGGACGGTGTCGCTGCGCGATACGTGGGCGAAAATCAAAGCGAAAAGCTGACGCGCGCACGTTCGGGAACCGGGTTTGCAGTTGAGCCGTGGCGTGGACCCGCGCGAACGCTGGCAAGCTCTGCAATCGCGGCTGACCGCCGCACGAATGGCCCTCGACCGCGGCGATCGCCACGCCGCGCTCGCCGAAGTGGACGCGGCGCTCGCGATCGATCCGAGTTTCCTCGCCGCCGCCTCACTCCGCGAGCGGATTCTCCTGGCGCCGGCGGCCGCGTTACCGAGCGTCGAGCCGCCAGCGCCAAGCGCCGCGCCTCCGCTCGTGTCGCCCGACGGTTACGCCAAGTTCGAACAGCGCGCGCGACGCCGCCGCGTCGACCGTAAGATCGAAGCGGCCAAGGACGCCATCGCGCGCCGGAATCTCCGCGCCGCCGCTTCCGCGCTCGACGAGGTGATCGAGCTCGATCCGAATCTGCCGGAGCTCTCCACGCTGACCGCGGCATTCGACCAGCTCCGACGCGCGCGCGCCACGTCGCATCGCGGTCCGACGGTCGCCGCCGCCGCGACGTTCGGCGCGGTGCTGCTCGGCGCGAGCTGGATTCACGAAGGGCGCGTGCTGCTGTCGCATCCCTTCGCGACGATCGCGCATCTGGTGGACACGCCTTCGCCCAACCCGCTCGACCTCGCGCTGCCGGCTGAACCCGACTCGTCGCTGATGCCGGCGCCGGTGGCGACGAGCGGCCGACACGACGCCGAGCCCGCGCGCGCCACCACGACGCCGACCGTCGCACCACTCGCGTCGACCTCGTCGGCCCTCGTCCGTCCGCCGGAGCCGACATCGCCGACGCCATCCTCGTCGACACCGTTGACACCACCGCCGTCCGCCGCGCCGGCATTCGTGCCCGCCGCGACGCCAGCGCCCTCGACGCTGTCGCCGGCCACCCTCGACGTGCCGCGGCCATCGCTCCCCGCGCCGTCACGCGTCGACAGCGACGAGACGCAGATCGCTCGCGCGCTGCAGCAGTATCGGCTCGCGTACGAAGCGCTCGACGCGAAGCGCGCGCAGGACGTGTGGCCGGAGGTGAACGAGACGGCGCTCGCGCGCGCGTTCGACAGCCTCGAGTCGCAGACGCTGACGTTCGATGCGTGCCGCACGCAGCTGCACGGCGACGCCGCAGTGGCGACGTGCCAGGGAACCGCGCGCTACGTGCCGAAGATCGGTAGCCGCGAGCCGCGTGTCGAACCGAGAACGTGGACGTTCGTGATGCGCCGCACCGGCGCCGAGTGGAAGATCGACTCCGCGCGCGCGGAACGATAACGTTCGCTATCGTCCGAGCGCGTAATCCAGTCCGACAAACGGCGTCACTCTCGTCGTCAGCCCGCCTTTGGTCAGCGGCACGGCGACGTTCGCGGCGAGCACCCAGGTCGACGACACGTTCCACTTGAAGCCGGGCACCAGCGTGACCGCGTTCACCGCGGACTCGTCCGTCGACAGGCGGATCGTGTCGACGTCCTGCAGCGTCGGATGCGGCGCGGTGAGCGTCACGAGCTGCCCTGCGCCGTCGATCCAGCGTCCGATCACTTCCGCGCTGATTGTCGCCCGCGCGCTGGCGGCGAAGCCAAGCGCGGCGCCGTAGTCGATCTCCCGCGCAAGCCCGCCGAACGTGACGCCGGCGTTCACGTGCGCCGCCGTCCGTCCTTCTTCGAGCGATCCGATCGCGCCGAGCTTCACCGACAGGCTGCCGGTCCCGAGCAGGTCCTCCTCGCGCCCCGTCGGCAGGCGAACGTCGACCGCCGCGGCAAGTCCCTGTCCCCCGTCTTCGTACAGCATGTACTTCGTCCGCGCGACGATGTCGGCGAGGCCGACGGCGCGGGCCGACGCGGACGCCTGCGTGAACGTGCGTCCGCGATACGTGTTCGTGCGCGTGCCGTCGATCGTCAGATCGACCATCGGCACGGCGAAGCCGACGTCGAGGCGATCGGTGACGCCGATGTTGCCGTAGAACGTCGCGACGCGCGCGCCGATGTCGAGCGACAGGCGATCCTCGTCGAACGGCGTCGCCTCGTCCACGAACTGGTTCGCCGTCGTCACGAGCGATCCGTCGCGCAGGTTCTGGCCGTCGAGCGACGTGAACTGCAGTTGCTGATACGTGAGGCCGAACGACGCCTGCCCCTTGCCGGCCGTCATCGCGCGCTCGACGAAGAACGGGCCGAACGTCTCGGTCGCGCGTTCGACGGTGCCGAGCTCCGGATTCAGCCGATAGACGAACGCGCTCGACGAGGTGGCGACCGGCAGCGTCGCGAGGTTCGCGAGGAGCGCGCGCGAGATGGCGGCGCTCGTCGCTTGCGCGGCGCTCTGATCGAGCGCGAGGTCGCCGGTCGACACCGACTGGTTGGTCATCAGGAACGTCAGCGCGTCGGCCACCGTCTGCGCCGACGCGCTCGACGCGCAGAGCACGAACGCGATCACCAGCGCGCTATTTGTCATGATCCTTCACCTTCGCGATCGTGTCGGCGGCGACCGCGTCGCCGTTCGTCGTGCCGTCGACGCCGATCGAGACGCCTGGCGCGACGTCGTCGCACTTCAGGCCTTTGTATTTCGTCCCGCCGTCGGTCGTGACCGCGCGCGAGTCGACCGTCATCGACAGCGATGGGCAGCGGCCGCTGACCGAGTTCACGACGCCGCTGAAGGAGACGTGCTGCGGCGGTCGCGCCGGCGGCGGTGACGGCGGTGGTGGCGGCGACGGCGGCGGTGGTGACGGCGGCTTGGGCGCGGGTGTCGGCGACGGCGCCGGATTGGGTGTCGGCGACGGTGCGGGCGCGGGCGAGGGTGCCGGCGCAGGCGTCGGAGCTGGCGGCGGCGCCGCGCCATCCTGATTCACTGTGTAAATCTGTCCGCCGACGTTCAACTGACCGACACGCGGCGCGCCGCCGTTCGCAGCGATGGTCATCGATACGGTTCCGCTCGCGGCGCCGCTGCCGCCTGACGAAATCGCAATCCAGCTCGCGTTCGGATTCGCCGTCCAGCTACAACCGTTCAGCGTCGAGACGTCCACCGCCAGCCGTCCGCCGGCCGCGCCGATGTTGTCGCCGCTGCGGCTGAGGGCGTATCGGCATGGCGCCCCGGACTGGCTCAACGGCACGCTCTGCGATCCCACGCTGATCGCGCCGCTGCGGGGCGCCGGCGCCGGGTTCGCGGCGACGCTGAACGCGATCGACGCGTCGCCCTGACCGCTGCGATCGCCGCCGATCGTCACCCACGCGACGGTCGTCGCGACCGACCACGTGCAGTCGCGCGCCGCCGTGATGCCGATCGTGCCGCTGCCGCCGGTGGCGTCGAACGCGGCCGCCGTCGTGCCGGCGGTCACCTGGCATTTTTCGGCGCTCGGCGCCGTCACGGACGTGCTGGTCGACGTGCACGCCGCCGCACCGGCCAGCGCCAGCACGGCCAGAATCGTTCGGAACGTCCTCGTCACGTCGGCGGTCGATGCATGCCCCTCGCCATGAGAAAATGTTTTCCCTTCATGTCCACTGCGTCGTTCGAACGCGCGGAGCGCACCGTCGCGCAGCTCCGCGATCAACTCTCGCGCGCCATCATCGGCCAGCGCGCCGTCGTCGACGAGATCCTCACGGCGTTTGTCGCCGGCGGCCACTGCCTGCTGCGCGGCGTGCCGGGTCTCGCGAAGACGTTGTTGATCAAGACGCTCGCGCGCGCGGTCGATCTGAAATTCAGCCGGATTCAGTTCACGCCAGACCTGATGCCGTCCGACATCATCGGCACCGAGGTGATCGACGAAGATCGCGCCACGGGGCGTCGCCACATCCGCTTCGTCCCAGGCCCGATCTTCGCCAACGTCATCCTCGCCGACGAGATCAACCGCACGCCGCCGAAGACCCAGGCCGCGCTGCTCGAGGCGATGCAGGAATATCAGGTGACGGTGAACGGCGTCCGCTATCCGCTCGAGCGGCCGCTGTTCGTGCTGGCGACGCAGAATCCGATCGAGCAGGAGGGCACGTATCCGCTCCCCGAGGCGCAGCTCGATCGCTTCATGTTCAACGTCGTCATCGACTATCCGTCGGCGGCCGACGAGCAGCGGATTCTCGCGTCGACGACGACGGACGAGGAGCCGCGGATCGACGCGGTGGCGGATGCGGCGGCGATCGAGTCGATGCGGCACCTCGTGCGCGACGTCCCTGCCGCGTCCAACGTCATCGAGTACGCGCTGCGGCTGACGCGCGCGAGCCGCCCGTCGGGCGGCGCCGACGATCGCGTGCCCGGCGAAGTGCGCCAGTGGGTGAAATGGGGCGCGGGGCCGCGCGCGGGACAGGCGCTGATCGTCGGCGCGAAGGCGCGCGCGCTGATCGACGGCCGCACCGTCGCGGCGCCGGCGGATGTGCGCGCGATCGCGCTGCCCGTGCTGCGGCATCGGCTCGTGTTGAACTTCCAGGCGGAGGCCGACGGCATCGACGCCGATCAGGTGGTGGCCCGGCTCCTCGAGTCGGTGCCCGAACCGTGATCGATCCCGCGATCGTCGCGCGCGTCGCCGATCTCGAGCTCGTCGCGCGCATCCTCGTCGAGGGCACGCTCTCGGGACTGCACCGCAGCCCGTTCCACGGCTACAGCGCGGAGTTCAGCCAGTACCGCCACTATCGGCCGGGCGACGATTTGAAGTACGTCGACTGGAAGTTGGCCGCGCGCACGGGCCGCCTCTACACCAAGCAGTTTCGCGAGACGACGAACCTCGCGGCGGCGCTCGTCGTCGACGCGAGCGCGTCGATGGATTTCCCGAGCGGCGCTGCGTCGAAGTTCCGCTACGCGAGAACGCTGGCCGCTGCGCTGGCCTACGTGATTGCGTCGCAGGGCGACGCGGTCGGCGTCGCCGCACGCGAGACCTTCGTCGGCGCGCGCACGGGCAGGCGTCATCTCCAGTCGGTGCTGGCGGCGCTCGCGGGACTCGAACCGTCCGGCCCCGGGCACATCGACGCGTCGATCCGGCTCGCCGCCGCTCGGCTTCGCAGACGCGGCGTGCTGATCGTGCTCTCGGATCTGTACGACGAGGAAGAGCGCACGTTCGCCGCGCTGCGGCTCGCCGCGCGCAGCGGACACGAGGTCGCGATCCTGCACACGGTCAGCCGCGACGAAATCGAGTTTCCGTACGGGCGCGATCTCGAATTCGTGGATCTCGAGTCCGGCGCGCGGCTGACGATCGATGCCCCGGCGGCTCGGCGCACGTACACCGACAACATCACGGCGTTCCTCGAGCGCTGGCGCGTGCGAGCGGGACGCGAAGGCATGCAGTACGCGCTCGTCGTCACCGACACGCCGCCCGATCGCGCGCTGCGCAGCTTCCTTCTGGCGCGCGCATGATCTGGCTGGCGCCGGCCGCGTGGATCGGTGCGCTCGCGGTTGTAGCGCCGATCGTCGTCCACCTGCTGGCGCGGCCGCGCGTCGAGGTGCAGCCGTTCCCGACGCTGCGCTTCCTGCCGGCGCTCACGGCCGCATCGCGGCGTCGCCGCCGCGTCGACGATCTGCCGCTGCTGGCGGTGCGCTGCGGCATCGTCCTGCTTTCGGCGGCGGCGCTGGCGGGACCGTTCGTCCTGACGTCGGCGCGTCGCGCCGCGTGGGACGCGCGCGTCGTGCGCGAGACGGTGGACGCCGACGGCGATGCGCTGCGTGGAGCGCTGGCGACGGCGATCGCGACGCTGGCCGACGCGCCGCCCGGTCGGCGCGCCATCGTCGTTCGATCCGCATTTCCGATCGGTTCGCTGTCCGATGCGGATGTCGCCGCGGTGCCGCGCGGGATCGGGCTCGCGTTCGAGCGCACGAGAAGGTTGCCGGCGACGCGGCACGTCGAGGCGGCGGGCGTGCTGGTGCGCTCGGCTGAAGCCTCGCGCTTTGGCGATGCGTCGCGCCGCTCGGCTGAAGCCTCGCGCTCCGAGACGTTGGTCGAGCGCCGCCGCCGCTTCGTGCTGCTCGACGCGACGCGCACCAGCGTCGGCGATGCGGACGCCTCGGCGGAACCCGCCGCCATCGAGATCGTCGCTCCGGCCGCCGCGCGTCCTGCGCTCTCCGCCGTTCTTTCCGAACGCGTGCTGGCCGCGCCGGCTGACCGCCGCGTCCGTCTGTTGATCGCGGCCGCTCCCGACTTCGGCGCGCAGATCGCGGACGCACGATCGGTCCGCGTGCCGTGGATCGCCGACGCGATCGCGCGGATCGGACGCGACCCGGACGTCGGCGCCGCGTGCCGCGATCTCGGCGCCTCGCTCGACGCCGCGACGTTCGCGCGCGCGCCGTGGGTGGTCGTCGCCGCGAATCGCGACGCGAAGCCGGCGGCCGCGGCGGCGGCCGATGCGGCGGGCCGTCTCCTCGTCGCAACGGCGTCGCCCGCCGATGCGCTGGCGACCGCGGCGATCATCCGCTCGATGCTGAACGCACGCGCGCCGGCGTCCGGCGTCGATGGCGCCGAGGTGGCCGCAATTGCCGACGCGCAGCTTCGCGCGTGGTCGCGCCCGCCCGGACCGGCCGCGGATCCGCGAGCCAACACGATCGACGCGGACGATCGGCGCGCGCTGTGGATCGCGGTGCTGTTCCTGCTCGGAGTCGAGACATGGATCCGGCGGAACGATCGCTGACCGCTGCCTTCGACCGGCTCGCGCGGCGCGCGCGGATCCTCGCCGCAGCCGAAGCGGCGGGATGGGGCGCCGCCATCGCGGCGGCGTCGCCGCTGCTGGGCGGCGTCGCGGCGATCGCGATTGGAGCTGCGCGCGCGGTGCGCCTGACGCGTGGCGGCGTCATCCGCCGCGTCGATCGTGCCGTGGGCGCGGCCAACGTGTTCGTCACGGCTGACGAGCTCCTTCGCGGCACGCTGACGGCCGCCGCCGCCGTTCGCGCGCGTGTCGTCTCGGCGGCGTCCGCCGCGCTGCCGGACGCGCGTCCGTCGGGCGCCATCCGATCGCGCCGCGCGTGGAGCGCGGCCGTGGTCGCCGTTGTCTGCTGGACCGTGGCGGGCGTCATGTCGATGTCGCGCGATCGTGCGCGGATCGCGGGCCGCGACGCGGGATCGCGGCCGGCGGCCGCATCGCCAGGCGGCGTGGGCGCGTGGCGCCTGACCATCGCGATCGAGCCGCCCGCCTACACCGGCCTGCCGCGCACGACGATCGACGATCCCGCCGAACTGCGTCTCCTCGAGGGCAGTACGCTCGACGTGCGCGCGTCGCGGACGATCGCGATCGATCACGACGGCGCCGCGTCCGCCGCGCGGTTCCTGGTTACGCGCTCCGGGTATCTCGTGGCGCGCGCCGAGGACGGCAGCCGGAAGCTCGTGCCGATCGTCGCCACGCCCGACGCGCTGCCGGTCGTGCGGCTGACCACACCCGGGCGCGATCTCGTGTTTGCGAACGCGGAGCCGCACGTCGCCGTCGACGCGCGGGCGACCGACGACTTCGGCCTTCGATCGCTGACGCTGCAGTACACGAAGGTGTCGGGCGCCGGCGAGGAATACACGTTCGGCGCCGGCGAGATCCCGCTGGCGCTGACGCGTACGTCGCCTCGCGAGTGGAGCGGCGCGGCGTCGCTCGCACTCTCGCGCCTCGGCATGAAGCAGGGCGACATGCTGGTGTATCGCGCGTCGGCCACCGACACGAAGCCGGGCGAGCGCCAGTCGACCTCCGACGCCTTCTTCATCGAGATCTCGACGCTCGGCGTCGCCGCCGGGGACGCGTTCACGCTGCCGGAAGAAGAGACGCGCTACGCGCTCAGCGAGCAGATGCTGATCCTGAAGACGGAGCGGCTGAACCGCACGCGCGGGTCGATGCGCGCGGCCGACGTCACCGAGGCGTCGATGGACTTGGCGGTGGAGCAGCGGACGATTCGCGCCGAGTTCGTGTTCATGCTCGGCGGCGAGATCGAGGACGAAGAGGTCGAGGCGGAGCAGTCGATCGAGCTGCAGGCGGGACGTCTCGCCAATCGAGGCCAGCGCGACTTGCGCGATGCCACGCGCGCAATGAGCCAGGCGGAGAAGCTCCTGACCGGCGCGGATCCCGCCTTTGCGATCGTGGCCGAGCGCACGGCGGTGGCCGCGCTGCAGCGGGCGTTCGCGCGCGATCGCTACCTGCTGCGCGCGCTGGCGAGCCGCGCGCAGCTCGATCCCTCGCGGCGGCTCACCGGCAATCGCGCAGGCGCCCGCGAGGTGCGCGCGCCGCTTCCGCGCACGCCGGAGAACCGGCGCGCGGCGCAGTTGCAGGATCTGTTCGAAGGCGTGGGCGAACTGGCTCGCGACCGTCGCGCAGGAGGATCGATCGATCGGGCTCGCGTGGTCGTCTTCGCGGAAGCGGCGCTGCGGGTGGATCCCGATTCGGCGGTGATGCGGAACGTCGCGGCCGACCTCCAGCGCGGCGCTTTCGATGCGGCGGCCGCTGCGGTCGCGGCCGAGTCGCGCCGCGTGCTGGCCGACGCGCCGCTCGTCCTCCCGTCGGCCGCGCCGGCGCTGCAGCGCGCGCTCGACGCGGCGCGTGGAGCGCATCGATGATCGCGCGTCTCGCGCGCGTCGCCGCGCTCCTGATCGTCGCCGCCGCCGCGATCGATCCGGCGTGGACGCGAACGGTGCGAGGCCGCGCAACCGTTGCGGTCGTCGAGCCCGCCGGATCGCCCATCGTCGACCGTCTTCGCGACGACTACCGCATCGTCTCGGATCTGGATGCGCCTGCCGACGCGGCGGTTGTGGTCGGTACCGCGTATCCGCGCGGCGAGATCAAACCGACGACGAAGGTCGCGACGGTGACGCTTGCCGCGGCGGCGTCGCCGATCGCGGCCGTCGACGCTCCGGCCGCCGTGCCGTCGGCGACGACGATTCACGTCGTGGCGACGGTCGTCCGCCCCGAACGGGCGCCGCAGACGACGGTCAGCGCGCAGATCGACGGCGTCGTCGTCGCGCAGGCGCAGCATGCGTGGGCAACGGGCGAGACGGCCTGGCGAGCCGCGCTCGATCTCGTCCCGATTGGCGAGGCGCCGTGGGTCGTGTCGCTCGCCGCCGATCAGCACGCCGCCCGCGCCATCGTCGTCGATCGCTCGCCGAAGCTGGCGGTGACGTTCTACGAACCGCGGCCGTCGTGGACGACGACGTTCGTGCGGCGGGCGCTCGAGCGTGACGGCCGATTTGCCGTCACGGCGGCGACGCGGTTGGAGGACGCGGACGCGTCGGCGATCGTCGTCGGAGGCATCGAGCGCGTCAGCGAGGCGGATGCGTCGGCGCTCGACCGGTTCGTGCGCGAGCGCGGCGGCGCGGTGGTCCTGCTGCCGGACGCGCCGTTCGCGTCGACGTCGCCGCTCGCGCGCATGCTGGGCACGCAGGCGGACGAACACGAGGTGATGCTGGAGCACGCCGCGCCGCTGACTGTCGACGCGCCGCTGCCGCGCCTCGCGGCGTCGGAGATGCTGACCTTCGGCGGCGCCGGCGCCGACGCGATCGCGCGGCTGACCGACGGCGCGCGCCCGGTGGTGTGGACGGCGCGGCGCGGCGAAGGGCGCGTGCTGGTGTCGGGCGCGCTCGACGCGTGGCGCTTCCGAGCGGACGAGGCGTCAGCGTTCGATCGCTTCTGGCGCGCGGCGGTCAGCAGCGCGGCGCTCGCGACGCCGCCGCTCGTCGACGTTACGGTCGTCCCCGCCGTTGCGCGGCCGCTCGAGCGCGTGCGCGTCCGCGCGCGCGTGCATCCGGCCATCGCGGACGGCGTGTCGGTGTCGGCATCGCTTGCGTCGGGCGACGCGGTGCGCTTGTGGCCGGACGCGGAGCGCGGCGCATTCAGCGGCACGTTCGTCGCGCCCGCCAACGCGGCCGTGTCGCGCGTCACCGTGACCGCCACGCGCGGCGCCGTGCGCCATGTCGGCACTGCGCCGCTCGCGATCGCGGACGTGCTGCCTTCTGACGTGCCGGCAATCCCGCTGTCGCTCTTGTCCGCGAGTCACGGCGGCGTCGACGTCGCCCCGAGCGACCTGGCGCAGCTCGATCGCTGGCTGCGCGCGACCGTGACCGCCCCCGACGTCCGCGCCGTGCGTCACCCGATGCGATCGCCGTGGTGGATGCTGCCGCTCTTCGCGTGCCTGACGATCGACTGGTGGATCACGTCATCGCGTAGACGACGACGTTGACGGCGAACTTGGTGTTGTCCTCGCGGAGGAACCGCTTGTTCCGCCAGTCGTAGTCCCACTCGCAGCCGTAATCCTTGTTACTGTAGAGCACCGCGAGCCGCCCCGAGCCCGTCGACGGGCGATCGATCCCTTTCAGGTAATCGTGGACGATGTTGTCGCCCCAGCCGTTGAGTTCGTGCGAGGTCTGCGGCGGCGCCGCGAACGTGAAGAAGCTGCGATAGATCGGGTGCGACGCCGGCAATTTCGCGAGCGGCGTCTCGGGAAACGTGTCGCGCATCTCCTGCTCGAACGAGCGCGCGTACAGGCCGTTGACGTCGTGGTTGCAGTCGTCCGAGAAGAGCAGCCCGCCCGCGTCGGCGAAGCGCCGCAGGTTCTCGCGCTCGCGCGCCGAGAAGCGCACGAGTTTGTGCCCGGTCATGAAGACGAACGGGAACGAGAGCAGTTCGGCCGCGTCCGCGGCGATGACGACTTCGTCCTTGTAGACCGGGATGGCGGTGTACTGCAGCACCGAATCGAGGACGTTGGCCGCAACCTTCGGGTTGTAGTCCCAGTCGCCTGATTCGTAGCGCAGCCGGGCGAAGACGAACTCGTTCGCCCGCGGCCGCCCGCGGGCCTGCACCGCGAACGCCGCGCATTGCAGAAACTGCCTGCGGCTGATCACCGTTTCATCATACAATCGGCGTTTCCAAGCTGTGGAATACCGCATCAGCCAGTACGAGCTCGAGCAGGGCGCGCTCGAGATCCAATACATCGAGGAGTTCTTCGGCGAGTTCCCGCGCAAGAAGACCGCGCCGGAAATCATCCGGAGGCTGCAGGGGCGCGCGCATCTGATCCTGCTCGCGATGGCGCCGCTGCCCGACGACCCCGGCAGCGTCGTGCCGGTCGCCTTCAAGGTGGCGCACGAGATCAAGCTGCCGGAGACCGAACCGAAGCTCGTCGACCTGATGCATCGGCTGCACGGCTACGTCCAGTTCGACGGCCGCCGCGTCCTCTACACCTGGATCGGCGGGACGCGCCGCGACTGGCGCGGCCAGGGCTTCTTCCGCGCGCTCACCGAGCAGCAGGAGCACTGGGCGATCGAGCAGGGCTTCGACGAGATCATCGTCAAGACGAAGAACAAGTTCTACGACATGCGCGGCACGCTCGACCACCTGCACTTCGAGGTGGTGAAGTACGAGCGCAACGGCGCCGACAACACCGAATCGAAAGTCTACCTGGCGAAGAAGCTGCTGCCGGAAACGATCAGCACGCACCGCATGCGGCGCGCGGTCGTCGAAATCAAGGACTGAAAAAGAAAAAGGCGGGAGAGTGTCCCCTCCCGCCCTTCCAGTCTTTCCCGCCTGTCCCCGTTCTGCGTTAGAACGAGAACCTGAACCCGATCTGACCCACGCGCTGTTCCGGACGCTGCGCGTCGCCGGAGAACGTCGTCGGCTGCAGCAGGTTCGGATCCGGCGCCCCCGTGGTCGGAACGTTGACGCGCGCGCGGAAGCCGCTCGGGTTGATCGTGTTGAACAGGTTGAACACCTCGCCGATCGCTTCGACGTTCGCGCGGCCGCAGAGCGAGGCGGAAGACCTTCGAGACGCGGACCGAGGTCCTTCATCGTCGTCTTGCCCGTTGTGGGATCGAACGAGTCCACCGCGTACGCTTCGGACGGAATGTCGAACGCGTTGCCGTCCTTGTTCAGGTCGCGGCCGTCGACGAGGTTCACCGGCAGCGCGGAGCGGAACAGAGAGAACGGCGCGATCGAGCACGAACGCGCCGACGAACGCCGCAGTGTCATAGCCGGCGCCCTTGAGCAGCGTGGCGATTGTCGGATGTGACGCGGCGAGCGGCGTGACGCCGTTCTCGCGGACGCCGTGGACCGTCGGCAGTTCGCCGGTGAGGATCGTCGTATGCGAGGGCAGCGTCAGCGGAACCGCCGATCGCGCGTTCGTGAACCGCAGGCCGCGCGCGGCCAGTCGATCGAGGTTCGGCGCCACGGCGGCGTTCAGTCGGTCCGCGCGAAACGTGTCGATCGTCACCAGGAGGACGTTCGGCTTGGCGTCGGGGGCCGCCCGGCCGCAGGCGAACAGCGAAATGAAAAATGAAAAATGAAAAATGAAAAGGAGCCGCTTCATCTGCCGTCTTCATTCCTCATTCTTCATTCCTCATTCTTTTTCATTTTTCATTTTTCATTTTTCATTTCGCGATCGTGTCCCTGAGCGCCTCGAAATACACCCTCGCCCCTTCCATGACCGCCGCCAGCGGCATGTGCTCCGTGTCGCTGTGCATGCCGGCGACGACGTCCGCGGGCAGGATTGCGGGGAAGATGCCGTAGCTCTTTGCGCCGCGCGGCCGGAACGCGTTCGAGTCGGTGCCGTACGGGATCAGCATCGGCGTCACGATCGCGTCGGGGTGCGCGCGCTTGATCGCAGCCTCCAGGTTTCGGTACAGCGGCGAGTCCTGCGTCGTCACGATCGGATCGTCCGATTCGTTGATCAACTCGAGCTTCAGCGATGGATCGCCGAGCCGCCGTCGAATCTCGTCCATCCACTCGGCACGCGACGTTCCCGGCAGGACGCGGCAATCGAGGCCCGCCTCGGCGACCGACGGGATCACGTTGATCTTCGGCGGATCGCCGACGCCCGAGCGCATCCACGTCAGCGCGATCGTCGAGTGCGTGATCGCGTTGGTGAACTTGTTGGACGCGAACGTGCCGACCCGCTCGCGCATCGTCTTCAGAACCGAGAAGTCGGACGCGGGAAGCGGCTGCGCGAGGAGCCGCTGGAGCGCGCGCACCAGGCGATCGTTTGGATTCTGATCGTTCGGCTGGCTGCCGTGTCCCGCAACGCCTTCCGCGCGGACCTTCAGCCACACGATCTTCTTCTCCGCGACCGAGATGCCGTAGACCAGCTTCCCGGGCGCGAACAGGTCGCGGCTGCCGAACCCGCCTTCGTCGACGACGTATTCCGGATCGAGATTGGTGTAGTGGTTCGCGATCATCCACCGCGCGCCCATCTCGCCGCCGATCTCCTCGTCAGGCTCCGCGAGCAGGATCACGTCGCGCGTGCGCGGCACGTTCTGCCGCTTCAGTTCGAGAAACGCGATCAACTGTGCGACGCCCTGGCCTTTCATGTCGAACGATCCGCGTCCCCAGATGTCGCCGCCCTGCAGCGTCGGCGTGAACGGATCGGTCTTCCACCGGCTCCGATCGGCAGGGACCACGTCCATGTGATGGAGCAGGAGGATCGGCTTGCCTGCCGGCGTTGGCGATGTCGCCGAGAGCCGCGCCAGGACGATCGACTTGCCAGGCGCCGACTCGTAGCGCGTCACCGCGATGCCTTCGCGTGTGAGCACCGACGCGAGGAAATCGGCGGCCTTGTCCGTATGCCCCGGCGGATTCGAGGTGTCGATTGCGACGTACTGCTCGAGCAGCGAGCGGACTTCGTCCGCGCGCTGGGCCGACGCGAGCGCGCCCAGCACCAGCACGGCGCCCGCGACCGCTGCGGAAAGATGTTTCATATCGCCTCGAAGAACCCTGTCTGCCGATTTTTTCGGACGCGATCCCACGCGAAGTACCGCCCGTTCATCGCGATGTAGACGCCGGGCGGCAGCACCTGCACGAACGACAACGCGCTCCCCAGGTTGAACAGACCGTCGGAGCTGCCGAACGCGTACGGCACCATCGCGCCGGTGAGGACGATGGTCTTGCGGTCGCCGGAAGGCTCCCGCTCCGCCGCAGCCGCAAGCGCGCGGGCGGTGTCGACCATCGTGTCGGTGCCGTGCGTGACGACGATCTGCGACTCGGTCGCCGTGCGGCACTGCTCGACGATGATCGCGCGGTCTGCGTCCGACATGTCGAGGCTGTCGATCATCATCAGCGTGCGCACCGACACCTCGACGCGCGACCGCCCGAGCCGGAGCATCTCGGGCAGGTGCGTGTCGCCGAACGCGAGCGTCCCATTCAGCTCGTCATAGCGCTTGTCGAACGTGCCGCCGGTGACGAAGATCCGGATCACTCGCCCGCCGACGCCGACAGATACAGCGCGTTGAACAGCATCGGGAACGTCGCGTGCGTCTGCGCGCGGTGCTGCGGCCGCAGGCCGAACAAGACGATGCGTCCGGGGTTCATGTCGATCGAGACGACGGCCGCGCGCCCGGCCATGAACTCCTCGCCCTTCAGCCAACCCGACGCCACGACGTTCGTGTTCGGATAGCGAGCGACGACGGACGCGCGCTGCGAGTTGAAGCCTTCGACGAGCTGGAAGAACGGACTGTTGATGTAGAAGCCGAACGTGTTCGGCGCGACGCCGTAACCTAGCGGGTGCTGCGTGTCGACCTCGAGGCGCAGGATCGTCCCCGGCGCGAAGTGCTGATCGCGCGTCAGCCCGCGCTTGAGATCGCGGACCGGAATCGGGAACTGCTCGATCGCCAGGTCGCACGCATTGCCCAGCGTCACCAGCGTGCCGCCGTCGGCGACGAACGCCTTGAGGTTGTCGACGCCGCTCTCGCCGATGCCGCCGCGATATTCGGGACGGATCTGCGGCGCCTCGAAGCCGTTGATGATGGCGCGCGGCTCCTGGTCGGCGAGGATGATCGCGTCGAAGCGTTTCCGGAGATCGCCCTTGCGAATGTCGTCGTTGTGGATCGGCGTCAGGTTGAACTCGTACTGTTCGAGGACCCAGCGCGTCCAGCCTTCGTCCATGTTCCCGCCCGTCCACGGCTGATACATCGCGATCCGCGGCGCGTGCAGATTCTTGACGTCTGACTTCTGGCTCTTGACGTCCGGCGACGCCGTGACGTGGAGGCCGAACGCCTTGGCGAGCGACTCGACCTTCGATCGCGGCACGTTCGACACGACCACGTGCGACGGCGCGTCGAAGGCGACGTGCGCGCCCTCTTTGAGCAGGCGATTAATTGCGATCGCCGTGTCGGGCCCTTTGTCGTCGAAACCGAACCGCGATCCGCTGCCCGTCAGCTCGCCGGCGGTCGCCGGCAGCGCGTCGACCTTCGTCAGCTTCGCCGACGCGGGCACCGCGTCCTTCGAGAAGTCGACGTCGACGCCGAGCAGCATGCCGAGCGACCACGCGGTGACGTCGTACGGCGGCTCCGGCGGCGCATTCGGGCCGCGGCGCACTTCCGGATACGTCTGCTTCTCGAGCATGTCCTTCGCGTAGCGCGCGAACACCTGGTTCATCGGCATGACGAACGTGCCGGCGCCGTACTTCTTCCCGTCGGCGTCAAACGGCGCGTCGGCGCGATACACGTCGACGCCGCCGACGTGCAGCCGATCGACGAGGTGCGCCGCTTCGCGCGGATCCTGCTGTTTCTCGATCGGGACGAGGATCGCCTTCACGTCCGCAGTCTTCGCGCGCTCGATCGTCTCGCGGTTCACTTCGTACATCTGACGATTGATCGTCTCGCGCCGATCCGCCGCCGTCTCGAGCAGCGCCATCGTCGCGATGAGCTCGTAGTCGACGATGTCGCGCAGCGTCCAGTGGCCGCCCATCCAGGGCCGCGGGTACTCGGTGCGCGGCGTGATGTCGGTCGGCGGCGGCAGCGGACCGCCGGCGAAATTCGGTCCACCCGCTCGTCCGCCTTCGCCGCGTCCTTGCGCGGGCGGCGGCGGTTGGCCCGGACGCGCCCGCGTCTGATCGATCGGCGCCGCGACGTTCGCGCTCGCGACCTCGGTGAGCAGGCCGATCTCGTTGTGGAACCAGCCGCTCCACGCCATCGCGCCTTCCCAGAAGTTCGTGTACGTCGAGTTGTAGATGATCCCTTCCTTGCCCGCCGCCTCGAGCGCGGCCGCCTGCGATTGCCCGAGGATGCCGTTCCAGCGGTAGATCAGCGGATGCACGTTCGGGTTGATCGGGTCGGTCGCCGGCATGACGAAGATGCGCGCCGCGTTGCTCCCCATCTGGTGCTCGTCGAGCCAGACGGTCGGGAACCAGTCGTGCCAGATCAACTGCGCCGTGTACTCGCTCTCCTTCTGCGTGAACATGTACATGTCGCGGTTGTTGTCGTGGCCGACGTAGGGGTGATACAGGTACGGAATCGGGCTGTTCTGGTACGGCGTGCCGTTGTTCTTCTTGAACCAGTCGGTGACCAGGATTTCGCCGTCGGGGTTGAGCGACGGCACGAGCACGAAGATCACGTTGTCGAGGATCTTCTTGACGGTCGGCGAATCCTCGGTCGCGAGCCGATGCACGAGTTCGAGCGACATCTGCGTCGCGCCGATTTCGGTCGCGTGGATGCTGCAGGTGATGAGCAGCACGAGCTTCCCCTCGCGGAAGATCGCGTCGCGTTCGGCATCGGTCGGCGCGCCGCCCTGGAAGTACAGCTTCCGCTCGAGCTGCTTGAAGTGATCGAGGTTCTTCAGCGTCTCGGGCGCGCTGATCTCGAGCGCGACGAACGGATTGCCGCTGCTCGTCTTGCCGAGCTCGCGATAGCGCACGCGGTCGGAGTTCGCCGCGGCGAGCTTCATGTAATCGACGATCTTGTCCCAGCGGACGAGCGTGTTGTCGGCGGCGATGCGGTGGCCGACGAACTGTTCGGGCGTCTGAAGCGAACCGGCCGCGAAGAAGAGAGCCGCCGCCAGTGCGCACGCGCGTATCATGAGAGCCTCCGGAGCCACTCACTATAATGCAGACCGTGAACGTTCATTCCCGCATGGATGCGGTGCAGGCGCCGATTATCCCCGTCGTCGGCGCGATGATCCGCGAGACGCCGGGCACGATCTCGCTCGGACAGGGTGTCGTCCACTACGGCCCGCCGCCGGAGGCGCTCGACGCGGCGGCCGAGGCGCTCGGCGACATGGTGACGCACGAGTACGGCGACGGCGCCGGATCGCCGGCGCTCGTCGAGCGGATCGAAGAGAAGCTGCGCCGCGAAAACGGAATCGACGTGGCGCGCGGCAGCAAGGTGATGGTCACCGCCGGCGCGAACATGGCCTTCATGCACGTCGTGTTTGCGATCACCGAGCCGGGCGACGAGATCATCCTGCCGGTGCCGTTCTACTTCAATCACGACATGGCGATCGAGATGGCCGGCTGCCGGACCGTCCGCGTGCCGACCGACGCGGACTACCAGCTCGATCTCGACGCGCTCCGCCGCGCGATCACGCCGCGCACGCGCGCGATCGTCACGGTGACGCCGAACAATCCGAGCGGCGCGGTGTTCTCCGAAGGGTCGCTGCGCGCGGTCAATGCGCTCTGCGCCGAGCGCGGCCTGTTCCACGTCGCCGACGAGGTGTACGAGTACTTCACCTACGACGGCGCGGCGCATTTCTCGGCGGCGTCGATCCCCGGCGCCGAAGCGCACACGATCACGATGTACTCGCTGTCGAAGGCGTACGGGTTCGCCGGCTGGCGGATCGGCTACGTCGTCTACCCGGCGCCTCTCGCCTCCGCGATGATGAAGAGCCAGGACACGATCCTCGTGTGTCCGGCGATGATTTCGCAGGTGGCGGCGATTGCGGCGCTGGACGTCGGCCGCCGTTACTGCGCACCGCACGTGCGCGAGCTCGCCGACGTCCGCGAGATCGTCCGCGGCGAGCTGGCGTCGCTCGCGCCGCTCGCGGAAGTGCCGGCGGCGGACGGCGCGTTCTACGTGCTGCTGAAGGTGGCGACCACGCGTCCGCCGCTCGAACTCGCCGAGCGTCTCATTCGCGAACACCGCGTGGCGGTGACACCCGGGCCGGCGTTCGGCATGGACGACGGCTGTTACTTCCGCGTCGCGTACGGCGCGCTGCAGAAGGCGACCGTCGCCGAGGGGATCGGGCGGCTGGTGACGGGGCTCAGAAGCATCCTGGCCTAGCCGCCGTCTGGCAGCCGGTCAGCGGATCGGTGATCGCCGCCTGCAGCAGTTCTTCGCGCGCCGCTTCGAGCCGCCGATTCGTCATCCGCAGCTCGTAGGTCATGTCCTCGAAGACGAGTTGATGGACGCCCAGCGCGCCGAACGCGTAGAGGACGACGTTCGCGAGCATAATCTCGAACACGTATTCGCCCATCCCGATCCTCCGCTGGACGAGGAACGCCGTCGTCACGTCCGAGGCGGCGAGGCCGAAGAGCACGAACGCGATCAATCCCGCGCCGATCATGCGCCGCTCGATGAGGTCTGCAGCGCGATGAGGAACCAGCCGGCGGCCCACGCGAGGATGAACGGTTTGCGCCGGTGCGCGAACTGCAGGAGGAGCAGGCCGGTGACGAGCGCCGCGCCGAACGCCGCCGCACGCTGAGGGTTCAGCGGGATGTCGCGGCACTCGGCAGCAGGCTAGACGTCAAGTTCTTCGGCTTGCTCGGCGCGTTCCATGATGAAGCGGAAGCGCGCGGACGCGTCCTTGCCCATCAGCTCGTTGATCACGCGGTCGGTGACGATCTGATCCGTCACCTCGACGCGCAGCAGCCGCCGCGTGCGCGGGTTCAGCGTCGTCTCCCACAGCACTTTCGGCATCATCTCGCCGAGCCCTTTGAAGCGCGTGATCTCCGGCGTCGCGCGCGCGCCGTTCTTCTGCTTCAGGATCACGTCCTTCTGCGCGTCGTCGAGCGCCCAGAACGTCTCTTTGCCGATGTCGATGCGGTAGAGCGGCGGCTGCGCGAGATACACCTTGCCGTTCGCGATGAGCTGCGGCAGGTGGCGATACATGAACGTCAGCAGCAGCGTCGCGATGTGGTTGCCGTCGGAATCGGCGTCCGCCAGGATGATGACGCGCCCGTAGCGCAGCTTCGTGATGTCGAAGTTCTTGCCGAGGCCGCAACCGAGCGCCGTGACCAGATCCGACAGCTCCTTGTTCTCGAGCACCTTCGCGAGCGACGCGCTCTCGGTGTTCAGCACCTTGCCGCGCAGCGGCAGGATCGCCTGACGCGCGCGGTCGCGCCCCTGCTTCGCCGATCCGCCCGCCGAGTCGCCCTCGACGACGAACAGCTCGCTCGACGCGGCGTCCGAGTTCGTGCAGTCGCTCAGCTTGCCCGGCAGATTCACGCGCGACGAGGTCGCGCTCTTGCGCGACACCTCGGCCTGCGCGGCGCGGCTCGCCTCGCGCGCGCGCGCCGCGAGGATGATGCGCGCGACGATCGCGTTCGCCACGCTCGCGTTCGTGTTCAGCCAGTGCTCCAGCGCCGGACGGACGACGCCGTCGACCGCGGAGACGAGCTCCGGGTTGTTCAGGCGATCCTTGGTCTGTCCCTGGAACTGCGGCTCCTGGATGAACACGCTCAGGACGCCGGTCAGCCCCTCGCGGATGTCTTCGGCGACGAGCGTGACGCCCTTCGGCGACAGGTTGTGCGTCTCGATGTAGTTGCGCACGGCCTTGCCGAGGCCGGCGCGCAGGCCGGTCTCGTGCGTGCCGCCCGATCCGGTCGGAATGCCGTTGACGTACGAGCGCAGATGCTCGTCGGTCGCTTCGGTCCACTGCAGGACGACGTCGATGCGCGTGCCGTCTTCCTTCGCGAGCGTGAACGGCGTCTCGTGGACCGGCTTCGCGCCGCGCTCGGCGACGATCTTCCTCAGGTAGTCGACGAGCCCTTCCTCGTGCTCGAAGACGACCTTCTCGTTCGTGCCTTCGTCCTCGAAGGTGACCTTCAGGCCTTTGTGCAGGTAGCTCGCGACTTCGAGCCGCTCTTTGATCACCGCGGCGTCGAACTCGATCTTCGGGAAGATCGCGGCGTCGGGATGGAAGTAGACCTTCGTGCCGGTGCCGCGCGCTGCGCCGGCTTTCTTCAGCGGACCGGTGGGCTTGCCCTGCTTGAAGCGCATCTCCCACAGCGCGCCGTCGCGCTTGACCTGCGCGACGAGCTCCTTCGAGAGCGCGTTGACGACGCTCGCGCCGACGCCGTGCAGCCCGCCGGCCGTTTTGTAATTCCCGTGCTCGAATTTGCCGCCGGCGTGGAGCACGGTAAAGATGACTTCGAGCGCGCTTTTCTTCGTCGTCGGATGTTTGTCAACAGGAATCCCGCGTCCGTCGTCTTCTATCGTGATCGACGATCCATCGGCGTGGAGCGTCACCCAAATGTTTGAGGCGTAACCATTCATCGCCTCGTCGACCGCGTTGTCGAGCACCTCCCAGACGAGGTGGTGGAGCCCGGCCGATCCAACGCCGCCGATGTACATGCCCGGACGCTTGCGGACCGGCTCCAGCCCTTCGAGTACGGTGATGTCTTTCGCGGTGTAGTTCGCGGATGCCATGTCTATAATGTGCGCCTTGTGAAGCCGGCCGTGTGCCGCGTCCTGTGCGGGTGCGTCGTCTGCTTCAGCACGATTGTACCAATTCGCTCTGCGTCCGCCGCGCCGCCGATCGTTTCCGAAGACGTGCCGGTGCCCGGCGGCGTCGCGGCGTTCGCCGCGCTCGCGTCGATCGATCCCGTCCCGGATCGCGGACGCTTCATGTCCGAGATCACGCGCATCCTGCTGCAGAACGATCCGCTGCGGTCGCCCGAGATCCTGGCCGCTCGCCTGAAGGCTCGCGCTCCGGCTGTGGCGGATGGAGCGCGCGGCTTCAGCCGAGCGACCGACGCCGACCTCGTTCCCGTTCCGCTGACCGCGCCGTGGTGGAGCGATCACGTCTTCCACCGCCGCGTCACGCGCGATGACCTCGTCGCCGCCATCGCGACGGACCGCACCGCCGCGCTCGTCTGCCACGGGCTCGCGGCGCTCGACGACGAGACGCTCGCGTTCGTTGCGGAGCACGGCGCGTTGATCTCGCGGCTCGTCGACAAATTCGCCGCCGCCGGCTTCGCGGCGTTCTCCAGCAGCCTCCACGTCCACGGTGGCCGCGTCGTCGCGGTGCCCGACGAGGCGACGCCGCTATGGGAGGCCGCGGTTGGCGAGAAGATGTCGCGGCCGGAGCGCTTCATCGAGCTGCTCTTCACGCTGAACGACAGCCGGACCGTGTATCTGTTCGACACGATCGGACAGCTCGATCCGCCGCGCCGCGCGTTCGTGCTCGGCCTCTGGATGCCGAACGCCGTGCAGCGGACCGAGCGATTCCGGCAGTTGGCGAACGAGGGCGTCGCGGCGTTTCGCGAGTGGCACATCCGCACGATGCCGTTCGGCCGCGCGTCGTACGACCTCGGCATGGTGCTCGCGCGCGTCGACGCGACCGACACCGGCGCGCCCGCGACGCCGTGGCCGCGCGGCTTCTGGGCGCGCGCGCTCGCGAGCCACGACGGATCCACGAGCGACGAGGAAGCGCCCATCGACGCGCTGTGGCTGATCGAGACGATCGGATCGGCCGACGTGCGCCAGCGCGGCGAGCGTCTGGATCAGTTCGCGTTCGGCCAGCGGCTCGGCCGCGCGGCGGGCGCCGCCGCCGATCGCGACCGCGCCGATGCGCAGCTCGCGATCCGCAGCTTCCCTCGCGACCGCATGCTGCTCGTGACGCTCGAGCGCATCGGCGTCCGCGCGCCGGCGGTGTACGCGGCCGCCGTCCGCCATGCCGCGCGGCTGAGCGGCGTCGAGGGTCGCCGCGCGTTCCTGCTGCATGCGCAGTTCCAGGGCGCGCTCGCGCTCGTCGATCGCGCCGCCGCCGTGCGAACGTTCGCGCCCGCGGCCGCCGAAGCGCTGGTGACGACGCTCGTCGCCGTGCCGGTCACCGCAGATGCGCGCTATGCGGGGGCGGTGGCAGCCTGGCTGCGCGAGTCGTTTCTGCGCGCCGCGCCGCCGGCGCCCGACGCCGACAGCGCCGTCATCGCGGCCCTGTCGGGCGGACCGTCGGCCGATGCCGCGCGCGCCGCGACCGTCACGTGGGAAGGCGAGCAGTACCGCCTCGATCTCGGCGCGGCCGAGCGTCAGCGCCTGCGCGACGTGCGCGAAAAGCAGGAGGCCGTGTCGCTCGACGCCGCGCTCGGCGTCGCCGCCGAGGCGCAGCGTCTGCTTCACGATCCGTCGTCCGCCGCATCCGTCCTCGCGCGGCTCGGCGATCTCGTCGATCGGGTGCCGCGCCAGGCGAGCGACCGCGACAGCGAGAGCCCGACGGCCGGCATCCCCAGTGCGCCGCCCCATCGCGAGCAGCTGAAGAAGGCGATCGACGACATCGGGAAGGCCGCTCGCGCGAAGGACGCGAAGCGCGCCGCGCGTGCCGCCGACACGCTCGTCGACGTCGGCGACGACATGCTCGCGTCGGCGCTGCTCTCGTTTGCATACGCGATCCACGTCGGCGATCCCGACGGCACCGTGCTGCTCGCCGAAGACGTCTCGCGGCGCCACGACTTCGGCATCGGCGTTCGCGACGCCGACATTCGTCAGAAGACGCCGTGGGCGACGCCGCGCGAAGAGGTGCTGCCGAACGTCCCGTGGCACGTCACCGGATCGCTGCTGGGCCTGGACATCGCCCTGGCGCCGCTCGCGCTGCGGCGCATCAGCACCGAAGGCGTCCTCGAGGCGCCGCGGCTGATCGCGCCCGAGCGCGAAGCGTTCGCGCTGAGCGTGTCGCTCCTGAATCCGTACGGCCTGCGCGACGCCGACCGCGACGCCATCGCCGACGCGATCGCGCGCGGCACGCGGCGCGTGCAGGCGATGGACCTCCGCACCGTCGACGTGATCGCCGACGAGCTGTCGCTCGACGGCACCCGCCGCCGCGCGCTGCGCTGGACGGTCGCGCACGAGCCGGCGCGCACGCTGTCGCTGCTCTCGCTGTCCGAGCTGCTCGTGCTCGGCGGCGGGCGCGCCGAATCGTTCGGCGCGTGGGGCATGGCGGTCTCCGGCCCCTTCGGCTGCGTCTGCACGCAATTGACGACGCCGGCGCGCTGGATGCCGATGGCGCGCCGGCCGCAGCTCGGCCTCGTCGCGGCCGTCGTCGGCGATCTGAACCTGCACGTCGCGGTGACGCTGAAGCAGCTCCGCCTCCCCGCGGCGCTCGCGCGCGTCGTCCTCGCGGCCGCGGCGCAGGACTTCATCGACGCGGTGAGGCCGACCGATCCCGGCGACTGGCTGACGCTCGTGCGCACGGCGCGCAGCACGCCGCGCGAACGGATGGAAGACTACGTGGCCGCCGCCACGGCCGCCGGACCCCTGATCCCGCTGGGCGCGGCGCAGCAGCAATGAAACAGGCGGCGGCGGTCGTGCTCGCGCTCGTCGCGCTGCAGTCGTCTTCGGCGCCCCGGCTCGCCATCGTTTCGCCGGAGGCGACCGCCTACCTGAGCGGCCCGACGCTGCTGCGCGCAACGCTCGATCCGCCGGACGCCGCGGCGACGCTGACGTTCTTCGTGGACGGCCGTCAGGTGTGCGTGGTCGATGCCGCGCCGTGGCAGTGCGAGTGGGACGCGGGCGCGCGCATCGCCGAGCATCAGGTGCGCGCGGTGGCGGCGCTGAAGGGCGGCGGCCGGCTCGTGCAGACGGTGCGCACGAAGTCGGTCGGCTACTCCGAGAAGGTGAACGTCGACGTCGTCCAGGTGACGGTGACGGTGGGCGACGGCCACGGCAAGTTCGTGCCGGGCCTGCCGCCGTCGGCGTTTCACGTGTTCGAAGACAACCAGCTGCAGCAGATCTCGCACTTTGCGTCCGAAGATCTGCCGCTGGATTTGATCGTCGCCATCGACATCAGCGGCAGCATGACGCCGTCGATGACGAAGCTGAAGGCGGCGGTGAAGGCGTTTCTCGGCGACGTGCCGCCGCAGGATCAGGTGACGCTGATTGGATTCAACGACAGCATCTTCACGCTGACGCGCCGCCAGACGAATCCGGCCGAGCGCGTGAAGGCGGTCGATCGGCTGGCGCCGTGGGGTTCGACCGCGCTCTACGACGTCATCCTGCGCGGCGTCGAGATGCTCGGACGTCAGCCGGGGCGCAAGGCGATGATCGTGTTCACCGACGGCGAAGATCAGGGAAGCCACGCGACGATCAGCGAGGTCGAGCGCCGGCTGCAGTCGAGCGACATGACGCTGTACATGATCGGCCAGGGGCGCGGCGTGACGATGGAGCCGCTGAAGCGGATCATGGAGCGGCTGGCGAACCCGACCGGCGGGCGGGCGCTCTTCACCGAGTCGGTCGACGAACTGCACGGCGCGTTCGGCGATCTGCTCGACGAGCTGTCGAACCAGTACCTGCTCGGCTACGCGTCGAACAACCCAGTCCGCGACGACGCGTGGCGGCGCATCCGCGTCGAGGTCGACGGGCACAAAGAGGTCCGTGCGCGGCAAGGCTATCGATTGGCAGGCAAATAGGGACGCGATGACCGCCACGCCACACGCGAACACACCCAACCGGACGGTGCGTCGTGTCGTGCGTGCGTTCGTGAGTGTCGCGACGGTCGCGCTGCTCGCACGTGCGCCGATCCTTGCGCAGGATCAGCCTCCCCGCTTCACAGCCACCGTCGACGTCACGTCGCTCGACGTCACCGTCGTCGACGATCACGGCGTGCCGATCAAGACGCTCGCGCCCGCGGATTTTCTCGTGCGCATCGACGGCACCGCGCGGAAGGTGATCACCGCGGAGTGGGTGCCGCTCGCGGCGCCGGCCTCCGACGCGCCGGCGGTGACGATGCCGGAGGGGTTCAGCACGAACGAGAACTCTACGTCGGGACGCCTCATCGTGATCGCGGTCGACGAACCGAACATCCGGTTCGGCGGCGCACAGGCGATCGCGCGCGCGGCGAACGCGTTCATCGATCGCCTGTCGCCCTCCGATCGCGTCGCCGTCGCGGGCTTCGGCACCGGCGCGCCGGCGACCGTTTTCACGGCGGATCGTCAGCGCGTGAAGCTCGCGATCTCGCGGATGGTCGGACAGAAGCAGGCGGGGCAGCTCGCGACGCTCGGCTACCTGATCTCGTCGACCGAAGCGCTCGCGATGGAGCGCGGCGACCCGAACACGATCGCGCAGGTCGTCGCGCGCGAATGCCAGTCGGTCGGCCGCGCCGATCCGCTGTGCGCCGACAACGTGCGGATGCAGGCGCAGGTGATGGCCGACGACCTCAACCGCGAGGGGGATCAGACGATCACCGGCCTGCGCGAGCTGCTCCGCGGCCTGCGACGCATCGAAGGCCCGAAAGCGCTCGTGCTCATCTCCGAAGGATTCGCGATGGCCGATCCGACCACCGTGACCGAGCTCGGCGCGCTGGCCGCCGCCGCGCGGACGAGCGTCTACGCCCTGCGCCTCGAGGGACAGATCTTCAGCGTGACCGACGGCCGCGCGCCGATCGATCCGATGGGCGATCGCACGACGCTCGGGCAGGGGCTCGAGACGCTGGCGGCGGTGACGCGCGGCGCGCTCTTCAGCGTGAACGGCACCGGCGCCGCGATCTTCCAGCAGATCGAGTCGGAGCTCTCGGGCTACTACCTGCTCGGCGTGGAGTACGACCCGCGCGACGGCGACGGCAAGCCGCATCCGATCCGCGTCGAGGTGCCGCGCAAGGGCGCCATCGTCCGATCGCGGCGGCAGTTGCTGAACACGCCGGCCGACGATCGCATCGCGCGGTCGCCGCATGAGGCGGTCGCCTCCGCACTCGCGTCCCCGCTGTTGGTGTCGGCGCTGCCGCTGCGCGTCGCCTCGTTCGCGCTGCAGGGGCCCGAGACGGGACGCGTGCAGCTGCTGATTCACGCCGACATCGGCACCGATTACGCGACGTCGAAGGTGACGTCGCTGGCGTATGTCATCACCGACGCAGCCGGCCGCAGCGTCGAGAGCCGCGCGTTCGACGCGCGGCTGCTGCCGGTCGTCCCGGGTGTGCCGTCGCCGCTGCAGTACACCGCGGGCGCGAGCCTGCCGCCGGGCGAGTACACGCTGAAGCTCGCCGTCGTCGAGGGCGAGCGCGTCGGATCGGTCGAGCACACGGTCCACGCGGCGCTCGCGGACGCGTCGGCCGCGACGAAACTGAGCGAGCTGATGGTCGGCGGACCGGTGGAGTCGGGCGAACTGCTGCAGCCGACGATCGGATACGAGGTGGCGTTCGGCGGCGTCCACGGATACGTCGAAGCGTACGGCGCCGGCGCGGACGCGCTGAGCGTCGAGTACGAGATCGCAAAAGACGCCGACAGCCCCGCCATCGTCGACGTCGACGTGCCGCCGCATCCGGCGGGACCCGATCGCGTCATCTTTTCAAAAGTGATCAACGTGCAGCAGTTGCCGCCGGGCCGGTACCTGCTGCGCGCGGTGTTCTCGACCGACGGGCGCTCGGTGAAGACGCTGGCGCGCGCGTTCGAAGTGGCGCCGCCGAAGGTCCTGATGACGTCGGCGGACGGGTTGACGTCCGCGTCGAGCTTCGACACGGGATTGTTCCTGCCGGTGGAGGAGGACGCGCTGAAGCCGGCGTTCGAGACCGAGGTCGCGACGCATCCGGACACGCTCGAGCCGTTCGTCGCGCGCGTCGACGCGTCGAACAAGGCGGCATTCGAGCAGGGTCTCGCGTTATTGACGGCGCACGATTATCCGAAAGCCGAGGAGGCGTTCAAGCGCGCGATCAATCCCGACACCGACAGCACGCCGGCGCTGGCGTATCTGGCCGCGACGTTCGCCGCGGCGGGGCGCGACATCCAGGCGGCCGGCGCGTGGCAGACGGCGCTCGTGGACGGCACCGACTTCGCGCAGATCTACGACTGGCTCGCCGGCGCGCTGATGCGCAACCACGCGCTCAGCGAAGCTCGCACGATTCTGGAGGAAGCGGTCGGCAAGTGGCCGAACGACGTGCGCTTCACGAAGCCGCTGGCGATGATCTACGCGACGTTCGGAAGCGGGCGCGAGGCCACGCGGACGCTCGAGCGGTATCTCGACGAGCGGCGCGACGACCGCGACGCGTCGTTCATGGCCGTCCAGTGGATTTATCTGGTGCACGCCGCCGGAGCGTACGTGCAGAACCGCGCCGACGATGTCAAAGCGGCGCACGCGTATGCGGACCTCTACGACCGCGCGCACGGGCCGCAGATGCCGCTGGTCAAGCAGTGGCTCGAGTTTCTCGACAACGAGAAGCGGTGACCGTAGAGCAGATCGCGCTTCCGCTCGTCGAGATCCCGTTCGGAGGTGATCCCGCTTGTGGCGGCGCTGAAAGACATCGCAGGCGGAGAGGATTGACCGCGTGACCATGAATCCAGCAGCGTGGATCGCGACACGTAAGGCTGCGGCCAAGTTGGTGCCACCAGCGAGCGCTGTGGTCGTTGCGCTGTTGTGTGTCGCCAGCCTCACAGCGCAGCCGCGGGCCGATGCCCGAGCGCTCAGAGGCTTGCCGAAGATTGCGTGGTCATTCTGGACCGACGGGCCGTGGGTGTTCGACGCGGCCGCCGACGACCAACCGCTGCCGCGGATTCATCATCCGCGTGCGTCGCGGAGCGTCAACTCGATCGCGATCCGGCTGGATGACGATACGACAGGTACGCTGCGTGTCTCGCCGAGGCCCTGTCGAGACGGCGAGTGTGATGACGGCTACATTCCCGAGGAATACCGAATCGATATCGTCGACGCGCGCGGTCGGCGGATCGCACGGACATCGCTCTGGGCTGCCTACCACGTGTTCGATATCGTACCGATCGATCTTGTCGACGGCCCGGGCGATGAACTGATCATCATCGATCTCCCGGCTCACAGCTCCCCGCCGCCGGCGCCAGAAGCGAAGATCTGGCGAGTCGGCACGGGCGGCACGATCAACCTTGTTGCCGAACGTGAGCTGTTAATCGGAGGCCGATTGAGAACCGCCGGCCCCGACGCGATACCGTGTGCCGAATGGCGGGCGCGTGTGTTCGTCAATGCCCACGATCCGAAACCGCGGCCCCTGCGTTTGCGAACGGACTTCGCCGCCCGCCCGCGGTGTGACGTCGCCGCGCCCGGCGCAGAGCAGCTGGCGATTCTCCGACGCGGGAAACGACTGGCGTTCAGGCACGGTTTCTATCGAGGCCGTTTTCCGCCGGACGAACTCTGGTCGCGACAGTGACGAGGCGACCTTCCGATGGCGACACCGGAAGGTCGCGCACGCTCTTCGCAGCGGCCGAGAAAGAGGTCGCGTTATTCCGTCTCGCCTGAGTCCGCGGCGGTCGCCGCGGCTTTCTTCGATCGCGACGTCCGGCGCGTCGCCGTCTTCTTCGTCCCTTTCGGCGCCGCGGCGCGCGGCGCGCGGGGTGCGGCCGCACGCGACTTGCGCGGCCTCGCGGTCGCGCGGCCGAGCAGTTCGGCGGTCGTGTCGACCACCTCCGGCGGCGGCGCCATCGCTTCGACTTCGACCGGTTCGGACAGGTCGACCGGCTCCCCCGGCTGCACGTCGACGATCGGCGTGTCTCCGACGATCTCCGATTCGACGTCCGGCTGCGGCAGCCGCGCGGCTTGCGCTTTCTGCTGCAGCGCCGATCCCTGGAACACGCGCAGGCCGCCGCGGCGATCGCGCTCGACGCGCACGAAGTTCTCGCGCTGCAGCGCGCGCAGCAGATCCATCAGCCCGCCGAATCCGTACTGACGCTCGTCGAATCCGCCTTCGGCCTGACGCAGGATCTGTTTCACGTTGCGCAGGTACATCGGCCAGCGCGCGTTGGTCGCCGCCGCGATGATCTGCTCCGCGCGCGCGACACCGTCCGCGTTGTTGCCGGCCGGCGGCGCCTGGCTGGCGTCCGGCGACGACGCTTCGGGCCTCGGCGCGCCGAACCCCTCGGCTGCGGCGGGCTGCGCGACCGACTCGCCGCCGCTCTCGGCCGGCGGCGCGGCGCTTTCCTGGAATCCGTCGTTCAGCTCCACCATCACGCTGCGCCCCGAATGCTTCAGCGTGACGAGCCCTTCCTTCGCCAGCTTCTCCACGAAATCGAGGAACGACGAAGCGCCGTAGTTGCGCTCGGAGAAGGTGGAATCGAGCTGCAGGAGCGTGCTCTTGAGCAGGCCGGTCTGCGGCGAGACTTCGCGGTCGGCGAGGATCTTCAGGGCGCGGCGCACGAGCGGGATCGCCTGCGCGACCGGCGCGTTGCCCGAGCTCGCGGCCTGCGGCGCGGGCCGCCCGTCCTTCGACTTCGGCTCGGGCCGCCGCTGCTGGCGCGTCAGGTTCTCGTACGCGATGAACTCGTGGCAGTTGCGCTGCAGAATCACGCTCGTGAACTGCCGCCCGCCGACGATGAACACCTTCTTGTCGTACTGCTTCAGCTTCTCGACGAGCGACAGAAAGTCGCTGTCGCCGCCGACGATGACGTAGGCGTTGATGTGCGGGTGGGTGAACGCCATCTCGAGCGCGTCGAGCGCCATGTTGATGTCGGCGCCGTTCTTGTCGCCGCCGGGCGTCAGGTTGCGCTGGACGAGGCGGATGGCGTGCTGGGTGAGGTGACGGCTGTAGTCGCTGGCGCGCGTCCAGTCGGCGTAGGCGATCTTGCTGACGATCTCGCCGCGCTCCTTGATCGCTTCGAGGATCGGGCCGACGTCGAAGTGCTCGTTGAGAGTGGATTTGACGCCGATCTCGATGTTGTCGAAGTCGATAAAAACAGCAATGTTCAAACGGTCCTGGTGTGGCAAGCGGAAGTCCTTGGTTGTGTGTGGGCGTCGATCGCAGCGGCCGGAACGCTCCGGCCCGTTGGTACGCAGTGATCGAGCTCTTTCATTCTACTGCATGTGACAGCCCGGCGGTAATTTATCGCCGTTCGGGTCCGGCGCGGCCCGGAGCCTACGTGCTGGCGCTGAGCGGAGCCGGCGCGTCCGGGGTCGGCCAGATCACGCGCGTGAACTGGCCGCGCTGCAGGAGCTCGCGCCCCTTGCCGCCGCGGCCGGTCACTTCGTACTTCGCGGTGCTGATCGTCTGCTCCGCGCCGCGGCTCGTCTCCACCGTCAAGAGATCGCGGTCGCCCGTCGACGCGATGAAGCCGAGCACCTTGTCGTCCTCGCCGAGCTTGATGAGCAGCACGCCTTTGCCGGGGCCGGCAAGGAAGTTCACCTCGTCCGCCTGGCAGATGATCCCGCGCGCCTCGGCGGTCGCGGCGATGACGACTTCGCCGCCCGTCAGCTTCGCGACGCCGACGATCTCCGCGCCTTCGGCCGGCCGCGCGTAGCGCCGGCCGGCACGCGTGCTCGGCTCGACGAATCCGTCGACGTTGAACCGCAGCGCGTAGCCGTCGCTCGACACCGCGATCGCGTGCACCGGCGCCGCGTCGCCTTCTTTCTTCGGCGCGATCGTGCCGACGGCACGCGGGTCGAGGCTCATCGCGGCGACGATCTTCTCGCCGTCCTTCAGCTTGAACTGCTTCTGAATCGGCTCGCCGTACCCGGTCGACGCCGGCACGTCGATGAAGCGCGAGGTGTACGCGACGCCGAAGTTCGAGAAGAAGACGCACGTCGCGCGGGTGCTGCCCGCGAACGCGGCGAGCACCGAATCGCCTTCGCGCAGGCGCGTCGTCGACAGGTCTTTCACTTCCTTCTGCCGCTTCACCCATCCGTCGCGCGAGACGATGACGACGTTGTCTTCCTCGACGATGAAATCGTCGGCGGTGAATTCCTGTTCGCCTTCGTCACTGGCGATCGTCGTCCGGCGTTTGTCGCCGTAGGTCTTGCTGATCGCCTCGAGCTCCTGGCGCACGAGCGTCCAGCGGCTGTCTTCGTCCTTCAGCAGCGCGTTGATCTGCCGCGCGCGCTTCCGCTTCTCTTCGAGCTCCTGTCGAATGACGAGGATCTCGAGCCGAGCGAGCCGGTAGATCTTGAGCTCGAGGATCGCGTCGGTCTGGTCCGCGTCGAGCTTGAACCGCGCCATGATCTTCTCGGCGGCGTCGGCCTTCCCGTCCGACTTGCGGATCATCTTGATGATCTCGTCGAGCGCGTCGAAGACGGTTTCGAACCCTTCGAGGATGTGGATCCGCTTCTTCAGCGCCGCGAGCTCGTGCTCGAGGCGGCGCGTGACGACCTCGAGGCGGAAGTGCAGGAAGTGCCAGAGGATCTGCTTGAGATCGAGGCGCTCCGGGCGGCCGACGTCGGCGTTCTCGGTCGGGATCAGGCACGTGAGGTTGACGGCGAAGTTGAGCTGCAGCGGCGTGTGCTTGAAGAGGTACGCCATCACCATCTTCTCGTCGGCGTCCTTCTTCATCTCGATCGCGATACGCACGTCCTCGGTCGAGAGATCCTTCACGTCGACGAGCTGCGGCAGCTTGCGCTGCAGCACGATCTCGCCGATGCGCTCGACGAGCTGCGCCTTGTTGACCGTGTACGGGATGCTGTCGACGTAGATCGTCTTGGTCGATCGCGTCTCGGGCCCGATGTCCCACGTGCCGCGCAGCCGGATGCTGCCCGACCCCGTCTTGTAGATCGCTTTGATCTCCTCCGCCGAATTGAGAATCTGCCCGCCGGTTGGGAAGTCGGGTCCTTTGATGTAGCGATTCAGCTGCGCGTTGCCGATGTCTTCGTTGTCGAGCAGCTTGATGAGCGCGGTGACCACTTCGCCCAGGTTGTGCGGCGGGATGTTCGTCGCCATTCCGACGGCGATGCCGGTCGTGCCGTTGATGAGCAAGTTGGGAATCCGCGCCGGCAGCACCACGGGCTCGGTCTTGGTGCCGTCGTAGTTCGGGCGGAACGGCACCGTGTCGCGATCGATCTCGGAGAGCAGCTCGTCGCTGATCCGCGCGAGCCGGCATTCCGTGTAACGCATCGCCGCGGCGCTGTCGCCGTCGAGCGACCCGAAATTGCCGGAGCCGTCGACCAGCGGGTAGCGCAGCGAGAAGGACTGCGCCATGCGCACGAGCGTTTCGTACAGCGCGGCGTCGCCGTGCGGGTGATAGCTGCCCATGACGTCGCCGACGACCTTCGCGCACTTGCGGTGCTTCGCGTCGGCGGTCAGGTTCTGCTGCCACATGGTGAAGAGGATGCGGCGCTGCACCGGCTTCAACCCGTCGCGGACGTCGGGGAGCGCGCGCGCCGTGATGACCGACAGCGCGTAATTGAGGTAGCGCGCCTGCGCCGCTTCGTGCAGCGCGACGGCGACGGGGCCGTCGCTGCCGCCGCCCGAGAGCAGCGTCGAACGGATGGCGGCGTCGCGGCCGTCCGAACCCCCGTCCATGTGATCGAAGAGGGAGTCTCCCCTCGATTTCCGTTTGGCCATGTCGATATAGGATACCTGCGAATCTTGCGCGCGCTCCTCGTCGCGGTCGGCCTCGTCTGCGGATCGGCGTTTGCGGTCTATCCGAGCTTCGTTCAGCTCGACATGACCGACGCCGTGACGCACCGCGTCGTGCGCGACGTCTCGCTCGACGACTACCGGCAGGCCGTCGACGGCCGCGCGCCGTTTCCGTATCAGTGGCGGATGCTCGGTCCGTGGATCGTCCGCGCCGGCGAGCGCGCGCTGCACGTCGATCCGCACGCGATCGACGCCGCCGTTCGCATCGCCGCGCTGGCCCTATCGGCGCTGGCGCTTGGCCTCTTCGCCGCCCGGATCGCGACGCCGGCGATCGCGATCGCGTCGGTCGGCTTCTATTTCGCGCTCACCGCCGGCGCGTACGCGTCGCAGGTCTACAGCATCTACTACACCAGCGACTACCTGATGATCGCCGGCTGGTTCTGGGCGGTCTACCTCCTCGGCACCGATCGCCTCGCGCTCGCCGCCGCCGCCGTCTTTGCCGGTGCGTGGGCGAAAGAGACGCTGCTGCTGGCGCCGATTCTCGCCGGATTCCAGTGGCTGCGCCGGCGCGAACAGGTCGGCCGGGCGCTCGCGATCGCGATCGCCTTCGCGATCCCGACGGCCGCGCTCCGTCTGATGTATCGCGCGCCCGTCAGCGCGTGGGCGTGGTGGGACGCCGCCCGCAACAACGTCCCGTTCCTCGACCCGGCGCGCGTCGGCTGGACGCTGCGCTACACGCTGAAGGTGCTCGCGTTCTATAACGTCGGGTGGATCCTCGCGGCCAGAGCCGCGTGGCGGTCGCGCGATCCGTTCGTCCGGGACCTCGCGCTCACATGCGGCGTCTATCTGATCCTGGCGTACATCGTCGTTTACGTTCGCGAGCTGCGGCACTTTCTGCCGCTCGCGATCCTGATCCTGCCGCTCAGCATCCGGGAGATCGCATCATGACCGCTTCGACCATCGCCGCGTCCGTCCTCGACGCGATCGGCCGCACGCCGCTCGTCCGTCTCCGCCGCGTCGTGCCGCAACAGGCGGCTGACGTCCTCGTCAAGCTCGAGTTCTTCAATCCCACCGGCTCGTACAAGGATCGGATGGCGCTCGCGATGATCGAAGGCGCCGAGAAACGCGGCGTCCTCGGGCCGGGCATCCGCGTCGTCGAATTCACCGGCGGCAGCACGGGCTCGTCGCTCGCGATGGTCTGCGCCGCGAAGGGCTACCGCTTCCTCGTCCTCTCGTCCGACGCGTTCTCCGAGGAGAAACTGCGGACGATGCGCGCGTTCGGGGCGGAATTGCGGATCGTGCCGAGTGAGGGGGGCAAGGTGACGCCGGCGCTCTTCGACCGATTCCGCGCGGAGATCGCGAAGCTCGCGGCCGAGCCGAACACGTACTGGACCGATCAGTTCCACAACGAAGACGCGGTCGTCGGCTACCGCGGCATCGGACGCGAGCTGGTCGAGCAGACCGGCGGCGCCGTCGACGCGTTCTGCGGCGCCGTCGGCACCGGCGGCATGCTGCGCGGCGTGGCGCAGGCGCTGCGCGAGGGCGGCAGCCGCGCGCGCATCGTCGCGCTCGAGCCGTCGCAGTCGCCCGCGATGACCGAAGGGCGCAGCGGCGCGCATCGCGTCGAAGGCACGGCGACCGGACGGATCCCGCCGCACATGGAAGACAAGCCGTACGACGAAGCGCGGGCGATCGACGAGGACGAGGGACGCGAGATGGCGCGGCGGCTCGCGCGCGAGGAAGGGCTGTTCGTCGGCACCTCGAGCGGATTGAATGTCGCGGCGGCGATCGCGATCGCGCGCGAACTGGGACCGGGGCGCGTCGTCGCCACCGTCGCCGTCGACACGGGGCTGAAGTACCTCGCCGGCGATCTGTTTACGGCTTGACGACCGGATTGGTGGCGTCGCGCGACCAGTCCTGCCACGAGCCGATGTAGATCCTGGTCGGCACGCCGACGGATTTCGCGAGCCATCCCATGACGCTCGCGCGCATGCCGACGGCGCAGTAGGTGACGACCTCCTGCGTCGGACCGACGCCCGCCTTCGCGAGCAGCGCGCGAATCTCCTCCGGCGACTTGAGCTTCTGCATCTTCACGTCGGCGTAGAGATCCTGCCACCGCACGAGCGTCGCGTTCGGCACGTGGCCGCCGTCCCATTCCTTCTGCGTGCGCACGTCGAGGATCTTCGTCGTCGGCGACTGCAGGTGGGCGCGGACCCACGCGGCATCGACGAAGACGTCGGCGGGGCGGATGGTCAGCGTGCCGGTTCCTGCGGGCGTCGCGGCGGTGGCGATCGGCCGCTGCTCCTGCTTCCACGTCGGGAACCCGCCATCGAGCCACGACACCTCGTCGGCGTGGCCGACCGCGGCGAACGCGCTGCCGACCCACGCCGTGGCCATCGGCGTTTCGCCGTAGAGGATGACGTGGGTGCCATCGGCGGCGCCGGCGTTCGCGAGCGCCCGGGCGAGGACATCGTTCGCCGCGAGACGGTGTTCGTTGCCGGCCGTCGTGACGGTCGCCATGTGGTCGAGGACGCGCGCGCCGGGGATGTGTCCTTTGCCGTACTCGTCGGCATCGCCCACATCGATGACGCGAACGTTCGGATCCGTGAGGTGCGCCTGAAGCCAGTCGCCGGAGACAATCGCCGGGGCGGCGCTGGTGGCCGCCGCGAGCACGAGGATGTGCAGCATAGGCAGTTAGACGGAATCGGCTCGAGTCGCGGTTCCGCCGCCGACCGTTTCGAGTCCCGCCGGAGATTCGCGACGGTCTGAGCCGGGCGGCTGGTACGGGGTGGCGGGCGAACAAAAAAAGGGCGCGGCGATGTTCCGCCGCGCCCGGGTCATGCCGCCGCCGCGAGCGGCTACTTGATGAACAGCATCTCGCGATACGTCGCGAGCGGCCACGTCTCGTGCGGAATCGAGAGCTCCAGCTCGTCGCCGAGCTCGCGCAGCGCCACCATGGCGGGAATGACCACGTCGCGGAAGTGCTTCGCGTGTTTGTTCGCGTTGCCGTTGCCCTCGTGCGCGAGCGCGTGTTCGAGCTTGTCGGCGGCCACCTTAAACGCGTCGGTCTTCTTGGTCAGCGCGTCGAGCACCTTCTTGCCCTGCACGGACCGTCCGCCGGACGCCTTGACGGCCGCGACGCTCTGCGCCACTTGCTTCTGGTACTCGAACGCCGCCGGCAGGATGTAGCGGTTCGCCATCAGCACCATCAGCTGTCCTTCGACGTTCACGGTCTTGATGTACTGCTCGACCATGATGTCGTAGCGCGCGCGCACTTCGCGTTCGTTCAGCACCTTGTATTTCTCGAACGCGGCGACGACCTCTTTCGTCTCGAGCTGCGGCAGCGCGTCGACGGTGTTCTTCAGGTTGAGCAGGCCGCGCTTGGCCGCTTCCTTTTCCCACTCCTTCGAGTAGCCGTTGCCGTTGAAGATGATCCGCTTGTTCTCCTTGACCAGCTTCGGCAGCAGCTCGCCGACGGCCTGCTCGATCGACTTACCGCCCTTCGTCATCTTCTCGAGCTCGGTGGCGATGGCGTCGAGCGATTCGGTGACGGCGAGGTTCAGGCAGATGTTCGGCAGCGCGATGCTCTGGTTCGACGAGACGGCGCGGAATTCGAACTTGTTGCCGGTGAACGCGAACGGGCTCGTGCGGTTGCGATCGCCCGCGTCGCGCGGCAGCTTCGGCAGCACGAGGACGCCGGTGTCGAGCATGCCGCCGTGCTTCGTCCCCTTGGCGCCGCCCTTTTCGATCTGCTCGAAGATGTCGGTCAGCATGTCGCCGAGGAACACCGAGAGAATCGCCGGCGGCGCTTCGTTCGCGCCGAGACGATGATCGTTGCCCGCGCTCGCGATCGAGCCGCGGAGCAGCCCCTGCCACTTGTTGACTGCGCGCAGCACCGCCATGCAGAACACCAGGAACTGCATGTTCTCGTGCGGATTCGCGCCCGGAGACAGCAGGTTGTGCCCCTCGTCGTCGCTCATCGACCAGTTGAGATGCTTGCCGGAGCCGTTGACGCCGGCGAACGGCTTCTCGTGCAGCAGGCACGCGAGCCCGAACTTCGGCGCGGTGCGCTTGAGCGTCTCCATCATGATCATCTGGTGATCGGTGGCGACGTTCGCGTTCTCGAAGATCGGCGCGATCTCGTACTGGCTCGGCGCGACCTCGTTGTGCCGCGTCTTCACCGGCACGCCGACTTTGTAGAGTTCGCTCTCGACCTCCGACATGAACGCCATGACGCGATCCGGAATCGCGCCGAAGTACTGATCCTCGAGCTCCTGTCCCTTCGGCGGCTTGGCGCCGAACAGCGTCCGACCCGCGTTGATCAGATCGGGCCGCGACAGATAGAAATAGCGATCGATCAGGAAGTACTCCTGCTCCGGCCCGCACGTGGCGACGACGCGTTCGGCGGTGGAGCCGAACAGCTTCAGCACGCGCACCGCCTGCTTCGAGAGCGCCTCCATCGAGCGGAGCAGCGGCGTTTTCTTGTCGAGCGCTTCACCCGTCCAGCTGACGAACGCCGTCGGGATCACGAGCGTCACCGCGCCGCCGCTGTAGAGCAGCCACGGCGGGCTCGTCGGATCCCACGCCGTGTAGCCGCGCGCTTCGAACGTGCTGCGCATGCCGCCTGACGGGAAGCTCGAAGCGTCGGGCTCGCCTTTGATCAGCTCTTTGCCCGAGAACTCCGCCACCGCCTTGCCGTCGTTCGAGAGCTGCAGAAACGAATCGTGCTTCTCGGCGGTGATGCCGGTCAGCGGCTGGAACCAGTGCGTGTAGTGCGTCGCGCCGTGCTCGACCGCCCACTCCTTCATCGCTTTCGCGATCGCATCGGCGGCGGAGGTGTCGAGCGGCTCGCCGTGCGTGATCGTGCGCCGCAGCGCGTGGTAGACCGCTTTGGGGAGGCGGGCCTGCTGCACTTCGTCGTTGAAGACGAGGCTGCCAAACGTGGTCTCCGCGCGCGGCTCGCGCGGGTGCTTGCCGCCGTCGTCGAGCGACCACTCGCGAATCGCGCTGATTGCTTCTCCCAGTACCGCAGAACCCATGGTGTCGCCCCCTTCAAAACGGGCATCTTACTGTGCCCTTGCCGAAGCGTGCATTATCCACTGAACTGTGCAGATCGCGCAAGAACTTGAAGACGCGATCGTGACAAATGCCCGCTTATCGCGTGCCGTGAGTCCGTCATTGTGCAAGAATTGCACGAAATACCGATCACGCCTTCGGCGGACCGGTCCAGCCCAGCAGCGCCAGGAATTCCGCGAGCACCATGGCCGTCGCGCCCCAGATTTCGGCGTCGCCGACGCGAAACGCCGGCGCTTCGACTTCGAGTCCGTCGCGCGAGCGCACGGTGACGGCGAAGGTGGCCGGATGCAAGAGCTCATCCACCGCGACGTCGAGGATGCGCGCGACTTCGCCGTCCGCCGGATGCAGCGGGGGACGCGCTGGGGCGGTCGCCACAATCGGGTGCAATCGAAAGCCGCTGACAGGAATGTCGATCGGCGTCAGCGCGCCGATGATGCGGACCGCGTCGAGCGGCAACGCGACTTCCTCGTGCGCCTCCCGCAGCGCCGCGCGCTCGAGCGTCTCGCCCGGCTCGACGACGCCGCCCGGCAATGAAATCTGTCCGCCGTGACGCTCGAGCGTATGCGCACGCTGCGTCAACACGATATGCGCACGATCGTCCACGGGAAAGACGAGCAGCAGTCCCGCGGCATGCCGCAGCCGCGCCGGATCGAACCCCGCCGGCCACTGCCGCCGCGGGACCGGCGCGAGATGGACGTGCGCGGCCGTCCCGGGCAGCCCGCGGGCGATTGCCGACTCCAGCGCCGCAAGGATTTGTGAAAACGTCACGGATCCGCAGAATTGGAGAACTACACTGACCGGACAAAAAAGGTGCAGGCGCCGCCCCGCTCCAGCTTGAACCGGCTCCCTAGAATGGCATGAAATCAAAGGACCGCTTGCCGCTGTTTCGCCAACGATCCGAGTTGTCGCCCGGGGATCCCGCTCCCGATTTCGAGCTCGCCGGCTCCGATGGACGCGTTTATCGTTTGCGGGACTTGGTAGGCGTGCGGCCCGTGGTCGTGGCATGGTTTCCGAAAGCGTTTACCGGCGGGTGAACGGCAGAATGCCAGTCGCTCCGGGAGAGCGGCGACGCGCTGCGGCGGCTCGGCGTCGCGTATTTCGCGGCGAGTACGGATCGCGCCGAAACGAATACGCGGTTTGCGGAGTCTTTAGGACTGGATTATCCGATCCTGAGCGATCCCGACAAGCACACGGCGCGCGCGTATGGTGTACTCGGGATGACCGGGCTCGCGTCGCGCGCGACGGTGGTCATCGGCGCCGACGGCAGGATCCTCGCGATTGATCGCCACGTCACTCCCCGCACGCACGGGGCGGACATCGTCGACACGTTGAAGAAGTTGGGCATTGGACATGGCACTACTTGATCGGTTTCGCGCACAGCCTCGGCAGCACCACCAGGATCCAGCGGTTCGCCTGGCGTTCGTGCAGGAGATTCCGCTGACCGAGCACGCGCTGCTCGCCGAGATCGCGCGCGAGGATCCCGATGCCCGCGTCCGCCGCGCGGCGGTCGCGAAACTGCTCGACCCGGCCGCGCTGGCGTCGATTGCGGCCGGCGACGCGGACGAGGGCGTGCGCGCCGACGCCGCCGCGATGCTGCGCGACGTCGCGCTCGAGGCGTTCGAGGGGATTGGCGAAGCCGAGAGCCTGGCGGCGGTCGACGCGATCCGCGACGTCCGCGCCCTCGCCGCCGTCGCGAAGAGCACGCCGCGCGAAGCGACCGCGATCCGCGCGCTGGCGCGCATCGTCGACGAGCGCGATCCGCGCGTGCTGGGGTCGATTGCGAAGCACGCGGATCACGAGGCGGTGCGGCGCGCGGCGTTCGACGCGCTGCAGGATCACGACGAGATCGTCGGCATCGCGCTGAACAGCGAGTTCCGCGAGCCCGCGCTGACGGCCGTGGAGCGCGTGACCGATCGCGGCGAGCTCGAGCAGATCGCGAACCGCGCGAAGAACAAGACGGCCGCCAAGCGCGCGCGTGCCATCGTCCGCGAGATCGACGAGCGCGAGGCGGCCGAGCGCGAGGCCGCCGAGGCGGCGCGTGTGGCCGCGGAGCAGGACGCGGCGGCGGCCCGTGCGGCCGAGGCGCGCGCGTTCGAAGAGGCGCAGCGCTCGCGCGACGCGGCCGAGCGTCAGGGGGCGGCGGAGCGGGCCGAGGCCGAAGCCGCCGAACGTCAGCGCGCCGAGGCGGCGGCCGCGGCCGAACGGCGCGCGGCGCAAGAGGCCGACGAACGCGCCCGGCGCGAAGCGGCGGACGCCGAGGCGCAACGCGACGCGGAACGGCGTCAGGCGCGCCTCGCCGAGCTCGCCGACGAAGCGGCCAGCGCCGCGCTGCTCGAAGACGCGGCGGCATCGCGCCGGCAGTTCGCGGTCATCCGCCGCGAGTGGGCCGACGTCTCGCACGACCTCACGATCGATGCGGCCGTCGCCACGAAGTATCAGGAGGCCGACGCCGCGGTGCGCGCGCGCGAGACGACGGCGCAGGAACAGGATCAGAAAGCGCGGCGCGACGCGCTGACGCGGCTGCACCAGCTCGCCGCGCGCGTCGAGGCGCTGGCCGCGCGCGAAGACCTCACGCTGAAGGCCGGCGACCGCGCGGTGCGCGATCTGCGGCAGACGCTGGCCGCGATTCCGCCGCTGCCGTCGCGCAAGGACTACGAAGAGATCAGCAAGCGGTTGAAGGCGGCGCAGGCCGCCATCACGCCCAAGGTGCAGGAGCTCCGCAACGTCGCCGACTGGCAGCGCTGGGCGAACGTCGGCATCCAGGAGCAGCTTGTCGACAAGATGGAAGCGTTGAAGGCGCTCGACGATCCCGACGAGATCGTCAAGCACGTGCGCGATCTGCAGCAGCAGTGGCGGCAGGCGGCCGACGTGCCGCGCGCGCAGGGCGAGATTCTGTGGAAGCGCTTCAAGGCGGCGCACGACGAGGTGTGGACGAAGTGCGAAGCGCATTTCGCCGCACAGGCCGGCGAGCGCGCCGACAACCTCGCGAAGAAGATGGCGCTCGCCGAGCGCGCCGAAGCGCTCGCCGACTCGACCAACTGGATCCAGACTGCCGACGAGATCAAGAAGCTGCAGGGCGAGTGGAAGACGATCGGTCCGGTCACGCGCGGACAGGAAAAGGCGATCTGGGAGCGCTTCCGCGCCGCGTGCGACCGCTTCTTCACGCGGCGTCACGCGGACCTCGCCGACCGCAAGAAGATGTGGTCGGAGAACCTGACGAAGAAGGAAGCGCTGATCAAGCGCGCCGAGGAGCTGTCGCAGTCGACCGACTGGGACACCGCCGCCGCCGAGCTCCGCAAGCTGCAGGCCGACTGGAAGACGATCGGTCCCGTCAAGAAGAACCGGTCCGAAGCGATCTGGCAGCGCTTCCGCGCCGCGGGCGACACCTTCTTCGCGCGCTACGCGCAGCGCCACGACATCGCGCGCGGCGAGCGCGTCGCCGCACGCGAAGCGATCGTCGCCGAGCTCGAAGCACTCGTGCCGTCGGCGAGCGGCGATCAGCAAGCCGCGGTCGACCGTGAATCGTCAGGCGACGCGAGCGCGCCGTCGGCAGGCGACGCGGCGACGGGCGATCAGCCGCCAGTCACCACGCCACCATCGGCCGACACCGCCGATCTCGTCGCGAAGGTCCGCGACATCCGGCGGCGATGGCAGCACGAGCTCGCGCTCCGCGGCGTCGATCGCGATCGCGCGGCGCAGCTCGACGAGCGCTTCGCCACCGCATTCAATCAACTCGTCGCCGCGCAGCCGCAGGCGTTCGCCGGGACCGATCTCGATCCCGACGCGAACCGCAAGAAGATGGAAGCGCTCGTCAAGCGCATGGAGGAGCTGGCAAACTCCGTCGCGTCGCCGGCTGGCGCGTCAGACGCCAACGACGCGTCGATGTCGCCGACGTCGCGCCTCGCCGCGATGCTCAAGGAAGCGCTCGCCGCGAACACGATCGGCGGCAAGGCCGACGACGACCATCGCCTGCGCGCCGCAAACGAAGAAGTGCGTCAGGCGCAGGCGAACTGGTCGCGCATCGGTCCGGTCCCGGATGCCGCGCGCCGCGCGCTCGCGGATCGCTTCCAGAAAGCGATCCGGCGGATCTCGGACCGGACGGGACACGCGGGCAAGACCGGACAGACCGGATGGGCCGGCGGCGCAGGACGGCGGTAGGACGACCTACCCCGTCTACGCCACCTGCGCTACCGGGCTATCTTGATCAGCTCGATATCGAACACCAGCGTGCCGTACGGCGCGCGTTCGCCTTTGTAGGCGAGCTTCTCGGGAATCCAAAAGCGCGCCTTCTCGCCTTCCACCATCAACTGCACGCCTTCGGTCCAGCCGGCGATGACGCCGTCGAGCGGAAACGTCGCCGGCTGACCGCGCGTCACCGAGCTGTCGAACATCTTCCCGTCCGTCGTCCAGCCCGTGTAGTGGACCGTCACCTGATCGGTCGCTTTCGGATGGCGTCCGCCTGTGCCCTCTTTCAGCACCTTGTAGGCGATGCCGCTCGCGGTTTTCTTCGCGTCGGCGGGCGGCGCCTTGACGTCGCTCGGCGCCTTGCTCGGGATGTCGAGCAGCTCGACGTCGAACACGAGCATGCCTTTCGGATCGCGCTGACCCTTGTAGGCGAGCGCCTCGGGAATCCACAGCCGCCGCTTCTCGCCGACGGTCATCAGCTGCAGCCCCTCGCCGAAGCCCGGGATGACGCGCGCGACGCCGAAGCTCGCCGGCTGCCCGCGCTGCACCGAGCTGTCGAACATTTTTCCGTCCGTCGTCCAGCCGGTGTAATGGACGGTGACGACGTCTTCGCGCGACGGGTGATCTTTGCCGGTGCCGGGCTTGAGGACTTTCGTTGCGAGCCCGGACGCGGTCTTCTGCGCGTCGGCCGGCGGTGCGGCGACATCGGGCGGCGCGGCGATGGGAGCGGAGTTCTGGGCGAACGCGGCCGTCGCCGCGAGAATGAGTGCCAGCGTGAGAGTTCGCATACGGTTCATTCTATGTGATATGTTTTTTCCGCACCCAGCGGTTGCCCCACTCTCCTGAGCCTCGAGAGTTGAGCCTTGAGCGGTGGCAACCTACCCCGAGTCCGTTCTCGCCGGAATCGCGGATGTGGGAACAGCGAGCACACAGAGGTGTGCCCATGTCCCAGATCGCAGCCACGAAGATCACGCCGAACTTGATCGTCTCCCATGTCGAGCGGAGCCTCGCGTTCTACACCGAGGTGCTCGGCTTCGCGCGCGGCATGACCGTGCCGGAGCAGTCGCCGTTCGTCTTCGCGTCGGTGACGAGCGGACCGGTCGAGATCTTCTTCAACGATCGATCGACGGTGGCGAAGGAGAGCCCGCAGATGGCGGGGCTCGCGTTCGGCGGCGGCAACACGATGTTCGTCGAGGTGACGGAGATCGACGCGCTGCACGAACGCATCGCGCCGCGCGCGACGATCGTCATGCCGATCGCCACGCAGTGGTACGGCATGCGCGAGTTCGCGATCACCGATCCGGACGGATACGTGATCACGTTCGCGCAGCGCGTCAGCGCCGGCGCGTAGCGAGCTGATCGAGCGCGCGCTTGAGCGCCTCGAGCTTCTGACCCGCCTCGCCGAGTTTCCCTTCGGCCGTGAGCCGCTGGTACTCGGCGAGGTCCTTCGCGGCTTCGGCGATCAGCGGATCGGTTCCCGGCGCTTCCGACGCCTGTGGTGTCTGCGGCGCCTGCGGCCGCTTCGCGGCTGGCGCCTCGGTTGTCGCGGCGGCCTCCGGCGGCGCGGCCGGCGCCGTCCCGAAGAGTTTGGCGACGGCCTTCTCGAACGTCTCGCCGTACTCGAGGCGATCCTGCATCGCGAGCACGACCAGACGCATCTCCGGCATCGGGCTGCGCTCGGCCTGCAGGTAGATGGGCTCGGCGTAGAGCAGCGCGCGGCCGATCGGGATCACGATCAGGCTGCCGCGGCGGACGTGCGATCCCTGCTGGTTCCAGAGCGACAGTTGCGCCGACAGCTGCGGGTTCTGATCGATGCGCGCTTCGACCTGCAGCGGTCCGTCGATCAGCCGCGTTTTCGGGAAGTCGTAGACGATCGACGTGCCGTAGTGCGGACCGTCGCTGCGCCCCGCGATCCATCCGATCAGGTTGTTGCGGTTCGCCGGCGTGAACGGCAGGATTTCGATGAATTCGGTTTTCGTTTCGCCCGGCAGCGTCATCAGCACGAAGTTGGGATCCATCGGCAACGTGGCCTGCTGGCGCTGCGGGTCCATGCCGACTTCGGTCGCGACGGTCCACAGATCCTCGCGGTTGTAGAACACCTCCGGATCGGTCATGTGATACAGCCCGTAGACCGCCGCCTGGAGCCGCAGCAGCAGCTCGGGATACCGCACGTGCTTGCGCAGCCCCGCCGGCATCGCCGACGCGTCCTTGAACAGGACCGGGAACATCGCGCGATACGCGGCGACGATCGGATCGTCGGCGTCGAACACGTAGAACGTCGTCGTGCCGTCGTACGCGTCGACGACCGCCTTGACGCTGTTGCGCACGTAGTTGACGCGGTCCTGGCCGAGGCCGTAGTGCCGCGCGTACGGGTACGAGTCCGACGTCGTGAAGCCGTCGACCATCCACGACAACCGCCCATCGTCGCCGACGACGATGTAGGGATCGGGATCGAAGGTGAGGAACGGGGCGAGCGTCTCGATGCGATCGCGGATGGTGCGGCGCATCAGCAGACGGCTGTCGGGCGTGATGTCGTCGCTGAACGGCAGCTTCGTGACGTCGCCGCGGTCGAGCGCGATCAGCAGCCGCCGCAGCAGCCCGCCGAGCACGATACCGCCTTTGCCTTCGTACGACGCGAACGCGTTCGACTCGCCCTGCGGGTAGTTGAATTCCTTCTGCCGCGTGTTGACGTAGACGTCGGTGTTCGTCAGCTCGCCGAAATAGATCTCCGGCCGCGTGACCTTCAGCGACGGAATCGTGCTCTGCACCGGCATGTTGCTCAGCACGAGGGTGGGCAGTCCTTCCGGCGTGAAGCCGTTCACCGGGTTCATCGTCACGCCGTAGCCGTGCGTGTAGATCAGCTTCTCGTTGATCCAGTTGCGGCTGCTCTCGGGCAGCCGGTCGACGTTCAGCTCGCGGGCGGCGAGCATCATCTGCCGCACCTGACCGTCGATCTCGTAGCGATCGATGTCGATGTCGGGGAAGTCGTAGTAGGTGCGGATTTCCTGAATCTGACGCAGCGTGTCCTGCAGCGCGCGCCAGTCCCACAGCCGGATGTTCTGGATCGTCGCCTGGTTGTGCGGCGCGTCGGCGGCCTCGACGCCGGTCTCGGCCGGGAACGGATGCTGCTCCACGCGGTTCAGCCCGTACGCCTGCCGCGTCATCTCGATGTTGTGCTCGATGTACGGCCGCTCGCGCACCAGTTCGTTCGGCTTGACGATGAAGTTGCTGACGTACCAGCCGAACACGCCGACGCCGACGTAGCACACGATCGCGGGCACGGTGGCCGCCGCGAGGTACGTCAGCTTCGGCGCGGCGACGGCGTTGACGAGCGCGATCAGGCCGCCGAGCGCGAGCGCGGCCGACACGACGAGCATGCCGGTCAGCGTGACGTGCGCGTCCGTGTAGGTGACGCCCGCGAAGATGGTGTGGTCGTCCGAGAGGTGATCGAAGCGCGCCAGGTAGACGCGCCACGCGAGCGCGAACAGCACGCACGCGAACGCGATCGAGAAGCCGCGCCACGCCGTCTCGTTCGGCTCGTGTCCCGCGACGATCCGCGCGCCGCCGGTGACGACGAGGAAGAACAGCGCGACGCCGGCGACGATGACCGCCAGCGTCATCACCCAGCCGGAGATCAGCTGCAGCCCGGGGAGCGCGAAGAGATAGAACGCGATCGGCTTGCCGAAGATCGGATCGAGCGCGCGGGCGGCCGCGGGCAGCGCGTCGGGCCTGGCGTACCACCACAGCGCCAGCGTCGGCCATTCGGCCATGAAGCCGGCGCCGGTTGCGAAGGCGATCAGCACCGCGGCGATGCCGGCGATCAGCTTCAGCACCGGTTCGACCGGCAGGCGGATCGGCTGGCCGTTGATCAGAATCGGAAAGTTCGTCAGCTCGCCGAGGCGCGGCGGCTTCAGCGCGGTGAACGCGCCGTAGAGGATCGCGAACGTCGCGACGAAAAACACCGAGAAGGTGACGCCCTGCAGGTTCAGCGACTTCCAGAACACCTCGCCGAAGCCGAGCGAGTCGAACCAGAGCGCGTCGACGTAGTACGAGAGCGCCGTGCCGGCGCCGAAGATCACGAGCGCCAGCGCGATGAGCAGCGCGATGCGGCCGCGCCGCCGGCGAGGGCGGCGCGGCGCGGGCCAGTCGATTACCGGTTCGTCGGAGCGGCCGTTCATGCTCCGAGCCTATCACCGGAGCCGATTTACCAGTAGAACTTCAGGCTTAGCTGCATCTCCCGCGGGTTGTGGGTCGCGATGACCTGTCCGAACGTGTCGGTCGACACGTTACACGTCGTCAGGCTGACGGTGCAGGTGTTGTCCAGCCCGTCCGCCGTCGCGTTGGCCAGCCACTCGGTCTGGTTGAACGCGTTGATCAGATCGGCGCGCAGTTGCAGCCGCTGCGTGCCGTTGAACATCCAGTTCTTCGACACCGAGAGGTCCGTGCGGCTCAGGCCCGGCTGCCGGAACTCGTCGCGTCCCGAGTTGCCGAACGTGCCGTCGGCGGGCGGCGCGTACGCATTCGGGTTGAACCAGAACAGGCCGCTCTGGTCGCCGGCGCCCGGATCGCCGACGCGGTTCGCGCGATTGCCGCGCAAAAAGCCGTTCGTGCTGACGAGAATGCGCGGCACCGGCTGCCCCGACTCGAGCGTCGTCAGCCCCGCGACCTGCCAGCCGCCGAGGATCGCCTTGGCGAGCGTGTTCGGCGATTCCTTGAAGAACGGCAGCATGTACACGTAATTGGCGGTGAAGATGTGGCGCCGATCGGTTCGCGCATCGTCGTACTCCGCTGCGAGGTCGAGCGGATTCTGCGGAAGGTCGATCGAATCGCGATCGTTGGTCGCGTCGGTGCGATTGCGGCTCAACGTGTAGTTCAGGACGAGCAGCCCCGACGCGCCCGCGTCGTGACGGAAGGTCGTGAGGATGCCCCAGTAGTTGCTGCGCGCGGTCGTCTCGCGCAGCGTGATCGATCCGTAGCCCTGGTACGGACGCGCGAGGTTGACGCTGCCGAGCCGCAGCACGTCGGCGGGTTGCGGGTAGTTGATGTCGATCGGCCGGATCAGATGATCGCCGTGCGCGCCGACGTAGCTGACGTCGAGCGATCCGCGCGCGTACAGCTGATGCTGGACGCCGACGTTCCACTGCTGCGTGCGCGGCGTCTGGAAGTTGTCGCCGTTGCCGATGAGCGACGGCACGCCGCCCGTCGTCGACGTCGTCCCCGCGCCGGGGTTCGAGAGGCGCGCGTTCAGGATGTTGACCGTGTTCACGAACGGCGGGTTGGTGAACGAGTTCTGTTCGAAGATGCCGACGAGCGCCTGGTCGTAGTAGACGCCGTAGGACGCGCGATAGATCGTGCGTCCCGCCGCGGCGGGATCCCAGGTGAGGCCGACGCGCGGCTGAATGTTGCCCTTGTCGAACGCGTAGACCGCGTTGCCGTAGGGCGAGTTCCGTCCGGCGACGATGATCCCGTTGAGCGGATCGCCGGTGCCGAGCTGAATCAGCGTGCACGCGGCGTTCGCGCACTTCGGCGCGTTCGCTGGGTTGTAGCGCGACGGCAGGAAGTTCGTCAGCACGTTGTTCGCGTCGGTGACCGGCGGATACAGCGAGTAGCGGACGCCGAGGTCGACGGTGACGTTGCCGCGCGGCTTCCACGAGTCCTGCGCGAACATCTCGTAGCGGTTGAAGCGCAGGTGTTCCGTGACGTCGTTCTGCGCCTCGGTGTAGGTGCACGCGTTGCCGCAGAGCCCGTCGGCGTTGCCGGTGAGGAAATTCTGGAACGCCGTGCGGCCGCCGCCGGCGCTGAACGAGAAGCTGCCCTGCGTCTGGTTCGCCGCGTTCTCGTTCTTCCGCTCGAAGGTCGCGAGGCCGCCGAACTTCAGCGCGTGCGCGTTGTGCTGCCAGCTGAAGTTGTCGGTGACCGTGTAGTTGCGGTACTGGATGTTGTACAGCTGATTCGCGCCGATCTGCGACATCCCCGACACGGCGACGAACGGGATGTAGCCGCCGGCGTTGCCGGGGAAGATGTCGGTGAGGTTCAGGCCGTAGGCGGCGGCCGTCGCCTTCGTGCCGTCCGGATTCGTGTCGGCGATCGTGTTGCCCGAGAACTGGAACTGGAACTCGTTCAGCTTCGTCGGTCCGAGCACGCCGCGCAGCACGGCCGCCGCTACCTGGCCCGGCACGTTCGTGTCGGTCGTCGCGACGTTCGGAACCGCCGTCCCGAAAAACAGGCCGCCCGGTTCGCGCGTGTAGCTGTTGTCGTGCGTGTAGCGGCCCGTGAGGCGCCAGTTCACGTTCGCGTCGTAGTCGACGCGCGCGACCTCCTGCCGCGTGTTGTTGATGTTCGGCTGCGTCGATACGTACCGCGGCGACGTGCCCGGCGTGTTCGGCGTCGGCCACGCGGACAGGAGCTTCAGTGCGTTCGGATCGCGCAGCGCCGGCGCGACGTAGTTCACGTTGGTCGGATCGGTGAGCCACGTCGGGTCGTACACCGTCGCCGTCGCGGACCCCGGCGTGCGCGTGATGCGCCGCAGTTCCTCCGAGAAGAAGAAGAACAGCTTGTTCTGCTCGACGGGCCCGCCGATCGTGGCGCCGAAGTTGTTGTACTTCAGCGGCGCCGGACCGCCGTTGATCGTCGGATCGCTGCTCAAATTCCGGAAGAACGAGTTCGCGTTCAGCTTGTCGCTGCGCACGAACTCGTACGCCGTGCCGGCGAACCGGTTCGATCCCGATTTGGTGACGACGTTGATCACGCCGCCGCCGCTGCGCGGCCACTCGGCCTGATACCCGTTGGTGATGATCTTGAACTCCTCGATCGAATCGAGGCTCGGCGTCGAGAGCAGCGTGATGTTCGAGCCGACGTCGACGTCCGACACGCCGTCGACGAGCCAGTTGATGGCGTTGCGCCGCGCGCCGTTGATCGACATGCTGATCGTGCTGGCGAGGCCCACGCCCACTTCGTCCGGCAGCTCGCTCGACACGCCGGGCGCCAGCGTCGCGAGCTGGACGAACACGCGGTTGTTCAGCGGCAGCTCCTGCACCTGCCGCGGCGCCATCGTCGTCTGCAGCGCGGCGAGCGGTTGGACGAATTCGCTCGCGGCGGTGACCGTAAGGTTTTCGGCGACGGCACCGACCGCGAGCCGCCCGTCGACCTTCAGGCGATCGTTGACGTGGAGCGTGATGCCGCGCACCGTGGCCGGCTGAAAGCCCGAGAGCTCGAAGACCACTTCGTAGCCGCCGATCGGCAGCAGCAAAGCCGTGTAGACGCCTTCGGCGTTCGTGACGACCGATCGCTGAAATCCGTTGTCGGTGTTCTTGACCGTGACCGTGACGCCCGGCAGCACCGAACCGGTTTGATCGGTGGCCGTTCCCGTGATGGTGCCCGTCGTTTCTTGCGCCGACGCGGCGATCGCAGCTGCCGCGACAAGCAAGACTGCCAGCGCGAGCTTGCGCATGCTTGTCCTCCCGGCCGGCGAGGTTACAACTCGTTTACGCGGCCGGGCAAGGTCAGCTGGACTACTTCGCGATCGTCAGCCCGTAATCTTTCCCACCGTAATCCTCCTCGATGGCGCCCGGAACGGTGATCGCGTTTCCCGGAATCGGTTCCGGCGTCGCGTGATGCACCGGCCTGAGGTGTCGGAGATAGACGACGACCGCGTAGCGATCCTCTTCGGTCCAGTTCGAGAAGACCGGCCACGGCATCACCGTGCCGTCGACGATGTGGCCGTCGGGAAAGACGCCGCTACGCAGCACGCGCGTGACCTCGTCGTTGGTGCGCCGTGCGAGGCCGGTCTGCTTGTCCGGCGTGAGATTACGGCTGACATACGTCGCGTGCGCCGTCTGGAATTTCAGCGCGCCGCCCGCGAGATACTTCGACAGATCGGGACCCTGCGATCCGTTCGTCGCATGACAGCCGATGCAGCCGGTCGTGCGCACGATGTAGAGTCCGCGCTCGGCGATCGCGCGTTCGGCCGGATCGGCGATATCCGACACGGGCGGCGGCGCCGCCATGATGTCCTTCGAGAACTGCTCCGGCGCGATCACGAGCAGCGGCGGAATGAAATAGAGGAACGCGCCGAACGCGACGACCGCGATCGCGGCGACGAGGACGAGCGTCCATTTCAGAATGCGTCTCATCGCGGGAAGAAGAGAATCGGCGGGTCCTGGCCGAGGACCAGCATCTTGAACTTGCCCCACATGTAGCGCGGGAACGGCGCCCACGTCGGCCGCGGCACGCGATGCGACACGGGCGGAATCGATCGGAGGTATGCGACGATCGCGTCGAGGTCGCCGCTCGTCAGCGTCGAGAACGACGCCCAGTCCATCGGAAACGGCAGCAGGCGCGTGCCGTCCTTCAAAATCCCCTTCGTGATCGTGCGCTTGACGTCGTCGTCGCTCCAATTGCCGAGGCCGGTGTCCTTGTCCGGCGTCAGATTGCCGGTAGGAAAGTCGCCGAACGGCTCGAGACGAATCAGCAGACCTCCCGCCAGACGCATGCCCGGCTTGATCCGCTTCTGATCGTCGTACGACGAGTGACACAGCGCGCAGCCGATCGTGTCGACGAGGTACTCGCCGCGCTTGATCGGATCCTTCTTCGCGGCCGCGTCCTGACGCGCGTAGAACGCCGCCACTTCCGGCGCCGTCATCGACCAGACCGGTTTGCGCGCGAGCGAGACGACGAAGTTGGCGAGATCCCAGAGCTCGGCGTCGGCGGCCGCGTCTTTGAACGACGGCATCGGCGTACCCGACATCCCGGCGCGGAACCGGAAGTAGACGTCGCGCGCGGCGGCGCCGCCGCGGAACGTCCACGGCTCGGTGAGGTTCGCGGCCGGGAGCGGCTGGCCCCAGTCGTCTTCGAACTCGGTGCGCACGGCGCCGGCCCCGCGGCCGTCGGTGCCGTGGCACTTCGCGCACTGCAGTTTCTCGTACGCGCGTTCGCCGCGCGCGATCGAACCGGGGGAACTGGGAATTGGCGATGCCGCGGGAATCGCGATCGGCGTTGCGCGCTGCGGTGCGAACGATCGAACGTAGGTCGTGACGTCTCGGATGTCGGCGTCGGACAGGATGCGATCCCATCCGGGCATCGACGTGCCGTACATCCCGCGACGGATCGTCTGCATCACGTCGTCGTCGCTCGGGCCGCTGCCCGGCTCGGTCGTTCGCAGTTTGTACTTGCCGCTCGTGAGGTCGCGCGGGCGCGGCATGAGGAGCGCCGCCGACGGGCCGTCGCCGCGGCCCTCGTCGCCATGACACTCCGTGCAGTGCGCGTCGTAAATCGATTTGCCGTGCGGCGGCTGCGCGCGCAGATGCGGCGCCGCCAAGGCGAGCAGACACACAGCCGCGAGCGCCGCGAACGATCGGGTCATCGTCACCGCTGCTGACGTTACGGCACGAGAATCAGTTTGCCGAGCGCGCCGGGCTCCATCACCTGCGTGTGGGCCGCCGCGGCGTCGGCGAGCGGAAGCTCGCGTCCGATCACCGGATTCAGCGAGCCGTTGGCGAGGCCCGCGAAGAGTCCCGCGTGGATCTCCACGAAGTCGGCGTCGCTGACGTTGAACAGCGTCATGCCGAGAATCGCCGCGTCGCGTCCCATCGCCTGGCGCGCGTCGATCTCGGTCTTCCCGCGATTGCCGACGACGACGACGCGCCCATTCTTTGCGAGCAGCCCGAGATCGCGATCGAGGTTGACGTGCGCGGCCATCTCGACGACGAGATCGACGCCGCGTCCGCCGGTCGCCTTCATGATCTCGTCGGTGTACCCGGCGGTCCGGTGGTTGACGACGACGTCAGCGCCCTGTTCGCGGACGGCGGCCAGTCCCTTCTCGCTGCCGCCGCTGCCGATCACGCGCAGGCCGCGCGCTTTCGCGAGCTGCACGCACGCCACGCCGACGCCGCCCGTCGCGCCGTGGACGAGCACGATCTCGCCGCCGCGCGCGTGCGCGCGCTGAAACAGCGCGCGGTACGCCGTGCAGTACGGCACGCCGAGCGATGCGCCCTGCGCGAACGACGTCCGCGCCGGCAGACGATGGAGCTGCGACGGCAGACAGATCGCCTTCTCCGCGTACGTGCCGGCGCCCGCGACGGTATTGCCGGGCCCGGAGATATAGACGCGATCGCCCGGCGCGAACTCGGTGACGCCGGCGCCGACCGCTTCCACCTCGCCCGCGCCGTCGAATCCGGGCGTGTAGGGCAGCGGCGGCTTGCGCGCGTAGTTGCCCGTGTGAATGTAGGCGTCGACCGGGTTGACGCCCGCCGCGCGGACGCGCACGAGCACGTCGCCGGCACCGGGCGTCGGATCGGGAATGGTTTCGAGCGTGAGGACGTCAGGTCCGCCGAGCTGATGCACTCGAATCGCGCGCATGGCTGCGATGCTAACATGGGTTTTTCATGTCTCTCGTGAAGCTTCACAAGACCGTGGGCGTGAAGGTCGGTCGCGTCCAGGTCGGCGGCGGCGCGCCGATCGTCGTGCAGTCGATGACGATGACCGACACCGCCGACGCGACGGCGACGGCGGAGCAGTGCATCGCGCTCGCGGAAGCGGGATCGGAAATGGTGCGCGTCACCGTCAACCTCCCGGAAGCGGCGGCGGCGGTGCCCGAGATCAAGCAGCGCATGCTCGACGCCGGCTGCGAGGCGCCGCTCATCGGCGACTTCCACTACAACGGCCACATCCTGCTGACGAAATATCCCGAGTGCGCGCGCGCGCTCGACAAGTACCGCATCAACCCCGGCAACGTCGGCACCGGCAAACGGCGCGACGAGCAGTTCTCGACGATCTGCAAGGTGGCGGTCGACCACGCGAAACCGGTCCGCATCGGCGTCAACGGCGGCTCCCTCAATCAGGAGCTCGTCGTCGCGAAGATGCAGGAGAACACCGATCGCGATCTCGGCAAGACCTCGGAAGAGATCGTGAACGAGTGCATGGTGCTGTCGGCGATCGAGTCGACGGCGCTCGCCATCGAGAACGGGCTGCGCCGCGATCAGATCATCATCTCGTGCAAGACGTCGCGGCCCAACGATCTCATCGCTGTCTACCGCGAGCTCTCGCGCCGGACCGATCAGCCGCTGCACCTCGGGCTGACCGAAGCGGGCATGGGCACGAAGGGACTCGTCTGGTCGTCGGCGGCGATGGGCGTGCTGCTGCACGAAGGGATCGGCGACACGATCCGCGTGTCGCTGACGCCGCGCCCCGGCGGCGATCGCCGCGAAGAGGTCTACGCCGCGTGCGAGCTGCTGCAGGCGCTCGGCCTCCGCTCGTTTTCGCCGAGCGTCACCGCGTGCCCCGGCTGCGGCCGCACGACGAGCACGACGTTCCAGGAGCTCGCGGAGCGGATTCAAGGCTACATCCGCGAGCAGATGCCGCAGTGGAAAGCGCGCTACGCCGGCGTCGAGACGATGACGCTCGCCGTGATGGGCTGCGTCGTCAACGGTCCCGGCGAGTCGAAGGCCGCGAACATCGGCATCAGCCTGCCTGGCACCGGCGAGGCGCCGAACTGCCCGATCTACATCGACGGGGAACACGTCACCACGCTGCGCGGCACGTACGACGAGCTCGCGGCCGCTTTCCAGCATCTCGTCGATGACTACGTCGAGCAGAAATACGCTCGACGCTGACGCCGGCGTCCTAGAACGCCCGGAGCACGGCGGCGCCGGCCACGGCGACCGCGAGGCTGGCGAGCGCGCCGATCAGATAGACGCCGGCGGCACGGCGCGACTCTCCCATCAGCTCCGGATAGCGCACGATCGTTTTCGCGACGACGAGGAGCGCGACGGCGCCGGCGTGATCCGACGCGAGCAGCGTGACGAAAACGAAGCGCTCGAACCAGCCGACGATCTCGCCGCGGCGATCGCCGACGGCGCCCGCGGCGCGGAACGGCGCGACGACCGCCTGCACGAAGTAGTTGCCGCCGAAGATCGCCGTCACGTACACCGTGGCCAGCAGCGTCCAGCGCGGCGACGCGACGATCGGACCGAGGACGTCGGCGGCGGGGAACGGCGCGGTCGGCGCGAGCGAGGCCGCCGCGACGAGCGTGACGAGGTGCGCGACTTGATCGAGGGCGAACGCGAACGCGCTGCCGCTGCCGATCGCGGCCTTGCACCAGTCGATCGTCGCGTGGACGACGAACAGTCCGAGCGAGATGGCGACGATCTCCGGCCACGGCCGCGGGATCAGCACGACGACGTACGCGGCGGCGTGGATGCCGGCGTGCGCGCCCAGCCACTTCGGCGACATCTTGCTGCGCGCCATCGTGGCCGTCTGCAGCAGGAAATCGGCGACCGCGTGCGCCAGCAGCAGCCGCAGCAGCGTGATCATCGGAGCGCGACCAGTATCGCGCGCTTTGCGGAGTGCAACAACCGGTGACCGACGTCCTGCGCGACGTGCTCCACCGCGTGTGGGGCTTCTCCGATTTCCGGCCGCTGCAGCGCGAGGCGATGCACGCCGTCCTCGATCGCCGCGACAGCGTCGTCGTCCTGCCGACGGGCGGCGGGAAGTCGCTCTGTTTTCAGGCGCCCGCGATCGTGTCGAACGAGCTCGCGGTCGTCATCTCGCCGCTGATCTCGCTGATGAAGGACCAGGTCGACGGCCTGCGCGTCGACGGCGTCGCCGCGGCGTACTTGAACAGCACGCTGCAGCCGCGCGAGCGCGACGAGGTGATCGCGAGCGTGCGCGACGGCCGCTGCCGGCTGCTGTACGTCGCGCCGGAGCGGATCGTCGGCGAGGGGAGCGACCGGCTGCGGCGCCTGCTCGGCGAGGTCGGTGTGCGCTTCGTCGCGATCGACGAGGCGCACTGCATCAGCCAGTGGGGACACGATTTCCGTCCCGAGTATCGTCAACTCGGCCGGTTGCGCGACGACTTTCCGAACGCGTCGCTGCACGCGTTCACCGCGACGGCCACCGAGCGCGTGCGGCGCGACATCGTGTCGGAGCTGCGCCTGCGCGATCCGCTGCAGCTCGTCGGCGGCTTCGATCGTCCGAACCTGACGTATCGCGTCCTGCGGCGCGGCAACCTGCAGCGGCAGCTGCTCGACGTCCTCGAGCGGCACGACGGCGAAGCGGGCATCGTGTACTGCCCGTCGCGGCGCGAAGTCGAGTCGGTCGCGGAATGGCTGCAGCGCGAGGGACGCCGCGCGGTGCCGTATCACGCCGGTCTGGCCGACGAGGAGCGCAGCCGGAACCAGGACGCCTTCCTCGACGAGCGCGTCGACATCGTCGTCGCGACGGTCGCGTTCGGGATGGGGATCGATCGGTCCAACGTGCGCTTCGTCGTGCACGCCGGGGCCCCGCGATCGCTCGAGCACTACCAGCAGGAATCGGGGCGCGCGGGGCGCGACGGCCTCGCGGCCGAATGCGTGCTGATCTACGGCGGCGCCGACTTCGTGCGGTGGCGCCAGATGCTCGAGTCCAACGGCGAGTGGAGCGACAGCGCGCGCACGCTGCTGCGCGACATGGAGCGCTACGCGGCGGCGACGCGCTGCCGTCATCGGACGCTCGTCGAGTACTTCGGTCAGCGGTACGAGCGCGAGGCGTGCGGCGCGTGCGACTGGTGCCTCGAGGAGCTCGACCGCGTCGCCGATTCGACCGTGCTGGCGCAGAAGATTCTCTCGTGCGTGGCGCGCGTGAAGCAGACGTGGGGGGCGACGCACGTCGCCGACGTGCTCATCGGACGCGCGACCGACAAGATCGTCGCGGCCGGCCACGACCAGCTGTCGACGTTCGGGTTGCTGAAGGACGAACCGGCCGCGGCGATTCGCGGCTACGTCGAGCAGCTGGTCGGCGCCGGCCTGCTGCTGCGCGACGGCGATCCGTATCCCGTGCTGAAGCTCACGGCCACCGGCGCGGCGCTGCTGCGCGGCAGCGGCGAGTGCGTGCTCTACCGCGAGATCAAGCCGCCGACGTCGAAGAAGGCGGCGCGCTCCGCCGTGCGCGGCAGCCTGGCGTCGCCAGCCGACATGGAGCTGTTCGACAAGTTGCGCGAGGTGCGCCTGACGATCGCGCGGGCGCGCGGCGTGCCGCCGTATGTGATCTTCCATGACTCGACGCTGCGCGACATGGTCGAGCGCAAGCCGCGGACGCTGGCCGATGTGCACGAGGTGTACGGCGTCGGCGCGAAAAAGGCGGCGGACTTCGGCGATGCGTTTCTGGATGCGATTCGGACGTTTCGCCGACCGGACTAGTTCCCGCCCCACACGACCTTGGCTCGGATCCGCACCGACCCTCGATATCGGCGCGACGCCAGCGGCTGAGTAGATCGCGCGGTGTCGCCCGGCGGTCAGTGCACGGTGTACGGCGGCTCGCGCAGCGCGAACGGGGCGATCTCTACATCGAATTGCGCACCGTTGCTCGTGCGCATCTGATAGGTGCCGCGCATCGAACCCTTCGGCGTCTTCAGCGGGCAGAAGGAGGTGTACTGAAACGCCTCGCCCGGCTCGAGGACCGGCTGCTCGCCGACCACGCCGTCGCCCTTCACTTCTTCGACGTGTCCGGTTTCGTCGGTGATGATCCAGTGCCGGCTGATGAGCTGGACCGTGTGCTCGCCGAGGTTCGTCACACGGATTGTGTACGAAAAGAACCAGTGCTGCTGAAACGGCGCGGACCGCTCCGGGTGATAGCGCGCCTCGACCTCGACGCGCACGCCGTTGGTCACCGCCTCCGATGTCGTCGACTCCATGCTCACGTTATTCTCTAGGGATGCACCGCATTCAACCCGCCCGGCTGAAGCCCGGCGTCACCGTTGATTCTATTCCGTCGCCCGCGTCGGCGGATCAGGCCAGCGCGCCCGCGCAGGTCATCCGCGGCCGCGCGCTGATCTTCTGGGACCTGAAAGTGCTCGGCAAACACCAGAAGCTCGATGCCATCGACACCGACCAGATCACCCCGGCAGCCGACTGCGTGTCGGAAAGCCTCGATACGCTCGACGAGCGGTGGAAGGCCGGTGCGTTCCGGTACCTCATGCCCGATTTCCGCGCGCGCGTCCACCGCGGCGAGACCTTCCTCATTGCCGGCGACCGCTTCGCGATCGGATCGTCGCGCGAGATGAGTCCGGCCGGTCTCAAGGCCGTGGCCGAGGAAGTCGGCCGGCAGATGGTGATCGTCTGCGGAAACAACATGGGCGACATCTTCCGCCGCAACGCGCTGAACCTCGGTCTGCAGGTGGTGCAGAGTCCCGAAGCGGTCGCGGATGCCAAAGACGGCGACGAGTTCTCGTTCGATCCCGACACGCGCCGACTGACGAACGAGACGCAAGGGCGACGCTACGAGCCGGTGCCGCTCTCGCCGAAGGAAGACGAGATCCGCCGCACGGGCGGCATCTTCGCCGCCGGCGCGCGCGAGTTCCGCGCATCGGTCGCCGCCACGCCGTCGATCCAGTGGCCCGACGAAGCGCTCGCGCGCCGCATGACGACGACCGAGCAGATCGTGTGGGCGCATCGCGTCGATCGGCACGCGGAGCTGAAGCCGGGCGCGACGCTGCGCGTGTACGCGGATCTGCTGCCCGCCTCCGACGGCACGGCGCCGTTTGCGATCCACACGTTCAACCAGATCACCGGCGGGAAGACGATCTATCCGCGTCAGGCGGCGATCGCCAACGATCACTTCGTCTTCACCGGCAAGGCCGACGACGACAAGCAGACGGCGATCGGCCGCGAGTTCGCGAAGCAGCAGGAGATCGGCAAGCCGTACTACGCGACGCCGGGCGACGGGATCTTTCATTTCTATTTTCCGGAACAGGGACTGGTGTACCCGGGCCAGTTCATCCCCGGCGCGGACTCGCACAGCCGCGCGTACGGCGCGTACGGCGCCGTCGGCATCGGCGTCGGATCGACGACCCTCGGGTTCGGGTGGGCCACCGGCTACATTTATTTCACGGTCGCGAAGGCTCGCCGCGTCGTGTTTGACGGGACGCTGCAGCCCTGGGTCAGCGGCAAGGACATCGTCCTCGAGCTGCTGCGGCGGTGGGGCGCGAAGCAGTCGCAGGGGATGTCGGTCGAGCTCGTCGACGCGAACCGCCAGCTGCCGATTGCGTATCGCAACACGATCGCGAACATGATGGCGGAGGCGGAAGCGCTGAACGGCATTTTCGCCGCCGACGATCTCACGTATGCGTGGTTCACGTCGAAAGGGATCACCGATCTGCCGTATCCGCGCATCCGTCCCGGCCCGGATGCGGTCTACGCGATCGACGAGTCGATCGATCTCTCCGGCGTTGCGCCGATGATCGCGAAGCCGTTCAGCCCGGGCAATGCGTTTCCGGCGGAAGAGGTCGCGCACGAGCGGATCACGTTCGACAAAGCAATGATCGGATCGTGCACCAACGGGAGCTACGACGATCTGCTGACGGCGGCGCTCGTCATCCGCGCGGCGCGCAAGCACGGCGCGGACAAGACTGCGACGCCGTTCGTGATCTTCCCGGGATCGGGCGGCGTCGCCGCGCAGATCGAGCGGCCGGATCCGCGGCTCGACGGCCGATCGATCGCGGACGTGTTCCGCGCGGTCGGCGGCGAGATCCGGCGGTCGTGGTGCGGCCCGTGCTTCGGTCAGGGGCCGGATGCGCTGCAGAAAGGGGAGCGCGCGATCACGTCGTTCAATCGCAACTGGCAGAACCGCATGGGTCTCGGCGGCGAAGGCTACCTCGCGAGTCCGGCGGTCGTCGCCGCGTCGGCGCTGGCCGGGTACATGGCGCCGCCGAGCGAGCTCGGCCTGGAATGGAATCCCGATGAGTTCGGCGTCTGAGTCGCTGCGCGATGTCGCGCGGACGATTGGCGTGCCCGTCGCGCGCCGGCACATTTTTCTGTGCGCGGATCAGACGACGCCGAAATGCTGCGACAAGGCGCGCGGCGTCGCGGCGTGGGAGTTTCTGAAACGCCGCCTGAAGGAGCTGGGCCTCTCGGAGCAGGGCGGCGTGCTGCGCACGAAGGCGAACTGCCTGCGGATCTGCGAGGGGGGACCGATCGCCGTTGTGTATCCGGAAGGCGCGTGGTACGCGGGCTGCGATCCGCCGGTGCTCGAACGGATCATCCAGGAACACCTGATCGGCGGCCGCATCGTTGAGGACCACGTGATCGCGGAGCACCCGCTGCGGTGACAGGCGAGTGCCTGGCACTTGCCTGACACTCACCTGGCACGTCACGAAATCGCCCGCTGCGACTCGGTCGCTGCGGGCAGAAGCTGCCCGCTCGCGTGAGGACGCCGGCGATTTTGCCAGCATTTCCTGAACAATCGCTTCGAGTACACACATTGCACCGGCGCGGAATCATGACAAGACCGCGCCGAATCGTTGTCCCAGGACTCAGTACGCACGTCACGCATCGCGGCAACGGTCGCATGCCGATCTTTCGCGAAGACGCGGACCGACAGATGTTCATCCGCATCCTCGAACTCGTCGTCGGCGAGTTCTCGCTGCGACTGCACGCGTTCGTGCTGATGTTGAACCACTATCACCTGCTCCTCACCGCTGCCGACGCCGATCAGATGGCGAGCTCGATGCAGGCGTTGGCATGGCGATACGCGCGCCATTTCAATCGCAAATACGAGCGCGTCGGAACGCTGTGGGAGTCGCGGTACTACTCGAAACCGGTCGACTCCGACGAATACTTGCTCTGCTGCCTCCGATACATCGAACAGAACCCAGTGCGAGCCAATGTCGTGGCGAGTCCCGACGAGTATCCCTGGTCCAGCTATCGATCTCATGCGGCGCAACAGGCGCTCGACTTTCTGACGCCGCACGCGACATACCTGGCCCTGGGGAATTCGCCCGCTGAGCGAGCCGCGGCGTACCGAGCGATGTGCGATACCAAGTTGACTGACGAGGAGTTGCTGATCGTGCGTGTCGCGCAGTGAGCCGCCCGTGCCGGCGAGTGCCAGACACTCGCCTGGCACTCGCCTGGCACTTGCCTGGCACTTGCCTGGCACTTGCCTGGCACTTGCCTGGCACTCGCCTGGCACTTGCCTGGCACTTGCCAGACACTCGCCTGGCACTCGCCTGACACTCGCCTGACACTCGCCAGGCACTCACCAACGACGACCTCGCTCCTACAACCCTCCGCTCGCGGCCCCCGTCTAACCGGGCGCCATGGACACGCTGCTCCAGGACCTCCGGTTCGGTCTCCGCCTGCTCCGCCGCACGCCCGGCTTCACGCTCGCCGCCCTGCTCGCGCTCGCGCTCGGCATCGGCGCGACCACCGCCGTCTTCACGCTCCTCGACCGCGTCGTCCTTCGGCCGCTTCCGTATCCCGACGCCGACCGCTTGCTGACGACGTGGGAAACCAACGACGCGAAAGGACTCGCGCACGAGCGGATCTCTCCGGTCAACTTCATGGACTACCGCGCCCTGTCCCACGTCTTCTCGGACGCGGCCGCCTGGTGGTATCCGCAGCTGAACCTCACCGAGCCGGGACACGATCCGATTCGCGTCAACGCGGTCGAGGCGAGCGCCAACTTCTTCTCCGTGATCGGCGTGCAGCCGGTCGTCGGCGCCGGATTCCCGCTGACGCCGCTCTGGACGCCAGAGCTGGTCGTCGTCATCAGCGATCGCCTGTGGCGGCAGCGCTTCGACGCGGACGGCGGGATCGTCGGCCGTCTCGTCACCCTGAACGGTCAGGCGTTCAGGGTCACTGGCGTGATGCCGCCCGGCTTTCACTATCCGAACGACACCGACGTCTGGCAGCGGCTCACCTGGCCGATGGAGCGGCACAGCCGCGGCGCGCATTTCATGGAATCGCTGTTCCGCCTGAAACCGGGCGTCACGCTCGACGCGGCGAACGCAGAACTCCGCGCGCTGACGTCGCGGCTCGGACGCGAGAACGCCGCCACGAATGCGGACTGGGGCGCGCGCGCGATTCCGCTCGCGCAGGACGTCGCCGGCGATTTCCGGCCGGCGCTGATCGCGCTGTTCGGCGCCGCCGCGTGCCTGCTCGTGATCACGTGCACCAACGTCGCGAGCCTGCTGCTCGCGCGCGCCACCGTTCGCGAGCGCGAGGTCGCCGTGCGCGCGGCGATCGGCGCCGGACGCGGACGCCTGGTCCGGCAGTTCCTCACCGAGAGCGTGCTGCTCGCGGTCGGCGGCACGACGCTCGGCATCGCGGCCGCCATCGCCGGCGTGAAGACGACGATGCGGCTGTCGCCGATTCGTCTGCCGCGGCTCGACGCGGCGATGCCGTTGGTCGACGCGCGCGTGCTCGCCTTCGCGTGCGCGGTCGGCGCGGTGACGGCGATCGCGTTCGGCATGGTGCCGGCGCTCTTCATGGCGCGCGGCGACGTGCAGGGTCCGCTCCGCGACGCGGGCCGCAGCGCCGACGGCGGACGCCGCCGCGCCGCTCGCAGCGTGCTCGTCGCCGGCGAAGTCGCGCTCGCGGTGATGCTGCTTGTCGGCGCCGCGCTGCTCGGCCGCGCGTTTCAGCGCCTCGTGTCGCAGAATCCCGGATTCCGGCCGTCGCGGACGGTCACCGTCAGCCTCGAGCTGCCGTATTCCTATCGCGACTTCCGGAAGATCGCCGACTTCTACTCGCAGCTGCTCGCGTCGATTCGCGCGCAGCCGGAGGTCTCGTCCGCCGGTGCGACGACGTTTCTGCCGCTCGACGCCGCATGGCGGCTGCCGTATGTCGTCAACGGGCGGCCGCGCCCGGCGGACAACGATCTGCCGCAGGCGCAGCACGACGTCGTCGACGAGGACTATTTCAAGACGATCGGCGTGCCGCTCGTGAAGGGACGCTTCTTCGATGCGCGCGACACCGCGGACGCGCCGGGCGTCGTGCTCGTCAACGAAGCGTTCGCGAAACGCGAGCTGGGCGGCGCCGATCCGCTGACGCAATCGGTATCGACGTTCGTGCGTTTCATTGGGCCGATGGGCGCGATGCTGATGCCGCCGCAGGCGGCGTTTCAGATCGTCGGCGTCGTCGCGGATGTGAAGAACCAGTCGCTCGTCCGCGCGCCGGAGCCGACGATCTACTTCACGTATCGCCAGTTCTCGTTTCGCGAACTGCACCTCGTCGTCCAGGGGCGCGCCGACGCGGGGCGGCTCGTCGCCGCGGTGCGCGCGTCGCTGACGCCGCTCGATCCGAATCTGCCGCTCGCCGAGGCGCGAACGCTGCAGCAGATTGTCGACGAGGCGACCGATCGTCCGCGCGCGCTGATGTGGCTGATGGGCGCGTTTGCCGCCATCGCGCTGCTCCTGGCGGCGCTCGGGATTTACAGCGTGCTGTCGTACGGCGTCAACCAGCGGCGGCAGGAACTGAGCGTGCGGATGGCGCTCGGCGCACAGCGGCGCGACGTCGTCTGGCTCGTCGTGCGTCAGGGGCTGATGCTGTCGATCGCCGGCGCCGCCGCGGGCATCGTCGGCGCGCTCGTGCTCGGCCGGACGCTGGCCGGCATGCTCTACGGCGTGTCGCCGGCCGACGCCACCGCGTTCGCGACGGCGATCGGCGTGGTCCTGGTGTCGGCGGTGGCCGCGTGCTGGCTGCCGGCGCGCCGCGCGTCGGTGCTCGATCCGAGCGAGGGCCTCCGCGCGCAGTAGCTGGTAGACTGCCGCGCGTGAACGCGCAGACGATCGCGACGACCACCCACGGCCGGTACCTCGTCCACCCGCCGCACACGGCCCACCCGCCGAACGCGCCGCTGCTCGTCGGGTGCCACGGATACGCCGAAAGCGCGGAGCAGATGCTCGAGCGCCTGATGCCGATTCCAGGCGTCGAGCGCTGGCGCATCGCGTCCGTGCAGGCGCTCAACCGCTTCTATCAGCGCCGTACCGACGCGGTCGTCGCCGGATGGATGACGCGTCAGGATCGCGAGCTCGCGATCGCCGACAACGTCGCGTATGTGTCCGCGATCGTCGAGACGATCGCGCGCGAGTCGGGCGAGCCGCGCGCGCTCGTCTTTGCCGGCTTTTCGCAGGGCGTCTCGATGGCGTTCCGCGCGGCGGCCGCGTCGCCGCGCCGCGTGGACGCGGTCGTCGCCGCCGGCGGCGATGTGCCGCCCGAGATCGCTGACGCCGCGCTGCGCCGCTGCGGCCGCGTGCTCTTGTGCCACGGCCACTCCGACGAGTGGTACACGCCCAACACCTTCGCGGCTGACGTCGCGCGGCTTCGTCGCGCCGGGCTCGATCCGCGCGCGATCGAATTCGATGGCGGCCACGAGTGGCACGCGGCCGTCGTCGCCGCGGCCGGCGAGTGGCTCGCGGAGGTGGCGCGATGATCGCGATTCGTTCCGCCGTCCCGGCCGACGCGCGGCGGCTCGCGGAGCTGCGCTGGGAGTTTCGATCGTCGAAGACGGCGCCCGTCGAGAGCGAAGAGACGTTCGTCGCGCGCTGCGCCGACTGGATGCGCGACGCGCTCGCGTCGGGCGCGTGGCACGCGTGGATCGCTGCCGACGGCGCCGCGATCGTCGGTCAGGTCTGGGCGCACCTCATTCCGAAACTGCCGAACCCGGCGCGCGAGCGCGAGCGGCACGTGTACATCTCGAACATGTTCGTCGCGCCGGCGGCCCGCGGCGGCGTCGGCACGCAGCTTCTCGACGCCGCGATCGCGTTCGCAAAGGCGCAGTCCGCCGATCGCGTCATCCTGTGGGCGACCGAGCGGAGCCGCACGATGTACGCGCGGCGCGGATTCGTGCCGGGCGATCGGCTCCTCGAGTTAACGCTCGACGAGTGACGCGATCCAGTTCGCGATCGTCCGCTGCACGTGCGCGAAGACGGCGGCCTGTGCCGGCGGATTCTTGCGCGGCAGCTTGAACGAGTGGTCGCCGTCGTTCACCACCTCGAGCGCCGGCGGCGGCGTCAGCTGCAGCAGCACGGACATCAGTTCCGCCGGCAGCCCGAACGCGTCGCGGCTGCCCTGCACGAACAGCATCGGACGATGGATCGACGGCAGATGCTTGTCGCGCTTCTGGTCCGGCCGACCCGGCGGATGCAGCGGATAGCCGAGCAGGACGACGCCCTCGATCGGCAGATCCGGATCCGCGGCGGCGAGGTGCGTCGCGATGCGTCCGCCCATCGATTTGCCGCCGATGAACAGATGCGCGGCTGCCGAGCCGACCTTGCGGCGCGTCGTCTCGACGACGGCGCGGTAGCACGACTCGAGCGCCGGCGCGCGGTCCGGAATGCGCCGGCCCTGTTCAGTGTAGGGAAAATTGAAGGTGACGACGTCGAGGCCCAGCGCCGCCAGCGCGCGTGCGAACTCCACCATGAACGCACTGCGCTGGCCGGCGCCGGCCCCATGCCCGAGGATCAGCGTCGCGCCGATCGGACGATCGCCGGCGGCGGCGTAGACGACGGCGGTCGTCCGCGCGCCGCCGGCCAGCTCGATCGAAAGCTCACTCGGATTTTTCAAGCGCGTCCCGCACTTCCGCGTCGGTCTTCAGCTCGCTCGTCACCGACAGCGCGCCCGACTGCGCGGCAATCGATCGCGCGAGCATCCGATCGACCTCGGTGTTGACGACTCCGGTCAGCGTCACCCGTCCGCGCGAGACGACGATGTGGATCGGCGGGTTCGGCATGATGCTGTAGTTCCAGAAGTTCGAATTGCCGTACAGCCGCCGCGCGATGCGCACGCGCAGCTCGTCGTCGAACTGCGACACCGGCAGCACGTCGATGCGATCGACGACGCTGGTCACGCCGTCGATCTTCGCGACCCGCTTCTCGATGTCGTCCTTCTTGTACGGCATCGTCACGCTGCCGGTGAGCGTCACCACGCCGTCTTTCACGTTCGCGCTGACGTCGTCGAAGATCGTGAAGTGCACGTAGCGCTGCACGCTCGTCGACACGTCCTTGAAGACCTGAAAGTCTTTGCGGTCCGCCGGCACGTTGGCCGACGCGAGCGCCGCGCCTGCGAGCAGCAGGCACGCCGCGAAGACGGACACACGTGGAGTGATCATCGCGCCCCTCCTTGTTTCAACGAGGAACGGGGCAAACGAAATGCCAGCGATTTGCGGCCTGTTTTGTGCGATCAGCGGCCGCCGTGTCCTGCGAAGGCGACACCGAGGCCGTACGTGATCGCCGCTTCGATGACGCCGACGGCCGTCATCTCGAGGCCGCTCGCCCACCACGCGCGCGTGGTGATGAGCGCCTTGGATGCGCCGACGACGAAGTGCGCGATCGTGCTGATGACGAACGAGGCGATGACGGCCGGCATGCCGACCGTGAAGAAGAACGGGATGATCGGGATGAACCCGCCGACGGCCGTCGAGAGCGAGGCGGAAATGGTCGACCGCCACGGATTCGGAAACGTTTCTTCGGACAGCCCGAGCTCTTCGTGGACGAGCGTGCGCAGGAACTGCTTCGGCTCTTTCTGAATCCGTTCGGCCATCGAGCGCGCTTCTTCGCTCGAGAAGCCCTTGAGCTGATAGAAGAGCTCGAGCTCGAGGAGTTCTTCGTGCGGGTCTTCCTCGATTTCGGCGCGCTCGCGCTGGACTTCCGACTCGTAGACTTCGCGGTTCGACTTCGACGCGAGATACGCGCCGGCGCCCATCGACAGTGCGCTGGCGAGCGTGCCGGCCAGCCCCGCCGCGAGCACGACTTCGCTGCCGCCGGTGTAGCCGGCCATGCCGGAGACGATGCCGAACACGGCGCCGAGCCCGTCGTTGACGCCGTAGACCGCGTCGCCGATCCAGCCGGCGCCGCGCACGTGCCACCGCTCGCGGTGCAGGATGGTGTCGAGCGCCGAGCGCGGCGTCGGCATCGCGCCGCCGGCGAGCGTGCGCAGGATGACCGCGTGATCGCGCTCTTCGTACATCGCCTCTTCGGCGATCTGCCGATCCGTCGGATCGCTGAGGCGCGCCATCAGGTCGCCGTACTCCGCGTCGGCCTTCGTTTCCTCCTGTTCGAGGCGGTGCAGCACGACGGCGGGATCCGAAATCCGCTGGAACCACGACAGCCCGCGCTCGACTTCCGTCGGATCGGGTGCGCGTCCGGTTGCGAGCGCGATGCGCTCGGACCAGCGCGCGGCGTGCTTGTCCTCCTGATCGGCGAGCCGCGTGAGGATCTCCCTGCGCTTCGGATCCTTCTCGCGCTCGGCGAGGTGACGGTACGTGGCCGCGGCTTCGACTTCCCGCCGCCACATCTTCTGAACGGTTGCGAGGTTGTGCGCGTCGATCGGCATGGCTACAGCAGCAGGACCGTGCCGATGCCGGCGGTGACGAGCAGCACCTGGCGCGCGGGGTTGTCGTCGAACGTGCCGCGATGCAGGTCGGGAATCAGATCGGCCATCGCGACGTAGAGAAAGCTCGCCGTCGCGAACGACAGGAAGTACGGCGCGATGCGCGGCATCGAATCGAGAAACAGGTACGCGCCGCCGGCACCGGCGACGCCTGCGGCTTCGGCGAGCGCGTTGTAGGTGAGCGCGCGTGTGCGGCTGTAGCCGGCGTGCAGGAGGATCGCGAAGTCGCCCACTTCGTGCGGGATCTCGTGCGCGAGCACGGCAATCGCCGTGCTGACCGCCACCGGGATCGACGTGAACACCGCCGCGCCGATGACGGCGCCGTCCATGAAGTTGTGCGCGGCGTCGCCGATGAGGACGAGCGGACCGCTGCTGCCGTGCACGTCGCATTCGTCCGTATGGCAGTGACGCCAGAGCGCCAGCTTCTCGAGGACGAAGAAGACGAGGATGCCGCCGAGCAGCGTCGCGAACACGCGCCGAGCGCTCAACGACGCGAGCGCCTGCGGCAGCAGCTCGATCAGCGCGACGCCGAGCAGCGCGCCGACGGCGTAGCTGACCAGCCACGGGACGAGCCGATTGCGCACAGCGGCGGGGAAGACGAGGAGCGACGCGGCCACCAGCAGCCCGCCGAATCCACCAAGGATGCTGAGACCCAGCGCGACGGCGAGCAGCGGCACGCCGCAATTCTAACTTGCGACGTATCCCCGACGCGCACGAACCCGATAGTTGCGATTCTTCACTTCGACGCGGATCGAGTGCCACCGGCCGTCCCGCTTCGCGGGCGACGAGTATCCCAGGTAGTACTGCTTGCTCAACTCGTCGGCGATGCTCGCCGTGGACGGGTTGAGATCGCGCGCGTCGCGGACGATCTCGGTGCGGCCGCCGCTGTCGTCGGTCAGATCGCGCAGCGCCGCGACGTTGACGCGGTCGTCGCCGCGCCGCGACGATCGCGGCCAGCCCTGACCGCCGCCACCGCCGCCGGTCGGATAGCCGGGAAATCCGCGGCCGCGCCCCGGAAACGGCAGCGGGATCGGCATCGGCGGCGTGCGCCGCGGCGGCGGCATATAGCGGTCGTCGTCCTCGCCGTCGATCCCGATGGCGTACACGAGCACTTCGCTCTGATGAATCTGCTGTTTCAGCGTCGGCACGTCGGTGTGGCTCGTCGTGTCGTTGCCGTCGGAAATGACGAGCAGCGCCTTCTTCGAGTACCGGCCGCGCTGCGCGAGCGGAATCGCCTCGGCGACGGTGTCGTACATCGCCGTGCCGCCGCTCGGGCGGATGTCGTAGAGCACGCGCGACAGCTTCGATCGATCCGACGTCCAGTCCTGGAGCAGCACCGGCACGTTGCTGAACCGGTACAGAAACAGCTCGTCGTCCGGCGTGAGCAGGTCGTAGACGAAGCGGCGCAGCGCGTCCTGCGCCGACTGGATCTTCGCGCCGGCCATGCTGCCGCTCGTATCGAGCGCGATGCCGAGGCTGACCGGCACGCGCTCGGCGCTGAAGTGCGTCACGTCGACCGGCCGGTCGTCTTCGTAGACGACGAAGTCGTCCTGCGTGAGTCCGGCGACGAAGCGCCCGGACGCGTCGGACACGGTCGCGGTGACGTTGATCAGATCGACGCCGCTCTTGAATCGGAACTGCGAGCGATCGACCGGCGGCTCCTGCGCGTGGACGATGAAGGGCAGGAGCGGCAGGACGGACAGCAGCGGCACCGAGAGCAGGAAGGCGCGTCTAGTCATGACGTCTGTCCACGTGCGGGACGATGGCCGTGTGGGTCCGAAAGCTGACGCGGTAGCGCGCGACGCGCTGCGCGTGCGGCAGCGTGACGCTGAACGTCGAGTCGGTGCCGGGCGCGAGTCGCGCCGTGTCGATGGCCGCGCGTCCGCTCGTGATGAAACCGCCGTCGCCGTCAAACGCGAACACGACCGCGGTCAGCGGCGCGGTCGACGCGGACGAGGGATTGCGCACGACGCCGCGGACGATGAGGCGATCTCCCTCGCGCGCGTGGCCGAGTGCGATGAGGTCGAGCGACAGCGGCGCGGACGCCGGCGGCGCGATCGGATCGACCGCGGCCTGACGTGTCACGCGCGCCGCGTCGATCGGCCGCGGACCGCCCGTCAAGACCACGGCGAGCGCCGCCAGCGTCGCGAACGCGAACAGGCCGAGGCCGACGACGAGCACCGAGCGCGAGCTCGCGGCGGACGGCGTCTGCGCGTTGAAGAGCGTGACGCCGTCCGGCCTGGCCGCCGGCACGGCGCGGATCATCGGCTCGGGCCGGCGTCCGCCTGCGGCCGCCGCCGCGCTCTGGATGTCCGACGCCAGCGCCTCGACGCGCGCGTGCGTGCGCTCGCGCTCCTCGCGCGCGACGCGCCACGCGACGAGGCTCATCACGACGGCGAGCACGAGCGAGACGAGCGTGACGACAAGCAGAACGGTCATCGCACTTTGAACTCCACGGCGACTTCGACGAGCACGTCGACCGGCGCGCCCTGCTTCTGCGCCGGCGCGAAGCGCCACTGCCGCACCGCGTCGATCGCGCGCTGGTCGAGCCCGCTGCCAAGTCCTTGCAGCAGCTTCACGTCGCCGACCGAACCGTCGCTGCGAACGACAATCTCGAGCACCACCTCGCCGGACAAGCCGCGACGCCGCGCGTCCTCGGTGTAGTCGGCTTTGACTTCGTGCAGCAACCGCGGCGGCTGGATGCCGCTGCCGGGCCGGTACGGTCCGCCGCCGGTGCCGCCGCCCGATCCCGGACCCACGCCCGGTCCGGTCCCGGAGCCGAGGCCGGTGCCCGATCCCGTGCCGGCGCCGCCGCCGGTGCCCGGTCCATGCGCCTCATTCTGCGCCTTCGTCTGCTCGAGGACGCCGACGCGGTTCTGCGGGTCCGCCGGCGAGCTGACGATCGGCGCGACGAGCGTCGGCAGCGGCTCGGAGGCGATCGGCGGAGGTGTCGGCGCGGGGGCGGGCGCGATCGGTTTCACCGCTGCGACGGGACTGGTCGCCTTCTGATGGCCTTCGCGCATCGCGCGCGGCGGCGCGACGGGCTCGTGGAGTCCACCGCCGCCGCCACCGCCGCCGGGTCCGGGCGTGGCGAGAAAGACGAGACGCATCAGGTCGGCGCGCTGGGCGTCGTGCGTCAGCGTCGCGGCGCGCGGGGCCAGATCGAATGTGCCGACGAACAGCAGGATGGCGAACAGCGTCGCGTGTACGGTGCTCGACACGGCGAGGACGGGACGGGACTGAAGGTCGTGCGCGGCGCCGCCGTAGAGCGCGAACAGCGGCTGCGGTCCGCGGTGGCGCTGGGCGAGCACGAGCGCGGCGCCGACGCGGACGGCGTCGGCGTGGGTCAGGAACCGGCGTCCCGCGCCGACGCTCGCGCGGACCTGCTCTTCCGTGACGCCCGCGGCGAGCGCGACCTCGCGGATCGAATAGACGTCGGACGGCGGAGCCGGTGGCATGGACCTGGGTGGATCCTCGATTCGGGAGGCAAAACCGCTGCCGCGGTGCGTCGGCCGAAAACGGCCGGAACTTCGCGGTTAGACGTCCGCGCCGCCGGCCGGGTTGTGCTATGCAGGGGACGGTGTCAGGTACGTACCCGACACGTACGCGAGACGTACCCGACACGTACCTGACACCGCTCCGACGCGGTATACACTCGCCCGCATGCTGTTCCGCGACAAATCCATCATCGTCACCGGCGCCACCAGTGGGATCGGCCGCGCCACGGCCCTGGCGTTCGCGCGCGAAGGCGGGTCGGTGCTCGTGGTCGGACGTGACGAGACGGCGCTCAGCGCCGCGGTGGCCGAGGTGCGTGCCGCCGGCGGCGCCGGCGCGCCGTGCGCCGCCGACCTGACCGCCGCCGACGCGCCCGCCCGGGTCGTCTCGGCCGCCCTCGACGCGTTCGGTCGCGTCGACGTCCTCGTCAACGCGGCCGGCGTCATCGCGAGCGCGCCGCTCGAGTCGACGACCGATGAGCTGTGGGATGCCATGATGGCGATCAACGCGCGCGCGCCGTTCCGCCTGATGCGGGAGGCGCTGCCGCACCTCAAGGCGACGCGCGGATCGATCGTCAACGTATCGAGCGTGAACGGATTGCGATCGTTTCCCGGCGTGCTCGCGTACTGCGTCAGCAAGGCCGCCGTCGATCATCTGACGCGGTGCGCGGCGATCGAGCTCGCGCCGCTCGGCGTCCGCGTCAACGCGGTCAACCCCGGCGTGACCGTGACGAATCTCCACCGCCGTTCGGGCATGAACGACGATCAGTACTCCGCGTTCCTCGAGCGATCGAAGACGACGCATCCGATCGGACGGCCGGGCGACGCCGCGGAGATCGCCGATCTGATTCTGTTCCTGGCGTCCGAGCGCGCCGCGTGGATGACCGGCGAGACGATCCCGATCGACGGCGGCCGGCACCTGACCTGCGCGCGCTAGGCTAGCGCGACTTCACCGCCTCGACGAAGACCAGACCTTCCCGCTCCGCGAGCGTCCGCGCCGATCGGAAGCCTTCCGCCTCGAGCGCTTTCGCCGCACCGCCCGACGCCGTGAACGGCGGTCCGCTGTGTGCGCGCGAGATGATCGCGCCGAAGCCGCCGCGCGGCGCCGTGCCGATGATCATCACGCGTCCGCCCGGGCGAAGCACGCGGTGCACCTCGCGCAGCGTCTGCACGCGATCCTCCGCGCGCATCGTGCCGACCAGCCCGGCGGTGTCGTCGACGACGGCCAGATCGAAATCGCCTTCGTTGAACGGCAGCCGCGTCGGCGACCCGACCTCGAGCTCCACGAGGACGCCTTCGCCCTCCGCGCCTTTGCGCGCGCGCGATGCCGACGCTTCGTCCGGCGTGACGACGACGGCGCGGCCGGAGAGTCCGACCTTGGAGGCGACGGCCGCCATGCGGGCGCCGTTGGGGCAACCGATCTGGAGGAAGCGGTCGCCCATCTTCGTGCCCACCATTCCGATCTCTAGCGCATGCGGATGGTCTCGTTTCAGGAACATGGTTGGCGGCTCTCGGCTTTCAGCTTACCGCACCCCGTTCTTCCGAAAGCTGACAGGCGAAAGCCGATAGCGATATGATCGCCGTTTCATGCCTACTCCTGTTGATATTGCCCCTGCACGCGGCAGGCTCGGGGTGCTGCTGGTCGGCCTGGGCGCCGTCAGCACCACGACCATCGCCGGCGTGTTCGCCATACGGAAAGGGCTGGCCAAGCCGATCGGCTCGCTCACGCAGATGGGGACCGTCCGCCTCGGCAAACGGACCGAGGCGCGCACGCCGCTGATCAAGGAGTTCGTCCCGCTCGCGGATCTGAACGACATCGTCTTCGGCGGCTGGGACATCTTCGAGGACAACTGCTACGAGGCGGCCAAGCACGCCGGCGTGCTCGAGGAGAAGCTGCTCGAGCAGGTGAAGGACGAGCTCGTCGCGATCAAGCCGATGCCCGCGGTGTTCGATCGTCAGTACGTCAAGCGCCTCGACGGACCGAACGTCAAGAAGGGGAAGAACAAGAAAGATCTCGCGGACCAGCTCGGCGCCGACATCCGCAAGTTCAAGGCCGACAACAAGTGCGATCGGCTCGTGCTGTTGTGGGTCGGCAGCACCGAGATCTTCATGAAAGAGGCGCCGTGCCACCGGTCGCTGGCGGCGTTCGAGCAAGGTCTCGAAGCGAACGACCCCGCGATCGCGTCGAGCATGATCTACACCTACGCGGCGCTGAAGGAAGGGATCCCGTTCGGCAACGCGGCGCCGAACCTCAGCGCGGAGGTGCCGGCGCTGCAGGAGCTCGCGGCGAAGACCGGATCGCCCGTCTGCGGCAACGACATGAAGACGGGTCAGACGCTGATGAAGACGGTCATCGCGCCGGGCCTCAAGGCGCGCATGATCGGCGTCAGCGGCTGGTATTCGACCAACATCCTCGGCAATCGGGATGGCGAAGTGCTCGACGATCCGGAGTCGTTCAAGACCAAGGAAGAGAGCAAGAAAGGCGCGCTCGACTACATTTTCCAGCCGCACCTCTATCCCGATCTGTACAAGGACATCTCACACGTCGTCCGGATCAACTACTATCCGCCGCGCGGCGATAACAAAGAAGGCTGGGACAACATCGACATCTTCGGCTGGCTGAACTACCCGATGCAGCTGAAGATCAACTTCCTGTGCCGCGACAGCATCCTCGCCGCGCCGATCGTGCTCGACGTGGCACTGTTTCTGGATCTGGCGAAGCGAGCACACATGCATGGGATTCAGGAGTGGCTGTCGTTCTACTTCAAGAGCCCGATGCACGCGCCCGAGGTCTACCCGGAGCACGATCTGTTCATCCAGCTCATGAAACTGAAGAACACGCTGCGCTATCTCAAGGGCGAAGAGCTGATCACGCATCTTGGCCGTGAGTACTACGACTAATTCGGGCCGCTACACCCAGCCGGCGCTGATCGGCGGCCTCGTCATGGGCGTCCTCGGCGCGCTGCCGGTTGTCTCCGCCGGCAACGTCTGCTGTTGCATGTGGGTGATCCTCGGCGGCGTCCTCGCCGCCTACGTCCTGCAGCAGAACGAGGCGGCGCCGATCACCACCGGCGACGGCGCCACCGTCGGGCTGCTCGCCGGCATCGTCGGCGCGTTCGTCTACCTGATCATCTCGATTCCGATCTCGTTCTTCATCGCGCCGATGGAGCGGATGCTCCTGCAGCGGATGGTCGAGCGCTTCGGCGAGATGCCGCCGCAATTCCGCGAGTTCACCGGCCGGGGCGTCGCGCAGGGGCTGCGGCTGATGATCAGCTTCGCCGCGTACTTGCTCATCGGATCGGCGTTCTCGACGATCGGCGGCATCATCGGTCAGGCGATTTTTCAGAAGAAAATCCCGCCAGGCGCGATCGACGTCACGCCGCAGCCGCCGTCGGCGTAGGCAGAACTTCACACCGCTGCACGCGCCGGCGTCCTATCGCCGACGCCGTCAAGTACCGAAAACCTTGACGTGGAATCTGTCCGACGGCGCGGTGCGTGGTGCGTCGTGCTGGCGCTCGCGTCCGGCACGGCCGCGGCGCAGCAGCGGCCCGCGCCGATGCCGACGCTGCCGCTCACGCAGCTCGACGAGCGGTCGCCGGCCGCGGACCTCGACAACCGCGCCTTCAGCCTGACGTTCGCGCAGCCCGTCGCCGTCCGCGATCTGCTGCTCCTGCTCGTCCGCGGCACGTCGCTCAGCATCGTCCCCGACCCGGGCGTCGGCGGGACGTTCATCGGCGAGCTGAAGAACGTCACGATCCGCCAGGCGCTGACGCTGATCCTGCAGCCGCTCGGCTTCGACTTCACGGTCGACGGCACGGTCGTGCGCGTGTTTCGCCGCGAGGCGGAGACGCGCATCTTCGACGTCAACTACATCGCGACGGTGCGCAGCGGCGAGTCGCTCGTCGCGGCGGACGGCGCCGGCCGCACGCGCGCGGACGTCGCGGCGTCGACGCGCACCGACCTGTTCGCGGAGCTGACCGGCGCGGTGCGGCCGCTCTTGTCCGACAAAGCCACGCTGAGCGTCGATCGCAAGGCGGGGCTCCTGCAGGTGACCGACGTGCCCGACCGCCTCGATCGCGTGGCGACGTATCTCGACGCGATGCACGAGCGCGTGCACCGCCAGATTCAGATCGACGCGCAGGTGATCGAAGTCGAGCTGAACGACGAGAAGGCGTCCGGCATCGACTGGCGCAGCGTCGGTGCGCAGTTGCGCGGGACGCCGACGGCGCCGGCGCGCGAAACGCGGCGCGCGCTGACGGGGCTGCGCACGACCGACCTGCCGAAGCTGCTCGACCTGCTCGCCGCGCAGGGAAAGACGACGGTGCTCGCGAACCCGTCGCTGCTCGCGGTGAACAACGAGCCGGCGATCGTGAAGACGGACGCGGTGACGGTCAGCGTGACGCCGCAGGCGGGCGGCGACGGCGCGATCATGCTGGCGCTGACGCCGATCGTCACGGCGCCGATGACCGAGGAAGCCGACATGCTCGCGCGCGTCGCGGACGGCGAGACGCTCGTCCTCGGCGGCTTCACGCGCGAGCGCGAGATCCGCGAGAAGAAGAACGTCGGACGCAGCGGCGGCTGGTTCGGCCGCGGCACCGTCGTCACGCACAAGCGAGTGGAGCTCGTCATTCTGCTCACGCCGCGCGTCATCGTCGGCGTGAGCGCCCAATAGTCATGTACGAGAGCTACTACGGGTTCACGGAGAAGCCGTTCAGTCTGACGCCGGACCCGAAGTATCTGTACCGGAGCGAGTCGCACGCGAACGCGTTCGATCTGCTGCAGTACGCGATTCGGCGCCGCGAAGGGTTCGTCGCCATCACCGGCGACATCGGCACGGGGAAGACGACGCTGTGCCGCGCGCTGCTCGAACAGATCGATCGGACGACGTTCACGGCGCTCGTGCTGAATCCGTTTCTCACCGAAGAGGAGCTCCTCAAGCGCATCCTGCAGGACTTCGGCGTCATCTCGCGCGAGGACGCGCGCCACGGACGCCTGGCGTCGGCGAGCAAACAGGAGCTGATCGACACGCTCTACGACTTCCTGCTGAGCCTCGTGGCGCTGAAGGCGAGCGCCGTGCTCATCATCGACGAGGCGCAGAACCTGCCGATGGCGGTGCTCGAGCAGATTCGCATCCTCTCGAACCTCGAAACGGACAAAGAGAAGCTGCTGCAGATCATCCTCGTCGGCCAGCTGGATCTCCAGTCGCTGCTGCGCGCGCCCGAGCTGCGCCAGCTCGATCAGCGCATCTCGATTCGGTACGAGCTGCAGCCGCTCGATCGCGACAGCGTGGCCGCGTACATCGCGCACCGGCTGACGATCGCGGGCGCGGCCGCATCGGTGACGTTCACCTCGGACGCGATCGACGCCGTGCATCGCTTCTCGGCCGGCATCCCGCGCCTGATCAACCTGATCTGCGACCGCGCGCTGTTGTCCGGCTTCTCGACGCACTCGCCGCGGATCACGGGCGAGCACGTGACGCACGCCGCGAACGGCCTCGACATCGGCCCGGCGACCTACGTCGCGAAGGCGGGGCGTTCGTCGCGCCGGCCGCACGCGCGCGCGTCGCTGCTCGCGGCCGCTTCGCTCGCGCTTGGCGCGTCGGTGAGCGCCGTCGGCGCCACGGCCCTTCTGTATCAGCGCTTCGCCGCGACGATCGAGCGTCCCGTCAGCGCGGCGGCGTCCGGGTCGTTCGCGATTCTGATCGGATCGTATCCGTCGGGTTCCGACGAAGCGCAGCAAGTGGCGGACTGGGTGGCGGCGTCGGGACTGCCGGTCAGCCGCAGCGACGTCGACCTCGGCGCGCGCGGGCGCTGGCAGCGGATCCTCGCCGGGACGTACACTGATCCCGAAAGCGCCCGCCGCGACGCCGAGCGGCTGAAAGCCGCCGCCGCGATCGACGGACGCGTGGTCATCCAACCGGTTCGCGAACCGTGAGCGTCATCCTCGACGCGCTCCGCCGCCGCTCGGCGGACCGCGACCAACCCGACGACGAGTCGACGGAGCGGACGGCGAGTACCGACGCGGTGCTCGCGACGCTCGGCTATCCGCGACGATCGAGCCGCGGCCGTCCCGCGCTGCGCACGCTCGCGATCGGCGGCCTCGTCGCGATCGCGATCGGCTTCGTCGGCATGACGCTGGTCATCTTCCTGCTGTCGCCGTCCGCGACAACGCCGCCGCGGCCCGCGCCGGCCGCGACCACGGCGCGGAGCGCGACGCCGTCGCGTCAACCCGTCGCGCCGCCGCTGACCGAAGCGCCCGCGCGCACGACGCCGCTGATGGCGCCGAAGCTGCCGCCGGACGCGGCGGCGTCGGCGAACGCTCGTGGTTCGACAAGCTCACCACGAGCGGAGATCGGCGCAGCGTCACCGCGCGCGGAAATCGGTGCCGTCTCCGCTCGTCCTGAGCCTGCCGAAGGACGAGCCGACCGATCGTCGCCGTCGCAACTGACGGCCTCCGCTCGTCCGGAGCCTGCCGAAGGACGAGCCGACCGATCGTCGCGGCCGCAACTGACGGCCTCCGCTCGTCCTGAGCCTGTCGAAGGACGAGCCGAACGCCCGTCGCCGCCGCGCCGTCCGCGTCCGGCGCCGCCCGCACCCGAGCCCGCGTCCGTCGCCGCAACGCCACCCGCGTCGCCGGCGCCGCCCGCCGAAGATCACTTCCGGCTCGCGCTGTACTTTCAGCGCATCGGCGACTACGACCGCGCGCTCGCGCACTATCGCACGCTGCTCGAGCAGCAGGACTCGAGCGCCGAGGTGCACAACGACCTCGGTCTGCTCTATCAGGAACGCGGCAGCAGCGACGACGCGATTAAGCAGTTCGAGCGCGCGATCGCGCTCGATCCGTCGTACGTGAAGGCGCACAACAACCTCGGCGTGGCGCTGATGCGCGACAATCGTCCCGATGCCGCAGCCGCGGAGTTTCGCGTTACGCTCGCCTCCGATCCGCGCAACGTCGAGTCGCTGGTCAACCTGGCGCTCGTGGAGAAGGCGGCCGGACGCACCGCCGACGCGCGCGATCTGCTGCGCCGCGCGATCCAGATCGATCCGCGTAACGCCGGCTCGCACTACAACCTCGCCGTCGTCGCGGACGAGAGCGGCGACGAGACGACCGCCGTGGAGCAGTACCGCGCATTCCTGCGGCTCGGCGCCGTGTCGCACGCTGATCTGGCGGCGCGGGTGCGCGCACGTTTGACGGCGCTGGGCGCCGGGTAAGAGAATCGGCCGCATGGCCGACCCCACTCACGAGCTCGCCGACCTGCTTCGCGAAGACCGCACCTTCCTGCCCTCCCGGGAATTCCGGCAGCACGCGCTTGTCAGCGACGATGCCATCTACGAGGAAGCGGCGCGCGATCCCGACGCCTTCTGGGCGCGCTTCGCCGGCGAGCTCGAGTGGTCGCGCCGCTGGGACCGCGTGCTCGACTGGCAGCCGCCGCATGCGAAGTGGTTCGTCGGCGGCACGATCAACGCGAGCGTCAACTGCCTCGATCGACACGTGCGCGGACCGCGGCGGAACAAAGCGGCGCTCATCTGGGAAGGTGAGCCCGGCGACCGCCGGACGCTCACGTATTTCGATCTCTACCGCGAGGTGTCGGCGTTCGCCAACGTGCTGAAGTCACTCGGCGTCCGCAAAGGCGACCGCGTCGCAATCTATCTGCCGCTCATCCCCGAGCTCGCGATTTCGATGCTCGCGTGCGCGCGCATCGGCGCGATCCACAGCGTCGTCTTCGGCGGCTTCAGCGCCGAGTCGCTGCGCGATCGGATCAACGATGCCAAGTGCCGGCTGCTCATCACTGCCGACGGAGGCTATCGGCGCGGCCAGATCGTCGCGCTCAAGCAGGTGGCCGACGAAGCGCTCGAGGAGACGCCGTCGATCGAAAACGTCATCGTCGTGCAGCGCGGCGCGAGCGCGTTCCCCGGCATCGTCCACGTCAAGGAAGGCCGCGACCACTGGTATCACCGGCTGATGCAGGACGCGAAGCCGACGTGCGACCCGGAGCCGATGGACAGCGAGGACATCCTCTACATCCTCTACACCTCGGGCACGACGGGGAAGCCGAAGGGCATCGTCCACACGACGGGCGGCTATCTCGTCGGCACGTACGCGACGACGAAGCTGGTGTTCGACCTGAAGGAAGAAGACGTCTACTGGTGCACCGCCGACATCGGCTGGGTGACGGGCCACAGCTACGTCGTCTACGGTCCGCTCGCGAACGGCGCCACCGTGGTGATGTACGAAGGCGCACCCGACTGGCCGCAGAAAGACCGCTTCTGGTCGCTCATCGAGAAATTCGGCGTGACCGTGTTCTACACCGCGCCGACCGCGATTCGCGCGTTCATGCGGTGGGGCACCGAGTGGCCGGCGAAGCACGATCTGTCGTCGCTGCGGCTGCTCGGATCGGTCGGCGAGCCGATCAATCCCGAGGCATGGGTCTGGTATTACCACACGATCGGCCACGATCGCTGTCCCGTCGTCGACACGTGGTGGCAGACCGAGACCGGCGCGATCATGATCACGCCGCTCCCCGGCACGACGACGCTCAAGCCGGGATCGGCGACGAAACCGTTCCCCGGCATCTTCGCGGAAATTCGCAACGAGCGCGGCGACAAGGTGGAGGTCGGCGGCGGCCTGCTCGCGCTGACGCGGCCGTGGCCGTCGATGCTGCGCGGCATCTACGGCGACCCCGAGCGCTACGTGCGTCAGTACTGGAACAAGTGGGGACCCGGCGTCTACGTCACGGGCGACGGCGCGAAGCGCGACGCCGACGGCTACTTCTGGCTCCTCGGCCGCGTCGACGACGTGATCAACGTCGCGGGGCACCGCATCGGGACGATGGAGGTCGAGAGCGCGCTCGTGGATCACCCGAGCGTCGCCGAGGCGGCGGTGGTCGGGCGTGCGCATGAGATCAAAGGTCAGGCGATCGCGGCGTTCGTCACGTTGAAGGAAGGGATCCACGCCCGGTCGGCGGATCTCGCCGCCGATCTGAAAGAGCACGTGGCGCGGAAGATCGGCGCGATCGCGCGCCCCGACGACATCCTGTTTACCGCGGATCTGCCCAAGACGCGGTCGGGCAAGATCATGCGCCGGCTGCTGCGCGACATCGCCGAGGGCAAAGCGCTCGGCGACACGACGACGCTGGCGGATCCCAGCGTGGTGGCGAAGCTGAAGACGAATTACGAGGAGCGCGAAGCGTAGCCGGAGTAGCCGTCGACGCGCTCGACGCGGTTGCGTCCGAGCTGTTTCGATCGCTCCATCGCCGATTCCGCGTCCGCGAGCAGCCGCTCGGCATCGATGACGTCGCCCGTCGCGACGTTGACGTTGACGACCGCGGCGCTGACGGTGACGCGCACGGGCCGCTCGCTGCGGTGATCGGTGAATTCCAGGCGTTCCTCGACGGTGGAGCGGAGCTTCTCCGCGAGATCGGACGCCGAATCGGCGTCGGTGCGCGTGAGCAGGACCGTGAGCGAATCCTCGGAGTGACGCGCCACCCAGTCGTGCTGCCGGAAATACTGTCGAATCAGAATCCCCAGGCGCTCGAGGATCTTGTCGCCGACGCCGTAGCCGAACTCCTGGTTGATCGCCGAGAGGCGGTCGACGTCGAACAGGATCAGCGAGACCGCGTTGCCGAACCGTCCCGCGCGCTCGAGCTCCTTCGCGAGCACCGCCTCGAACATCGTCCGCGTGTAACACGTGGTCAGCTTGTCGACGATCGCCGCTTCGGTCGACTCGACCTGCGCGCGCGTGGAATACGAGGCGAGGAGATCGAACGATCCGCGGCGCACGAGCTGCGCGACGAGCGGCCACGGCTCGGTCGTCGCGCCGAGCGCTTCGCTGAGCGCGATCTCGTCGAGCGCCGTCCGCTCGAGCAGGTAGACGAAGGTGAACAGCTGCTCGATCGCCAGCGAGCGCTCGAGGACCATGCGGTGCAGGTCGGCGACGAAGCCGCTGCGCGGCTCGAGACGACCGTCGCGGATCGCGAAGGCGAGGAGTTCGATGAGGTGCATGCCGACGCGGTGGCAATACTCCGCGTCGAGCAGCTCGGTGCCACTGGTGAACGGAAAAACCCCGACGGCGTCCCAGCTGATCGTATTCGAGCGATCGAGCAACAACGCGGAGATCTGCTGGCGCAGGTCGTCCTGGATCGGGGCGCCTTCGCCGTGGAAGGCCGGATCCTCCGGATGCATGACCGGTGTCAGAATGTTCACCTCTCGACTCTCACGTGTCAACTCTCGCCCAGTGGGTTGAGCCTTGAGCCTTGAGACTTGATATGCGTCTCGGCATCGAACTGTCACCTACCGCCTGCCGGCTCGTCGAAGTCGAAGGCCGCCTGCGGCCTGGCGTGCAGGGGGGCCCGCGCGTGCGGTCGTTCGCGGTGCTGCCGCCGTCGGGCGTCGACACCGACGCGATGTTCGCGTCGCTGAAGGGACGCGATGCCGCCGTGCTCGTGTGGGGCACGCCGAGCGAGCACCGTCAGGTCGTCGTGACGCGCGGGAGCTACGAGGCGATGCGGCGCGAGGCGGTGGCCGCGCTCGCGAGCGTCGGCATGCAGACGCATGCCGCGCTGGCCGACATCGCGCCGGTGCGCGGCGCGTCCGGTCCGCGCGTGCCGGTGGTCGCGGCGATCGCCGCGGCCGAGCCGATGCTCGACGCGATTCGGCCGCTGCAGGCCGCGGGGATCCGTGTGCGCAGCCTGGCGACGCCGGCGATGGCGCTCGCGTCGCTCGCGGTGACGCGGCGCGGCATCGCGGAGCCGGCGCCGATCGAGGCCTACGTCGCGATCGAGGAGACGGCGACGTGCATCGCGCTGATGCGCGACGGCGCGCTCGCGATCGCGCGCGAATTGCCGTGGGGCTACGTCGCAAACGGCGCGCTCCGCGCGCGGGACGACATCGCGCAGCGTCTCGCGATCGAGCTCGAGCAGTATCTCGACGCCGTCGGTGCGCCGAGCGCGTCGCAAGTGTGCGTCTGCGGCGGACTGCCCGAGCTGCGATCGATGGCGGCGACGCTGACCGACCGGCTCGATGTCGAAGTGGAGCCGCTCGATTCGCTGTTCGGGATCGACGAGGCGCACCTGCCGGAGCCGGCGGACGGATTCCGCGAGCGCGTGGCGGAGCTGCGGCCGGCGTGGGCGGTCGCCGTGGACTGGCCGCCGCACCTGAGCCTGATGCGCGCGCGGCGACGCGAGCAGTCGCGGCGCGCCCTTGCGGCGGCGGCGATCGTCGCGGGGATCGCCGCGGGTGTCGGCGGCGCGTGGCGGATCGCGCGGAGCGATGTGTGGCCGGCGCCGCGTCACGCGTCGGCGTCCCGGGTGACGGAGTCGTCCCCGACACGTACCCGAGCGGGGACAGAGTCGTCCCCGACACGTACCCGAGTCGGGACAGAGTCGTCTCCGTCCCCGCGCCGTCCACCGCTCACGCCGCCGCCGCTCTCCGCGCGATCGACCGTGCCGCGCGCGTCGATGACCGCGACGCTGGTCCGTCCGCCCCTGCCGGCGCTGACGCCGACGCTCGTCGCCGAACTCCGTCAGCCGCCGCCCGCCCCGGCGGCGGCGCCACCAGTCGTCGCGCCGAAGCCGTCGGTGCCGACTGCGCTTGCGGCAGCGCCGAAACCGTCCGCGCCTCCGCCCGCCTCGCCGCTTGCGACGAGGACGTTATCGACGCCGCCGGCCGTCGCGAAGGCGGAGCCGCGACCCGCTCCGCCCCCCGCGACGCGTTCGGTGACGCCGCCGCCGGTGCTGCAGCGCCCGATCACGCCGCCGCCGGTGCTCCAGCGGCCGGCCGTCACCCCCGCGCCCACGCCGTCGACGGCCGCAGCCAGGCCGACGACGTCCGCGGCCACGCCGCCGCGGCCGGCAACCACGCCATCGACGCCCGCAACAAGGCCGACGGCGCCCGCAGCTGGGCCGCCGGCGTCCGCCACGCGTCCGTCGACGCTGACGCCGCCTGCCGCGGCGCCGCGCACGTCGCCACCGGCGCCCGCAGCCGCGCCGCCGGCGTCCGCCACACGTCCGTCGACGCTGACGCCGCCTGCCACGGCGCCGCGCACGTCGCCACCGCCGCCCGCGGCGCGAACGCAGGCTCCCGCAGCCCCTCCCACGGCCCCGCCGCCCGTCCGCACGCGCCCGCGGCCCACGCCACTGGCCAGCGCCGAGCCCATATTGCCGTTCGATGCATCGCTCGAAACGATCCTGTATAGCCCTGACCGGAAGCTCGCCATCATCGACGGCCGCATCGTCGGCGTCGGGGACCTGGTGCGGGGCGCGCGGATCGTCGAGATCACGCCGACAGCCGTCATGCTCCGGGACGCCAACGGACGGCTGCGGCGGCTGACGCTCGGCGCGGGGCGGCAGTAGAAATAGAAATACTGTGCAAGTCGATACGGATCAGCCTGTTACGGTTGGGTTTCGCGTAGAATTATGGCTTCGATCGGTCACCTTTCTCGGTCTGAGGAGCCCGGGTGCGCAAAAAGATTGGTGAGTGCCTGATCCAGGCAGGCCTCATCACCGAAGACGATCTGCGGAACGCGCTCGCCGAGCACAAGCGCACGGGCGAACGCCTCGGCGTCGTCCTCGTACGCATGAACCTCGCGACCGAGAAGCAGATCGCGAAGGCGCTCGCGTTCCAGCTCGGATTTCCGTACATCAGCCTCGCCGAGAACCCGCCCGATCCCTCGGCCGTTGTCCTCATCCCTAAGGAAGTCGCGCTCAAGCGCGTCTGCATCGCCGTCCGTCTCGAAAAGAACCTGCTGACGGTTGCGATGTCCGATCCGCTGCTGTTCAGCCTCGTCCAGGATCTCGAGTTCCAGACCGGCTACCGAATCAAGCAGGTGGTCGCGACGCGCGGCGACATCATCGATTCGATCAACACCGGTTATCCCGACAAAGCGCTGGCCATCCGCACGGCCGCGCCGACCAACGATCTCGCCGTCGTCGCGCCGCCGGCGCCGAAGGCGCGCGTCGGCGGCAGCGACGGCCCGACGGACACGGCGCTCGCGCGGCGCGTCGAGGAAGAGGTGTTCGAGCCGTCGGCCGCCGGCGTGAAGGCGAGCAGCGAGACCGCGCCGATCATCGATCTCGTCGAGCTCGTCGTGAAGAGCGCGATCAAGAGCAAGGCGAGCGACATCCACATCGAGCCGATGGAGAAGGGCGTCCTCATCCGCCATCGTCTCGACGGGCTGCTGAAGGAAGTGATGGACCTGCCGAAGTGGGTCCACGAAGGGTTGATCGCGCGCCTGAAGATCATGGCGGGCATGGACATCGCGGAGAAGCGGCTGCCGCAGGACGGCCGTCTGCGCGCCTCGTCCGAGGACGGCGCCGAGGTCGACTTCCGCGTCTCCACGCTGCGCACCATGTGGGGCGAGAAGGTCGTCATGCGCGTGCTCGATCACCGCAAGGGCGTGCCCGCCCTCGAGGAGATCGGGCTCTCGGCCGTCGCGCTCGAAGAGCTGCGGCAGTTCCTCCGCCATCAGCACGGCATGATCCTCGTCGTCGGTCCGACCGGCAGCGGCAAGTCGACAACGCTGTCGTCGGCGCTGAAGTCGGTGCAGTCGGAGAAGACGAACATCATCACGGTCGAGGATCCGGTCGAGTATCAGATCCCCGGCGTCAACCAGACGCAGATCAACGACAAGATCAAGCTGACGTTCGCGAGCGCGCTGCGATCGATCCTGCGCCAGGATCCCGACGTCATCCTGGTCGGCGAGATCCGCGACGCCGAGACCGCGAAGATCGCGATGCAGGCGGCGCAGACGGGACACCTCGTCCTCTCGACGCTGCACACCGACGATGCGCCGTCGGTCGTGACGCGCCTCACCGACATCGGCACCGAGCCGTACGTCATCGCCGGCGCGCTCATCGGCGTCGTCGCGCAGCGGCTCGTGCGGCGGCTGTGCACGCAGTGCCGCCGGCAGTACACGCCGCCGCCGGAGACGCTCCACGCGCTGAACATCTCCGAGGCCGACGCGGCGTCGTTCGTGTTCTACAAGTCGGTCGGCTGCGATCAGTGCAACCACACGGGATACCGCGGCCGCATCGGGATTTACGAAGTGATGCGCGTCACCGACAAGTTGAAGCGGCTGATCGCCGCGAAGGCGACCGAGGATCAGATTCGCGAGGCGGCGATCGGCGGCGGCATGATCTCGCTCGGCGAGGACGGCCTCGCCAAGGTGAAGAGCGGCATCACGACGCCCGAGGAACTGCTCCGCGTCGTCACCGAAGTGCGCGAGGTGCGGACGCTGTGCAACGGCTGCGGAACGGCAGTGGGCGTCGATTTCGTCGCGTGTCCGAGTTGTGGCAAGCGGATCGGCGGCGGCTGTCCGCACTGCGGCCGCGCGATGCAGCCCGGCTGGAATTTCTGTCCCTACTGCACGCGCAGCACCGCCGAAACGCGACGCGTGCCGAAACGGTTACGCGACGGTGAACAACGTAGCGATCCGCGTCGCGAGCTGCCGGCGGCGAACGTCGCGGAATTTAAGAAGTAGTGTCGGTGGCCATCAAAGACTATTACACGCTGCTCGACGTGCCGCCGAGCTCGACGACCGAGGACATCAAGAAGGCCTTCCGTCACCAGATCACGAAATACCATCCCGACAAGGTCCAGCACCTCGGCAAGGAATTCCAGGCGATGGCGGCCGAGCGCGCCGCCGAGCTGACCGAAGCGTACAGAATCCTGTGCGACGACACGAAGCGCGCCGAGTACGACGCCTCGCGATCGCAGGTATCCACATCCGATGCGCCGGCTGTGGCCGCGGCCGCGGCGCCGCGCGGCGACGCGTACGCGCCGCCGCCCCCGCCCCCGCCCCCAGCCGAAGAGCGGCGTCCCGCAGGCGGCTGGTTCTCGCAGGAGCGCGCCACGGGCGCCGCGTTCGTGCGCAAGGCGATGGTGGGTCGATTCCAGCAGGCGGTCGACGCCGTCGCGCGCGACTACGATCACGCCGACGTGCGGGGATTCGATCTCGCGTGCAATCCCCCGAACGGCTTCTTCGGCCAAGCGAAGGGGCCGCGGCTGCTCGCGCGCTACGTCGATCGCGTCGACGCCGCGAGCATTGCCGATGCGTGGACGCAAGCGGCGAAGGCAGTGCCGAACAACGAGGTCTGCGTGTTCCTGCTGGGGTCGTCGATGGCGGCCGCCGGCGAGCTCGCCGCGGCCATCAACGATCAGCGGCGGAAGACGCGTCAGGCGAAGGTGACGCTCATCGCCGTCGACGCCCGCGACTGGGACGCCAAGGTGCCGACCGACGCGCCGCAAGTCGCGAAATCGGTGATCGCCCGCCTTCGAACCGGCTCGTGAGGATCGCCGTCTATACTTCAGTATGGCTTTGATTGAGACCGTCGACCTCTGGAAAACCTACGTGATGGGCACCGAGGAGATCCACGCGCTGCGCGGCGTCTCGCTGCAGATCGAGCGCGGAGAATACGTCGCCATCATGGGGCCGTCGGGCTCGGGCAAGTCGACGCTGATGAACCTGATCGGCTGCCTCGACACGCCCAGCAAGGGCTCGTACCTGCTGAACAACAAGCAGGTGAGCCAGATGAACGACAACGAGCTGGCGCGCATCCGGAACGAAGAGATCGGCTTCGTGTTCCAGACGTTCAACCTGCTGCCGCGCGCGACGGCGCTCCACAACGTGGAGCTGCCGCTCGTGTACGCGGGCGTGGCGGCGAAGGAGCGCGAGGCCCGCGCGAAAGCGGCGCTCGACAAAGTCGAGCTCGGCCAGCGTATGACGCATCGGCCGAACGAGCTGTCGGGCGGCCAGCGTCAGCGCGTGGCGATCGCGCGCGCGCTCGTCAACAACCCGTCGATCCTGCTCGCCGACGAGCCGACCGGCAACCTCGATTCGAAGACCGGCGCCGAGATCATGGGCCTCTTCGAGCGGCTGCATCAGGGCGGCAACACCATCGTCCTCGTCACGCACGAGCCCGACGTCGCGGCGTTCGCCTATCGCACCATTCACATTCGCGACGGCCGCGTCGAAGACGACGTGCGGCGCGCGGCCTAACTCGCTCAGCCGTCGAAGACGATGCGCTGCGGGTGCGCGTCGGGATCCAGCATCGGGATCGCCGACAGCAGCGCCTTCGTGTAGGCGTGCTGCGGCGCCGCGAAGACGGCGGCCGTCGGTCCCATTTCGACGATCTTCCCTCGGTACATCACCGCCACGCGCGCGCAGACGTGCTCCACCAGCCGTAGATCGTGCGTGATGAAGAGATAGGTGAGTTTCAGCCGCGCCTGCAGGTCGCGGAGCAGCGCGACGACCTGCGCCTGCACCGACATGTCGAGCGCCGACACCGGCTCGTCGAGTACCAGGAACGACGGATTCAGCGCGAGCGCGCGCGCGAGGCCGATCCGCTGACGCTGGCCGCCGCTGAACGCGTCCGGCCGCCGGTCGCGCTGCGCCGGATCGAGGCCGACGAGTCGGAACAGCTCGGCGACGCGTTCGCGTCGTTCCGCGCGCGAGCCGATGCCGTGAATGACGAGCGGCTCTTCGACGATGTCCCCGACCCGCATGCGCGGGTTGAGCGACGAGTACGGATCCTGAAACACGATCTGCATCTCGCGACGCGCGCGCCGCAGCCGCGCGGCGTCGAACGCGATCACGTTCTCGCCGCGGAAGCGGACGACGCCCGACGTGGGCTCGATCAGGCGCAGGAGGCAGCGGCCGGTCGTCGTCTTGCCGCTGCCGGATTCGCCGACGAGCCCGAACGTCTCGCCCTCCTCGATCGCGAAGCTGATGTCGTCGACCGCGGCGACCGGCGTGCCGGCGTGCCACATCCCGGCGCCGCGGACGAACCGCTTGACGAGATGCTCGACTTCAACGAGCGCCATACGTCATCGCGTCGAGGAGCTGCCGCGTGTACGGATGCCGCGGTGCGCGGACGATCTGGCGCACGTCGCCGACCTCGACGATCCGCCCGGCCTGCATCACGGCGACGCGGTCCGCGGTTTGCGCGACCACGGCGAGGTCGTGCGTGATGAGGAGCAGGGCGAGCCGATACGCGGTCCGCATCTCGCGCAGCAGGTCGAGGATCTGCGCCTGGATCGTGACGTCGAGCGCCGTCGTCGGCTCGTCCGCGATGACGAGGGACGGCCGGCACGCGAGCGCGATCGCGATCATCACGCGTTGACGCTGTCCGCCCGACAACTCGTGCGGGTAGTCCGCGATACGCGATTCGGGATCCGGCAGGCGGACCGATCGGAGCAGCGCCACCACCTGCGCCTTCACGTCGCGTTTCGTCGCGCGGTTGTGGACGAGGAGCGCTTCGGCGATCTGATCGCCGATGGTGAAGACTGGGTTCAGCGCCGTCATCGGCTCCTGGAAGATGAGCGAGATGCCCGCGCCGCGCACCTCGCGCATCTCGCGATCGTCGAGCGCGAGCAGATCGCGTCCGTTGAAGACGATACGCCCGCTCGCGATGCGGCCAGGCGGCTGGACCAGCCGCATGATCGACAGCGCGGTTACCGACTTGCCGCTGCCCGACTCGCCGACGAGCCCGAGCGTTTCGCCGGCGTCGATCGTGAACGACACATCGTCGACCGCCGGCACCTCGTCGAAGGTCGTCGTCAGATGTTCGACGGAGAGGAGCGGCGCCGGGCGCTGAGGGCCGGAGGCGGGATCGGTCACAGCGTGGCCGTTTCCGTGAACTCGCCGAATACGGCGCGCATCGTGTCCGCGATTTCGCCCACGGTCGCGCGCGCCTCGACGGCCGCGACGATCGGCGGAACGAGATTGGCGCCGTCGCGCGCGGCGCGCGTGACGCCGTCGAGCGCCGACCGCCACGCCGCCGCGTCGCGCTCGGCCCGCAGCGCCTGCACGCGCGCGATCTGGCGCCGCTCGACGTCCGGATCGATCCGCAGCAACTCCGCCATCCCCGTTCCGCGTTCCGCGCGGTCGTTGAACCGGTTGACGCCGACGACGACCGCGTCGCCGGAATCGACGGCGCGCTGCGCCTGGTACGCGGACTCCTGGATCTCGCGCTGGATGAATCCGGTCTCGATCGCGGTGAGCGTGCCGCCGGCGCGGTCGATGCGCTCGATCAGCTCGCGCGCGCCCTGCTCGATCGCGTTGGTCGCCGTCTCGATCGCGTACGAGCCGGCCACCGGATCGACCGTGTTCGCGACGCCCGTTTCGCTGGCGATGATCTGCTGCGTGCGAAGCGCGATCCGCGCCGACTCCTCGGTCGGCAGCGCGAGCGCCTCGTCGCGTCCGTTGCAGTGCAGCGACTGCGTGCCGCCGAGCACCGCCGCCAGCGCCTGCAGCGCCACGCGGACGATGTTGTTGTCGGGCTGCTGCGCGGTGAGCGTGCTGCCCGCCGTCTGCGTGTGGAAGCGGAGCTGCTGCGCGCGCGGGTTGGTCGCGCCGAAGCGATCGCGCATGATCCGCGCCCACAGCCGCCGGGCCGCGCGGAACTTCGCGATCTCCTCCAGGAAATCGTTGTGCGCGTTGAAGAAGAACGAGATCCGCTGGCCGACGCGGTTGACGTCGAGGCCGGCGTCGATCGCCGCCTGCACGTAGGCGATGGCGTCCGCGAAGGTGAACGCGACCTCCTGCACCGCCGTCGAGCCCGCCTCGCGGATGTGATAGCCGCTGATCGAAATCGTGTTCCAGTTCGGCAGCTCGCGCTCGCAGAACGCGAAGATGTCGGTGACGATGCGCAGCGACGGCCGCGGCGGATAGATGTAGGTGCCGCGCGCGACGTACTCCTTCAGGATGTCGTTCTGGATCGTGCCGGCGAGCTTGGTGACGTCGGCGCCCTGCCGCTTCGCGACCGCGACGTACAGCGACAGCAGGATGATCGCCGTCGCGTTGATCGTCATCGACGTCGACACGCGGTCGAGCGGAATCTGATCGAAGAGGCGCGTCATGTCGTCGATCGAATCGATGGCCACGCCGACGCGGCCGACTTCGCCGGCGGCGAGCGGATGGTCGGAGTCGTACCCCATCTGCGTCGGCAGATCGAAGGCGACGCTGAGGCCGCTGACGCCGTTCGCGAGCAGGTACCGATACCGCTCGTTCGATTCCTCCGCCGTCGCGAACCCGGCGTACTGCCGCATCGTCCACAGCCGGGCGCGGTACATCGTCGGCTGGATGCCGCGGGTGAACGGAAATTCGCCCGGCTGGCCGAGCTCGCGATCGGGATCCCAGCCGGCGAGGTCGGCCGGCGTGCGGACGTCGTGCACGAGGGAATTGTAGCCGGTGTCAGCGGAGGCGGTAGATGCGGATGCCCGCGTCCTCGCCGACGAGCGTCAGCGACGCCGCGCGATCGAGCGCGGCGCGCGCGTCCGCGTCCAGGCGATCGAGGTGGACGACGACGTGCGTGACGCCGCGGTCGTGGAGGGCGACGAGCGACGTCGCGTCCGGAAAGTGCTCGAGCAGCCGGTAGGTCTCGTCGTACGAATCGGGACGAATGCCGCTGTGGCCGTTCAGGATCGGATGCCAGTGCCGCGTGGAGTTCAGCATGTAGTCGGCGTTGAAGAAGATCTCGCGCGGCGGGAAGAGCGGGATCTCGACGACGACCGCGTGGCGGATCGGCGCGAGCGTGTCGTAGATCGGCGGCACGCGCGTGAACGGCGTGTAGTCGATCGGCGCGCGCAGCGCTTCGACGTTGACCGCCGCGACCAGCGCCACCGCGCCCCAGGTCGATGCCGCGCGCCACCGCCGCGCCAGCCCCGCGACGCCGAAGCCGGCGACGACGGCGATCATCAACAGGACCATTTGCGCCATGCGCGCCGGCGTCCGCACGAGACGGAAGAGCACAATGGCGTCGTGCAGCCGCGGGTAGAACGGCGCCCGCGGCAGCATCGAGACGACGAGGCAGCCGACGCCGGCGGCGGCGCACATCCGGACGCGCGCGTCGCGCCGGGTTTCGGGCCACGCGAACGCGAGCGCGACGAGGACGAGCGCGGTGACGCCGGGAAACGCGTCGGCGCGCGCGTCGAGATCGAACCGGTAGCTCCACAGCGCGTGATGAAGGCGGCCGTCGGTCAGTAGGTAGTCGGGCCACCATCCGGCGAACGCGACGGCTTCGCCGGCCTGCCGCTCCGCGCCCGTCGCGTGATGGAACGCGGCGTAACCGGCGAGATACGGCGCGAGCAGCGCGGCGGCGACGAGCGCGGCGACCGCAGCGGCGCGGATCGCATGCGCCGGCGCGCGGAGGAAGTCGCGCGCGCGGGCCAGCGCGGCGAACAGCAGCAGCCACGTCGAGAACACGAGCATGTAGATCGACGTCATCGCGTCGAGCGCGAACGCGATCCCGAGGCCGGCGGCGTCACGCGCGCGATCGGACGCGGCAACGCGGTCGAGGAAGAAGAGCGCGAGCGCGACGAACTCGGCGTGCTGCGCCTGCAGGTGCGGCAGCCGCACGAGAACGTGGGCGTTGAAGGCGGCGAGCGATCCGGCGACGTACGCGGCGGCGAGGCTGCCGGTCCAGCGCCAGAGCAGCCACCAGAACGCGAAGCCGGTCAGCGCGAAGCCGGCGATGAGCACGAGGTTGTACGCGAGGACCGGCGATCCGCCGAGCGCGAAGATCGGCGCGGCGAGCGCGCTCTGGACGAACATCGCTTCGGAATAGGCGAGCGTGTAGCGTTCGGGATAGAAGATGTTGGCGTCGAAGAGATGGCGCGGGTCGTGGACGATCTCGTGGTTCACCCACGCGAGCGTCCACTCGTTGAGCACCGTGTCGGCGTTGTCGTTGCGCGAGAGGTGCGCCGGGTTCGTGGCGAGCGGCCAGGTGTGGACCACGGCCAGGAGCGCGAACACGGCGAGCGCAAGCCACGGGCGGGCGAGCCATCGCACCGGCGAGAGTGTTTCACAATTCAACAGTCGGGCTGGTGTCCTCTCGCGTCGCACGTCACCTTCCGTTGCCGTCGGTCCGTGTAACTCCTTGACAGGATGGGGCGTCGACCCGTACACTCTTCTCACCACTCTTACATCCGACAGCATGACAGCAGGCGCCCGATCCCTGTTCACCGCCTTGGTGTAGGCAGGTCGCAATCGGGAGGCGCCGTGGGTCCCAGCCCCGGCGGCGTAGGGAGGATTGGCAGATGGACGACGTCGTGAACCGGTTCGCTCGAGAGCTGGCCGACGCGATTGCCGCCGCGGTCGCGGAGAATCCACAAGTGGAGGCGTGCCGCGAAAAGGCGCGCGCCGCAGGATTCGAGATGAAGGTCACGCTCGAAGCCGTCGTCGGATTCGTGAGCCGGTCGCAGACCGCCGCGCTCGCGAAGGTTGCCGCGCCCGCCAAGGCGCTGCCGGCGCCGAAGCGTACGTTTGAAGTGACCGCCAACGACCGCCGGTTCCTGCGCTCGTTGCGGATAGCCGCCGACGAAACCGCGGAGCCTGTTGAATAACGGAACCTAGAGAACCCGAGAACCTCGAACCCAGAACCCAGAACCCAGAACCCAGAACCCGAGAACCCGAGAACGCCCGAACAGAACGAAGCCCGGTGGCCAACGCCACCGGGCTTTTTTTATTTCTTCGACGCCTGCGCCGCGACGCGCGCGGCAGCGGCAGCCGCGGCCTCGGGATCGCCGAGATAGTAGTGGCGCAGCGGCTTCAGCTCGTCGTTCAACTCGTAGACGAGCGGGATGCCGGTCGGGATGTTCAGTTCGACGATCGTCTGCTCGTCGATCGCGTCGAGGTACTTGACGAGGGCGCGCAGGCTGTTGCCGTGCGCGGCGATCAGCACGCGCCGCCCGGCGCGGATCGCGGGCGCGATCGTGCCGGTCCAGTACGGCATGAAGCGATCGACCGTCGACTTGAGCGACTCGGTGAGCGGCAGTTCGGCCGGCGAGAGCCCTGCGTAGCGCGGGTCGCGCGACGGGTGCCGCGGATCGTTCGCGTCGAGCGGCGGCGGGGGGATGTCGTAGCTGCGGCGCCAGATCTTCACCTGCGCCTCGCCGTGTTGCGCGGCGGTCTCGGCTTTGTTCAGCCCCTGCAGCGCGCCGTAGTGGCGCTCGTTCAGCCGCCAGCTCTTCTCGACGGGAATCCACATCTGGTCGAGGCCGTCGAGCGCGATCCACAACGTGCGGATCGCCCGCTTCAGCACCGACGTATACGCCTGATCGAAGATGTACCCGCCCTCGCGCAGCAGGCGGCCGGCTTCTTTTGCCTCCTCGCATCCCCGTTCGGAGAGATCGACGTCGGTCCACCCGGTGAAGCGGTTCTCGCGGTTCCACGTGCTCTCGCCGTGGCGCAACAGTACGAGTGTGCGCATGATCGGCCGCTTACCGCTTCGCGCTCCGAAGACCGCTCTTGCCGGCGTACGTCGCCGCCGACCCGAGCTCTTCTTCGATGCGGAGCAGTTGGTTGTATTTGCAGATGCGATCGGTGCGGCTCGCGGATCCCGTCTTAATCTGTCCTGCGGCCGTGCCGACGGCGAGATCGGCGATGGTCGTGTCCTCGGTTTCGCCCGACCGATGCGAGATGATCGTGCCGTACTTTGCGTCGGCTGCCATGCGGACGGCGTCGAGCGTTTCGGTGACGGTGCCGATCTGATTCAGCTTGACCAAGAGCGCGTTGCCGACGTGGTCCGAGATCCCTTTCTTCAGGATCTCGGGATTCGTCACGAACACATCGTCGCCCACGAGCTGGACGCGATCGCCGAGCGTGCGCGTCAGCGCCTGCCAGCCGCTCCAGTCGTCTTCGGCGAGGCCGTCTTCGATCGACACGATGGGATACTCGCGGATCCAGTCGGCCCACAGTTGGATCATTTCGTCCGACGTGCGATCGGGCTCGCCCGACTTCTTGAACGTGTAGCGGCCGCCGCCGGCGTAGAACTCGCTCGCGGCGGGATCGAGCGCGATCCACACGTCGGCGCCGGCCTTGAGTCCGACTTTGCCGATCGCCTCGAGGACGACCTCGACGGCTTCGCGGTTCGACTTCAGGTTCGGCGCGAAGCCGCCCTCGTCGCCGACGCCGGTCGACTGGCCCCGCGCCTTCAGGATGCCGCGCAGCGTGTGGAAGATCTCCGCGCCCCAGCGCAGCGCCTCGGCGAAGCTGGGCGCGCCGAGCGGCATGACCATGAATTCCTGGAAATCGACGCTCGAGTCCGCGTGCGCGCCGCCGTTGAGGATGTTCATCATCGGCGCCGGCAGCGTGAACGACGTCGTGCCGTACAGCGCGCCGAAGTGCCGGTAGAGCGGCACCCGCTTCGATGCCGCCTCCGCGCGCGTCGCCGCCATCGACACGCCGAGCAGCGCGTTCGCGCCGAGGCGGCTCTTGGTCGGCGTGCCGTCGAGCGCGATCATCGCGGCATCGAGCGCGCGCTGATCGAACTCGCGTCCGACGATCGCGTTCGCGATCTCGCCGTTGACGTTCGCGACGGCCTTCCGCACGCCTTTGCCGCCGTATCGCGCCCGATCGGCGTCGCGCAGCTCGAGCGCCTCGCGTTCGCCGGTCGACGCGCCCGACGGCACGGCGGCGCGGCCGAACGCGCCGTTGTCGACCGTGACGTCGACTTCCACCGTCGGGTTGCCGCGCGAATCGAGAATCTCGCGGCCGTGCACGCGTGTGATCTTCATTTAGCCTCCACCGCCGCGGCGGTCCGCCTCCGCCTCGAAGCGCAGCGCCTCTTCCGTCAGCGGCCCGATCAGCGGTTCATCGTCGGTCGTGACGACGACGATGCCCGAGTCGGTGACGGTATGCCGGCGGCGATCTTCTTCGAGGTTGTAGCCGATGAGCGCGCCGCGCGGAATCAGCACGTCGCGGTCGATGATCGCGCGCCGGATGCGCGCGTGACGGCCGACGCGGACGCCGGGCATCAGGATGCACTGCTCGATCTGGCAGAAGCTGTGGACGCGCACGTTCGGACAGAGCACGCTGCCGTAGATGGTGCTGCCCGAGACGATGCAGCCGGGCGAAATCACCGAATCGAGCGCGTGGCCGCAGCGCACGCCGGCCTCGGCGAACACGAACTTCGCCGGCGGCGCCTGCGGCTGATACGTGCGCAGCGGCCACTCCGGATCGTACAGGTTGAACTCCGGGTTCACCGTGCAGAGATCCATGTTCGCGTCGAAGTAGGCGTCGAGCGTGCCGATGTCGCGCCAGTACTTCGCCGCTTTCTTGTTCTCGTCGTAGAAGCGATACGAGTAGACCGGCACCTGGTGGATCAGGGCCGGGATGATGTCCTTGCCGAAGTCGTGGTTGGTCGACTGCGTCGCGTCGGCCTCGAGCGCGCGCACGAGCACGTCGGTGTCGAAGATGTAGACGCCCATCGACGCCAGCGCATAATCGGGCGATCCGGGGATCGCGCTCGGCTGCCGCGGCTTCTCCTGGAATCCGGTGACGCGCTCGGTCTCGTCGACGGCGATGACGCCGAAGCGCGTCGCGTCCGCCACCGGCACTTCGATCGTCGCCAGCGTCACCGCGGCTGCCCGCTCCTGATGGACGCGCAGCATGCGCGAGTAGTCCATCTTGTACACGTGATCGCCGGCGAGGACGATGACGTGCCGCGGGTTCTCGCGCATGATCGAGTAGAGGTTCTGGTAGACCGCGTCGGCCGTCCCCTGATACCAGTGCTCGCTGACGCGCTTCTGCGGCGGCAGGATCTCGATGAACTCGCCGAGCTCCTCCGAGACGATGCTCCATCCCATGCGGATGTGCCGGTTGAGCGACAGCGACTTGTACTGCGTCGCGATGTAGACGCGCCGCAGTCCCGAGTTGATGCAGTTGCTCAGGACGAAGTCGATGATGCGGTACGGTCCGCCGAAGTACACGGCCGGCTTGGCGCGCTCCTTCGTCAGCGGAAAGAGCCGTTCGCCGACGCCGCCGGCGAGCACGATGACGAGGCAATCGTCGAGCAGGGCGGCCATCGATCGCGCGTCAGCTCTTTCTGAGGACGACGCGCGCCGGCGCGCCGTCGGATCCGACGAGCGCCAGCGGCAGGCAGAACATCTCGTACACGCCCGGGTCCACGTCGCGAAGGTTCAGCCCTTCGATCACGATCGTGCCGCTGCCGAGCAGAATGTGATGCGCCGGCTTGCCCGGCGCCTTGTAGATTTCGACCGACAGATAATCGACGCCGACGACCTTCACGCCGTGATCGACCAGATACCGCGCACCCGACTCCGCGACGCCGACAAAGTCCGCGTGGAACTGGGGATCGCCCCACAGCCGCGAGTTGTGCGTCTTGATCAGCACGCGCACGTCCTCGGACAGATCGAACGGCTCGAGATCCGCCGCCTCGACGCGGCGCGACGTCACCTCGACGACGCGCGTGCGGCCGAGCAGCATGTCGAGCGACAGCGTCTCGGCGCCGCCCGCGTTGTCGAAGAAATGCCGCGGCGCGTCGACGTGCGTGCCGGCGTGCGCACTCATGTGGATCGCCGAGACGTTCGAGCTCGCGCCCTGGGCGATCCGCTGCGTCGCCTCGAGCGTGAACGGGACGTTGCCGGGGTACGTCGGGAGCTTGGTGTCGAGAGGAACGGAGACGTCGATGAGCTTCATGGACGGGACGGGGTTTTCCGCGGAAAAACACGGATATTAGCACGGTCGCCGATTGACTTGGTCGGACACGGACGCCTAAGATAGGCTGTTCGACGCGGATTTATTCGTTTGGAGACGGTTTTTATGAGACTTCGGCGTGCGATCGTCCCGCTGGTGACGGTGATGGTGTTCGCTTCCGCGATGGGCTACGCCCAGGACCGGAAGATGAACGATCAACAGAAAAAGGAAATCCAGAACGTGGTCAAGATCGTCGACGATCTGGCCGCCGGGCAGACCGCGCCGAACGACCTCAACGCGTCGTGGCTCCGCGAGGACTTCCTGAAAGCGCAGGGCAACAAAGAATACGTGCCGTTCACCGTCGCGCTCGATCCCTCGAAGCTGTCGGGCGGCAACGTCGCGTTCTACTGGCGCGTCGTCGCGAAGAACGGCGACGCGGCCGCGACGCCGGCGCCGGCGGCCGGCCAGAAGAAGGACGACAAGAAGGACGACAAGAAAAAGGGCAAGAACGATTACGCGTACGAAGACATCAGCTTCGTGCCGGTCGCGCAGGGACAGAATCCGCAGCGCATCGCGCGATCGTTCACGGTCAGCGCCGGCACATACGACGTCTACGTCGTCGTGAAGGAGCCGACGCCCGAGAAGGCGCCGAAGAACGCGCCGCCGCCCAAGATGTCGGCGTTCAAACAGACCGTCACCGTGCCCGACTTCTGGAACGGCGAGTTGAACACGAGCAGCGTCATCGTCGCGCAGCGGATCGATCCGCTGCCCGCGCCGCTCACGCCGCAGCAGCAGGCCGACCGTCCCTACGCGCTGGGGACGATGGAGATCACGCCGGTCTACGACATGAAGTTCAAGAAGGCGAACGAGCTCTCGACCTTCATGCTGATCTACAACCCGAAGACCGACGCGCAGAACAAGCCCGACGTCACCGTCGAGTACAACTTCTACCAGAAGCCGGCCGGACAGCCGGAGAAGTTCTTCAACAAGACGAATCCGCAGAGCCTCAACGCGCAGACGTTGCCGCCGCAGTTCGATCTGGCCGCGGGCCATCAGCTGCAGAGCGGACAGGCCGTGCCGCTCGCGTCGTTCCCCGAAGGCGACTATCGTCTCGAGATCAAGGTCACGGACAAGCTGGCGAACAAGTCCCTGACTCGCGAGGTCAATTTCTCGGTCACCCCGTAGCGCGGGGCGTCCCGCGGACGGGCGGGAGTGGATATGCGCAGTACGTCCAGAGTGACGGCGGCGTTCGCTTCGGGTGCCGGGGTGCTCATTCTGGGGCTTCTGTGTACGGCTGCGGCCGCGCATGCGCAGGGCGTGCCGCAGATCCAGCCCGTCTCGCACATCGCCTCCGTGGCGCCCGGTTCGATCCAGGGCGTCGTCCACGACGAAAAAGGGTTCCCGGTATCGGGAGCCGTCGTCTCCGCGCTCGGCGCGACGACGGCGGTCGCCGTCACCGACCGCGGCGGACGCTTCGAGATGCGGACGCTGTCGCCGGGCGCGTACCTCCTCCGCGCGCACCTCGCCGGCTATGTCGCGCCGCGCGCGCAGGTGGTCGAAGTGCGCTCGAGCGCGCGCGCCTCGTCCGCCATTGCGATGCGCCGCGCGCTGACGAAAGACGATCCGGTCCTGGCGGCCGGCGTCGGCACGTCGACGGCGACCATTGAACCGGCCGCCGCGCCTGTCGACGCGGTGGGCACGGCGGGTACCGACACGACGACCGGCAACGACGACCACGGCGAAATCGCATGGCGGCTGCGCCACGCGCGCCGCAGCGTGCTGAAGGACGTCACGATCCCCGACGGCCTGGTCGACGACCCGGCGCCGGGGACGAGCGGTCTGGGCGACGTCGCCGGCCTCGGCCGTGTCGTCGCCTCGCCGGCGCGCGCCGCGACGAATTTCTTCGCCGACACGCCGTTCTCCGGCCAGGTGAACCTGCTGACGCTCGGCTCGTTCGACTCGCCGCAGCAGATTTTCTCGACCGACAACTTCGCGCGCGGCATCGCGTACCTCGCGCTCGGCGCGCCGGTCGGCGAGCACGCCGACTGGACGGTGCGCGCCGCGCTGACGCAGGGCGACATCGCCTCGTGGATCCTCGCGGGCGAGTACACGACGCGCGCGCCCGCGACGCATCGCTACGATCTCGGCTACAGCTACAGCATGCAGCGGTATGACGGCGGCACCGCGGTCGCCGTGCGCAGCTTCGCCGACGGCAGCCGCAGCGCCGGTTCGCTGTACGCGTTCGACACCTACACGGTGTCGCCGACCATCACCGTCACCTATGGCGGCCGGTACGCGCGCTACGACTATCTCGACGATCACGGGCTCGTCAGCCCGCGCGCGTCGGTGACGCTCTCGCCCGCCGATCGCCTGCGCCTCAGCGCGCTCGTGTCGCACCGCGCGACCGCGCCGGGCGCCGAAGAGTTCATGCCGCAGGCCGACAGCGGCGTGTGGCTGCCGCCGCAGCGCACGTTCTCGTCGCTCGTGCCCAGCCGACCGCTCGTCGCCGAGCAGACCGATCACGCCGAAGTCGAAGTGGAACGCGACCTCACCGCGTCGGCCACCGTCTCGCTGCGCGCGTTCAAGCAGCGCGTGTCGAATCAGTTCGTCACGCTCTTCGGCCTCGACATGCCGGGCGCGCCTGCGTCGCACCTGGGGCACTACTTCATCGACAACGCGGGCGACGTCGACGCCTCGGGTGTCAGCGCCGGCGTCCGCGCCGCGATCGCCAACCGCGTGCACGGATCGATCGAGTACACGGTCACCCGCGCGCGATGGACGACGAACGGCGACGCGATGTACGCGCTGCTGCTGACGCCATCGGCGATCCGGATCGCCCCGGAACAACTGCACGACGTCTCGGCGTCGGTCGAGACCGAGGTGCCCGAAACGTCGACGCGCGTCGTGATGGTCTACCGCGTCAGCAACGCGTTCGCGACGGCGGCGAGCGATCGCCCGGCGGTCGACGCGCGGTTCGACGTGCAGGTGCACCAGTCGCTGCCGTTCATGGATTTCAGCGCCGCGCGCTGGGAGATGCTCGTCGCCGTCCGCAACTTCTTCCGCGACTTGAACGACCCCGGCCAATCCGTCTACGACGAACTCCTCGTCGTCCGCCCACCGAAGCGAATCGTCGGCGGTCTCACGCTCAAGTTCTAGTTCGATCCATAATATTGAACGCTTTGTCCGTTCCGTTGGAGACGGCTCGTCTCGACGGACGCGTCAAGACCGTTATCGCGTTTCTTTTCAACACTTAGCTAATGCCGACGAGCGTCGATCCGGGGAATGCGCTTTGCTATCTCGACCAGGGTCGTAGTGTCTCTACGACCAGTGACTGGTCGATGGCTGACGCCCAGATTCTCTCCGTGAACGAGACGCCCTGGCGCACGTGGGGGCGCTCGCTGTTCGCGATCGCGATCGTCGTCGCGCTCGCCACGCTTGGCGTGGCCAACGTCGCGCTGTATTCGCGCTGGCACGAGGTCGAGGACGGTGTGCTGTGGGGCGCGCGCGCGGAGGGCGTCACCGCGCTCGAAGTCGCGCCCGATTCGGCCGGGGCCTCCGCCGGCGTGCGGCGCGGCGACGTGCTGCTCGCGGTGAACGGCGTCGCGGTGGAGACGCCGGCCGACGCGATCGAATTCCAGCATCGCGCGCATGCGGGCGCGCGGCTCACGTACTCGCTGCTGCGCCTCGGCTCGCGCGAAGCGCTCGACGTCGTGCTGGCTCCGGCGCCGCGCGGCAGCTCGATGTATTTCGTGCTGGCGGCGGTCGGTCTCTTCACGCTGCTGGTGGGCGCGTCGGTGCGGCTGCGCCGGCCCGAGGACCAGGCGACGCTCCACTTCTTCTGGGTGTGCGTCGCGTTCTTCGGCGTCTTCACCTTCTCGGTCAACGGACCGTTCGATCGGCTCGACTGGGTCTTCTACTGGGGCGACGCGGCGGCGTTCGCGATGCTGCCGCCGCTGCTGCTGCACTTCACGCTGGCGTTCCCGGAGCGTCCGGCCCGGACGCCGCATCTCGCCCCGCGCACCGCGCGCGATCTGCTCTTCGGATTGATCTACGTGCCGGCGTTCGCGCTGATTGGATCGCGGATCATCGTGATCCTCCGCGGCAACGCGGGCGCGATCAGCGGCCCCGCGTTCTCGCGGTTCATCGCGGCGATCGACCGGTTCGAGCAGTTGTATCTGGCGGCGTGCGCGACGGCGGCGGTGGTCGTGCTGTTCCGCGCGTTCCAGACGATCACGTCGGTGACGGCGCGGCGTCAGTTGCGGTGGATCGCGTGGGGCACGGCGCTCGGCGCCGGTCCGTTCGCGGTCGGCTACGCCCTGCCGTGGGCGCTCGGCGCGGATCCGCCGATCGCGCTGCAGTTGACGGCGATTCCGCTCGGACTCGTGCCGCTGACCTTCGCATCGGCGATCGTGCGCTATCGCCTGCGCGACGTCGAGGTCATCGTCAAGCGCGGCCTCGCGTACGCGGCGTTCCTCGCGGCCAGCCTCGCACTCTACGTCGCGATGCAGAAGCTGACCGGCTTCGTGTTCGCCGACAGCGCCGACGAGCACACGTGGGTCATCGCGCTGTTGGCGACGCTCGTCGTGGTGTTGATGGCGCAGCCGGTGAAGGACGCGGTGCAGAACGCGCTCGACCGCGTGTTCTACCGCGATCGCTACGACTACCGGCGCGCGCTCGTGGCCTTTGCGCGCGACCTGAACAGCGACCTCGACGTCGTCCGTCTCAGCCAGCGCCTCGTCTCGCGCATCGTCGAGACGCTCGTCGTCGATCGGATGGCGCTGATGCTCGCGCCAGGCGCTCAGCGCGGCGACGGCGATTTCGTGTCGATCGGGCACTACGGGTTCGCGCAGGGCGTGCCGCATCTGTCGCGGCGCTCGTCGATGATCGCGCGCCTCGACGCCGGCCACACCGTCGCGCTCGTCGACGATCCGACGGCGGCGGCGCGCTTCGTCGCCGAGGAAATCGAGTTCTGGCGCGATGCCGGCATCGACTACTTCGTGCCGTGCGTCTTCGAAGGGCGCGCGATCGCGGTGCTCGCGCTCGGCCGCAAGGACGCGGACGAGCCGTTCAACAGCGAAGACCTCGCGCTGCTCAATGCGGTCGCGGGTCAGGTCGCGACGGCGATCGAGAACGGCCGGCTCTATCGCGAGCTGCACCTGAAGGCCGAGGAGCTCGGACGCGTCCGCGAGTTCAACGAGAACATCCTCGAGTCGCTCGACGACGGCCTCGCCGTCTTCGACACCGACGAGCGGATCGTCCGCTGGAACCGCGCGCTCGAGGCGTTCTACGGCGTGCCGGGGCGCGACGCGATCGGGCGGACGCTCGTCGAGCTGTTCGAGCCCGACTTCGTCGAGGCGATGCGCGCCGCCCGCGCGGAGCATCCGTACGGCGCCACGCTCTACCGCGTGCCGCTGACGGCGCGCGATGCGGCGCACACCCGGCTGCTCGTCAACGCGACCGAGGTGCCGCTGCAGAACACCGCCGGCGGCGAGGCGGTCGACGGGACGATTCTGCTCGTCGAGGACATCACCGAGCGCGTGCGGCTCGAGGAGCAGTTGCAGATTTCCGAGAAGATGGCGTCGATCGGCCTGCTCGCGGCCGGCGTCGCGCACGAGGTCAACACGCCGCTGACCGGCATCTCGAGCTTCACGCAGATGCTGCTCGACGGCGCCGATCCGGCGGATCCGAAGACGGCGCTGCTCGAGAAGATCGAGAAGCAGACGTTCCGCGCGGCGAAGATCGTCAACAGCCTGCTGAACCTCTCGCGTCCGGCGCCGGTGACCAACGAGCGCATCGAGGTCGATCTGAACGGCATCGTCGGCGACGTGTTCGCGCTGCTCGAGCATCAGTTCGAGGCGGCGCGGATCAAGGTGCGCCGCGAGCTCGCCGCGGCGCCGCTGCCGGTGCTCGGCATCGAGCATCAGCTCCAGCAGGTGTTCCTCAATCTGTTCCTGAACGCGCGCGACGCGATGCCGCGCGGCGGCTGGCTCACCGTCACCACACGCCTCGAGGGCGGCCAGGCGGTCGCCGAGGTGGCCGACACGGGCTCCGGCATCCCGGCGGAGCACCTGGCGCGCATCTACGATCCGTTCTTCACCACGAAAGCGATCGGCCGCGGCACCGGGCTCGGCCTCTCGATTACCTACGGCATCGTGCGCGAGCACGACGGCAACATCGAGTGCGACAGCGCGGTCGGGCAGGGGACGCGATTCGTCCTGTCGCTGCCGCTCGCGCTGGCCCAGGAACAGCGCAGCGGCGCACGGTAAGGGACCATGGCCACATCACGACACGGCACCATCCTCGTCGTCGACGACGAGGAGATCATGCGCGAGATTCTCGAGACGCTGCTGACGCGCGAAGGGTACGACGTGCGCGTCGCCTCGTCGGGCGCCGAAGGGCTGGAGCTGGCGCGCGCGCTCCCGTTCGATGCCGCGATCGTGGACATCATGATGCCCGGGCTCGACGGCATTGCCACGCTCGACGAGCTGAGGCGGATCGACGAGGATCTCGCGGTCATCATCATCACGGCGTACGGATCGATCGAGAGCGCGATCGCGGCGATGAAGTCCGGCGCGTTCGATTACGTCACCAAGCCGTTCAAGAACGAAGAAGTGCTCGTCGTCGTCCGCAACGCGATGGAGCGGCGGCGGCTGGTGCACGAGAACCGGAACCTGCGCCAGAACATCCAGGAGCGGTACCACAAGTTCGCGAACATCATCGGCCGCAGCCCGCGGATGCGGCAGGTGTTCGACCTGATCATCCAGGCGGCGCCGAGCCGGTCGACGATTCTCATCCAGGGCGAGAGCGGCACCGGCAAGGAGCTGGTCGCGCGCGCGATCCACGCGAACTCGTCGCGCTCCGACCGGTCGTTCGTGACGGTGAACTCGGGCAACCTGCCGCCGGATCTGCTCGAGTCGACGCTGTTCGGCCACGTCAAGGGCGCGTTCACCGGCGCGGTCTACCCGAAGAAGGGG